>JADMIO011153563.1_pt1 | contig 70678 bp, 64 predicted proteins | sample 8958161 | NCBI WGS metagenome assembly JADMIO01 (sample SAMN16585339, study PRJNA669376) | soil metagenome | isolation source: Crop rotation soil | place: USA: Cullars Rotation, Alabama | collected 2011 | reverse complement strand
CGCGACAACTTGTCCACGTGGAATTCTAAGCTTAGGATCCCAATGTGCTGGAAAGATTTTTGGAGTTCCCACAACTTAATCGCGCGCAGCCAGGCGGCGTGCGCAGAAAGGGCGGCATAAATCAGTCCGGGCTGGCCGTCGAGCCAGGCGCCTTTTAAAACCACCCGCTGAAAAAGCTCCCAGGCCGGCCGCAAATGATCGGTGGCTCGGAAACGCCGGCCTTTTTCCCACTGTTGGCGCGCAGCCAGGGTCGTGTAATGGTCGCACTTGGCAAAATATTCATCCAGCGTCGCATAGGAAAAATGGTCGAGCCAGCCGTCGAGCGTGGGCACGGGCCCGTCGATTTCAATGCGTTCATGCACCGCCAAAGCCGGATAACGGCCACGGCCTTTGCGGAACAGGCGAACCACCCGGTCTTCCCCCACACCGCCGAAACGCAAACGTTTTCCGAGAAAATACATGCGCCGCTGCAAGGCGTAACCCGCGGCCGCCCGCGAATCATTCATCACGCCCCGAATGGCTTGGGCCAATTCCGGGGTGACCCGCTCATCCGCATCAATCGAAAGCAGCCACTCTCCCGTACATTGATCGGCCGCATGTTGTTTTTGCGCGCTGAAGTTATCGAAGGCGCGCACCGACACGCGCGCGCCGGCTTTTTGCGCGATCTCAGCGGTGCGATCCGTGGATCCACTGTCCACGACCACGATTTCATCGGCCAGGCCGCGGAGAGAATCGAGACAGGCGGGCAAATCACTCGCCTCGTTGCGGGTGATCAAATAAGCGCTCAGTTTTGGCATTCGTTCAGGGCTTCCTTATAAACCTTTTCCGTGGCACGGACAAATTCCTCCATACTGAATTCTTTTTCGACCCGCGCGCGGCCGGCGCGGCCGAGCAAAGCCATTTTTTCGGGATGGTTGAGCAAGTGACCGATGCCTCGCGCCAGGGCGGGCGCGCTCGCCGGTTCCACCAGAAACCCGGTTTGGGGATCTTTCACGATTTCGGGTAAACATCCGACTTTGGTCGCGACCACCGGGCGCCCCGAAGCCATCCATTCAAGCGCCACACGCGACACCGCTTCGCTGCCCGTGGAAGCGACCACGCCGATGGCGCATCCCGCCGCAACCCAGGGGATGTCTTTGCGATATCCTAGAAACTCGACACGATTTTCGAGACGCAACCGCTCTGCCATGGCCAGGAGTTCGTGCTGCTTCACATTTTCTTCCTGGCCCACAATCCGCAAACGCGCCATGGGATGGCTTGCGCGCAAAATCGACAAGGCTTCAATCAGGTAGCGATGGCCTTTGACCGGATCCAGACGCGCAATGATGCCAATGATCGGGGCGCGCGGGATGGCCTGCACTTCATGGTTGTCTAGGTCGTACCCCTGATAAATCGTGACCACTTTTGCAGCCGGGAGTTTGAGATTTTTAAGGTAATCGCGCCGGATGTAATCGGCGGCCGCGATCACGCGCTGCGTACGTCTGAATAAAAGCGAGGTGCCCATGTTTTTTCGCACCCCGCGCGCATCCGAGCGGGTGCGGATCACGGCGATCGAGCTGCCCAAAGCCGCGGCCACGGCCAAACTGTGGGTGCTGCCCGTGTGCGCATTGATCACTTCGATCTTTTGTTCGCGCAGGAACCGGCGCAGCGGCGCCAGTCCTTTGAAGGTGGCCATCGGCACGGTTTTCAAACCCAAGCGTCGCGCCTTGGCCCAAGGTTTTTCCCCCGGCACAGCTGAGACAAAAACCTTATGCCCTTTTTGTTTGAGACCCTGAGCCAGCACAAGCGCGTAATGCGCTAAGCCACTGTCCCAAGGAACATCCACCATTTGAAGGATTTTCATACGGACACCGCTGCTTTCTCCCCTTTGGATTGGCTGCGGACTGCTTCGAATACTTCATCGGCTGTAATCGTGCGCATGCATTGGAAATGTCCCAAGGGACACCGCTCATGCCCATGCAACCCGCAGGGCCGGCACGACAAATCCTTTTCAACCACCCGATGTCCTGAACCATAAGGGAAGAACCCCAGTTCACGCGTGGTCGGACCAAAAATCGCCACGGTGGGAATCTGACAAGCCACGGCAATATGCATGGGCCCGGAATCATTGGTTAGAAAAACACGGCAACGGCTGATCAAGGCGATCAATTCTTTGAGTGATGTAGAACCCGCCCAATTCATAGCTTTTTCATGCATTTGTGAAACGATCGCTTCAACAATGGGCTGGTCTTTTTTGCCTCCGATAAAAACCGGCATCAAACCCAACTCACGCGCCGCACGGTCGGCGACCGCTGCGAACCCTTCCGGCAACCAGCGTTTGGTCGCCCAAACCGATCCGGCATTAATTCCTAAAAGAGGCGTCTGTTCAGAAACGCCGGCTTCGCGCAAACGGCGCTGGACATCTGCCAAAGCGCTGGGTTCCGGCTGCATCGATAAAACGGTTTCACTGGGTTGTCCCCCCAAAACCGACATGAGCACCAAGTTCCGGTCGACATCATGTTGTCCCCAGCGAAAGGGCACTACGTCGGTCATGAGCCAACGCCCTTGGCTCCGCGAAAATCCCACCCGGCGCGAAATATCGGCCCACCAAGCCATCCATGCGCTGGTGAGTGAGCGGTGCGGAATGACCGCCAGATCAAAATGACGCTGGCGTAAGGCCTGGGCAAAGCGGAATCGCGCCGCCCACGATTTTTCCCGTCCATGTTTATCAAAGATGATCAGCTCGGGCTGTGCAGGATGGTTGCGAAAGACTTCTTCGATTTCCGGCGTACAAACCACCGATAAACGGCTCTGCGGAAAACGAGCGTGCAGCGCGTCTAAAAGCGGACGCGTGAGTACGGCGTCGCCCAAAAAGGCGGTTTGAATCACCACAATGGAATGGGTTTCGGAGGCCTGTGCTGTAATGCCGAGCGGACGCACCGCGGCCAAATAACGGTCCAAGGTGTGTTTCTGCAGTTCTGAAGAAGACCATCGCCATCCCACAAAAAGACGCCGGGCCAAAGCCGCTTTGCGGTAACGCACACGCTCTCGCGCGCCCGAAAAGAAGGAGACCACCCGCGAACGCAGATTGGCGTGCAAATCGATCACCACATCAAAATGTTCGGCGCGTATCCGTTTCACAAAAGAAAACAAGGGCTCGCCGGGCTCAAGCGCGAACACTTGATCGACGGCCGGATTGGCCTGCAAGACATCGGCAAAAGCACGTTTGACCGCGATGCAGAGCATGGCGTCCGGCCAGGCTTTGCGCAGCGCCGTCAAAACAGGTCCCGTGAGCACGACATCGCCCAAGGACGAAAAACGGATGATCAGAACTTTTTTCATGAGCGAATCAGTAAATCCAAGGTGCGATCAGTCGCCCCTTGGCGGCGTTCAAGCATGCGGCGCGCATTTTCTCCCAAGCTGCGGCGGCGCGCGGCGTCGGTTAATAGAGCATTCAAACAGCCTGCAAGTTCCTCACGCTGCACCTGCAAGGCGCCGCCTTCCGCCACCAATTCATCGGCGATGCCTTTAAAGTTTTCCATGGAAGGACCGAAAACCACCGGGCGCCGCAGCGCCGCTGGTTCGAGCGGATTTTGGCCGCCTTTCGAGACAAAGCTGCCCCCCATCACCACCACATGCGCTTCACGATAAGCCTCCATCAGATTTCCAACGGTATCCCAAATTTGGTCTGGACTCGAACGCCAGGAAGCGTCTTCGGAATGACGGGTGGCGGTGATTCCCAAATTTCTGAGCTGCGTGGTAATGGCTTCTGTCCGGTCGACATGACGCGGCGCCCAAATCACGCGTAAATCCGACTGGCGTTTACGCACCTCTTGGATCGATTCGGCCAACAACACTTCTTCGCCTTCGCGTGTACATCCGAGTGCAATCACGGGTGGTGGCGGCGGTTCATGGGAAGAAACAGGCAAAGGGATGTCATATTTCAAATTTCCTGTGACATGCAGGCGTTGGTTGGGCACGCCCAAATCGCGGAAACGGGCGGCATCCTCTTCTTGGCGCACCGCCCACAAATCGACACAAGCCCAGAGCGCGCTCAACAGAAACCGCGCTTTCTGATAACGCCGGAATGACCGTTCAGACATCCGACCGTTCACCAAGGCCACCCGGGCGCCAGCGCGTCCGGCTTCGCGCAAAAGATTGGGCCAGAACTCAGACTCGACCGTGATAAACCGCACCGGGCGTACCGCGCGCGCCACGCGACGAACCACCCAGGGCAGATCAATCGGCGCCGCGGCAATGGCTTCCGCCATTTGGTGATCTACCGCCCAGGTAATGGCTTCGGGGGTTCCTACGGTGAGAAAAATACGCACCTGCGCGCGTTCAGGCGCGCGGCGCAAAAAGGGTTCGATCGCTTTGATTTCACCGACCGAGACCGCGTGCACCCACCACCAGGGTTTCCCGGGACTTTTAAGAAGCGCTTGTGTGGTTTCGGGCAGTTTTCCCCAGCGCTCGGACCAACGCAAAAGACCTTTGGAAAAAACGCGTTTACGCCAACGCAGCGCCACACCGAGCGCGATGATCGGGAAAAAAAGAATTCCCAGCAGGTTATACAGACCAAAAACGAGCGTGGCGTTCATCGCTTTTGTACCGCGGCATCGGCCTGCGCGGTCACCTGATCAAGCGCTTCCTTCAGTTGCTGCTTTTTGGCATCCATATCGTCTCCGGGTTTCACGAAAAGGGGTTCACCATAAGCCATGCTGATGCGGTTAAAAGGTTTCGGCACCAAAAAGCGGTCCCAGCTTCCAAACACCCAGGTGCGACGCGCGCCATAAGCCACGGGCACGATCGGCGCGCCGGTGATCTGCGCCAGGAAAAGCGCGCCGGGTTGCACCGAATGCAAAGGTCCGCGCGGACCGTCAGGCGTGAAGCCGACGCGCGCGCCGTCTTCCACCAAGCTGTGCAATTCGCGCAAGGCTTCGGAGCCGCCGCGTGAACTGGACCCCCGGATCGCATTTAGTCCAAACGACCGGCAAACGCGCGCAATGATTTCGCCGTCTTTGCTTTTGGAAACCAGCGGCAGAATCCGGTCGCCTTGGTGCAAATACACCAAAAATGCTTGGCGTCCGTGCCAAAAAGCATAAATAAATCCGCGGCCCGCCCCTTCCAAACGCTCGCGCACGGAACGATTGAGCCAGGTGATGGAAGAAGTCCACCCCACCAAACGGAGGTAAAAAGCCGCCAGCCCCGATAAAAGAAAAACAAGCATGGTTATTGAGAACGAAGGGCCGGCGAAGAACGACTCAGACGGCCGCTTTTTCCGGCCGGGCGGGAGTTTCCGGGCGCCGACCGCCGGATTTGCGCAGCGGAAGCCACGCGACCCAGGCCAAGCGCGCGTAAGCGGGCAGAACCGGCGCCGCGGGATCGATTTCAAGGCCGATCCGAGCGGTGGCCAACAGTGATGTGAGAGGTCCCCAGAGATCAGGTTCTTGCGCCACCGTCGCGGGAGACAACTCACAATCTTCTTCTTTGGCCTGTTCCTGCACCAGACGTACGGCAAATTGAATGGCCTGCGCCAAGGCTTCTTCTTGAATGGCGGCCCAGAAAGCTTCTTTTTCGGGATCCGCCTGACGCTGGGCTTCCAATGCCGGTCCCAACGTGACGGAAATCACGGAAGCGGCTACAGCTTTAGAAGGAAGCGACAAAGGCGTCGTCTTTTCAACGGTGGTGTGGGTAAGTGTGGTGTAGAGCGCTGCGGTTTGCAGATGCTTGCGGCCTTCATTGATCGCGGAGTCGATCGCCAGTTCCAAGTCGGGTGTGATCTCCATTCCGCGCTCCCGTTTGAGCCACCGGCCAATCTCACGCGGTCGCAGCGTCAAACGAAAGTTTTTAATCTTGGTCATGGAGACCTCTTAGTTGCGTTTCTTTTGAAACTCGTAAATGAGCGGCGCGGCGACAAAGATCGACGAATAGGTTCCCACCAACACACCCCAGAGCATGGCAAAGGCAAAGTCATGAATCACGTCGCCGCCGAAGAAGAACAGGACGATCAAAACAAAAATCACGCTCATCGAAGTCACGATCGTGCGCGATAGGGTTTCGTTGATGCTACGGTTGATCAGGCTGCGCATGTCTTCTTTGCGCGAGAGGCGCAGGTTTTCGCGCATGCGGTCAAACACCACGATGGTGTCATTGATCGAATAACCGGCCAGGGTCAGAATACCAGCGACAACCGTGATGGTCACTTCCTTATTAAGCATCGAAAAGATGCCCACGGTCGATACGACGTCATGGACGACAGCCACAATACTGCACACGCCCCAGGCCAGCGAACGGAAGCGGAATCCGAGATAAACAATGATCAATAACGAGGCCCAAAGAATCGCGCCGAGCGCCTGATCGCGCAAGTGTCGGCCGACCGCCGGTCCCACATACTCCGCGCGTAAGATGGCGTGTTCGCGCTGCTTGTCTACGGCATCGGGAAACTTGACGAGCAAGACCTGATACAGCTCATCGGCTACTTTATCCGCCGCCTGGTTGCTCTTCGGGAAACGGATGATCACACCCCGGTCATCGGCCAAGGATTGCAAATCAAGCCCGTCATATTTTTCTTCAAGGGCTTCGCGGATCTTGGACAAGGGCACAGGTTGGGTGAAAGCGACCTGCACCACGCTGCCGCCGGTGAAGTCGATACCGAGTTTGAGGCCGCCCTTCATGAAAATCGATGCCACGCCGGATAACAGCAAAACAGCTGAAATCATGTAGGCGTAGTGGCGGTATCCGATGAAGTCAAAATTCGTCTTTTTAAAAAGCTGCATGAATTTCTCCGTTCGTTAGAACTTCAGGGTTTTAACATCAGAACGCGAAAACCAAAGGTCATACATCATGCGCGTGAAGAACACCGCGGTGAACAAGGAAATCGCCACGCCCCAGAAGAGCGTCACGGCAAACCCTTTCACGGGACCTGTTCCAAATTGGAAGAGCAAGGCCGCTGTAATCAGCGTGGTCACGTGGCCGTCCAAAATCGCGGCCCAGGCATGTTCATAGCCCAGGTCGACAGCCAAACGCACGGATTTGCCCAGTTGCAATTCTTCGCGCACGCGCTCAAGAATCAGCACGTTGGCGTCTACAGCCATGGCGACCGAAAGAATCGTACCGGCCACACCGGGCAGCGTCAGCGTCGCGTGCAGCGATGCAAGAATGCCAAAGATGAAAAGCATGTTGATGAGCACCGCCACATCCGCGATCAAACCGGATGTTCGGTAATAGACAAACATGAACAAAAGAATCATCGCCATGCCGATCAAACAGGAACGCATGCCGGCATTGATCGAGTCTTCACCCAAGGTTGGGCCCACGGTGCGTTCTTCGATCACACGCACCGGTGCGGGCAAGGCACCGGCTTTAAGGATATTGGCTAGGTCGCGCGCTTCTTCTGAAGAAAAGTTGCCCTCAATAATCGCATGGCCGTCTGGAATGGCCGTGCGAATCTGCGGTGCCGACTGCACGACGCCATCGAGCACGATCGCCAGCTGTTTGCCGACATTGGCCTGGGTGACCATGCCGAAGAGCTGGGTGCCTTCCGGATTAAATTCGATGGAAACGCTGGGATATCCACGTCCGAGCGAATTTTCATTGTTGCCGCCGAAGGACACCCGCGCATCGACCAACGTCGCACCGGTCAATTCAGGAGACGACTTCAGCAGCATGTAGCGGCCCGATAGGCTTTCGCCTTCGCGGCGCTGGGGAACCAGTTCATATCCCGCGGGAATGAGTTTGGTGACGTCTGCAGGCGCTGTCCCTTCCTTTTTTAAGCGGAAGTAATCATCGAAGCTCATTTTTTTGTCCAAGAGGGCGCGGCTGATCGGCGCCAAGGCTTCGCCCTCATGCTGCAGACGGAACTCGAGAAGCGCAGTTTTGCCGATCAATTCCTTGGCACGCTGAGGATCTTTCAAACCGGGCAGCTGGATCACGATCCACCGTTCGCCTTGACGCGCGATCAAAGGTTCGGCCACACCAAACTGGTCGACACGGTTTCGAATAATTTCGATGGCGCGATCCAGCGCGTCCTGGGTTTTGACGTTCGTGGGAAGTTTTTCCCGTTCCAATTCGAGCAAGAGGTGGGTGCCGCCTTTTAAATCAAGACCGAGGTTGAGGATTTTGCGCAACATCGGGTCGTTTTCTTTTTCGAGCTGCTCGCGCTCATCCACGGGCATGCGGTACCACTTCACGGAAGGCCAGAGGAACCATCCCGAAAGCCCGATCAGACTCAGGGTGATGCCCAGAACAATATTGGTTCGATTCATGACACCAGCTCAGCGCCGTTGGGACTGGGGGTTTCTTTCAAAATCTGGCTGACCGCGCCACGATTGAGCTCGACGCGCACATTGTCGGCAATCTTGAGTTGCACCACATTCCCCTTCAGTGCGACCACGGTTCCATACAAACCGCCCTGGGTGAGCACCCGGTCTCCGGTTTTGAGCTGGTCGAGCTGAGCTTTGTGTTCTTTGGCTTGCTTCTGCTGCGGACGGATGACGAGGAAATAAAAGATGAACAAGATAACAGCCGGCACAACGAGCATATTCAAGGGACCTGGAGGCGGCGCTTGTTCGGGCACGCCTTGCGTAGGAACAGCGGTCTGTGAACTCATGAAATCCTCTCTTCGAGCGCTAAATATTTAGAAAGAAATCGTTGCTTATGCTGCTGGAAATTCCCGTCGATAATGGATTGACGGATTTGGCGCAGCAATTTTATTAGAAAGGCCACATTGTGTAAAGAAGCCAAACGCAGGGCCCCCAGTTCGCCGGCCCGGAACAAATGGTGCAAATAAGCACGGCTGTAGCGGGCACACAGCTCACAATCGCAAGCCGGGTCGGGCGGGCTGAAGTCAAAACGGTAAGGCGCATTGCGGATGTTGATCTTCCCCTCGGAGGTGAACAGCTGCCCATTGCGGCCGTTGCGCGTCGGCAAGACGCAGTCAAACTGATCTATCCCTAATTCAACCGCACGCCACAGGTCTTCCGGGGTGCCCACCCCCATCAGATAACGCGGTTTGTTCTCCGGCAGGATTTCGGTTGACCGTTCGATGGTCTCGTGCATCATGGGTTGGGGTTCCCCGACCGCCAAGCCGCCAATGGCATAACCATGAAAATCCATATCGATCAGTTGTTGAGCGCTCTCTAAGCGCAAATTCGGATAAATCGACCCCTGGGTGATGCCGTAAAGGAGTTGGCCGTCATTTAAACGCGAGGCTTTGCAGCGTTTGGCCCAGCGCGTGGTGATTTCAACCGCACGGCGGGCCTGCGCCTCTTCGCTGGGATAAGGCGGGCACTCGTCAAAACACATGACAATATCCGACCCGAGTTTTCGTTGGGTTTCGATCACATTTTCAGGCGTGAAAAAGTGCGCGGACCCGTCGATATGCGAACGGAACTCCACGCCCTCTTCCGTAATTTTGCGAAGTTGTTCCAAACTGAACACCTGATAACCGCCGGAATCCGTTAGAATCGCGTTTTTCCAGCCGCAAAAGCCATGCAAACCGCCGGCCTTCTCAATGACATCGAGCCCGGGCCTTAGATACAGGTGATAGGTATTCCCGAGAACGATTTGAACGCCCAGCTTCTCCATATCTTCCCACAAGAGCGCTTTGATCGCCCCCTGCGTGCCCACGGGCATAAAAACCGGCGTTTCCACGGGTCCGTGCGCTGTATGGATCACCCCGGCGCGTGCTCGGGAAGAAGCATCGCGCGTCACGATCTCAAATATTTTTTTCATTGGATAAACATCGCATCCCCATAAGAATAAAACCGGTAGCCTTCTTGAATCGCCGCCTCGTAGGCTTTCTTAAGCCCGAACGGTTGCGCGCTGCCGTAAAAAGCATTGGCCAACAACAAGGGCGTTGAGTCTGGCAAATGAAAGTTCGTGATGAGCGCGTCCACGGCCTTAAAACGATAACCCGGATAAATAAAGAGCCGGCTCTCCCCAGAACCCGCCGCCATGGTTCCGTTTGCATCGGTCACCGTTTCCAAAGTACGCGTGACCGTCGTGCCGACTGCGATCACCCTGCGTTTTTCATGGCGGGCGCGTGTGAGCGCTTGCGCGGTTTGTTCTGAAACTTCATACCGTTCCGGCAGCATGGAATGTTCTTCTACATTTTCGCTACGCACCGGCCGGAAAGTTCCCCATCCTACATGCAGCACCAGGCGCTGGACCTCGATCCCTTTTGCTTCCAGCGCCTTTAAAAGTTCAGGTGTGAAGTGAAAACCAGCCGTGGGCGCGGCGACTGCGCCTTCGCTTTGTGCAAAAACCGTTTGATACTGGGCCAGATCATCGGCACGCGGTGCGGGCCGCTTGATATAGGGAGGAAGCGGCATTTCCCCATGTTGGTCCAAATATTCGCGGATATGGTTCGCCGAAAAAGCCAATTCCCATTCGCCTTCGGCCAGGCGATCCACCATACGCGCTTCAAGCCCGTCTGGAAAAACCAATGTCGCTGCCTGCGTTGCGCCGCGCACCAAAGCCCGCCAGCGCCCCGCGTCCGACCCCAACAACAGCACTTCTACTTTCCCGCCGGTTTTCTTTTTCCCCCGCAGCCGCGCCGGAAACACGCGCGTCGCATTGAGCACGAGCACATCCCCCGCTTGCAGGAAGTCGATCAATTCGTGAAAACGCCGGTGCTGGAGCGCGCCCGTGGCCCGATCAACCACCATCAAACGCGACTGATCGCGACGTGTGAGCGGTTCTTGCGCAATGCGGTCAGGAGGCAGATCGTAATGAAAATCAGAAAGTTTCATATTCGGCTCAGAACTTTGATCTCAGGGTTCAAAATTCAAAAAGACGTCTTTTTGACATTTGAGTTCTGAGCCCTGAGTTCTGAGTAGGTTATTTTTGTTTCGTAAAGGTCGCGCCAGGGTAATAAGCCGCAAGAATCTTCCGATAATCTTGGCCCGCCAGAGAGCGGCCGCGCGCGCCCCACTGGCAAAGGCCGACGCCATGGCCCCAACCTTGGCCTTCGATGCGAACCATTTTGCGGCCGTTGTCGATGTCAGTGATGCGGGTGCTGCGCATCTTCTCAGGTCCCACGGCCAGTCGGAAACGGTTTCCTTGAACCTCAACCGTACCTTTGGACGTTTTGACGTTAAAGAATTCCGCGCGTCCCCCATCGGTTTTTTTGGCGATCGAAAGACCTTTGACGTCACGCACGTTGATGCCCGCTCGCTTCAGGCTTTTATGCAGGCTCGTCCAAGTCATTTCGACGCTCCAGTTTTGACGCGGATATTCTTTGCAGTAACTGTCGTGGATTTGGCCGAAACTTTCATTGGAAACACGCGAAGGCCAGACGGCTTCAGGCAAATCCGTTTCTCCGCCGCAGGAGGCATGGAAAAAAGCCAAGAGTGGCCGGCCTTCCTTGTTCAACAATACTTGTCCACGCGTATCATCGACGGCTTTGTTCGAAACCGGAAGTTCAACATCGAAGCCGCCATAGACCTGCGACATGACGTCATTGGACACATCGTAAAGCGAGCCACCTTCGCCAAAGCTGGCCAGCGCATAGGAACGAGAGATCACGGCCTGCGCTTTTAGCGCTTCTTCCGGCCAGCTTCCCCCCACTTCGCGCGGCAAAACCCCGTACAAATATTCTTCCAAGTCGACTTCTTCAATGATCTCGAGCACTTTTTTGGGCGCGCGGTGCAGCAAGAGCGTTCCGCGGAACCGTTTTCCATTCACGGTCAGGAAGGCGCCTTCCAGTTTGGGCTTGAGAATCACATCGCCTTGAAACGAACGTGAACCGACGGTGATGGCGCTGCCGGCCACGCGCGCGGTTTGGTTGATCGAACTTTCGAAACGCATGCTGCTACGCGTGGATCCGAACTCATAAGGCCCGGTGCCCCCCACCTTCACGCCTTTGGATGTCTGGACAATGCGCACACGGATCGGGCGGTTCAATCCTTGGTAAGGGGTGATCGATTCTGCTTCGGGTTCGCTCTTGGATTCCGGCGGCGTATTCCCCATCGCCAGCCAGGGCCGGCGTGACGTATCGGCTTGACCGCCGGTGGCGCATCCACTCAAAAGACCGAACAGCAATAAAAAGATAGGGAACATGAGCGGCGCCGATTTCAAAAGAGATTATTTTGTTCCGCGGGCTTAGCCCCCACAGACGTCTGTGGGGAGGCGGGCGCTGGGCGCTGGAGATGACGGTAAGCATGTTCAGTGGCGACACGGCCGCGCGGGGTGCGCGCCAAAAATCCACATTGGATGAGGAAGGGTTCATAGACATCGGTGAGGGTGTCGACGGCTTCAGAAAGTGCGACCGCAAGCGTGTCCACGCCTACGGGGCCGCCGCTGAATTTGTCGATTAGGGCAGTCAGAAGCCGGCGGTCCATAGTATCGAGCCCGCGCTCATCCACATCCAAAGCGCTCAAGCCTTGGGCAGCAACCGCGGCTGTGATTTTGCGTTCGGGCGAGACATCGGCGAAATCGCGCAAACGCCGGAGCAAACGATTGGCGATGCGCGGGGTTCCACGGCTGCGGCGGGCGATCTCATGCAAACCTTCGGAGGCCGCGGGAACATTCAGAATGCGGCTCGACCGTTCGAGGATGCGCATCAGTTCGTCTTCGTTATAAAACTCGAGATGCGCCGTGATCCCGAAGCGATCGCGCAGCGGACCGGTGAGAAGCCCTGCGCGGGTGGTCGCGCCCACCAACGTGAATCGGGGCACGGGCAGGTTGATGGTTTTGGCGCTCGGGCCTTCGCCGATGATGATGTCGAGTTTAAAATCTTCCATCACCGAATAAAGTGTTTCTTCGACCACGTGGTTCAAGCGGTGAATTTCATCGATAAAAAAGATATCGCCTTCCTGGAGGCTCGTGAGAATCGCAGCCAAGTCGCCCTTGCGCTCGAGCACCGGGCCTGAAGTCACACGCAGACCGGCTTTCATCTCTTGCGCGATGATGCAGGCCAGCGTGGTTTTTCCCAATCCCGGCGGCGAATAAAATAGGGCGTGATCCAGCGCTTCGCCTCGTCCGCGCGCGGCTTCGATGAACACCCGCAAATTTTTCTTGAGGCGTTCCTGACCGACAAACTCATCGAGCGACTGTGGGCGCAGCGATTGTTCGAGCGGCGCTTCTTCAGAAGACACCACACCCGGCGATAAAGGGGTTGAAGGCGTCGAGGGGCTCATGCCAGTTGCCTCAAGGCTTCTTTGACCACTAGAGAAGTGGATTGGTTGCGCGCCGTCGCAGGAAGCCGGTCGAGCGCAGAACGCGCCTCGGATTCACGATAGCCCAGGCTCACCAGGGCCGCCAAGGCCTCGCCCAGCCCTTCGCTGAGTGCCGAAGACGCGAATTTTTCGCGGCCGGCGACGCGTAATCCGGCGATGCGGTCCTTGAGCGCGACAATGATCTTGTCCGCGGTCTTTTTCGTGAATCCAAAAAGGCTGGTGAGGCTGCGCGCGTCGCCTTCGAGCACGGCGCGGCGGAAATCCGGCGCCGACTTGGAAATTTTGTCGAGATATTCGAGCGCCTTTTTGGCGCCGGTGCCCGGAATTTCACGCAAGAGGGAATAAACTTCCTTTTCTTCGAGCGACAAAAACCCGTAAAGCGTTACGCCCCCGCCGTACATGGCGGTAGATTCATTAATAAAAAATCGCGCCTCCCCGCCGGCTTCAGGCAACTGGTCGTAAGCGGCCACCGTGACCGAAATTTCATAACCCACTCCCTGCACTTCCAGAAGCACCTGGCCCGGAGTTTTGGCAACGATTGTGCCGCGTAAAGATCCGATCATGCGGCACTCAAGGTCGGCGAGGTTTGGAGATGACAGAGCGCGATGGCGACGGCATCGGCGGCGTCATCCGGCTTCGGGATTTCGGTCAAACGAAAATAACGTTGGAGCATGGATTGCATTTGGGATTTGTCAGCGCCGCCAAAACCCGTCATGGCGACTTTCACGGATCGTGGATTGTATTCGTGGACCACCACGCCTTCTTGCGCCGCAGCCCAGAGAATCACGCCGCGCGCCTGCGCCGTGGCGGCAATGCTGGTGGCAAACTTGGTGAAAAATAATTCTTCGATAGCCACGGCCGAGGGTTGATGTTCCTGAATCAGCACGGTTAAGGCGCGTTGGATAGACAGTAAACGATCGGGAAGCGGACGTCCGGCGGAGGTTTCGATCGCGCCGTAAGCGATCAATCGAAGCTGCGTGGCGTTTTTCTCGACCACGCCCCAGCCGGTGGTCGCCAAACCGGGGTCAATGCCGAGAACCACACGCCGCGTTGAGGTCACTGCGAGGATGCCTCCAGAATTTCCTTGGGAATGTCGAAGTTGGCGTAGACGTTTTTCACGTCGTCATGGTCTTCGAGTGCGTTCATGAGCGCCAACATTCGTTCCGCATCCGCACCCACCAGCTTGATATAGGATTTCGGCACCAGCGTCACATCGCCAGACGCCAGCGGAACTTGGGCGCCTTCGAGCGCTTTTTTCACCTTTTCAAAATCCGTAGGCGGTGTGATGATTTCAAAAACATCCGGGTCTTCGCTTTTGATGTCTTCGGCGCCGGCATCCAACGCCACGGTCATGAGCTGGTCTTCCGAGGTTTTCGATTTTTCCACCGTGATCAATCCCTTGGAATCGAAAACCCAAGCGACGGTTCCGCTTTCGCCTAAATTGCCGCCGTTCAGGGAAAAAATACGCCGGACTTCGCCCACCGTGCGGTTTTTGTTATCCGTGGTGGCTTCGACCATGACGGCCACGCCGTTCGGGCCATAGCCTTCATAGGTGAGTTCTTCGTAGTTAACGCCCGGTAATTCGCCAGTGCCACGCTGAACCGCCTTCTTAATATTGTCACTGGGCATGTTGGCGTTGCGCGCATCGTCCATGGCTTTGCGCAAACGCGGGTTGGATTCGGGACTGCCTCCCCCGATTCTGGCTGCGATCGTGATTTCGCGGATGATCTTGGTAAAGAGTTTGCCACGCTTGGCATCAGCGATGCCCTTTTTGTGCTTGATACCCGCCCAACGCGAATGGCCTGACATAAAACGGTCTCCTCGACAGAAATAGGGTGTGAAAACGGTCGTATTTTAACAGATTGATAGTCGGAAATAAGACTTGCAGTTACGTCGATACCGCCCCATATAGTGGGCGATGAAAGTTTTCCAGATCGCCTGGGCCTATGGGCCCATCCTAATGCTCTCCTTGCCCTTGGCGGCAAACGATCATTCCTTCCCTGAAACCCGGCTTTTCCAAAAAGCGCTCGGACTTTCCCCTTCCGTCGGTGTGGTCAGCGATGTCTGGGGCATCCAAGCCGGGCAAGCGCCACAGTTTCTGATCCTAGAAGACGTTCACGAACATGGCGAAGCGCAAGCCGCCATTGCTTCGGCCATTTTGTATGGGCGCAAACAATGGAAGGCCTCGACCATTTTTGTCGAAGGCGCCAGCGGAGCAGTGGAGCGACCGGCCAAACCACGGACCGGCGCCGAGTGGGCCGTGGTGCGCGATCCGGAAAAACGGCTGCAACTTTTTGGGCTCGAGAGTCCTTCTGTTTATCGCCAGAATCTCACGGCTTATCAGCAGGTCAAAAAACTTCGGGGCGCCGCCTTGGAAGAGCTGCACACCACACAACTGCTGCGCCGGGCCGTGGGCGAAACAGATCCCGCTTTGGAAGCGCGCTGGGCGCTCTGGGAACGTTTGCTCGCGCTCAAACTGCGTCCCTCCGACTACACCCAACTCTTGAATACCCCTTTTGAAAAGCCCAATGCGCCGCACTTGGCCGAGGCCTTGGGCTGGGCGCAACGCTTTTATGTCTTGGCCGATGCGCGAAGCTCGATTTTCTTGGAAAAAGCGCGAAACGTTGAAACCGAAGGGCCGCGGGTGCTGGTGGTCGGCGGTTTTCACACCACGGAGATGGTCAAACGTTTGCGCGAGGCCGGCGAGTCTTACTTAGTGATTTCCCCCACCATCACCCGTCCTGCCAACGACGCGCGCTACGCGCGCCGCATGGACGAAAGCGTCAGCGCCTTGTTGGGTGCTGCTCGCTAACCCCAAACGACAAAGTCTTTTACCGTAGAGAAGCGAGATCCAGTTTTGCTGGGTGGAAACCTTGTTCTGCAGCCTTTTGAAACCACTCTTTGGCTTGGGCTGCATCTTTAGGGACTCCGCGGCCGTCACGATAACAACGGCCGAGTTCCCATTGCGCGAGGAAATGATTCTGTTCCGCGGCTTTCCGGAACCAGTGGACCGCTGATTCGGCATTTTGCGGATATCCGGTTCCCTCTGCGTAGAGTCTTCCCAAGGTCAACTGAGCGCTCGAAAATCCAAATTCAGCCAGCGATTTCACCCAACCCAACTCAATGGAACGGCGTTCATTGTCCGGTGCCAACCGATAGTTGTGACGCTGGGCTTCCGGAGAGGCGCAACATAAGACCGCTTTTTGGAAATGGGCACGCGCTGCGGCACGGTCTGTTTGACCTGCGAGACCCTCCAGCGAAAAACGTCCCAAGGATTCGAGCGCATCGCCCGATCCATAGTTTGCGGCTTTTTCATACCACTTGCGCGCAGCCGCCAGATCGACCGAAACATCAATGCCCTGTTCATAGCGCCATCCCAGGAGATACATCGCCGTCGAGTTCCCTCGTGAGGCCAGTTCTTCTAATGTTTTGAACCGGCGAACCGCCTCTGGGCGATTGCCTTCATGGGCCGCAAATAGCGCCAGCATGTACAGGGCTGTTTCCACACGATCTTCGGCGGCTTGGGTGTAAAGCGCTTTGGCCTTGGAAGTATCTCGGGCTACACCCTGGCCGCTATAAAACCGGTCTCCGAGGGCTGAAATGGCTTGAGCTACTCCCACATCTGCCGCACGTTGGAGAAGTTTGCCGGCCTCGGTCATGTTTTGTGGAAGTCCCCGGCCCTCTTGAAGAATGCTCCCCAAGATGAGCTGGGCATAAAAATTGCTGCCTTCTGTATTCTGGCGGAGCGCTGCGTACCAACGGTCGGCTTCCTTCGTGTTGCGCTCGACGCCCAAGCCAAATTGATAACGAAAAGCCAACTGCTGTTGGGCGAAGGGGTCGGCCTGCGTCGCGGCTTTGGTCAACCATTGCACGGCCGTTTTGAGATCGGGTTGCACACCAAGACCCCCTAAGTAAATGGACGCCAACGTAAACTGAGCATAGGCCACTCCCGCTTCTGCTGCGCGCTGAAAATGACGGAGCGCTTCAGGATTCGGCCCCTTTGCAATCCAACTCAGGTTGCCCAAAGACAACCAGGCGGTCGGAACTCCGCGATCCGCGGCCATTTTGAGGTATCGGCGCGCCGCAGATGGATCCGGCGGCATACCAATTCCTTCGCCGTAATAACGTCCCACTTGCAGCATAGCCTCTGCGCCTCCGGCATCAGCGGCCTTACGATAAAGTGAAAAGGCTCGCTTCAAATCTTTCGGAACTCCAATACCGGCTTCGTGATAATAGGCGAGGGTCGTTAAGATATTGACATCCTCGGTTTTCGCAGCTTCTGAGATGAGTTCAAACGCTTTTTGCGGATCTTTCGGTACGCCTTGCCCCATCACATACAGCGAAGCCAATGCGGCTTTGGCTGGGACATCTCCTTTTTCAGCGGCTTTCGAAATCCATTTTTTCGCTTCAGCAACATTGACGGGAGGAACTTGTAGATAAAGCTCTCCCAACCGTAACATGCCTGGAGCATACCCTTGATCGGCCGCCTTACGGGCCCACTTCATAGCCTCGGTCGGATCGTTTCCAAAGAGACCGCACCCCTGCTGCGCACAAGGGGTATAAGCACAACTCAGGGCGGTCTGAGATTCAGCCAATCCCCCTTCAGCCGCTTCTCGATAAAGCTTCTGCGCTTTTTCAACATCTGCAGGCCCGCCTTCTCCTGCTGCGTAAAGATTGGCAAGGTTATGCTTGGCTTGCAGATGGCCTGTCGTCGCCGCTTTTTGATACCAGGAACGCGCCTCTTCTAGATTTTTTTCAACGCCGTTCCCGGCTTCATAAAGCATGCCCAAGCGAAACTGCGCTTTGGCGAATTTCGCTTCTGCCGCTTGGCGGATGATCGCCACCCGTTCCGGCACCATCGGCCCTCCCGCGTGAGAGGCCGCGTAGTACTTATCTTCTTTAGACAACTCGGTGGAAGCGACTTCTTTAAAAAAAGCCCGCGTTTCTTCAGGAGAACTCTTGGAATCAAAGGAGAGCGCCACAACAGGAATTGTGGTCTTCGCCAGGGAATGGTTTTGTGCTGCAGCTTTTTTCAACCAGCGTAAGGACTCAGCCGCATTTTTGGGAACGCCTTCCCCGTATTGATAAGCAACGCCTAATTGAAATTGCGCATCGGCATGTCCCTTTTCAGCGACGCGGCGATAAAACTGGACCGCTTTGGCCGGGTCTTTGGGAACATTTTGCCCAGTGGAATAGGAAAGTCCCAGCGTATAGAGTGCGTCTAAATCGCCGGCGTCTGCTTTCTTATGAAGCTCTTGGATATACAGGTCTGATGCGGTTGCTGAATGAAGAATCGGCGTACTGGACAAAAATGCGACTGCGAGCGCGAAGAAAAAGCGCATAAAGAATCTCCTATGCGGAATTGATCTTAACGACGTCCTTGTGACTGCTGCAGCTTCTCGTTAACCACCGCTAAATTCCTGCGGGCTAACTCGAAGGTGGGATCGGCCTTGAGCGCGTTTTGGTAGGCGTTTTGCGCTTGTGGCCATTGGTTGCGTTCGGTGTAAAGCCATCCCAGATTGTTCCAGAGATCACGATCGTTCGGGAAAAGGGTGACGCCTTGTTGGTAAAGCGCTTCAAGCTTATCGCTCCAGCGTTGCGGCTCCTTAAAGTAGAGCGCGCCGAGCACAGAGTAGGTTTGCTGCGAAAGGGGGTTGATCGCCAAACAAGTCTGGTAATTGAGGATGGCGTCGGCGTCGCGGCCCATTTGCATGTAAACCGTGCCACGATTGAAGAAGATTTCGTCGTAGCCGGGATTGGCATCTAAGGCGCGCTGGTACATGTGGAGCGCCTGGTCGCGCATGCCCATTCGGGCGTAGATATTGGCCAATTCGTAATTGTTGTTCACTTCCAAAGGATGCCGGACATAAGACTTTTCCAAATCGCGGCGTGCGCCGGCCAGGTCCACGCCGCCTTTTGATTTTTTGAAACCGTCGAAGAAGTAGATCTCGGCCTGCCAGAAGGCGAAGGCGCGCCAGATGCTGACCACCAAGAGCACACTTGCGACCACACCGAAGAGATGTCGCAAGAGGGGGCGGGTGACTAGCGTACGCGTCTCGACTTCGATCGGGTCCAAAGCCAGCGCCATTCCCACCCACCACCACAAATGGAAAGCAGGCACCGCAAAATGCGCCGACACATTCAAAAGATTGTCGACCAAAACCCCCGCCACACCCGACATCAGCCCCGCTTGAATCGGACGCCACTTGTCTTCCAGCCGGCGATTAACCGAGACCGACGTGCGGAAAAACACCACCCACAACCAAATCATGATGCCCAAGCCGACCGTGCCGATTTGCGACCAGTATTCCAGGATTTCGTTGTGGCTATTGTTGGCGTGAGTCCGGTGATAACGGAAGCGAGGCTCGAGCAATTGGGCCCCTTGGTAATAGGGATAGAAAAGCTCGAAAGTGCCCCAGCCTTTTCCGAGCCAAGGATGGTCATTCACCATGCTCCAGGCCGATTGCCAGATCAAAACACGCTGCCACACCGGCCCATAACCGGCATTTTTATATTGTTCGACTTCGCCCAAGCGTCCCAACACCGTCGCGCTGTAGGTATCGCGCCCCCCGCTCTGCGGCCAGAAGAAAACCAGCAGTCCCATCCCGATGAGTAGTCCCATCAACCAGCGCGAGGCTTCCTTGCGCAAGGCCGGTTGCTTGGCCACCATCACAAAAAGGATCACGAGCCCCGCCGCGAGCCCTGCCCAAGAAGAACGGGTCAACGTTGCCAAGAGCGCAGAAGTGTTGATGAGAATTCCGGCCAACAGAATCACACGCGGCAAGCCTGTGCTTTTGAATAAATAATCCCCCACCATCACCGGAATCACGAGCACCAAATAAGACGACAAAAAGTTGGGATTTCCAAAACTGGCCACAGGCCGCCGGCCATAGGGATTCAGGCTGCGCGGCCAGAACCATTCTTGTCCGAAATATTGCGCGATGGCATAGATCGAAGCGGCCACACTCACGAAGTAAACGATCAAAAGAATGATTCGATAAAAATTCTTATCTCGGGCCCGCACCGCCGCCGCATAAACCAGCCACGAATTGATCAACAAAAAGATAATCGCGCGACTACCTTCGCTGTAAATCGGTTTTACGAGTGCCTGGTGGGTGGCCATCGAAACAATCCAAGACAAAAGACTGACACTGATCAGAACCAGAAAAGGAAGGTCGAGCGCGGTGCTATCCCAACGAAGGGCGCCGGCTTTCCAATCCCGCGCCAGCCAGACCAACCACAAAAGCGCGACGCTGACATTGAGCAGCGCAATTTGGGTGTAGTAAGGGTTACGGGTTAGGTCGGTGAAAAAAAGCAGCGGACAAACAGCAAACAGAACAACCAGGAGTAGGCGAATCGGAAAAGGTTGGCGCTCCATAAGCGGAGATTACCGCATGCGCTGCACATCCGGATCGTTGGGCGCGATCTCGTGGATGCGACTCAAGGTAGCGTTGAACTCCGGACGGCGCCCTGCACGCGCATAAGCCGAAGCCAAGGCTTTGAGCGCGCGCACATTTTTGGGATCGGACTCGGCCGCTTGCCCATAAGCTTCGATCGCGCCCTGGAAGTTACCGCGCATCATCCGGACATTGCCGAGGTTCTCAAACATTTCGCTGGCATAAGGACGTTTGTAGTGGTTGTGGTTTTTTTCCCAATGTTCGCCCATTATGTCGTGCTCAGGCAATCGGCAGCCCCAAGCCTCGACCGCTTCCTTATATTGGGCTTCGGCGGCGTCATATTGTTTGTTCATCTCAGCGGAGTCATGTTCGAACGCCGCGATCTCCGCCAGCTGGATATGCACCCAAGCCGCACGCGCAAAATTGCCTTCAAACACCGGATCGATCATGTGGTATTCGCGGAAATACCTGAGCGCCTCATGCCAATCTTTTTTGAGTTGGTCCAAAGCTGCAGCGGCTTCCGCGGTTCGTCCACTATTGCGCAATTGCATCCATTGATTGCGATCATCCTGCGCTTTTTTCAAATGCACAAGGCCCGCCTGGTGATGCGACTGCACATAATTCGGCGCCAACTTCCAGAGTTTGCGATAGCTTTCCATGGCGCGGTCAAAATCACCCGGCTGCCAACGATCGGTATACACATTGCCCATGAAATAGTAGGCCATGAGGTATTCCGGATTGAGATCGATCACCTTCTGGTAATGGCGTAAGGCCTCGGCCCATTGGCCTTGTTTGGAGTACATGATGCCGCGGTTGTGGTTCACATCCGCCATGAAATAACCCCAGAAAACCATGAGCGGATAGACCAGCGCCAGAAGAATAAAAAAGGTGAGTCCGTGTCGGATCGAGCGGCAAAGCCGGTATAACGCATAAAGCGCCCAGCCCACCGTTCCCAGAAAAGCGACCCAAGCAATCGTCCAGAGCAAAGCCTCGCCCGAACCTGGCGGCATGCGCTCCTGCGCATTGTTGAAGTCGGACAAAACTTTCCACGCCAGCCAGGCAAAAACAACCGCCGTGGCCGACGCCATGACAATGGAGAAGATGGAGGGACCTTCGGTGGGCGGCGGTAATTTTTCTTCGCGCGCCTCATACTGTTCATCGGTTTCAGCCATGGGATCATGAACCACGAGCGCGCCGATCAACCCCATCAAGAGCCACAAGAAAATCCCCGATGACACAAATCGCAGCGACACATCCATAAAATTGTGCATGAGCATGCCCCAGAAGGCCGCCAGGAATCCGAGCATGTAATAGGCACGGGGGTCATCGGAGACTTTGCGTTTTCCGGTTTCGACATCTTTCACCGAAAGCCCTGCTGAAAAACGTCCCAAGGCGCGCAAGCCCGAGACCGAAAAGAGCGTGATCAACCAGATAAAAATACCGAGCCCGACCATGCCTTCATCCATGAGCACTTCCAAGTACTCATTTTCTGCATGGTCCGTTTCGGTATTGTGTTTTCCTTCGATATGAAAGATTTGTGGGCGGCGGAAAGCGGGATAAATTACGCGGAACGATCCCACCCCCAATCCAAAAAGTGGATCCTCTTGTGCCATTTCCCAAGTCGAGGTCCATGTCACCAACCGGAAGCGGATCGAATCGGGACGATCCTTAGAGTAATACCCCACGGCCACCACTACAAGCAATAAGGTCGTGGCCACAGCACCCAGAATGGCGCGGCGTGTTTTATCGGAACGGAACTGCGAGAAATAAAAGAGCACCAATAAAAGGAAGGAAATAAAACTGCCCGCAAACCCCACCCAAGCGCCTTTTGAAAAGGTAAAGAAAATGCCCAGCGTAATCAGGAAGAAAAGCGGCCCCAAAACCGAGAAACGAACGGCGGCGAAAAAGAGGTTTCCAAGTAAGAGCATCATGAACACCGGTGTTTCCCACTGGGGAGCGCCGATCCGGGTAAAGAGTTCGCCGCTTTGCCACAGGAAGGCCGACAAAAGCACGGTGCCAGCGGCATAGAGCATGACCGAGAAGGGATGTTCGCGATTGCGTCGCAACAGAAGCGCCAAAGTAATCGGGGTGACAATGACTAGGAAGTTTCCAAAAAAGTTCGGGTTGCCGAAGGTCGAGAAAACGCGGTTTGAAAAGGCCTGGCGCCAAATAAAGGGATCCAGCCAGCCCTGCATCGGCGCGCGATAGAAACGGTAATCCAAATGTTGCAGCAGCCCGTAAATACTGGCGACTGCGGTGGCGGCGAGCAAAAATTTCACCATCCGCCGCATGCGTTCGAGCGTGTTGATCTCAAAAAGCGCGATCAAAGCCAGATGCACATACACCACGCGGCGCAACGTTTCATCCAAACTATTCCCCGGATAAGCGCTATGCACCCACGCCATGACCCCGGAAACGAACGAAACAAACAGCGGAATCGCAAAGGGCCCAAAGCGGGACCAATTCACGCGCCAACGCGAAACCAGCGTCACATAAAAGAGTCCCACCAAGAAAAAGCCGAACATTTGAACGATCGTGATTTTGACTTGGGCGGAATCGTAGGTGCGCAGGTAGAAGGCAATGGACGTCAGAAAATAAAAGAAAGGCAGGCCCCAACTGAGCAAACGACTGGTTAGACGGGCAGTGACTTGGTCTTGCAACATGCGCGAGGAACTATAGCAAACTCATTAATTTTTAGGCGCGGAAAGCATTTTCGGATCCACCGCCTCCGTGGTATCCGTTGCAGGTCCTGGGCTTGGCGGTGCGAGTAAGACCGGCGTTTCTGGAGTGGCTTGCGTGGCAGTCGCTGGCGCTTGTGGAGATTCCGTCAAAGCTTTCGGGCGGAAGCGTACGTTAAAGCTGATTCGGTGCGTCATCCCCAGGTCGCCGAGCGGGACAAAAGCATAATCGATCGACCACAAGCCAGGCCGAATGCCAAAGCCTGCGCTGAAATCAGAGAGTGTTCCCAAATCCGGACGGCGCAGCTGGTAACGATAACCAAACCGTAGCGAAAAAACTTTGCGCGGTGTGACTTCGGCGCCGATATCCACTTCGCCTTTGGTGTCCCGGCGTTTGACGAAATCCGCGGACAAAAGCCACTGGGCAAAAGGTTGTCCAGAAACACCGACGCGCGCCGTCCAAGGGAGTTTCACATCGGCTTCGGCAAACTTGGACACAAACCCCAAATTCAAAAGCGAGGCCCCCGCATTCCAAGAACGTTTTTCATTGGCGCGCCACAAAACACCGACATCCACCGCGCCGCCGGTCGCAGAAGCATCTGCCAGAGACTCGTGCAGCATTTTGACGGTTCCCCCTACCAAAAGGCTGTCGGTGATCGCACCGGCCACTGAGCCACCGACCGACATGTCATAGGTTGAAAAATTTCCCCGTTCTTCAAAACCCTCGTCAAAATCAGACCCCGTGGCGACAGTCCGCGGGATATCACCCACTCGCAAATAATTGATGGAACCGCCCCAACTGAGGCGCTCTTCCCGGCCGGCTTTGCCGAAGGCCACGGACTCTTGATGGATGCCTTCGACGTAACTTAGGTGCTGTAAGGAGAGTTGGGTAGCAATCAAGGAAGCCAAGCTGGCAGGGTTGTAAGACAACCCTTGGACATCATTGGGAATGGAAGTGAAAGCCTGTCCCATCCCGGTTGTGCGGGCGCCGGCAGGGATGTTTAAAAAGGTAAACCCGGAAGTTCCGCTATATTCTGCTGCCGAGAGAGGCGCCGTAACCGCCGCTGTCAAAAGAAGCGAGAAAACGCGAAAAATCGCGGATTTCATGAAGCAAACCACCACATGGCCGCCTATGTATAACAGGGCCCATTTGGCAGGTCAACGGCTAAATAATTAAGGAAGGTTTGTCCGAAATCAGCGGGTTATTCTGCGTCTCGAACCTCGAACTCAATGCCGCCCAGGCGGGAGGCCACAAGGTTATAAACGAAAGCGGTGATGGCAATTCCGATGTATCCCGTGACAGCCATGATAATCGGCATCAAAAGAAACACGATCCCACCCGCACGGGTTTTTTCGCTGAACAACATGATCACACCGAGCAGAGAATACAGAAGTCCAATCAAACCGTAGAGAACGGCAAAGATTTTGCTCGTTTGATGGATGGAAATGCTGCTGATTTGTTTTTTCATGGCTTCCTCGCTTTATTGGTCTGACCTTCCCAAAACCGTTACCCCATTACAAAGTTGAGCCAGTATGCAATTGGACTGTTACAAGGGGATGAAGACAAAGTTACTCTTCAGTTACAGGATTGCTGAGGTAGATTTCCCCCCTATTCAGTGGAAGTTCAGCTGGCATCGCTTGTCTGGCTCGCCTTTGCACGAAGCGGTGTTGACGTGGGCATCTGACGCGCAGAGTCCAATCACAGCACAGACGCTCTGATCCTCAAAAACCTGCCACTCAGGTTTGCTCTGATAAAGCTTTAGATATTTTTTATTAATCGCCCGCTTGGTTTGCCCGCAACAATGGCGATAGGGAACCACGATGCAATCGGAATCCTGTTGGCACAGATTTATCTGCTGTTCTTGAATATCGGAGGGATTTGATTGAGCCGCTTGACTCAATATCGGCAGCCCAAGAAGCGAAAGGAACAATAACAAGACCATAAAAATGGAGCCGAGGAGCGGGCTCGAACCGCCGACCTGCTGTTTACGAAACAGCTGCTCTACCAGCTGAGCTACCTCGGCAAAAAAATGGTGGCAAGGGAGAGGATCGAACTCTCGACACCTGGTTTTTCAGACCAGTGCTCTACCACTGAGCTACCTTGCCACGAAATCGGAGTGAAACGGCGGGTATTGTAACAAAGACGCTGGGATTCGGCTTAACGGCTGGGGATGATCAACTCGGGAGTTTCGGAGGCTTTGGCAACAGCGGTCAATTCTTCGCGAGTTGTGCCAATCAAGTGCAAGATCGGGCGCATGATGTCTTTGTAGAAAATGCGATCCGAGAAAACTTTTTCCCCCACAATCGTTTTACCGCGAACTTCCCAATCTGGAATCAAATCCTGAGCCGGCATTCGAAATTGTTTGAGCACCAGCGCGACATCTTCGAGGGTTTTGTCGCGGTCGGCCTGCATGTAGAGTTTTACGCCATCTTGGAAAAATTGGTAATGCGCCGATTCGTCTTTGGAAACATGCGCCAAGGCCGTGGCCAAAGCGGTATCACCTTCTTCAATCGCTTTCTGCCGCAAGTTTTTGTAATTCATGCCGGTCGAAAGCTCCTGAAACATGGTGTAGACCATCATTTGGCGGGGCGTTTCAAAGGGAAGGTTCCATTCCTTTTGCAGGACCATGTCTGAGAAAGCGTGTATTTCTTGGGGAGTCCGTTTACCCGATCGGACCAACCACTCTTCTAAGACCAAAGAGTGTTTGGACTCCTCATACCCCCAATTGGCTTGGAACCAAGCGCGACCGCGGCTGCGCCGCACCAGCTCTAAAATTTTGGCGGTGTAATCGGGAAGGAAGAGTTCTACGGCGCAGAAAGATTCCACAATCAGCGCGATTTCTTCGCGTGTTTGGGGATTGACCTTATCCCAAGGGATATCCTTCTGAATATTCCACCGCCGGTTGGCTTCAGCCCGGTGGAAGAAATCCATATAGAGATCGTAAAAGCGGTTTTCGAATTCGGGGGTCGAGGATTCAGACATCGAGGCAATTGTATCACGCCCCCCCATGACAACAAGGTAAAAACTTGGAGAGCCAGGGATGAAATGATAGGGTTTCACCCCATGGCCAGGTCGAAATCCCCCCTACAAATTCAGATTGAATATACGACGGTTTCTTTCTTGTTGGCCGTCTTGAGAAAACTACCGATCCGTACCAGCCGAACCCTGCTGGAAAAGATCATTCAAACCGCTCTTTCTTTCAACAAACAAAGAGTCGAGATCGCCAAAAGAAACCTCACCTTGGCTTTTCCAGAAAAGACCCCGGCTCAACATCAAGCGATCCTTGACCAATCCATTCGCTTGCTTGCGCGTAGCGCTCTGGCTTTCATCCGGCTCCCGATCGACCAGAGCACCGATTGGATTAGTGTCGACGGTATCCCTCATTTGGAAAAGGCCTTTGCCCAAGGCCGGGGTATCCTGGCTTTTACCGCTCATTACGGTTGCTGGGAATTGATGTCTGCGAAAACCATGCAGATGTATCCGGGAAGGATTGCGGCGGCCTATCGCCAGCTCGATAACCCGAAGCTGGATGCGGAAGTGATCCGTTATCGCACCTCCACCGGTGGCGATGTGATCGAACGCCGAAGTTTGATCCGTCGCGGTTTCCGGTGGCTCAAAGACAATGGATTGATCGGAATTCTGATCGATCAAAATTTTCCAGATGGGATCTTTGTTCCTTTTTTTAACCATCCGGCCGCCACCACACCCATCATCTCGATCTTGGCGCGACGCACAGGCGCTGCGGTTTTGCCGCTCCACAACCGGTGGGAAGGCGAACGTTTACGCGTTTTTTGGGGACCCCCGCTTGTCCTCAGCCAGAACCCGGATACCGAGCAAGCCATTCGAGAAGATACGGAAAAGATGACGCAAGTGATTGAAGGATGGATTCGCGAAGACCCCAGCCAATGGCTTTGGCTTCACAACCGATGGAAAAAGCAGCCCGAGGGAGCGGCCATGAATGACACCTTTCGCGAGTCCGTGTCGTCTAGGCACTAGATGTCCCATTCCAGGAGGAGATTTATGCGTTTTATCCCTTATGGTCCAGCCGTGGTTTTGGTCACTGTTGCCATGGTGTATGCGGCGGACCCTTCTGAAAGCCAACTGCGCGCCACCGCCGCGCTCGAACAGGCGGTCAAAACCGATCCCAATAATCCCGACCTTTGGATTCCCTTGGGATTTGCCTACCGCAAAATGGAGCAGCTCGACCGCGCCACCCAGGCCTTTGAAAAAGCAGCGGTCTTAAACCCCAAAAGCCAAGAAGCGCTCTACATGCTCGGCTTAATTTATGAGAAGCAGAACCGGAAAGCCGACGCGCGCCGCGTATGGAAACAGTATTTGGACGCCACCACCGATCCGGAAAAACGGAGCATGGCGGAAAAACACTTGCATCAATTGGGCCAATGAAAAAACTGCTGCTCGGGATAACGATCCTCAGTTTGGCGGGCTGCGCCAAACCCTACATCGCCTTCAATGAGAAGGCTGATTTCACACGCATCAACCGCGTGGCCGTGGCGACCTTTGGCGGCCCCCAAGGTGATGTGGCCGCTGATCTTTTGACGCAGGATCTTTTGCAACGTGGAGCGGATGTGGTGGAACGCAGCCGCTTGGATGCGGTACTGCGCGAATATCATTTGGCCGATCAAAAGATTTTGGACGCGGAAACCGTGAAGAAAGTCGGAAAGATTTTGGGGGTCGATGCGTTATTCGTGGGCACCGTCGCCATCAACGTCCCCAGCCAAAGTTATTTAATTACCACGCAGAAGGACGGCATTAATTTCAACACGGTCACACCGGTGCAAGGAACCAATTTATCGCCGGCCGCTCCGGTACTCGGTGTTCCAGATTCTCAGGTGGTGACTTCGGCTGCGCAGGCGGCGCTGATCGCGCGAATGGTTGATGTAGAAACGGGATCGATTCTCTGGTCGGGCCGGATGAGTTATCAGGGATTAGACTCGCAAGCCGCCATGGCCGACATCACCGAAGCCCTCGCCAAATCGCTCGTCCCTTTGTGGCCGACGCTCCATCCATAATTCCGATCCCTTGGGAGATTACACATGATCCAACAAAAAGAAGTGGCTCAGGAAATCAACGCGCTCATGTTAGATTATGGCGCTCAACTCAACGCCACGGTGGCGCTCGTTCACCAAAAATGTAGTGTCGATGAATTTACGGTTTATCGAAAAGCAGTCGGAAAGATTCTGGGATCTATGCTGATCGAAGTGATGGAACCCTTATACAAACAGCACCCCCACCTAAGACCCCAAGAGCTGAACTAGCAAACCTCTACACCAGACCGCGAGATTTTCGCCAACGGTACCCATTTCCTGTCTTGAAATACAGTTCTCTCCGACGTGCTTCTTTGAGGGTTGAGAACTGTTCCCAATGAATCATTTCCCAGGGACCGCGATTTTTTGTGGCTTTTTCTTGGCCAGAACGATGTTCGTGGAAACGGCGAAGGATGTTATCAGTACAACCGATGTAACACTGGCTGGAGGTTAAGCTCTTGAGGATGTAAACGAAAAACATGAATTTAACCTCCCAGCGGAGCCGGCGGGATTTGAACCCGTGATCTTCGCCTTGACAGGGCGACGTGTTAACCAAGCTACACCACGGCTCCGCTAGGAGGTCTGTATTAAATTGATAAAGAACCGACGTTTGAACCCGTGATCTCCCCACAGACGTCTGTGGGGCGTGTTAACCAAGCTACACCACGGCTCCGCACGACAGCTATTAAAACTATTCTCGGATGGTGGCCTTGCGCAATTTTTCGCTGTTCATGTCGCGAAGTTCTTCTTCGCTTTCGAGCACCCGGTCCACCACATTATGCGTAATCATAATAATCAAGGAACCCAGGATGAACAACGTTGCTAAGTGGGCGTAAACCCGCGAGCGGACGTGATCCTTTTTGTACTGCTTTAAAACCCACCGGATATTCATCGCAACCAGTATCCAAGTGAGCGTGACAACGGCCACATATGCCCAAAGAAACAACCGATTCCCCTTTATGGGTTAAAACCATGGGCGGTGAGGGATTCGAACCCCCGACTTTCACCTTGTAAGGGTGACACTCTACCGCTGAGTTAACCGCCCCCCGATTGCCAAATAGGGCGAGATCTTAACAAATGGGTGTAGGGGTCTTACAGTCCGGCGCGCTTGAGCAGGGTTTTGGCTTCGCGCACGTAGTAGGCCGGGTCAAAGCAGGTGGCCAGGTCTGTTTTGGATAAACGCTGCGTGATCCCGGGTTCATCTTCCACCAAAGCACGGAAACTCACATCATCTTGCCAGGCCTTCATGGCATGTCCCTGGATCAAACGGTAGGCATCTTCCCGGCGCATGCCCTTCTCAACCAACATGAGCAAAATGCGTTGAGATGCAATGATTTCAACCGTTTTTCGCATGTTTTTTTTCATGTTGTCGGGATAGACCTGGAGGCCTGCGAGAACCCCGTTAAGCCGGAGGATCATGAAGTCTAAAAGAATGGTGGCATCAGGCAGTCCGACCCGTTCCACTGAAGAGTGGCTGATGTCCCGCTCATGCCAGAGCGCCACACTTTCCAGGGAAGCTTGTGCATAGCCGCGAACCAGACGCGCCAACCCGCACAAGTTCTCAGAGGCGATGGGGTTGCGCTTGTGCGGCATGGCCGAGCTCCCCTTTTGGCCAGGGGTGAAAGGTTCTTCGGCCTCTAGGACCTCGGTTCGCTGGAGATGCCGGATCTCGGTCGCAATCCGTTCGATCCCCGCGGCCACCACCGCCAACTCACACATATATTCGGCATGGCGATCACGCGGCACCACCTGCGTTGCGACAGGTTCGCTTTGAAGGCCCAGCTTGCGGCAGACATAGGCTTCGACCGATGGCGCCAGATGCGCAAAGGTCCCCATGGCGCCGGAAAGTTTTCCCCAGCGCGCAATGTCGCGCGCCCGTTGCACCCGCTCAGATGCACGCACCATTTCCGTATACCACCCCGCGACTTTGATGCCGAAAGTAATCGGCTCGCCGTGGATGCCGTGCGAACGTCCCATCATCAATGTGCGCTCATGTCGCCGGGCCAGACCCGCGAGCGTTTTCTGAAGAATTTCCAGATCCTTGAGCAACAAATCAGCGGCTTCCATCATTTGAACGGCCAGTGCCGTATCCAACACATCCGAAGAGGTCAGACCCAAATGCAGGTATCGTCCTTCCGGTCCGACGGTTTGGGCGACTTGCGTGACAAAAGCGATTACATCGTGTTTCACTTCGCGCTCGATCTCGCGAATGCGCGGCACATTCACCTTCGCTTTTTTGCGGATCACGGCCAAAGCCGAGGCCGGTACTTTCTTCTGTTTCACCAAGGCTTCAGTGGCCAAAATTTCAACCTTGAGCATCGTTTCAAAACGATACTGGTCGGTCCATAAACGGGTCATTTCCTGACGAGAATAACGTTCAATCATGATTCACCATTTTTTTGCAAAACTCCTCGATAACTTTGGGATACAACTTGTGTTCTTCCACCAAAATGCGCGCGGCCAAAGTCTCAGCGGTGTCGCCGGGCATCACCGGCACCCGCGTCTGGGCGATCACCGGCCCATGATCAAACTCCTCATCCACCACATGCACGCTGCAGCCCGATTCTTTTTCCCCCGCCTTCACAACGGCTTCGTGCACGAAATGTCCGTACATGCCGGCGCCGCCATACTGGGGCAAGAGCGCGGGATGGATATTCAGAATCCGGCCGCGATAGGCCGCCACCACCTCGTTCGACAAATGTTTTAGATAGCCGGCCAGGCAAACCACTTGAATGCGCGCATCACGCAAGGCTTTGAGCAAATCTTCCTGCTTTTCTGCGACGCGCGTCTCTATGTCAAATTTTTTGGCGCGTTCCAACGCTTTGACACCCGCCCGGCTGGAAATGACCAGAACGACACGTCCGTGTGATAACCGTCCAGCTTTTTGGGCTTCTAAAATCGCTTCGAGATTACTGCCACCACCCGACACCAACACCGCAATGCGCTGCGGATCAGGCAAACTGAACTCCTTCGATGCCACGTTCAATCGTCCCGATTTTGTAGGCCGGCGAGAGTTTCTTTTGAACCGCGGCCACGTCTTTCGGCGCCACCACCAGCACCAATCCAATGCCCATGTTCAACGTGCGAAACATTTCCGCATCGGGGAGGCCGGCGCGTTTTTGAATTTCGCGGAACAGCGGCGGTATGGGCCAGCTACCGTTTTGGATGCGCACGCCCATGTTTTTTGGCAACACCCGCGGGATATTGTCGATGAAACCCCCGCCGGTGATGTGCGCCATGGCTTTGATCGGCTGATGTTTGGCTTTCAAAAAGGGCAGGACGTCCGGCACATAGATGCGCGTCGGCGCGAGCAATTCTTTCCAGCGCTGGATCAGTTCGGATTCCGTGAACACTTTGCGCACCAGCGAATATCCGTTGGAGTGGATGCCTGAGGAAGGCAACCCTAAAAGCACATCGCCCGCTTTCACCGTGCGTCCATCGATCACGCGCGCTTTGTCCACGACGCCCACGGCAAATCCGGCCAAGTCGTATTCACCGGCAGGGTAAAAACCCGGCATCTCAGCAGTCTCGCCGCCGAGCAAGGTACAAGCGGATTGGCGGCAGCCTTCGACGATTCCGCGCACCACTTTCTCAGCCTGGCCAACATCTAATTTTCCGCAGGCGAAATAATCGAGGAAGAAAAGCGGCCGCGCGCCGCAGCACAACAAATCGTTCACATTCATCGCCACCAAATCGATCCCGACCGTTTCATGCTGGTTGGCCAGAAATGCGATTTTCAACTTGGTTCCCACACCATCGGTGCAGCCCACCAATTGCGGATTTTTCATTCCCTTGGGCAGCGGATAAAGTCCGGCAAACCCCCCGATCGCGGGAGACATTTTTTTAATCCGGTCGACCAACGCATTCCCCGCGTCGACATCGACCCCTGCTTTTTTATAAGTAATCATTTTTTAACCTTTTCTGGGCGGCTGCCGGGTTTGACCAGCGCGATACCGTCCTGGCACATCGGACATTTATCCGGCTGATAGGTGACCAAAGGCAAACGCAACAGCGTTTGCTTCGGCGCAGGGAGTTGCAGTTCTCCCTCACTGCGATCGGCCACGGCTGCAAACCCTTCGATCACGCCGCCTTCGTTTTCGACCAAAGCCGCGATCTCAAGCACGGAACCGCCGGTGGTCATCACATCTTCGGCAATGATGACACGCTCGCCGGGGACAATCGCGAAACCACGTCGCAGGGTAAATTGTCCGTCCACCCGTTCGGCAAACATCGCACGCGCACCCAAAGCCCGGGCAATGGTGTAGCCGAGAACAATGCCACCGACCGCCGGTGATACCACCGCGGTGACCGGTTTTTCTTGCGCGCTCTGTTTAAACGGACGGGCCAACTCGGCGCCCAAACGGTCGGCATCGCAGCCGTACTGAAAGAGCAAGGCGCACTGCAAATACGTATCGCTGTGCAGGCCGCTCGTCAGTTTGAAATGCCCCTGAAGCAGGGCGCCGCGTTCTTTGAATAATTTCAAAACGTCATCTTGATTCACGATAAACCCTCCAAAATAGTTTGCACCGTGGCCACGGGATCTTTGGACTCGGTCACGGGGCGTCCAATCACCAAAAAGTTTGCGCCTTCCTTGATCGCGCCGGCCGGTGTTTCGGTGCGCTTTTGATCGTCTCCACCGGACACCAAACGAATCCCAGGCGTGACGATTTCAAAACCAGAGCCGCACACCACGCGAATACGGGACGCTTCACGCACCGACGACACCACACCGTCCACGCCGCACGACTGGGCGAGTTTGGCGAGCGATTCCACCTGTTCAATCACCGGGCGGTTCACGCCGATCGCCGTTAAATCCGATTGCTCAAGACTGGTCAGCACGGTCACGGCCCACAGCTTCGGACGTTTCGTAAGACTGGCCGCCTGCCGCATCATCTCGGGGCCGCCGGCGGCATGGATCGTGGCGCTGTAAACGCCCCACTCCGCGGCGCGGGACACGGCCTTTTGCACAACCGATGGAATGTCGTGGAACTTTAGATCGAGGAAGATCTCAGCGCCCAACGCACGCAGATCCTGGATCAAACGGCCGCCGTATTTTAGAAAAAGCACTGGACCGATCTTGAACAGTCCCACCTTCGGAGACAGGCGTTTGGCCAAGTCCAGGGCCTCGCGGTCGGTTTCGACATCCAAAGCGACAATCAGCGGATTCATGCTTTCGGTTGCGCCGCGCCGATTAACTCGCGCGCCGCTTTTCCTTTCTGATTCAAAAGATCGGACAATTCTTCGAGCACCACCATCGGCGCGCGCGGATTCCAAAAATTGGCGGTTCCGACGCCCACGGCCGCGGCGCCGGCCAACATTAACTCAGCGGCGTCTTTCCCGGACACCACCCCGCCGAGTCCCAAAATCGGCGCCTTCGTCGCGCGATAAGTTTCCCAGATACAGCGCACGGCCAATGGCCGGATCGCCGGGCCCGATAAACCGCCTGTGCCATTGGCGAGAACGGGTTTTTCGGTTTTCACATCCAGCACCAGGCCTGCGAGTGTGTTGATCAAGGTCAGCGCATCGGCGCCACCCTTGAGCGCTGCTTGCGCGATGATTGGCATATCCGACACTTCCGGCGAAAGTTTCGCCAGAAGCGGCCCTTTCCAATGCTGGCGTGCGGCGCGCACCGCGGCTTCGGTTTCCCCCGCGTCCTGCGCAAAACAGCGAGCGCCGGTCCCGTGCGCGACATTGGGGCAAGACAAATTCAGTTCAAGCGCCGCCGCGGGAACGTCTTTGACGCGTTGCGCGAGGCCGGCAAATTCTTCAACGGTAAATCCGGCCACGCTGATCACCACGGGAACACCGAGCGCCGAGAGCGCCGGCCATTTGTCTTTCACAAAGGCTTCAACACCGACATTTTGTAAGCCGACCGCGTTGAGCATGCCGGAAGGCGTTTCCACCACGCGCGGCGCCGGATTGCCGTCGCGCGGTGCCAGCGTCAGGGTTTTGGTGATGATGCCGCCCAGCGCCTTGAGGTCAAAAAAAGATTCGAACTCCAACCCATACCCAAAGGTGCCGGCCGCCACAAGAATGGGATTTTTAAGCGTGAGCGGGCCGAGCGTCGTTTTCAGGTCCGCGCGGGATTCCACGATTAAGAAAAGTCCGGCTTTTGAACCAGGTGGCCGTCGCGGGCGACGAGCGTTCCCCCCACGAGCGTGGTCACGGCTTTGCCCTGCAGCGTCCATCCCACAAAAGGCGAGTTGCGGCTCTTCGAAGCGAACTCGGAGACGGTATAGCGGGCCTGCGGATCGATCAGCGTCACATCGGCCGGCGCGCCGGGAGACAGATGGCCGCCGGGTAAATTTAAGATACGCGCGGGTGCTTCCGAAAGTGCGGCAATCGCCTGCAGCGGTGAAAGCACTTTTTTTCCGACCAACTCGCCCAGCGTCAAACCGAGCGTGGTTTCCAAACCGATGATGCCAAAGGGCGCAAAATCGAACTCGCGGCCTTTTTGCGCCGGGGTGTGCGGGGCGTGATCGCTGGCGATCACTTCGAGCGTGCCGTCGGCCAACCCTTCCAAAATCGCCTGGCGGTCGGCCTCTGTGCGCAGCGGCGGATTCATCTTGGCGTTGGTGTTGTAGCCTTCCACTGCTTTTTCCGTGAGCGAAAAATAGTGGGGAGCGGTTTCCCCGGTCACCGGCAATCCGCGCTTTTTGGCTTCGCGCACGAGCGCCACCGATTCTTTAGTGGATAGATGCGCCAAATGCACACGCGCGCCGGTCAACTCGCACAAGGCGATGTTGCGTGCCACCATGATGTACTCGGCCTGCCGCGGAATACCCTTTAACCCAAGCACGGCGGCCAATTCCCCTTCATTCATCACGCCGCCTTTGGCCAAATCAGGATCTTCGCAATGATCGATCACCGGCAGGTCAAAAGTTTTGGCGTACTCCAGCGCGCGACGGAAAAGTTTGGAATTGGCAACGTCTTTGCCATCGTCTGAAATCGCGACGCATCCGGCGCGCACCATCGCGCCGATTTCAGTCAGCTCTTGGCCGTCCTGGCCCTTGGTGATCGCGCCCACGGGATACACATGGCAGTAGCCTTCACTGTCGGCTTTCATGCGGACAAATTGAATTTGCGAAACGTTATCGAGCGGTGGCACGGTGTTGGGCATGCAGGCCACGGCCGTAAAACCGCCCAAAACCGCAGCGGCGGTTCCGCTGCCGATCGTTTCTTTTTCTTCTTGTCCAGGCTCGCGCAAATGCACATGGATATCGATCAAGCCCGGCGTGACCCACAGGCCGGAGGCATCGAGCACTTCGGCATCTGAAGGGGCTTTGAGGCCGCGCGCCACTTGCTGGATATGCCGGCCTTCGATTAAAACGTCGGCGGTTTCATCGCGGCGGTTGCGGGGATCCACAACCCGTCCGCCCCGAATCAAAAGCGGTTTGCGGCGCGGACCGGTGCGGCTTGGACGCGGCGTGCGTGAAATAGGAACCGTGCTTTTCATGCCCGTCCTTCTCCTTTTTCGGTGATCGCGCGGGGATTCAACCGAATCGGAGCCGATCCCTGGCTGCCGGCCAACAGATACATCACCGCCATGCGTACAGCGATGCCATTGGTCACCTGATCCAAAATCACGGATTGTGGCCCGTCTGCCACGGCGGATGAAATTTCCACGCCACGGTTCATCGGACCAGGATGCATCACCATGCAGTCTTTTTTGGCCCAGGCGAGTTTTTTCGCATCGAGGCCGTAGAATTCGTGGTATTCGCGCAAACTCGGGAAGAGGTTCTCCTGCTGGCGTTCGAGCTGCAAACGCAACACGTTCACCACGTCCGCCCCATCGAGCGCTTCCTTCATGTTATAGGTGACCTCAACATTTTTGCCGAAAGCCGTCTTCATCTCTTGGGGAACCAGGGTCGCGGGGCCGCAAAGCCGAACCTTCGCGCCCATCTTCGTCAATCCCCAGATGTTCGAGCGCGCCACACGCGAATGCAGGATGTCGCCGATAATGGCAACTGTCAGTCCTTCAATTTTTTTCTTTTTCTCGCGGATCGTGAACAGATCGAGCAACCCTTGCGTAGGATGTTCGTGATTGCCGTCGCCGGCATTGATCACGTGTGAACGCACGCTGCGGGCCAAGAGTTCGGGCGCACCGGAGACGGAATGGCGCACCACAATAAAGTCGACTTTCATGGCTTCTAGGTTGAGCGCCGTGTCGACCAGCGTTTCCCCCTTCTGAACCGAAGAAGAAGAAACCGACAGGCTTAAGGCGTCCGCCGACAAACGCGCGGCCGCCAATTCAAACGAGGTGCGCGTGCGTGTGGACGGTTCATAAAAAAGCAGCGCGACGGTTTTTCCGCGCAAGGTTGGGACTTTTTTGATCGAGCGGGTGAAAAGGGTTTTGAAGGGCGCGGCGGTTTGAAGAATGAGATTAATTTCGTCCGGCGTGAGCGACGCAAGACCGATGAGGTCTTTGTGTCTTAGCTTCATGCCCGAGCCTCACGGCGCCTCAAGCGCACACTGTCTTCGACATCCAGCTCGCGAAAGTTCACATCCACAATATCGTTCCGTTGGGTGGCCAAGGTCAAGCCCACATAGTCCGCACGCACGGGAAGTTCCTGATGCCCCCGGTCCACCAGCACCGCCAGGCGGATACAGCGGGGGCGGCCATAATCGATCAACGCATTCAAGCCCGAACGCACAGTGCGCCCCGTGAAGAGCACATCATCGACCAGCACAATCGGCCGGTCTTCAATATCAAACGGCAAATCGGTTTCTTTCACTTCCGGTTGATCGGCAATCGCGTGGACATCATCGCGATATAAGGTGATATCGAGAATTCCTAATGGGATCTCCTGTCCGGTTTTTTTAGAAAGCCGTTCGACCAGCCGTCGCGCCAAGACCGCGCCGCGCGTTTGAATCCCTACGATCGCCAGCGTTTCTTTTTGCCCGGCGAATTCCTTCAAGATGGCTTCGGCCAGAAATTCGATCTTCTGTTCCAAAGCAGCGGCTTTGAGAACCACTTCGCCTTCTGTCAGTGTACCGCTCGAACGTTTCATGAACCCTTCCCCGCCTTCGCGGGTGCTACGGCGGGCGAGCCCGCCAAAGTCATGGCGCGAGCGCCGATGTCTTTGCGGTAGAAGAGACCTTCGAAAGAAATCCCGCGGATTTGGCGATACGCTTCTTCGCGCGCTTCTTCAAATGTTTTGGCCACCGCCGTGATACCCAACACGCGGCCGCCTGAGGTTACGATTTTTTCGTTTTGAAGTGTGGTGCCTGCGTGAAACACTTTCACCTTTTCGCCGGGTTTTTTCGGCAGCCCCTCGATCACTTTTCCTTTGCCATAGGAGCCGGGATATCCTTCCGAAGCCGCGACCACACAGACCGCCGATTGTTTTTTCCAGCGGACAGGCACTTTGGCCAAGCGTTGATGCGCGATCGCCTCTAGAACCTCGGCAAAATCCGTTTCCAAAAGCGGAAGCACGACCTGCGTTTCCGGATCCCCGAAGCGTACGTTAAATTCGAGCACCTTCGGCCCATCCGGCGTGATCATCAGTCCGAAATAAATAATGCCGCGATAATCAAATTTTTCACCCGCCAGCCCCTTCATGAAAGGTTCGAAAATTTCCTTTTCAATCCGTTTTAAGAGCGCTGGGGTGATCACCGGCGCCGGCGCATAAGCGCCCATGCCGCCGGTGTTCGGGCCCTTATCGTTATCTTTCAAGCGTTTGTGATCTTGGGACGCAGGCATGGGAACAAGGGTTTTGCCGTCACAAAAAGCCAGGATCGTGGCTTCTTCCCCTTCCAGGCATTCTTCAATGACCATGGTCGACCCCGCGCCGCCGAAAATTTCTTTTTCCATGACTTCGTAGATGAAATCTTTTGCTTCGGCCGGCGACTGGCACACTTTCACGCCCTTGCCCGCGGCCAATCCATCGGCCTTGAGCACGGACCGGCCGGGCCAATGCTGCAGTTGGTAAGTGGCTTTGGTGCAGTTGGGAATCACTTCGTAACGCGCCGTCGGGATGCCGTATTTGTGCATGAACTCTTTGGCGAAAGATTTGCTGCCTTCCAAACGCGCCGCAGCCCGGGTGGGTCCCACCACCGCCAGTCCACCGGCACGGAAATGGTCCACCAAACCTTCTACGAGCGGGGCTTCCGGCCCCACCATGGTCAGATCAACCTTGTTGTCGCGCGCAAAGGCGAAAAGAGAGCGGAGATTTTCCGGGGAAATCGAAACACACTCGGCTTCCTGGGCAATGCCCGGGTTGCCGGGCGCACACCAGAGCCGGTCAACGCGCTTACTTTGCGCGAGCGTGTGGACGATCGCGTGTTCGCGACCGCCGCCGCCAACAACGAGGATCTTTAGCATATCGGTCTGAGATTTTTGCTGGCGAAGTCCATCAAGGGAATCGGGTATTTGTCTGTGAAACAGCCGACACAGAAGCTATTCATCGTTCCCTTACAGCATTTTAGCAACCCTTCCACGGAAAGGTAAGCCAGGCTATCGACCCCTAAATAATTCTGAATTTGTTTGACGGAGTGGTTGGAAGCGATCAATTCCTTCTTGGTGGGCGTGTCGATGCCGTAATAACAGGACCCGATGATCGGCGGCGAGCTGATGCGCATATGGATCGACTTGGCCCCCACCCGGCGCAGCATGCGGATCAGCTTGCGGCTGGTGGTGCCCCGCACGATCGAGTCATCAACGAGCACCACACTTTTGCCTTTGAGCGCTTCAGGCACGGCGTTGTACTTGATGCGTGCGCCGAAGTCGCGAATCGATTGGCTAGGTTCAATAAAGGTGCGGCCGATGTAATGGCTGCGGATCAATCCCAAACCCAGAGGAATGCCGGATTCTTCGGCATAACCGATCGCCGCAACGTTAGCCGAGTCGGGAACAGCCACCACGACGTCGGCTTTGGCCGGCGCTTCCCGCGCCAGTTGACGACCGAGTTCGGTGCGCACGGAATAAACACTCTGGCCAAACAAACGTCCATCCGGTCGCGCGAAATAGATGTGTTCGAAGCTACAGTGAGCCGTTTGCGGGCGCTGGGCAAACATCGTCGAGCGGAGCCCGCCACCATTCACATACACCAGTTCCCCGGGCTTCACCTCGCGCACATAACGTGCGCCGATGAGGTCAAAAGCGCAGGTTTCCGAAGCGACGATTGTAGCCTCACCAAATTTTCCAAGCACGAGCGGCCGTACGCCATAAGGGTCGCGGGCCGCGATCAGTTCTTTTTTGGTGCAGAAAACGAGCGAATAGGAACCTTCCACCTGCCGCAGGGCTTCGAGGATGGCTTCGCGCAACGAGTTGGCGCGCGAGCGCGCGACCAAATGCAGGATACATTCGGTATCCGAACTGGTCTGGAAAATGGAACCGGATTGTTCGAGTTGTCGACGCAAAGAAAGCGCATTGGTGAGGTTCCCGTTATGGGCAATGGCCAGCATGCCGTGCGCGGTTTGCGCCATCAACGGCTGCGCATTGCGCAACGAGGTATCGCCGGCCGTTGAATACCGAACATGGCCGATCGCCAGGGTTCCTTTTAAAGGAGAGAGCGCCTTGGCATCGAAAATATCAGCGACCAAGCCCATGCCCAAATGGCGTTCGAGCTGATTGCCATCCGAAGACACGATACCGGCCGATTCCTGGCCCCGGTGTTGAAGCGCATACAAGCCAAGGTAAGCCAAGCGTGAGGCTTCCGGATGGTGTTGAACCCCGATGACACCACAGTGGTCATGAAAGTGGTCGTCCAGAACAGGAAGTGACTTAAATCCTGAGCGAAGTCGAAGGGTCATCGCGACACCGACTTTGCAAGCGCCTTGAAAAACTGGAGGCCGACCGGCGTGCGGTCGCGTTCTTTGCTGCGCGTCCATTCCGGATGCTGAACGCGCGCAATGTGCCGCTCCGGATGCGGCATCAAGCCGATCACGTTTCCTTTTTTATTGCAGATGCCGGCGATGGCATTCACGGAACCGTTCGGATTATTGCCGGCGTAGCGCCAAACCACTTGGCCGTTTTTCTCCAGCTCAGCCAATGTTTTGTCATCCTGCGTCATAAATTTCCCCTCACCATGAGCAATCGGAAGTTCCCACTCTTCATCGGTGTTATTGAGCCAGCGGCAGGCCGATGATTCCCGCTTCAAACGCACCCAATGGCATTGAAATTGTCCGGAATCGTTGTGAGCAAGCGTCACGCTTTGTGTTCGATCCGCCGTCCCCGGCAAATAACCCGTTTTGACCAGCACCTGAAAGCCGTTGCAGATGCCGACGACGCGGCGGCCGCTGTCCACAAACTTGTCCAGTTTGTCGCGCAGCTTAAAACGCATTTCATTGGCCAGAATCTTGCCCGCGGCGACGTCATCCCCGTAAGAAAAACCGCCGGGAACGATCAGAATGGCAAACCGGTCAAGCGTTTGGCTGCCACTCAACAGTTCATTGATGTGAAAGATCTCGGGCTGCGCACCGGCCTGGCGCAAGGCTTCGGCGGTCTCTTGATCGCAGTTCGTACCGGCCGTACGTAAAACGAGCGCTGGAATGCTCATGGTACAGACTCCCAAGATGTAGACAAGGCGGCGATAGGCTCACGGATTAACGTTTTGCGCGTGCGTGAGTTCCGGATCACCAGCTTCTTAGAGGATGTCACCCGTCCGATGCAGACGCCAAACCCCTTCATCATCGATTCAAACCCCTGGCGGGCGACGCCCGGGACTTCAACCAATAAGCGGCTGGGAGACTCAGAAAAGAGGAGAACTTCATCCGAAAGTGGCGCCAAGGTTCCAATTTTGCCCAAATCCAGATCCAAGCCCAAGCGGCCGGCAAAAGCCATTTCGGCCGAAGCCACGGCAAGCCCGCCCTCAGACAAATCATGGCAAGCGCGCACATACCCTTTTTGAACCGCTTGGAAGAAAAGGGTGTAGAGCTCAAGCGCGCGGGTCGCATACACATGCGGCACAGCGCCGCGCGCGGTTTTCCCCAACACTTTCCAGATATGGGCGCCGGCTAATTCTTCGCGCGTATCGCCCAAAAGATAAATGAAGTTGCCCGCATCTTTGGCGTCCATGGTCACCGCACGCTCAACATTGGGAATCACGCCGATCGCTGAAATCAAAAGGCTGCTCGGAATCGAACGCAATTGGCCGGAGGGATCGCGCCAGGTGTTATTCAAACTGTCTTTACCGGAGATGAACGGCACCCCGAAACCTTTGGCCATGTCGTAACAGGCTTGAGCGGCGCGCACGAGACCGGCCAACTCTTCCGGATTTTTGGGATCGCCCCAACAGAAGTTATCGAGCAAAGCCGTATGACGCACATCGCCGCCCACGGCCACCAAGTTGCGCAAGGCTTCGTCTATGGCCAAAGCCGCCATCCAATAAGGATCCGAATCGCCGTAAGAAGGATTAAAGCCGTTGGTGACCACCACACCTTTGGAGGAGGTGAACAAGGGCCGGAATACACATCCGTCGCTGGGCCCGCGTTGTTCAAATCCCACAAAGGGTTTGACCACGCTGCCGCCTTGCACTTCGTGATCGTATTGGCTCACCACCCAGCGCTTGGAGGCGATGTTGGGATGCGCCAATAAACGATGCAACACCTGTCCCGAGTCCCGAGTCCCAAGTCTCAAGTCCAAAGCGGGATTTTTACGACGACTAGAGACCCGAGGCTCGGGACTCGAGACTTGGTTCCAAACGGCTTTGGCGCGAATGCGGGGCATGCCGTCGTGTAAAAATTTCATGTCGATCTGGCCGACGATCTCGCCTTTGTAACGCACGGTGAGTTTGTTGTCGCGCGAAAACTCGCCGATGACCGTGGCTTCTACATTTTCAGAACGGCAAAGTTTTTCGAGCGCCGGCCACTGATCGGGAGGCACGGCCAGCACCATGCGCTCTTGGCTTTCGGACAACCAAATTTCCCAAGGCGCGAGCCCGTCATATTTGAGCGGGGCTTTTTCGAGATCCACAATCACGCCGGTGTCAGCGCCCAATTCTCCCACCGCCGAAGAGAAACCGCCGGCGCCGCAGTCAGTCACGGCGCGATAAAGGCCCTGGTCGCGCGCTTGCAGCAAAACATCCATCACGCGTTTTTCCATGATCGCGTGGCCAATTTGCACCACACTCGAAGCCATGCCTTCTTCCAAGGCTGCCGATGAAAAGGTGGCACCATGAATGCCGTCGCGGCCTGTGCGGCCGCCGAGTGCAACCACCCAATCGCCCGGCGCAACGCTTTTTTCAACTTTGTCTTTGGGAATAATGCCGACCGTACCGCAGAAAACGAGCGGGTTTCCGACAAAGCGTTCGTCAAAATAAACCGCGCCATTGGCCGTTGGAATTCCCATGCGGTTGCCGTAATCGCGCACGCCGGCCACCACCCCATTGATGATGCGCCGTGGCGCATGCGCACCGCGCGGGATTTTACGCGCCGGCAAGTTCGGCGGCGCAAAAGCAAAGACATCGGTATTCAAAACCGGCTTGGCGCCCAAACCAACACCCAAAATATCGCGGATGACACCGCCGATTCCCGTGCCTGCGCCGCCGTAAGGCTCGAGCGCAGAAGGGTGGTTATGAGTTTCGACTTTAAAGGCCACGCCCCATTCGTCATCGAGCGCAATGACGCCGGCGTTGTCCCGAAAGGTGGACCAGCACCAAGGTTTGTCCAGTTCTTGGGTGGCGCGCATGATCGTGGATTTCAGCAAATGGTCGTAGGTGCGCGAGCCGCGGCCGGTTTCTTCATATTCGATGATGCCGGCAAACGTTTTGTGTTTGCAGTGTTCGCTCCAGGTTTGCGCGAGGGTTTCCAACTCCACATCACTCGGATCGCGGCCCAAACGGCGGAAATAATCTTGGATGGTATGCATTTCATCCAAGCTCAAAGACAAAAGCCCTTTGCGGCTGATGTCCATGAGCTGCGCGTCGTCTGCGGCGCGCAGCGGCAAGGTTTGAATTAATGAACGGTCATGCGTCAGCATGGATCACATAGTCCTGTACGAGAATATTGGCGAAGAGCGCACGCGCGAGCCGCTCCGCCGTTTCTTTGGGAGTGGCCCCGCGCAAACGGTAGCGCGCACCGGTGCGAACGGCTGAAATCGAAGAAATCCCTAAATCACGAATGCCTTTGGCCACACTTTCTCCCACGACATCGGTGACACCGGGCTTGTACCAAACATCGATCGTTAAAGCGGTGGTTTTGGCGCCGGCCGCACGCGTAGGCGTATCCAAACGCCACTGTTCGATGATGGGGTCACACAACAAATCATTGGCAATGCGCTGGCTCTCTGTATCGGTCGCCCGGCCGGTGAAACGGTAAAGCTGCGAGGTTTCAACCGCTTGGATCGATTTGGCGCCGAGATGGCGCGCATCCTGCGTCAAAGCGGAATGCCCCGATTTCTTCGGCGTCTTCGAAGCGACTTCGATCACCCATTCATTCATGCCGCACTCCCAAAAGCGCGGCCCGTGAGCCGGCGGAAAGCATCTTTATATTTTTCACGCGTCTTCTCGACCACCTCAGGCGGCAAGAAAGGCACCGGCGGCTGTTTGTTCCAGTGGATCGATTCGAGGTAATCACGCACAAATTGTTTGTCGAAACTGTCTTGGGGTTTGCCGGGTTCGTACAAGCTCTGATCCCAAAAGCGCGAGGAATCCGGCGTCAGCACTTCATCGATCAAAAGAAATTGCCCGTTGAGTTCGCCAAATTCAAATTTGGTATCGCAAAGAATCAGTCCGCGCGATTCGGCCAAGGCCGCGGCTTGTTTGTAAAGGGCCAGGCTGCGATCACGCAGTGCCGCCGCGGTGTCTTGGCCAAGAATTTCGGCCATGCGCTCAAACGAGATATTTTCATCGTGTTTGCCGTTCTCTTCTTTGGTCGCCGGTGTAAAAATCGGTTCGGGCAAACGATCAGACTCGCGTAAGCCGGCCGGAAGTTTAACGCCACAAACCGCCTGGTTGGCCTGATATTCCTTCCAGCCGCTGCCGGCCAAGTATCCGCGCACCACACATTCAATCGGAAACTTTTTGGTTTTGCGCACCAGCATGCTGCGGCCTTCGAGGGCTTCCCGGAAAAGTTGAAGTTCCAGCGGGAATCGTTCGACTTTGGTCTCGACCAGATGATGGGGGACGGCACTTGAAAGTTGTTCGAACCACCAGGCCGAAAGTTGGGTCAGGATTTTCCCCTTCTCGGGGACCGGCGAGGGCAAGACGTAATCAAAAGCCGAGATGCGATCCGAGGCGACCATGAGTAGCTTGTCACCCAAATCGTATACATCACGAACCTTCCCCTTAATGAATAAAGGAAAGGGGAGTAAGCGGGACTCTGCCATTATTCCCATTCGATAGTGGCCGGGGGTTTGGACGAGATGTCGTAAACAACGCGGTTGATCCCGCGCACTTCATTGATGATGCGGCTGGAAATGCGGCCCATGACTTCATAAGGAAGCGGGACCCAGTCCGCGGTCATGCCATCGGTGGAATTCACGGCGCGCAAAGCAACCACGTTTTCGTAGGTTCGCTCGTCCCCCATCACGCCGACTGCGCTCACCGGTAAAAGCACAGCAAAAGCCTGCCACATTTGGGTGTAAAGTCCAGCCGCCCGGATCTCTTCTTCCATGATGAAATCGGCGCGGCGAACCAACTCCAACCGTTCCGGGGTAATGAGCCCCAACACCCGCACCGCCAATCCCGGGCCCGGGAAAGGATGGCGCTGCAAAATTTCTTCCGGGATATTCAGTTCCCGTCCCAAGGCGCGCACTTCGTCCTTAAAGAGGAAGCGCAGCGGCTCAATCAATTTTAAATGCATCCGTTCCGGCAAGCCGCCGACGTTGTGATGCGTTTTGATCGTGGCCGAAGGGCCTTTGACCGAAACACTTTCAATCACATCGGGATAAAGGGTGCCCTGCACCAGAAAATCAACCGGCCCGATTTTTTTGGCTTCTTCTTCAAACACCGCGATGAATTCGCCGCCGATGATTTTGCGTTTGCGCTCCGGGTCTTTGACGCCTTCGAGTTCGCGAATGAAACGCGCCGAGGCATCGATGATTTTGACCTCACCTTTGAAGCGCTTCTTAAAAATGTTTCGAACCCGCTCTTCTTCGGCGTGGCGCAAGAGCCCGTTGTTCACGAAGATGCAGGTGAGTTGATCGCCGATAGCTTTGTCCATGAGCGTGGCCGCCACCGAGGAATCGACACCTCCGGACATCGCACAGATCACATGGCCTTTGCCCACCTGTTCGCGGATGGCTTTGACTTGCGCCTGCACGAACGACTCCATGGTCCAGCTCGGCTTTTCGCCGCAAACATTCATGAGGAAATTCTTGAGCATCTGCGAACCGGAAGGGGTGTGGTGCACTTCGGGGTGGAACTGCACGCCGTAGAAGCGGGCATCCAAATTCGCGATCGCGGCAAAGGGGGAGTTGCGCGAGCGCGCCAAGAGCGTAAAGTTTTTCGGCATTTCTTCAGCGGCATCGCCATGGCTCATCCACACCGGCATTTTGTCGCCGATACCGCCGAAAATCCCATTGGCATGTTCCACGGAAATTTCCGCGGGGCCATACTCCCGGTGATCGGCCTTTTTCACCCGGCCGCCGAAATGTTCGGTCATGAGCTGCATGCCGTAACAAATGCCCAACACGGGAATCCCGAGCGACCAAATGGCGGGATCCGGGCGCGGCGCATCGTCGCGGTAAACGCTGGAAGGACCGCCCGAGAGGATGAGGCCCGTGGGTTTCCCCTTTTTGATCTCATCCAACGTCGCTCGATAGGGCAGGATTTCGCAATAGACCTTGGCTTCGCGCACGCGGCGCGCGATCAATTGGGTGTATTGGCTGCCGAAATCGAGAATGACAATCATTATTTGCCCATTCCTACGCGTTGTGCTTTTTGGAAGATTTTGCCTTCGTGCTGAATCGCCGGGGCAATGATGATTTCGGTTTGTTGCAGTTCTTTGATGTTCATCGCGCCAACCGTGCCCATGCAGGTGCGCAGCGCGCCGACCAAGTTTTGGGTGCCGTCGTCGGTGCGCGCCGGGCCGTAGAGAATTTCTTCGAGTGTTCCGGTTGTGCCCACATGGATGCGGGTGCCGCGCGGCAGGTTGTGGTGCGGCGTAGCCATGCCCCAGTGATAACCGCGGCCGGGCGCTTCTTTGGAGCGGGCAAAAGCCGATCCCACCATCACGACGTCGGCGCCCGAGGCAAAGGCTTTGCAGATTTCGCCGCCCAGGTTCATGCCGCCGTCCGTAATGATCGAAATGTATTTGCCGGTGCGCTTGAAGTAAAAGTCACGCGCGGCGGCGCAGTCGACCGTGGCTGTCACTTGCGGGACGCCGATACCGAGCACGCCACGCGACGTACAAGCAGCGCCCGGTCCAACACCCACCAAAATTCCTGCGCATCCGATTTCGAAGAGTTCGAGACACGCTTCATAACTCACGGTATTACCGACCACGACCGGAATATCGAGGCCATCGATAATCTTTTTGAGATCGACCACTTTGTATTTGGTGGACAGGTGGCGGACGCTGGTTACGGTCGATTGCACTACAAACAGATCGGCCCCGGCTTCTTCGGCAATCTTGGAGAATTTCTCGGCGTTTTGCGGAATGCAGGAAACTGCAGCATTCACTTTGCCGGACTTCATTTCTTTGACGCGTTGCGCGATTAGTTTTTCTTTGACGGGCTCTTTGTAAAGCTTTTGCACGAGTTCGGTGGCGGTTTCAGGCGGGGCGGCGGCTATTTTTTCATAAACCTCTTCGACATTTTCATAACGGGAGTGGATGCCATCGAGATTGAGCACGGCCAATCCCCCCAGCTTATTCATGGCCACGGCAAATTTGGAATCGACCACGCCGTCCATAGCGCTGGCCATGAAAGGGATCTCCAACTTCAGCGATCCGATTTGTGTGGTGAGATTGACCTCTTCCGGATTAACGGTGAGCGCTCCCGGAACCAGCGCGATTTCATCAAAACCATAAGCGCGGCGCGCCTCGCGATCGCGCCCTACGAAGAATGACATAAGCAGCCTCCCTGTTTAGACTAGACCTTTGGCGGGGTTAAAACCGTTTGACGTTGATATTTCCCCTGCTTATCCGCATATGAGGTTGCACAAACCTCATCCGATTCTAAAAACAAAATCTGGGCGATGCCTTCGTTGGCATAAACTTTAGCCGGTTGCGACGTGGTGTTGCTAATCGAAAAAGTCAGCCGGCCTTCCCACTCGGGCTCAAGCGGCGCAATCGAGACTTGAATGCCGCAGCGCGCATAAGTGGATTTGCCAAAACAGATCACCAGCACCTCGCGCGGAATGTGGAAGGTTTCCAATGATTGCGCGATCGCCATTCCATGTGGCGGCAATACACACACCTCGTCATCCACTGTATAAAAAGGAGACAGATCAAATTGTTTGGGATCGATCACGCCGGTGGGATTGCGCGCGGGATCAAGCACCTTAAACGGCCCGGCCACACGAATGTCATATCCATAAGAAGACACCCCGTAGGAAATCACGGGTTTAGGACCGGCAGGCGTTTCAACCTGTTTCACTTGGCGGGCTTCAAAGGGGGTGATCATGCCCTGCTCGCCCATGCGAATAATCCAGCGATCGCTTTTGATCACGCGGTCACCTTGGGCGTTGCGGCAGTGGGGGATGCTTTTTTCACACGTTTCCCACCACGACCGGGCTTGAACACCGGCGCGGGTTTGATGCCATCGCGTTTAAGTTGATCCAGTTCTTCCACAAAAGCGTGCACGTCTTGAAATTGGCGATAGACCGAAGCAAAGCGTATATAGGCAACGTGATCGAGCTCTTTAAGTTTCTGCATCGCTTTTTCCCCAATCACACGGGAGGGTACCTGCATCACATAATCCTGCATTTCATATTCGATTTCAGCGACCAGACGTTCAATGGCATCGGGACCAATCGGGCGTTTTTCACAAGCGCGCAAAACGCCTTCGCGTAATTTTTCGCGGCTAAAGGGTTCACGGCGATCATCGGATTTGATCACCATCAGGGGTACTTGTTCGAGGCGTTCGTAGGTGGTGAAACGTTTTTGGCAGGCTTGGCACTCACGGCGGCGGCGAATAATGCTCGCGGCCTCAAGCGGCCGGGAGTCCAATACGCGATCTTCTTCATTGCCGCAATAAGGACATTTCATAGTAGGGATTACAAATTGCGGATCATACGATCCGTTCCGAAATTTGAAATCCGAAATGTCCTCAAGGAATACTACGGGTGGAGACGAACGGACTATAACACCTAGTGATTGTGGGGGTCAACCCCCCGTTCTAAACGCCGTTCAGGGACGCCGGCGTTTCAATTTCATTAGAATAGCTTCTGTGCAAGTTCGGTCGGCGATGTTTAAACCATTTTCGCGCGAATGGGGGTTCGCCGCCTTGGCGGTTGCTGCGGCGACGGCTGTTTGTTTTGTCCTTTATCCTTTTCTAGAGCTGACCAATTTGGTGATGGTTTATTTACTGGCCACGATGGTCACGGCCATGCGTGGAAACCGGGGAGCCGCGGCTTTGGCTTCCATTGGAAGTGTCCTGGCGTTTGATTTCTTTTTCGTACCGCCGCGTTTCACTTTTAGCGTGTCGGATGTGCAGTATCTTTGGACGTTCGCCGTCATGTTCGCGACCGCGATGGTCATTAGCCATTTGACGATTCGTTTGCGCGAAAAAGCCAGGCTCGCCGAAGAAGCCACCGAGCGGAACGTACGGCTTTTCGAGAAGGCCAAGCGGGCCGAAGTGGAGATGGAAAGTGAACGGTTACGCAGCTCTCTGTTGAGTACCGTTTCCCACGATTTGCGCACACCGCTAGCGGCGATTTTGGGATCGGCCGGCACGCTCTTGGCGAAAAAGGAATTCCAAAACGACCCTCCCACGCGTGATCTGGTTGAAAATATCCAATCGGAAGGCGAACGGCTGTCGCGTCTGGTGCAAAACCTGCTCGAGGTCACGCGCTTGGAATCCGGTGTCCAGTTGCGCAAAGAGCTTTATCCCCTTGAAGAAACGATCGGCAGCGCCCTGGAACGGTTGAATAAAAAGGAAATCTCGGTTCACTTGCCTAAGAACCTTCCCCCCGTCCCGATGGACGGTGTCTTGATCGAACAAGTGTTCATCAACCTTTTGGAAAATGCTTTGCGCTACACCCCCTCTGGTCAAAACATTCACTTGACCGCAGCCCTAGAAGGCGCAAGCATGGTGATCTCAGTCGCGGATCAGGGGCCGGGATTGAAAAAACAAGAACTGGAAAGTGTTTTTGAAAAATTTCACCGCAGCCCAGATTCTCCTGGGGCAGGGTTGGGATTGGCGATTTGCCGGGCGATTGTCCATGCGCATGGCGGACGCATTTGGGTGGAAAACCGTCCAGAAGGCGGCGCTGTTTTCCGCTTCACATTACCTCTATGAACAAAACGCTGTTGGTCATTGAAGACGAACCAGCCATCTTGAAATTTCTCCGGCCGGCTTTGGACGACGCGGGATGGACTTTGCTCGAAGCGAATTCCGGACGCGTGGGGATTGATCTGGCCGCCAAACGCAAACCCGATGTCATTCTGCTCGATTTGGGCCTCCCGGACCAGGATGGCATACAGGTGCTCAAAGCCCTGAGGCAATGGACGTCCGCGCCGGTGATTATTATTTCCGCACGTGGGCAGGAACAGGACAAGATTCGCGGCTTGGATACGGGGGCAGACGATTATCTAACCAAACCCTTCGGCGTTCCAGAACTGATGGCGCGGCTACGCGTGGCGCTGCGCCATGCCGAACACGGTCCCGAAGACGCCCTTCCTTTATATGAACATCAAGGGCTGAAGGTTGACCTGGTGGCACGTCGCGTGTGGCTGCGCAAAAAAGAGGTCCGTTTAACGCCGCTTCAATACGATCTCCTGGCAATCCTTGCCCGCCATGCCGGGCGCGTTGTCAGTCAACAGCAACTCATGAAAGCGGTCTGGGGCGAGGACCGCGACGTTACTCCCGAATCCTTGCGCATTTTTGTTCACCAGCTCCGCCAAAAAATTGAACCCGATCCGGTGCGGCCACGGTCGCTCAAGACCGAACCCGGCGTCGGTTATCGTCTCGAATCGCCAGAAGAATAATTCCCCCCTTATTAACACTTTCTTAACGCGCTCTTAATGGCGTCTTTACGGACCCCCGCGTTACCCTTGGGGCATGGACATTTTCTATCTCGCTTGGATTTTGGGACTCGCCCTACTTTCGATCGGACTGATCCTGCTTTTTGAGAGGCTTCAACCATGACTGGACTCTATCTAATCGGCGCTGTCACCGCGGTTGCACTTCTGATCTATTTGCTCGTGGCGCTCTTAAAACCCGAGCTGTTTTAGACCCCCATGAACAATTTCATCCAATGCGCGCTGTATCTTGGTGTTTTGTTGCTTTTGGTGAAGCCGCTGGGACTTTACATGGCCCGCGTTTATCAAGGCCGCACCTCGTTCTTGGGACCGTTCGAACGAGGCCTGTATAGACTCTTTGGTATTTCACCGGATGAAGAGATGGATTGGAAAACATACACCGTTGCGTTTCTCCTGTTTAACCTGATGGGACTCTTGGCCGTTTATGCCCTTCAACGGCTGCAAGCGCATTTACCTTTGAATCCGATGAATCTAGGGCCGCTCACCCCGGACTCTTCCTTTAATACGGCGATCAGCTTCGCAACCAATACCAATTGGCAAGGGTACGGCGGCGAGACCACGATGAGTTATCTCACGCAAATGTTGGGGCTGACCGTTCAAAATTTTGTCTCCGCCGCCTCCGGCATGGCGGTGCTGGTGGCTTTTCTGCGCGGTTTTGCGCGCAAGCAGGCACAAACGATCGGCAATTTTTGGGTGGATCTGACACGAACGACCCTTTACATCCTGCTGCCTTTGTCTTTTGGGGTCGCGCTATTGCTCACATCGCAAGGCGTCGTGCAAACGTTCAAACCCAGTATCGCGGTTCGACTTCTGCAAGCCACGACTGATGCCGAAGGCAAGCCGGTGACGGAACAGACCCTGGCGGTCGGACCTGCGGCTTCACAAATCGCCATCAAACAATTGGGGACCAATGGCGGCGGTTTTTTTAACGTGAACTCGGCGCATCCGTTTGAGAATCCCACGCCTTTCTCTAACTTTATTGAAGTACTTTCGATTCTGCTCATTGGCGCGGCGCTTTGTTACACCTTCGGCATTTTGGTGAATGACCGGCGCCAGGGCTGGGCTATCCTGGCCGCAATGACCCTGATTTTTATTCCCTTTCTGTGGTTGGGCGTATCGATGGAACAAAAAGGCAACCCGGCCTTTTCCACCCTGGGTGTCGATCAGACCGACGGAAATATGGAGGGTAAAGAAGTACGTTACGGCATCGCTCAATCCATGATCTGGGCCACGGCCACAACTGCCGCTTCCAATGGTTCGGTCAATTCCATGCACGACTCTTACACCCCGTTAGGCGGGCTGGTGCCGATGGCGCTCATGCAGTTGGGTGAAGTGGTTTACGGCGGCGTCGGTTCGGGTCTTTACGGCATGCTGCTCTTTGCCGTGATCGCTGTGTTTATTGCGGGACTCATGGTCGGCAGAACACCCGAATACCTGGGAAAGAAAATCGAAGCCTACGAAATGAAGATGGCCTCCTTTGGGATCCTGGTGCCTTGTGCGGTGGTGCTTGTCGGCACGGCCATTGCGGTTGTGAGCAAAGGGGGTCTAGCCACTATTTTCAATCCGGGAGCGCATGGGTTCAGCGAGGTGTTGTACGCCTTTTCCTCGGCCGGCAACAATAATGGCAGCGCTTTTGCCGGTCTGGGCGCGAATACCCCCTTCTATAACTTCTGGTTGGGGCTGGCGATGTGGTTTTCGCGGTACTGGATCGTTATTCCGGTCCTGGCCATGGCGGGATCTCTTGCACGTAAGAAAGCCGTGCCAGTATCGAGCGGAACCTTACCCACACATACACCCCTCTTTGTCCTGTTTTTAGTCGGAACAATCCTTTTGGTGGGAGCGCTCACCTTTATCCCTGCACTCGCGCTTGGCCCGATCGTGGAACATTTGATGATGATGAGGATCTGACATGAAAAAACCACTGCTGGATCTCACTTTGGTTTGGCCGGCGATTAAAGAATCCTTTAAAAAATTAGACCCCCGGCATCAGATCAAGAACCCTGTCATGTTCGTGGTTGAAATCGGCAGCGTACTTACCACGGGACTTTGGCTGCAAGCTTTGGGTGGAAGTGGAGAAGCGCCGGCGCGTTTCATACTCTCGGTTTCGCTGTGGCTCTGGTTTACTGTGTTGTTCGCCAATTTCTCAGAAGCAATGGCCGAAGGCCGCGGCAAGGCGCAAGCGGCGAGTTTACGGCAGGCACGGAAAGACACCCCCGCAAAAAGGAGAACCGGTGAAGGATGGACGGCTGTTTCCGCTTCTACGCTCATAAAAGGAGATGTCGTGCGGGTCGATGCCGGCGATGTGATTCCAATGGACGGCGAAGCCATTGAGGGTGTCGCCTCCGTGAATGAAGCGGCGATCACCGGCGAATCAGCACCGGTCATCCGCGAAGCCGGCGGCGACCGGAGTGCGGTCACAGGAGGCACCACGGTGCTCTCGGATTGGCTGGTGATTCGGATTACAGCCAATCCCGGAGAAACCTTTTTGGACCGGATGATCGCGATGGTCGAAGGCGCCCAGCGTCAGAAAACGCCAAACGAAATCGCGCTACAGATCCTGCTCGCCGGCATGACTATTATTTTTCTCCTGGCGACGGTGACGCTCTTGCCCTTTTCCATTTACAGCGCGAAGGCCGCAGGCCAAGGGACGCCGGTGATGGTCACCGTGTTGGTGGCGCTACTGGTCTGTTTGATTCCGACAACGATTGGAGGCCTCTTGCCTGCAATCGGCATTGCGGGAATGGACCGTATGATTCAAGCCAATATCGTCGCCTACTCTGGACGTGCGGTGGAAGCGGCCGGAGACGTCGATGTTCTCCTGTTGGACAAAACCGGCACGATCACCCTGGGAAACAGGCAGGCCGTGGAGTTTATTCCGATGGATGACGTTTCCCCCGAACAATTGGCGGATGCGGCGCAGTTGGCCTCTTTGTCGGACGAAACGCCGGAAGGGCGCAGCATCGTAGTTTTGGCCAAAAATAAATATGACCTTCGTGAACGCCAGGTCCATGAGATCGGCGCCGCCTTTATTCCCTTCTCGGCCCACACACGTATGAGCGGCGTGGATTTGCAAGACGGCCGCCACATCCGCAAGGGCGCAGCCGATGCCATTGAAGCGTATGTCGAGGAAGCGCGTGGAATCTTTCCCGCGCAAGCCCGGACGGTGGTAGAGGCCATTGCCAAAGGCGGCGGAACTCCTTTGGTCGTGGCCGACCGACAAAAGGTTTTGGGTGTGATTCATCTCAAGGATATCGTTAAGGGCGGAATCAAAGAGCGCTTTGCCGAATTGCGCCAGATGGGTATCAAGACGATCATGATCACCGGGGACAATCCCATGACCGCGGCGGCAATCGCAGCCGAAGCCGGCGTGGACGACTTCCTGGCGCAAGCGACGCCCGAGACCAAACTCAAACTGATTCGCGAAACGCAAAGCGGCGGCCGGTTGGTCGCGATGACTGGAGATGGCACCAATGATGCGCCCGCGCTGGCGCAGGCCGATGTGGCGGTGGCCATGAACACGGGCACGCAAGCCGCCAAAGAAGCGGGAAACATGGTGGATTTGGATTCCAATCCCACCAAATTAATTGAGGTGGTGCAGATCGGAAAACAGCTCCTGATCACGCGCGGGGCGCTGACCACCTTTAGCATCGCCAATGATGTGGCCAAATATTTCGCCATTATTCCGGCGGCTTTTGTCGGTACCTATCCTGCGCTGGGTACGCTGAACATCATGAAGCTCGCGACGCCGGAAAGTGCGATCCTGTCGGCGGTCATTTTCAACGCGCTGATTATCATCGCGTTGGTTCCGCTGGCTTTGCGCGGCGTCCGCTACCGGCCTTTGCGCGCCAGCCAGCTTTTGCGCGACCACGCCTTCCTGTACGGCCTCGGCGGCATCCTGGTCCCCTTTATCGGCATCAAGCTGATCGACTTGATACTGGTCACGTTGAAATTTGTTTAAGGAGTCGTTATGTACCTTCAGCAATTAAAAATTTCGGTTTTATCCCTTCTGGCCTTTACTGTTCTTACGGGCCTGGGTTATCCCCTTGCCGTAACGGGCCTTACGCAAATATTTTTTCCCCACCAGAGCAACGGCAGCCTAATCCTAAATCCAGAAGGCAAACCCCTCGGCTCGCGTCTCATCGGACAATCCTTCAGCGACCCAAAATATTTTTGGGGACGGTTATCGGCCACTGGCCCGGTCGCTTACAACGGCGCCGCCTCTTCAGGCTCCAACCTCGGGCCGCTCAACCCCGCCTTGAAAAAGGCGGCCCAAGATCGTATCGATGCGCTGCGCAAAGCCGATCCCGACAATCAGAGCTTGATCCCAGTAGATCTGGTCACTGCTTCGGCCAGCGGGCTCGATCCACACATCACGCCGGCAGCGGCGTTTTATCAGGCCAGACGCATCGCGCGTCTGCGCCATCTTTCCGAAGCGGACGTGTTGAACCTTATTCATCGTCATACGCAAGGCCGTTGGTTCGGGTTGTTCGGAGAACCTGCGGTGAATGTACTCGAACTGAACCTGGCTTTAGATGAAACAGCGTCCTGATCCGGATCAGCTTTTGAAACGTGTCCAGGCGGAGGAAAGCACTTCCGCCTCGGGACAACTCAAGCTGTTTTTCGGCGCCGTGGCCGGTGTTGGGAAAACCTATGCAATGCTCGAGGCCGCGCGCCAGCGTAAAAAGGAAGGATGGGATCTGGTAGTCGGGGTGATCGAAACGCATGGCCGGGTGGAAACCGAAGCCCTGCTTGAAGGTCTCGAGGTTTTGCCTCGTAAGGAAATGGACCACAAAGGCGTTCGGCTCCGGGAGTTTGACATCGATGCGACGTTGTCCCGGCGTCCGACGTTGGTTCTGGTGGACGAACTGGCCCACACCAATGCTCCAGGCTCACGTCACATCAAACGCTGGCAGGACGTGGAGGAACTGTTGGATGCCGGCATTCACGTTTACACCACACTCAATGTCCAGCATTGGGAAAGCCTGAATGATGTGGTGGCGCAGATTACCGGCGTGGTCGTGCGCGAAACTGTGCCGGATTCTTTTCTTCAAAGGACACATGAATTGGAATTGGTTGATTTGGCGCCAGAAGATCTCCTCAAGCGGCTCAAGGAAGGCAAAGTCTATCGTGGCGACCAAGCCGACCTCGCCGCCGATCACTTCTTCAAGCCCGGGAATTTGATCGCCTTGCGCGAGCTGGCTCTCCGGCACGCTGCCGAGCGGGTTGACGCGCAGATGCAAGCCTACAAAGAGCGAAACGCTGTGGCTGGACTTTGGCCGGTAGGCGAACATCTCCTGGTCGGCGTCAGTCCCAGTCCGATGTCGGCGCGCCTGCTTCGGGCGACGCACCGGATGACCACACGGCTGCGGGGCCGATGGACGGCTGCGCACGTGGAAACCCCCGCTTTTTCCAGACTTTCAACCGAAGACCGCAACCGCGTCATCAACAACCTGAGACTGGCTGAAAAACTGGGCGCTCAAACCGTGACTCTGACCGGAACCAACGTCACTGAAGAACTTTTCGCCTACGCCCGCAAACACAACATCACCAAAATGGTTTTGGGCAAGCCGGCACAACCGCGCTGGAAGGAATGGGTTTTCGGATCCGTCGTCAACGAAGCTGCCCACCACTGCGGCGATATCGACCTTTATATCATCAGCGGCTTTGGCTCGGATCTCTCCGCGCGCCGCACGGCAACAGATCCCGCGCAAACGACGCGGCGGGCCTTCCGATCGCGCGCCGGAATTTTTCTCCTGGCGATCGGGGCATGGGCGCTCTCTTATCAGATCGAGCGAGTGCATCCGCTTTGGCTTTACTGGCTGGTCGTCGTTGCGGCGGTGATTATTGGCGCTCTTATTCGCCGCCTGCAGTGGCAGGCCCGGCAAATGCGAAACCGCGAAGAGCGGACCAGAACCCTATACATCCTCAGCCGCGAACTGTCTGAAACGCCCCATCCGAGCCAATTGATCGAGACGGCATCTCATCGTTTAAAAGAATTTTATCGCCAACCCGTTCTACTCTTGACCCCGCAAGTCGGTGGATCGCTCAGCGCGGCCGCCGGGGAAGACGTGGCCGGCTTTGGTTGGGACAGCCATGAACAGACGGTGGCTCGCTGGGTGTATGAACATGCGCAAATGGCAGGCTGCGGAACCGATACGTTGGCTGGTTCTAAAGGCCTGTACCTCCCTCTCAAAGGAATCCGCAAAATCGTGGGGGTCTTGGGAATTCGTCCGACTGATCCGGCGTCCCTGCAGGCCCCTGAACAGTTACGGCTGTTAGAGACCTTTGCTTCGGAAATCGGGGGAGCCCTGGAAAGCACTCGGCTCACAGAAGCCGCAGGACGGGCGGAGATGCAATTGGAACTTCTAGCGTTGGCCTCTACTTCCGCTAAACCCGCCCGGTCGTTGGCCGATGCTTTGGACAGCGCACGAATCGTCTTTTTGTCCCCAGGACAATCGCGGGATCAAATCCTCAAGCGGCTCATCGACACCCTTCAGTTAGCCAATCCCGCGCAAGCTTTCGACGCGATCGAAGAACGTGAACGCATTACCCCAACGGTTTTGGAGTCTGGGGTTGTGGTTCCTCACGCCCGATTGGCAAGCGTGCAAGAGGTGAAGGCGGTCCTGGGCATTTCCGCCAAGGATCCGGTACCGATCTGGGTTTTATTCTTAGGACCAGCCGAGGATCCCAAGGCCCACTTGGCGTTTTTGGCGCAAGTCGCAAATTTCTTTCAATCGGCAAACCGGATTGCAGAATTGACTCTCATGCGTTCCCCAGAAGCCATCCTCGAATACATCCGGCGTAACGGTTAAAACCCCGTTTCAAAAACTACAATAGCGCCCGTGCAAGTCCTTTCGCTTTATTTGCCGGATATCAAAGAGATGCTTGAGAACCGAACCTATCGGGCGCTCATGCGTATGCTGGCGCAGATCAATCCGGTGGATTTGGCCGATGGCTGGCATTTGTTTTCGCCCACCGAACAAGCGGTTATGTTTCGGCTCCTCAGCCGCCAACGCGCCGCACAAATGTTTGAAGAGTTGGATCTCCCGGAGCAGGAACGTCTGCTCGCCGCCTTGCACGAAGTCGACCTCAAAGAACTTTTGACCGATTTGGAGCCGGCTGAAACGTCGTACATCACCCGCCAGCTTCCTCCCAAAATGGTGCAGCGGTTGATGGGTTTTCTCAAAGCGGAGAAGCGCAGCGAAGTCCAAACGATTTTGAAGTATCGGCCAGATTCGGTGGGCAGTTTAATGCACCTCCGTTTTGTACGGCTTCCCCCCAGCATGACCGCAAGCCAGGCCTTGCGGCAAATCCAAGTCACCACCCGTTTACGCCACATTGAGGAAACCCATTTAGAAACGTTGTATGTGGTGGATGACGGCAACGTTTTGCTGGGCGGACTTTCTCTCAAGGAACTTCTGGTGGCCCCGCGCGACATGCCGGTGCGCGAATTGATGCGCCGGCCGTCTTACACGCTCAAACCTGAGATGGACCGAGAAGAGGCGGCGAAAACTTTCCAGCGCTACAACTTAGAGTCGGCGCCCGTGGTCGACGAACAAGGGCATTTACTCGGCATGGTGATCTTGCGTGATGTGGTCGAAGTTATTGGCGAAGAAAGCACCGAAGACATCCAGAAATTGGGCGGTATGGCCGCCTTCGACCTGCCCTATTTCCGTATTCCTTTTTTCGAAATGATCAAAAAGCGCGGGGTATGGCTCTCCGTGCTCTTTGTCGGCGAAATGTTAACCGCCACCGCCATGCGCCACTACGAAGATGAAATCGTTAAAGCGGTCGTGCTGGCTTTATTCATTCCTCTGATTATTTCTAGCGGCGGCAACTCGGGTTCGCAGGCCGCGACGCTCATCGTGCGTGCCATGGCCCTGGGCGAAGTGAAACTGAGTGATTGGTGGCGTGTGGTTTCAAAAGAACTGGCTTCTGGATTTGCGCTGGGGTGCATCCTGGGGATCTTGGGATTTTTACGCATTTATCTGTGGTCTCAGATTTCACCGGTGTACGGTGAACATTATTTGGGGATTGCGTTCAGCGTTGCGGCCACGCTTGTACTGGTCGTGATGTGGGGCACTTTGATGGGATCCACCCTGCCGATGATTCTGCAGCGCCTGCGCCTCGACCCTGCTGTGGTCTCAACACCTTTTGTTGCCACGCTGGTCGACGTCACCGGCCTCATGATTTACTTCACCGTCGCCGCCTTTTTCCTAAGAGGAACGCTGCTTTAGTAGCCAGTGTTACTTATAAAAAAACCTCTTGTCGGTCTCTTCTGTGTCGTTCTTCTTGGGTTAGGGATCTATTGGTTTCGTTCGCGATGGGCCCTGTATGGCGAGTATGGAACGAGCAATCCGATCGGCGTTCTCAAAGTAATCTATAAAAACAGAGTGGCGAAAGCGGCGTACAAACGTGCGCTACTCCAATCGCAGCAACCACAGGCTCACCCCCCGGCGCGCAAAGCATTGATTGCTGACGCGAAGCCCACCAATACCTACAGCAAAAATGAAGCCTGTCAGAATTTCGCAGCCTTATTAAAAGACCAAGCACTCCAACCCTTTGCCATCACTGAAGGTTCATTTCATACCAGCTTTGGCGAGACCCTTCCGAGGGCCTGCTCGTTTTCGGTTTCTTGCCAGGCGGATACGGTTTTGGATAAGAGCGGCTGGATTTTAATGCCGAAGTACCAGGCGGACGGGCCTGATGGAGGGTCTTACGCCATTGAAAATGGCAAAACCGTCTGTTTCGTGGATCACCGCATCGACACTCTCGATGATGACGCCACACCCGAACAAGAAAAAGCCTGGAAACGCGGCCCCGACCAACTCACGATCGCCTGCACCGACAAAGAAGTCTTTGACAAGATTGATAGGCGAAAACAATAGGTCTGAAACGTTAAACGATGCGGTCGAGAGTGTCTTTGTCGAAGAGGTGGATTTTTTCCATGTTGAACACCAGTTCGAGCTCTTGGTTGACGCGGGCTTCGGATTGGGGTTCCACGCGCGCGACCAGAGTGTTTTTGCCGGTATTCAAGTAGAGCAGGATTTCGCTGCCCATGGGTTCGACCACTTCGACGCGGGCAATGGCGGTGTGGCCTTCGGTCAAAATGTTCCCGGCATAAACGCGGTCATAAATATCTTCGGGACGTACGCCCAGGATCATGGTTTTGCCGACGTAGGGTTCGATGAATTCGGTCATCGAACGGATCAGTTCCAGATTAAATTTGCCTTCATCCAACCAGATCGATCCCCCGCGGCGGCTCACACTTACTTCCATGAAATTCATCGGCGGGCTGCCGATAAAGCTGGCGACAAATTTGTTCGCCGGCTTGCTGTAGATCTCAAGCGGTTTGTCGACCTGCTGGATCAAACCGTCTTTCATCACGCAAATGCGGTCGCCCATGGTCATGGCTTCGATCTGGTCGTGGGTCACGTAAATCATTGTGGTCTGGAGCCGGTCGTGCAGTTTGGAGATTTCGGCGCGCATCTGCACGCGTAGTTTGGCATCCAAGTTGGAAAGCGGTTCATCGAACAAGAACACTTTGGGTTTGCGCACGATGGCGCGGCCGACCGCGACGCGCTGGCGTTGTCCACCGGAGAGTTCTTTGGGCCGGCGCTGCAAATAGGTGGTAAGGTTCAGGATTTCCGCAGCTTCGCGCACCCGGATGTCGATTTCCTTTTTCGGATATTTGCGCAGCTTTAAGCCGAAAGCCATGTTCTCATAGGCCGTCATGTGCGGATAGAGCGCGTAATTTTGGAAAACCATGGCAATGTCGCGGCCCTGCGGCGGGATGCTGTTAACCAGGCGGTCGCCGATCCAGACTTCACCGGAGGTGATTTCTTCGAGGCCCGCGACCATGCGCAGTGTGGTCGACTTGCCACAACCGGAGGGACCCACCAGCACGCAGAATTCCCGATCTGGAATTTCCAGGCTGATGTTGTTGACGATGACGGCTTCGCCGAATTTTTTAACGACGTTGCGTAAGGTGACTTTGGCCACTGCGTTCGTTCCTTGCGTAATATTCTTGAAGCGATGAAACCGTGTATCGGCCTTCGCGCAAACCACGAATACCGGCGAGCGCTGCGCGTGCCGCTGCGAGTGTGGTCACGATCGGCACATTGTGCTGTAAGGCCGCGCTGCGAATCGTAAACCCTTCCGTGCGGCTGTGTTTGCCGGACGGGGTGTTGATCACCAGCGCCACTTCACGGTTTCGGATCACGTCGACCACGTTCGGCCGGCCTTCGGTGATCTTGAGCACTTCTTTGACTTCCAAATTCTGTTGCCTTAAGTAATCGGCTGTGCCTTCGGTTGCAAACAGCGTAAATCCAAGTTTGGCCAACTCCCGCGCGATCAAACTGCCGGCCTGCTTGTCCCGGCTGGTCAGGCTGAGCAAGACGCCACCTGTTTTCGGCAGCTGTGAACCAGCGGCCGCCTGCGATTTAGCAAATGCACGGTTGAAATCATTGTCGATTCCCATGACTTCGCCGGTCGAACGCATTTCCGGTCCCAGAATCGTGTCAACACCGGGGAATCGCATCCAGGGGAGCACAGCCTCTTTGACGGCTACCCAAGGCATCGGAGGTCCTTCCTGAAGCAGCTTCGCAGGTAGGAGGTCTTTTAGTTTCCGGCCAACCATCACGCGCGCCGCGAGTTTCGCCAATGGAACGCCGGTGGCCTTGGAAACAAAGGGCACCGTGCGGCTGGCGCGGGGATTGGCTTCCAAAATATAGATGATTCCCTCTCGCACCGCAAACTGGATGTTCATGAGCCCTTTGACTTTCAGGGCGCGGGCGAGGTGTTCGGTATATTCGCGCAGCTTGGCCAAATCCTTGGGCGGCAGGGTGCGCGGCGGCAACACGCAGGCCGAATCGCCGGAATGGATGCCGGCTTCTTCGATATGTTCCATGATTCCGCCGATATAAACGTCTTCCCCATCGCTGAGGACGTCGACGTCCAACTCGAGCGCATTGTCCAAAAACTTGTCGATCAAAATTGGATGTTCCGGCGAAACCCGGGTGGCGCGGGCAATGTAATCGGCCAGCATCGATTCGTCGTACACCACTTCCATGGCGCGTCCGCCGAGCACGTAGCTGGGGCGCACCATCACGGGATAACTGATCCGTTCGGCGGTGGCACGCGCTTCTTCAAAGGAGCGGGCCGTTCCGTTCGGGGGCTGCGGAATGCCCAACTTGGTCAGGAGCGCGCCAAACCGTTCGCGGTCTTCGGCCAAGTCGATGGAATCGGGCGAGGTCCCCATAATGGGAACGCGATTTTTCTCCAGCGGAATCGCCAGGTTCAAAGGCGTTTGGCCACCGAACTGAACGATTAAGCCTTCCGGCTTTTCTTTTTCCACGATATTGAGCACGTCTTCGAGCGTGAGCGGCTCAAAATAAAGTTTGTCGGAGGTGTCGTAGTCCGTAGAAACGGTTTCAGGGTTGCAGTTCACCATGATCGTTTCGTAGCCCTCTTCCTTCAGAGCCATCACGGCGTGCACGCAGCAGTAATCAAATTCGATGCCTTGACCGATACGATTCGGTCCGCCACCCAAAATCATGACTTTCTTACGGTTTTCCTGAGCGATTTCATCTTCTTGCTCATAGGTGGAATAGTAATAAGGGGTAAAGGCTTGGAACTCGGCGGCGCAGGTGTCCACCGATTTATAAGTGGGAACCACCTTGTGCTGGTTGCGCCAGCCGCGCACATCGGCTTCGGTGACGCCGCGCAAGGTCGCGAGTTGGCGATCAGAGAAACCAAATCGTTTGGCTTCGAGCAGGAGATCGGCATCGAGCGGGCCCTTTTGCTCCAAACGGTTTTCGAATTCAACGATCTCTTCCATCTGGTGAATAAACCAGGGATCGATCTTGGACCATTCCGTGATCTGGCGCGCGGGAATACCACTCTTGAGCGCCTTATGGATGTAAAAGATGCGGTCGCAGTTCGGTTTGCGAATCCGGTCTTCGATCAGCGACGGATTCATATCTTTGATGTCCGTCAGCCCATGGACGCCGATTTCCAAACCGCGCAATGCTTTTTGCAGAGCTTCCTTAAAAGTACGACCCAGCGCCATGACTTCGCCTACGGACTTCATCGCCGTATTCAGGGTTTGGTCGGCGGCCGTGAATTTTTCGAAAGCAAAGCGGGGAATTTTGACCACGGTGTAATCGATGCTCGGCTCGAAAGAGGCCGGCGTCTTTTTCGTGATGTCGTTGGGAAGCTCATCGAGCCTGTAGCCTACGGCCAAAAGCGCCGCGATCTTGGCGATCGGGAAACCGGTGGCTTTCGAGGCCAAGGCTGAGCTGCGCGACACACGCGGGTTCATTTCGATTACCACGCGTTCGCCATTTTCGGGATTCACGCCAAATTGGATGTTGGAGCCGCCGGTGTCGACGCCGATCGCACGGATACAAGCGAAAGCCTCATCACGCATTTCCTGATACTCACGATCGGTCAGGGTTTGCGAGGGCGCAATCGTGATCGAGTCACCTGTGTGTACGCCCATGGGGTCAAAATTTTCAATCGAACAAATGATCACGCAGTTGTCCGCGGTATCGCGCATGACTTCGAGTTCGTATTCTTTCCAGCCGAGAACGGATTGCTCCATGAGCACTTCGCCCACAGGGCTGGCTTCCAAACCGCGGCGCAGGGCTTCGAGCAATTCGTCACGGGTGTAGACCGTGCCGGAACCAATGCCACCGAGCGTGAAGGACGGACGGATAATGATGGGGAATCCGATTTGCCGCGCAATCTCTTCACCTTCAGCAATGGAGCGGGCATAACCACTCTTCGGCACTTTTAGGCCGATCTCCTGCATGGTTTTCTTAAAAAGGAGGCGGTCTTCGGCTTTTTTGATCGCTTCGAGTTTGGCGCCGATCAGTTCAACGTTGTACTTCTCCAAAATCCCACGCTCGGCCAAAGCCACGGCCAAATTCAAAGCGGTTTGTCCCCCCAAAGTCGGCAGGATCGCTTGCGGGCGTTCTTTGGCAATGATGTCTTCCAAAATTTCGGGGATGAGCGGTTCGACATAGGTGGCGTGCGCCAGTTCGGGATCGGTCATGATCGTGGCCGGATTGGAGTTCACCAACACCACACGATACCCTTCCTTCATTAAGGCTTTTACCGCCTGGGTGCCGGAATAGTCGAATTCGCAGGCCTGACCGATCACAATCGGGCCTGAGCCAATGATCAAAATCGTTTGAATGTCAGTTCGTTTGGGCATGGGTCATGTGGTTCAGAAAACGATCAAAGAGATAGTTGGCATCGTGCGGCCCCGGCGCGGCTTCCGGATGGTACTGGACCGCAAAAATCGGCAGACGCTTGTGGCGCAGCCCTTCGCAGGTATTGTCATTTAAATTCACGTGGCTCATTTCGACATCGGCCTGCGGTAACGAAGTCGCATCCACGGCAAACCCATGGTTCTGGGACGTGATCTCAATTTTTTGCGTGGTCAAATCTTTGACGGGATGATTGCCGCCGCGGTGGCCGAACTTGAGTTTGAACGTTTTCCCACCCAACGCCAAACCCAGCAGCTGGTGGCCAAGACAAATGCCCATTACGGCGTAACGTTCTTTGGCTTGGCGTTTTTCGAGGTCGGTCACCAAACGCTTCAGAGTTTCGATGCCGTAGGTCACCGCCGAAGGATCTCCCGGACCATTGGAAACCAAAATGCCCTGCGGCTTGAGCGCCAAAATGTTTTCTGCCGAAGAGGTTGCCGGCACCACCAATACTTGGCAGCCGCGCTGGCTGAGCTCGCGCAGCGTGTTGAACTTGATCCCAAAATCCATGACCACCACGCGGAAACGTTCGCCACCGGCCAGTGCGGGCAATTGCTCAAACGGCCTCCGAATCCAGCGTCCGCCTTCGCGTGCCCATTGGTACGGTTTTTCGCAGGTCACCACTTTGGCCAGATCGCATCCCGCCATTTGCGGAAGCGCTTTGGCTTTTTTCACGAGGCTTTCAGGGTCAAGATCTCGCGTCGAAACCACGCCGCGCAAGGATCCGGTCTCACGTAAATGCCGGACCAAGGCCCGCGTATCCACATCGGTGAGACCGACCAATCCGTACCGCTGCAAATAAGTCTGCAAACTTTCGCGCGCGCGCCAATTGGAGTAAAGCCCGCTGATTTCGCGCACGATAAAACCGGCGCCAAAAGGTTTGCGGCTTTCGGCGTCTTCTTCGTTCACGCCGTAATTACCGATATGCGGCGAGGTCATGGTGATGATCTGGCCTTCGTACGAAGGATCGGTCAAAATTTCTTGATAGCCAGCCATGGAGGTGTTGAACACCACCTCGCCCGTGGTTTCCCCTTCGGCGCCGAAGGAGGTGCCGGTGAAAATTTTTCCGGATTCGAGTGCGAGTAAAGCTTTCATGGTTTCCAGGGGAACTTCGAATCGAGAATGATGGTCTCTTCGCGGCTGCGGCCGAGCGAAATCATGGCCATCTTGGCGCCGACCAGTTTCTCCAACCGCTGCACATAACGCCGTGCATTGGCTGGAAGTTGCGCGTAACGTCGCAGCCCACGGATGGTGCCGGTAAATCCCGGCATCTGTTCATAAATCGGTTCGGCTTCGGCTTGGAGTTGGCGATCCGTGGGCCATTCGCGAATGATTTTCCCCTTCACGCGATATCCCACACCGATGCGGATCGGATTCACGCCTTCTAAAACATCCAGTTTGGTCAAGGCGAGCCAACGCGATCCATTGATGCGCACGGCATGGCGCACGGCAACGGCATCAAACCAACCGCAGCGGCGCGGGCGGCCGGTGGTTGCACCAAACTCCATGCCTCGCTGGCGCAGCGATTCACCCAGTTCATCTTTGAGTTCGGTCGGAAAGGGCCCTTCGCCTACTCGCGTGGTGTAAGCCTTCACCACACCCAACACATCATCGATCTGCGTAGGCGCCAGTCCCGATCCCACACAAACGGCGCCGGCGATCGGATTGGATGAGGTGACAAAGGGATAGGTGCCGAAATCCACATCGAGCATCGTGCCTTGCGCACTTTCAAAAAGCACTTTGCGGCCTTTTTCGACGTTCTCGTAGACAAAATTGGCGCCATTCAGCACATAGGGTTTCAAGAAGGCGCGCAGTTCGTCATAACGTTTCAAGACACTTTCACGAATGTCGGAAACCGATCCGAAACTTTGCAAGAGCGGAGCCTTTTCTTTGAGATTGCTTTCCAAAAGCGGCAAGAAAACATCAGGGTTCAAATAATCCGCCACGCGGATCCCGACACGGCCGACTTTGTCGGAATAGGTGGGGCCGATGCCCCGGCGCGTCGTACCGATCTTGCCCACACCGGCGCGGTCTTCATGCAAACAATCGAGATGACGGTGGTAAGGCAGGATCACATGCGCGGCGTCGGCCAAAAACAACCGTCCGCGGACGCGGATTTTTTTCTTTTCGAGAAATTGGATTTCTTCGTGAAGCGCTTCGGGATCCACCACCACCCCATTGCCGATCAAGCATTTTTTCCCGGGCTCCAAGATGCCGGACGGGATCAGGTGCAAAACAAAATGTTTGCCGTCGAAAATAACCGTATGGCCGGCATTGTTGCCGCCTTGGTAGCGAACCACGGCATCGGCGCGTTTGCCCAGCAAATGGACGATTTTTCCTTTGCCTTCATCGCCCCATTGCACACCGACGACCACCAACGTCGACATTAGCGAGCCACCCGCTCGATGCGGTCCATATAAGGTTTCACGCGCAATTGGCTGCCGACTTGCGCGAGCCATTGGTTAAACGTCCACATTGTTTTTTCCTGCAAAAGTTTCTGATGGAAGGCGCTTTTTTCTTTGGCGAAATTTTTCATGTCGCCCTTGTGTTCCATGGCATAAGCCATTTCCAGCTCGGCCTCGGTCACGCGCACGCAGGACTGAATCAGCCATCGCAGTTTCATGAAAGCGATCGAGACGCGTTGTTCTTCTTCAAATTCTTGAGGGGTCGTACGCAGCTGCGATTGGAGCGCGCGGCTGTAGGCATTGAGCGAGAACTGGCCGTTTTCTTGAAAAGCGGGGTATTGCGCAAGGCTGTTGCGAACCTGGGCATCGGGCGCTTCAATGCCATAGAGTTTGGCTTGTTTGCGATAAGCCACAAAAGTCACCAGGTCGCGGATGGTTTCATCGCGTTTCTGCTGGCGGGCTTTTTCATCCAGCGTGACGCCCGGTTCGACCTGCGTGAGCGCACGCTCGTAGTGCGTAATAAATTGATAGAGAGGAATTTTTTCGTTGTCGACCTTGATCACGGTTTCGGTAGGAGCGCCGGGAGCCCAAAAGCTTCCTCCAAAACCGATGAAGGTCGTAATGATGAAAAACGCGAAAACCGTAGCGCCGATATGAATTTTGTATTTCTGGAAGAAGTTCATGACTAGGTTTTTCCCCCCGGCGGACCCGTCCGCCGCCGCTAAAGCTAAGGCGGACATGTCCGCCATAGCCTTGGCGAAGGCGGACGCAAAAAAACAGCCCAGACTGCCTTCGAGGCGTTCGGGGCTGGTCGGCGGGAATTTTAAGAAAAGACGCTAGGAAATGTAAAGCGCGAGTTAGGGTTGGACGTCGAGTTTGGCTTCTTTGAGCACATCTCCGTTGGCATTGAGCACTTGAACCGTCCAAGCACCAGCCGCATGGAGGGTTTTGCGGGACCAAGTGCGCCAGGGCGATCCTTTAACAGCCAGCGGCACATCGCTGACGGTTTGGCCGTTCAAAGCCCAGCGATGCGTGATCGATGTTTCGGCCAAACCCGAACGGATTTGGCTGAAAGCGGTAACCACCTCTCCGACTTTGGCGGAGGTGATTTCATCCACGGGTTCTTGTTTGTCGACTTTGGTGGTGAGGGCTAAACGAAGAACTTCCACACTGGACGCTGGAACGGATTCGGACGGCGTTGCGGCTTCTTGGGCCATCACAGGAGCAACCATCCATCCAACCACGGAGAGGATACTCAGTAATCGAAGATTCATGATGGAATTACGCGTTGGCGTTGACGTTAACTTCGATGACTTTCGCTTTTTCAGACGCCATCAAGCAGCTGCCTTCAAAAACAGCGCCTTCAGCGATGACCAGTTGCGGGGCATGCAGATCACCAAAAACTTGGGATTTGGCCAAGAGCTCGAGCGAGTCGGTGGCATGCACGTTGCCGGTCACTTTTCCGCCGATGATCACGGTGCGGGCCGAGATATCGCCTTGGACCTCACCGCGTTCACCTAAGATGATGCCTTCAGCCGAAACGCCTCCATCGATTTTGCCATCGATGCGTACGGATCCCTTGGACCGCAGCGTTCCCTGAAAATTCGATTCCGCTCCGATCACCGTTTCTAGATGTGCCTCTATGGGTTTGCTGGATCCGTTGCGGCTGCCAAACATGCGTTCACCTCACTCTATAGGATTGCCCTTGACGAACTTCAAGGGGTCGACAACGCGGCCTTTGTGCCACACTTCATAATGGAGGTGGTGTCCGGTGCTGTGACCGGAGGTCCCCATGCGCGCGATTTCCTGACCCCGTTTGATTCGATCTCCGCGCTTCACCACGAGTTCGGAGTTATGGGCGTAGTAGGTTTTGAACGATTTGCCGTGATCAATCACGACCAGGCGTCCGTAGCCGCCCTGCCAAGAAGCAACCTGCACCACACCATCAGCGGTCGCATAAACCGGGGTGCCGGCTTTGTTGGCCACGTCTAAACCTTGGTGAAATTCTTGAAAGCGGGTGTTATCAAAAGGATCGCGGCGGCGGCCGAAGGTTGAGGTCACACGGCCTTCTGCGGGCCAGCCCATAGGGGTGGAGCGGAATGCTTCGCGTTGATCCTGAATGTATTTGGAGATTTCGTCAAAGTTGGAGATAAGCTCGGATTGGCTGCGGTGAACAGCGGCCAGCTGGGTATCCATTTCCTCTATAGTGGCCGGGTTGCGGGCGCCGGAGACCACGTTCATCAAAAGCTTTTGGTCGGCCATAGTGGGCCCCCCCACCGAGTTTTCAGACTCCACAATCGCCCGCTTGGTTTTCATGTTCAAAAGGTTTTGGAGCGCGATCTCGGTTTCGCGGACGCGGTCCATGTATTCGCGGGTCTTTTTCATCTCTTGGGAGAAGTAGAAGACTTTGGCACGCAGCACATTCTCGTCGCCCTTGGCCTTCCAATAGTCGACCTGCTGGCTGGCGATGTAGCCGGACCACGCCGTCAAACCGGTCCATCCTACCGCCAAAAAGACGAGCAGCGCGACTGAAAAGTTCAGTCGGATCGGTTTGATGTCGCTGTGAGGAATCAGCATGACCGTGAGTTTCCGGCCCAGCTGCTTTTTGATCTTCTCCGTGGTCTCGCTCATCATTTCTCCATAAAACACCGCATTATTTCACATGAACCGTTACATATATACCTACGACCCTGTAAGGTGTCAAGGGAAAATCCTGGCTGTAAAATTGCCTAAAAACGGGTTTTTTTGGTTGAATCCGCTTTCCTTATTTAAACCCCTATGGCGACTGAACTGTCCAAAACCTATAACCCGGTCGAAGCCGAGGCTCCCTGGTACGAAATCTGGGAGAAAAACGGCTATTTCAAGCCGTCTCCCTCGGCCAAAACCCCCTACACCATTGTTATTCCCCCTCCTAATGTGACGGGGAGCCTGCACATGGGTCATGCCCTCAATGCCACCCTTCAGGACCTTCTTGTGCGCTGGCGCCGGATGGCGGGCAATAAGGCATTGTGGGTGCCGGGAACTGACCATGGTGGCATCGCCACCCAGAATGTCGTCGAAAAGCTTCTGCGGACTGAAAAGACGACCCGTCAGGATTTAGGCCGGGAGAAGTTTTTAGAGCGGATGTGGCAGTGGCGCCGCGAATCAGGCGACACCATTTTGATGCAACTCAAGCGTCTCGGCGCGAGCCTCGATTGGGAACGGACACGCTTCACCATGGACGAGGTTTGCTCGCGCGCCGTGCGGCACGCCTTTGTGAAGCTCTACGAAAAGGGCCTGATTTACCGAGGACCGCGCATGGTCAATTGGTGCCCGCGCTGCCAAACCGCGCTCTCTGATATCGAAGTCGAACACGAGGAACGCGCCGGCAAACTCTGGCACATTCGTTATCCCTACACTAAAGGGGACGGCTATGTGGTGGTGGCCACGACCCGTCCCGAAACCCTGCTCGGCGATACCGCCGTGGCCGTCAATCCCAAAGATGAACGCTATCAAGCACGGCTCGGCCAAACCCTGCGCTTGCCGCTCATGAACCGCGAAATTCCCCTCATTTCTGACGAAGCTGTGGATTCTGCTTTTGGAACCGGCGCCGTGAAAGTCACGCCCGCGCATGATCCCACCGACTTTGAAATCGGCGAACGCCATCACTTGGCACAAATTGTGGTGATCGGTTTTGACGCCAAAATGACGGCCGCTGCCGGCGCCTATGCCGGACTCGACCGCATGGACGCACGCAAAAAGATCGTCGAAGATTTGGAAGCCCAAGGGCTGCTCGAAAAAATCGAAGACCACCGCTTGGCGGCCGCGGAATGTTATCGCTGCGGCACGGTGATCGAGCCGCTGGTGTCCGAACAATGGTTCGTGAAAATGGAAGGGTTGGCGGCGCGCGCCGCGCAGGCCACCCGTGACGGCCGCGTGAAGTTTTCCCCCGCCTCGTGGGAGAAACCCTTTTTGAATTGGCTCGACAACATCAAAGACTGGTGCGTGTCACGCCAGATCTGGTGGGGCCATCGCATTCCGGTTTATTACTGCGGCAAAGGCTGCAAACCTGTGGCCGCCGAAGAGCCGCCCAAACAGTGCGCGGCCTGCGGCTCGACCGAATTGACGCAAGATTCAGACGTGCTCGACACCTGGTTCTCGTCGGGTTTGTGGCCGCTGTCGGTTTTCCATTGGCCGGACGAAAACGTCGACCTGAAAACTTTTTATCCCACGTCAGTGCTGGTCACCGGGCACGAAATCCTTTATTTGTGGGTGGCGCGGATGGTGATGATGGGGCTGGAATTTCGCGATGAGGTTCCCTTCAAACACGTTTACATCCACGGCATCGTGCGCGATAAGTCGGGTCGAAAAATGTCGAAGTCGCTCGGCAATGTTATCGATCCGCTCGACATCATGAAACAGTACGGCACCGACGCCCTGCGTTTTTCTTTGGCCTCGACCAGTGTTCCGGGTCGCGACATGCAGCTTTCAAACGATTCTTTCCTGAAGGCGCGCAACTTCGCCAACAAACTTTGGAACGCCAGCCGCTTTGTGCTGATGAATTTGGAAGGGTATAAGCCCGAGGCTGGTGCTCTGCCTAACTTTCCAGCACAGTGGGATCCGAAGCTTGGAATTCACGTGACTTGAAGTCGCGGC
>JADMIO010987894.1_pt1 | contig 70679 bp, 67 predicted proteins | sample 8958161 | NCBI WGS metagenome assembly JADMIO01 (sample SAMN16585339, study PRJNA669376) | soil metagenome | isolation source: Crop rotation soil | place: USA: Cullars Rotation, Alabama | collected 2011 | reverse complement strand
CGCGACAACTTGTCCACGTGGAATTCTAAGCTTAGGATCCCAATGTGCTGGAAAGCGCGCGACGTACAACTCACTCAACCTCGTCGCGTTCGGCGGCGGACCACTCGGCGGCGGCACTCGAACATCGCGCACCAAGCCGAACACGATCGGTGCGGCCGTCTCGACCTGGTGGTCGACCTGGTTCACGAGCGACCGACGCACGATGCGGGGCAACAGCACCCCGACTGACCCGAGGACGACGAGCACGAGCGCGGCGACGGCAACGAGACGCGACCGGAGCGTCATCGGGTGCTCGCGTCCAGGCGATACCCGACGCCACGAACGGTGTGGATCAGCCGTGCGTGCGGTGTCTCGATCTTCTTGCGCAACGACGATACGAAGGTCTCGACGACGGTCGACTCGCCGTCGAAGTCGTAATCCCATACGTGGTCGAGGATCTGCGCACGCGACATCGCTTTGCCCGCGTTGCGCATCAAGAACCGCAGCAATTTGTACTCGGTCGGCGAGAGTGCGACCTCGACGCCGGCTCTGCGGACGATACGCGCGTCATCGTCGAGTTCGACGTCGCCGGACGTGAGCACCCTCGTACGGCGTGCCTTGCCTACCCGCCGAAGGATGACCTGGACGCGCGCGACGAGCTCTTCGACGCTGAACGGTTTCGTCAGGTAGTCGTCACCACCGATGGTCAGGCCTCGCAACCGGTCCGCGGTTGCATCGCGCGCGGTGAGGAACACGATCGGTACGTCGACGCCGTCGGAACGCAGACGCCGGCATACCTCGAAACCGTCGAGGTCAGGAAGACCGACGTCGAGCACGACGAGGTCCGGCACGTTCGCGGGGTCAGCCAGGCGCCGCAGACCGGCCCGGCCGCTGCACACTTCGTCGACGTCGTACGACCCAAGCCGCAAGGCCGCGACCGTCACGAACCGGACGTTGTCGTCGTCCTCCACGACCAGTACCCGCGGCCGACGCTCCATCGTGACCATTGTGGACCAGAACCTGGACGTTTCCTGAGCGTTCGGTGTGCGTATGTTGCGCGCGGGCGGCGGGACGATCGCTGTTCCTGCTGCTCGCGAGGAACGGTGCTCCTCGGGCGGCGACTGCCCAGGGGATGCGCGGGTTGTTCCCCACCGACGTCCGGTGCACGCGCTTTACATTGAGCGGCGTGGCGATATTTCACCGGGCAACGATCACACCAACGAAGGCAGAGCTGATCGCGCAGTGGGCTCCGACGCGACCGTGGGGAGTGCCGGCGGCGGACGCGATGGACGTCATCGGCTCGTACCGGTTCGACGATCCCGAAGGTCGGGTCGGCATGGAGACGCATCTCGTCTCCGCGAACGGTGTGCTGCTCCAGGTCCCGCTCACGTACCGCGACGAACCGCTCGCCGGTGCCGAAGACGCGCTCATCTGCGAGATGGAGCACTCCGTGCTCGGCACGCGCTGGGTGTACGACGGATTGCGTGACCCGCGCCTCGTCCTGATGCTCGCGGCCGTCACGATGACCGGGCAGGGTGAGGCGCTCGGCCTCGTACAAGTCGGCGGTCGGTGGTACATCGCGCCGAGCAACGTCCGCATCCAGGGCGGCGGGTGGACCGAAGAGCGCGTGCCGGTCGACGGCTTCGAGCTCGAGTCCGACGAGACTTCGAGCTCGCTCCTCCGCAACGACCGGTTCGACATGACCGTGTACCGGCGCCCGACGCCGGGGCCGCGGCCCGCGATCGGCCTCACCGCATCGTGGGACGGCGGTGGGGAAGCGGTCGTGCTCGCGGAGGTGCGCGAACGGTAGGAGGGCTTCCGTTCGCGCGGCGTCGGGAGTCAAATGAGGTCAGCGTGCGCACCGGCGGTGGGGAGGCCCACGATGACGAGCCGATCGACCAGCGTGCGCGGCGCCGTCCGACGGCTCGCGACCGGCGGAATGGTGCTCGGGTTCGCGTCCGGGCTGCTCGCCGGCCCGCTGACTTCTCCCGCCGCCGCCGGCGGGCCCGCGGCAACCGGCAGCTGCACGGTGACCAAGGACGGCAACCAACTGGGCGCGACCATCACCGGGTTCCCACAGCAGACGCTGTTCCAGTTCTTCGCACTCGTGCGTTACGGCGACGGGCGCTACGACGTCGAGGACGGCTTCGAGCTCTTCACCGACGCGCTCGGCGAAGCGTTCACGCCGATCGAACTGCCGCAACCGGCCGCGCGATACCCCGCGAACATCGTCGGCTTCGTCGTGTACCACGACGCGAACCAGAACCTTCGCTGGGACCCCGACACCGACCCGACGGTTCTCCGCGCCCAAGGCATCGTCGCCGACTGCCCGCGCTCCGTACCGCTGGCACCGAAGTAGGTGTACGCCGACTTACCGCTTCGCTGACCGGCGGACGCGGTCGAGACGCAGGAGCAAGTTGTGCGCCGCGAGCTGCACCTCCTGGTGGTCCCACTCGGCAGCGCGGTAGTAACACGCGATCAGGCCCATGCGGTGCACGCGTTTGAAGTCGCCGAACACGAACGCATATCGCGCCTTGCTTTCGTTCGACGCGCCGTCGGTCAGCGCGAGGTGCCACTCGCCGTACTCGTCCCAGTCGTGCGTCTCGAGGAACCGGTTTTGGTCCTCCGCACGCGGCTGGACGTCCTGCCAACGACTTCGCACCGTGAACTGTCGTGCATCGATCAGGCGCTTGGCCTTCGCAACGCCACGGCGGTTGACGGAGTACGAAGCCACACATCGACATGTACCCACTCGGCCGTCGGAGTACGTCGGCTCGCGGCTACGCGGTGATGACGCGGAGGATCGCGACGTAGAAGATCAGCCCGGCCGCGATCACGAGGGCGTGGAACACCTCGTGGAAGCCGAAGACGGCGGGCGCAGGGTCGGGTCGATGCGTCGCGTACACGACCGCACCGATGGAGTACACGACACCGCCGAGCGCCAGCAAGCAGAACGACACCGTGTCGACGTCGCGCCACAGTGTCGGGACGTACGCGAGCGCGGTCCAGCCGATCGCGACGTAGAGCGCGGCCCCCACCCACCGGGGCGCGAGCCACACCGTCTGCAGCGCGATGCCGATGATGGCGAGCGACCACACGAGGACGAGGAGCGTCGTTGCACTGCGGCGGTCGAACGCGGCGACGACGACCGGTGTGTACGTCGCGGCGATCGCCACCATGATCATCGAGTGGTCAAGCCGACGGAGGCGAACGCGCGTGCCGTCCGTCCAATGGCCGCGGTGATAGCACGCGCTCGTCGCGTACATCGCGGTGACGCCGACCGCGTACACGATGACGGCCCACCGGACCGCTGTCGACGGCGCGACGACGACGAGCACGACGCCGAGCAGCGGGAACACGAACGCGGCGACCTCGTGCGAGACGCCACGGAGCTTCGGCTTCGGCGGCGTCGCCGGTACTGCAACGCGCTGTGTCACCTACGGATCTCCCTGGAAGCGTCGGGGAGAAGCTACGCGTCTCCCTTCGCGAAAGTGCGACCGAGCGGGCACCGGCGGTCCGTTGGTTGTAGAACGACGGCGCGTGCGGTTGTCGAGCGTGAATCGCGTTGTGGTGCTCACCTTCGCCGTCGCGGTGGTCGCGACGGGGTGCCGGGGCAGTAGCGAGACCGGTCACACCCGGCCGTCGCCGACCGTCGCCTCGGTCCCGGCGACGACGGCCCTGACGCACGGCGGCGTCGGGCGAGCGGGGTGTCGACCGGCGACTCCGTTCGACGCGCGTGACAACGAGATCCGTGGCACGACCGACCGCGGCCAACTGTGGGGGCTCGCGTTCAAGACACCGTTCTCGGACGGGCCCATTCGCGCCGGGCAACGCATGAAGATCGTCTGGCGCATGACCGGTCACGGTTCGCTGAAGGTGACCGTCACCGATCCGAGCGGCCGGGCCGCACCACTGATGTGGGGGCCGGAGGCGCACGGTGGGAGCACGTTCCAACGCCCGGGCGACGAGTGGGGGACCGGTTTCCGCTTCGACAAGCCGGGTTGCTGGGCGATCGCGCTACGACGGGCTGACACCCGCGGCGCGGTCTGGTTGCGCGTGCAGGCGTGATCGCGCGCGGTCAGGTGCGCGTCGTCGCGTCGTAGGACGCGAGCGCGTACACGAACAACGCGACCGCCGCCATCTCCAGGAACTCTTCGACGGTCGTCTCCGCGGTGTACGGCAGGTTCCGCGTGCTGTCGTCGCGGTCGGGCCCGCCGTGCGCGTCGATGATGGCGCTGCCCACGAGCTCGAGCCCGGCGGCCGCGAACACGAACGTGAACCCCGCAATGACGAACAACCGGCGAGTGCGCGCCGGCAGGTGCCGGAGGAACCGGACGAACAGCACGCCGACGATCCCGGCGACGATCATCCCGGGGATCGCCCAGATGAACGTCGGACCGTGGCCGAGGAGCGAGTGCAGCTTGTCGTTGAGCGTCTCGTGGAACGACGCGGCCTCGTCGAGCGAGAGGACCACGAATCCGGCGGCCAACACCCACCAGTGGCGCGTCCACCGGCCACCGCGGGTGCGATGCGCGATCGACGCGACGAGCAGGGCGCAGAAGAACAGTTGGAGTGCCGAGTACCACGCGGGCACGGTCATCTCACCGTCGACGTCGAAGCGCGCGACGAGGTCGTGGGGGAGGTGAACGCCCAGCACCACGGCAGTCGTGCCCACGGCCGAGATCGCGGCGAGCGCGGTCGCGACCAGGAGCAGCCACCGCAGCAGTTCCGCCGGTCGTAGCGGCAGCCCGATGGTGATCTCGTCGCCGTACGGCTCGGCGGTAGCCATTGTCGTTCTCGGCGGGCGGCGCGCGTCGATCGCCACGTCCCTCCCATACCCAGATCAATCCATCGGATCGACGCTCCCCCCGGACGGGCGAGCGCGGCGCACCTCGAGTTGACTTGCTATCTAGCTATATGGCTAAATACCGAACATGTCCGACGACGACAGTGCATCCGTCTTCCGAGCGCTTGCCGATCCCACTCGACGGCAGATCCTCCAGGACCTGCGAGGCGGCGAACTCTCGGCGGGCGACATCGCGGCACGGTTCCCGATCAAGGGCCCATCGGTCTCGAGGCACCTCTCCATCCTCAAGAGCGCGGGGCTCGTACACGAACGACGCGACGCCAACCGGATCATCTACTCGCTCGCCGAGGACCGTCTCGCGGCGTGCGTCGGTGGGTTCCTGTCGGTGGTCTGCCCCGAACAGGTCGTCATGCGCCGGCGCCGCACAACGGCGAAGCGTGCGACGTGAACGCGCCCGCGGTGCGCGCGACGATCGACCGGCGCATCCTCCTCAACTACCGGGTTGACCCCGACGTGCTGGCCGCGGCCGTGCCGCCCCCGTTCCGGCCGCTCGTCGTACACGGCTACGGCATTGCCGGCGTGTGCATGATCCGCCTGCGCCACGTCCGCCCCGTCGGAATGCCGCGATGGGCGGGGTTGACGTCGGAGAACGCGGCCCATCGGGTTGCCGTCGAGTGGGACGTCGACGACGGGCCCATGACCGGCGTGTACATACCCCGCCGTGACACGTCGTCGCGTCTGACGACGATGATCGGCGGCCGCGCGTTCCCCGGCGCGCACCAACTGGCCGACTTCGACGTCGAGGAGCACGACGGCCGGTACCGCGTCGCGCTCGCGAGTCGTGACGGGCGCCTCCGCATCGCCGTCGCGGCACACACTGCGGGTTCCCTGATGCCGGGCTCGGTCTTCGGCATCGTCGAGGGCGCGTCCCGCTTCTTTCGCGGCGCGCCGGTCGGCTACTCGGCAACGTCGGACGACGGTCGCTTCGACGGCGTCGAGCTCCACGCGGAAGGTTGGAACTTCGAACCGCTCCACGTCGATGACGTGTCATCGACGTTCTTCGACGACATCGGGCGCTTTCCGCGCGGCTCGGCGACCGTCGACAGTGCGTTCCTGATGCGTTCGCTCGCCACGACGTGGCAGCCCCGGCCGACGGTCGTCGCACAGCAGCCGGACCGGCCGCATGCGCCGTCGTAGCCTGCGGGTGGCGCGACCGCTTCACCGATCGAAGGAGACGGGATGAGCATCTTCGACGACGCCAAGAAGCTCGCCGACAAGGCCGAGGACTTCGTCGGCGACCACAAGAAGCAGGTCAAGGACGGCGTCGACAAAGCCGCCGATGTGATCGACGGGAAGACGCACGGGAAGCAACACGACAAGATCGACGACGTCGCCGACAAGGCGAAGGACGCGATCGACAAGCTGAACGACTGAGAAACCGCGCCGCGCCGCGGCCCGGCCGACGACCGGCGCTTCGGCGCGGCGCCGACGCACCATTCGACCAGGCCGCGTCGGTTACCGAACCGTTCAGCCGGGCGTCGCTTCAGTCCGCGCGGCGGCGCCCGCTGGCGGCCAGCAGGTCGCCGAAGGGGTCGTCGCTCGTACCGAGCCCCTGCCAGACCCTCGACCACATCGGCCAGTCGCGGGTGTGCTCGCGCAATCTGCCGCACAGCTCCGGTGACGGCTCAAACGCGACGGCCAGGCCCGCGCACACGTCGTGCGCGTGCAACAACAACTCGAGCGCACCGCGCGGTGGGAAGTCCCGCGGTGGCGCAGTCGTCAACGCGGGCCGGCGGAAGATCACCGCGCGCACGTCAGGTGCAGCGTCGTTCACGACTCCGACCAACAAGCGCGTCGCGATCCGCAACGACTCGACCAACCGCGACGGCCTCGCGCGGTCGCCGAGCGTGAGGTCCACGCCGACGTCGGGATAACCGTCCTGCTTGCGCGACGCGAGGAACAGCGCGGGCGCGTACACGCAATCGACCGCGTGGTCGGCGGTCGCGAGGCACGACCAGTCGAGCGTTCCCGCGCGCACCGACCAGTCGCGATCGCGCGCGCACCACCACGCGGCCGCGACGGCATCGCTCAACGCGTCGAGGTCGGCAACCGTGAACGTCACGCCCGCATTGTTGCTGCCCGCCGCGCGTGTTGCATGACGTCGGTTCGCCGCCGCTCGTCGATGGGAACAACGACTTCGTACTTGTTCCCGAGTTCGAGGTGCGGCGAACCATGGACGTCACGAAGATGCTCGAAGCGGACCACCGCCAGGTCGAGGACCTGTTCGACAAGATCGAGAAGGCCGAAGGAGACGCGCGCCGACCGCTGATCGACCAGATGGTGACCGCGCTGCGCGGCCACATGGCGCTCGAAGAATCGGTCGTCTACCCGCGCATCGAGCGGGTCACCGGTCACGAAAGCGTCGAAGAGGGCAACAAGGAGCACGAGCTCGTGCGCAAGGGCCTCGAGGACGTGCTGCAGCTCGGCCCCGACGAGCCGGGCTTCGGTGCCGCGCTGGACGCGGTGAAGGCCGGTGTCGAGCACCACGTGGAGGACGAGGAGAAGAAGGTCTTCCCGAAGGTGCGCAAGCAGGGCGCGCAGGTCCTCGAGGAGATGGCGACGCCGTTCATGCAGAAGCGGCTCGAGCTCGGGCTCCCGATGGAACCGTCCGCGCTCGCGGCGGCGTCGACGAAGGACGAGCTCGTCGCGGAGGCGAAGAACGCCGGTGTCGAAGGCGTGTCGTCGAAGACGAAGCAGCAGCTCGCCGAGGCGCTCGCGTCGAAGATGTCGTAGCGCGGCGCTCAGCCGAGCCGAACGGCAAGGCCGGCGGGCGAGGAAACCCACGTCACGACGGTCCGCCCCAGAAGCGACCACCGCTCGCACAGCTTCCTCGCACGCCGCCGAGCCGAGGCGACAGTTCCCGCAAACGCGGGCCCAGGAAACGTTCGCCGGTCAACCGTCACGACATCGTCACTCGGCCCGGCGCCGCCGGTACTCCGCACGGATGAACGCCGGTGCGTGGGGCAGCAGCAGCTCCTGGCGCGCCGGTTCCATGGCGAAGAAGCTGCCGACGACGGTCCCGGTGCAGGTCGCGGCGCCGCACGAGCACGGCCACGTCTCGCCGTCGAACGCGTTGAGCCGGTAGTCGATCGTGATCTCGTCGCCCGGTGCGATGGCGCGCCAGGCGAAGACCTTCACGCCGTGGCGCATCGCGTTGGGGTCGCAGGAATGGTTCAGGAAGCACCCGGGCGGCCCGAGTACCGCGAACCGGTCGAACCCCAGCTCGCACAGGTGCATGCGGTCGGTGGGCGAAAGTGCCTCGACGCCGGCGGTGTCGACGACGCGCACGTGACGACGCCGGAAGAGGAACTCGCCGGGCGCGAAGGCGCGGCGTGCGAACACGCCGTTGCCCTTGCCGGCCGCGTCGCGTACCTCGACGTCGTCGATCACATGGGAACGGTAGGACCGACGAGGTGCTCCAGCACGTTGGCCGCGACGGCGCCGTAGGCGACGTGGGGCACGACGTCGCTCGCCCAGTCGGTCGCGCTCCACTGTCGCGGGTCGGTGATGCCGAGCGCGGTCATCGGCCCGTTCCCGACGACGAGCGCGGCGAACGACGCGATCGCGATCGACGCGGGTAACGGCACGCGCAACCCGGCTGCGCGCGCGACGCCGAGGACCGCGCCGGCGCCCACGCCGGCGGCGATGCCCAGCAGCGGTCCGAGCCCTTCGAGCCGGTGCGCGCGTTGTTCGTCGTCGCCCGGCACGTCGACGTGCGCGCGGTCGGCCATCGCCTCGACCGTCTGTTGCGGCGTCTCGCTGGCCGGCCGGGCGCGCAGCGCCATGTCGACGTACGTCACGCTGTTCAACGCGGTCGTGCCCGCGGCGCCGGCGGCCGCGCCGGCCGCGAGTGTCGCGACGCTTACGAGTCGCGCTCCTCGTGCACGTCACGCGCTTCCTCGGCGCTCGCCAAGTCGGAGTTCGAGACCTCACCGCCGGGGATGTCGCCGTGCGCGCGCTTCACGGCAACTTCCGCGTCGTCGTCGTCGACCTTGTCGCCGGCGCGATCGGCGAGCGCGGCGGCCTCCGCGTCACGGTCACCCGTGGCGGAGTGCAGTCGTTGGCGCAGGCTCGGGTTGTCTTCGTCTCGCGGGTCCGCGTCCATCACGCTTCCTCGGATCGTGTGGTGGAGTCGTTCGTGAACGTCCTACCCACGATCGACGGCGGTGCCGCCTGGGTGTTTCGCGTTACTCCGCGTAGCTCGGCGCAGCGTGGCCGCCCGGCAGGCTCGGGCGTAGCGGGAAGTCGACGACGATCGCCCGGCACCCGCCCAGCGCGCGGGCGGAGTGCGGCGTGTTCGGCGGAACGACCGCCGCGCCGCCGGCGTCGACAACGTGCTCCGTGCCGTCGATCGTCAGCGCGAGGCGCCCGGCCACGACGTGCCACACCTCTTCCTGCTCGTGGTGATGTTCGTGCAGCGCGGTGGCGTCGGGCGCGATGTCGTAGTGCGAGAACGTCATGTGGGCGGAGTGGAAGAAGCGCCCCCGCCAGCCGGGCAGTGGCTCCCGTTCGGGCAGGTCGGCCGGGTCGATCACGGGCATGCGTGCCTCTCTCGCCGCAGTGTCGCGACCCATGTTCCCCGCAACGGTGCGCGAGTTCGCGCACCGGCATCAGGTGGGGAAGCGGGTGGCGGTGAAACGGTCGAGGGCGACGGTCGGCGTGGCGCCGGTGGCGAGGTCCGCGAGCAACTCACCGAGCAGCGGGCCGAACTTGAAGCCGTGCCCCGACGTGCCGGCACCGACCACGATGCGACCGCGGCGGTCGAGCACGAAGTCCTCGTCGGCGGTGTTGTCGTAGATGCACGTCTCGACCCGAACCGGGTCGGGATCGAACCCCGGCAACCATCTCCGCGTCGCGTCGGCGATCGCGGCGACGGCGGTCGCGTCGACGTCGCGCGCGTCGTCGGCGCGCGTCGGGATGCCGGCGTGGTGCAACGCGACCTTGTACGCGTCGAACGCCGGAGTCGGCAGTCCGTACGCCGCGGGCCGTCCGTGCGCGATGAACACCGGTAAGTCCGGTTGCGCACCGGTGGCGCGTCGTACGTACGCGACGTGTTCGAGCGTCGCGAACGTCGGCAACGACCACCACGATGACGACCACGGCCCCGGGCAGAGCACGGCGACGTCGGCGTGCCACGTCGCGCCGTCGGTCTCGACCACGACGCGGTCCGTCTCCTCGGCGACTCGCGTGGCTCGGGTTTGCTCACGGACCGTGTGCGCAATCGACCTTCGCAACGCGTCGAGGCAGCGGTCGGCGGCGAGCACGCCCGACCCTGGTTCGAAGACCGCGTCGCCGTCGATCGCGATGTCGGGGAACGCGTCGCGCGCCTCGCGAGCCGACATCCGTTGCGCGGGCGCGCCGGCGCGCACCATCGCGTCGTGGAGCGCGTCGATCTCGGCACCGAAGCTGACCTGGCCCGTGACGCGCAGGAGCTCGGTGCCCGTCTCGGTCTCCAGTTCGCGCCACAACGGCGCCGCCGTCATCGCCATCGCGACGTAGAACGGATCGGGGTACCCGAGCCGGAAGATCCGCGACGGCCCGTGCGACCCGCCGCGCGCGTTGCCGATCGTCGACTGTTCGAGCAGCACGACGTCGTGCCCGCGCCGGTGCAACGAACGCGCGGCAGCGAGACCGAGCAGGCCGCCACCGACGACGACCATCTCCACCCGTTCGATGTGGCTCATGCGGTCGGGTCGGTGCCGTCCCACTCGTCGAGCGGCGCGCAGTGCCAGCGCCACCGCGCAAGACGCGGACGGTCACCGAGTGGCGCGCGGCCGTTCGCCCACCGCAGCGTCTCCCACGCGTCGGTGTCGCCCGGTGCCCACGGGAACAGGCGGCGCAGCGTGCGTTCGGCGAGCGCGTCCTCGGCCACGAACGGCGCGCCGAACGCGCGAGCGACGTCGTCGGTGTGCAGCAAGACTTCGTCGCACGCCATCGCGGCGAAGCCCGTCGCGTCGGCCATGCCGAACGGGTGGTAGCCGCGCACGCTCGACGACGAACCGTCGATGACGTACGCGAGCAGTACCGCCGTCGTCTCGAGCGCGAGTACCAGTTCGAGGGGCGCCGCGTCGACCCGGACCTCCGGTGTGATCGCCTTGTTGTCGGCGCCGGCGGCGGCGAGGTCGACCGCGTACCAGATCGAAGCCTGGGCCATGTGGGCGACGGTCTGCGCCACCGACCAGTCGACGTCGGGTACCACGGTGCACCAGTCCTCGTCGACGACGCTGCGCAACAGGTGCGAACTCGCCCCCGCGGCCGCGCGCACGTCCTCGCCGTTCACGTCAGGCGCCGGTCACTCGTCCATCGTGTGCTGCAGCGCGCTCGTCGCGTCGATGTACTCGTCGATCATGTCGAGGACGACCTGGCGCGCCGACTTGACGCGATCGAGCGAACCGACGACCTGGCCGACGAAGTAGTTCGCCAGGCGGTTGGCGCCCGAGCCCTCGTGGTGCGCGGCGCGCTGGATGCGCAGCTGCGCTTCGGCGACGAGCGCGCTCTGCAACGGCATCCCGAGCGGGTCGGGCGTGTCGCTGCGTTCCCACTCGTCGGTCCACGCCGTCCGCAACATGCGCGCCGGCTTGCCGGTCAGCGAGCGCGAGCGCACCGTGTCGCTCGACGTCGCGGCGATGAACTTCTGCTTCACGACCGGGTGCGTCTCCGCCTCCTCGGTCGTCAGCCAGACCGAACCGGTCCACACGCCCTGGGCGCCGAGTGCCATCGCAGCGGCCATCTGCCGGCCGCGCGCGATCCCGCCCGCCGCCAGCACGGGGATGGGCGCGACGGCGTCGACCACTTCGGGTACGAGCACCATCGTCGCGACTTCTCCGGTGTGGCCGCCGGCCTCGGTGCCCTGCGCGACGACGAGGTCGACTCCCGCGGCCGCATGCCGTTCCGCGTGCGACACGCGCCCCGCCAGCGCGACGACCGCGACGTCGTTGGCGTGCGCGCGCTCGATGAGGTCGGGCGGCGGCGGGCCGAGCGCGCTCGCGACGAGCTTGATGTCGTGCGCGAACGCGACGTCGAGCAGCGGCGTGTACCCGGCCGGTGACACGTTCATCGCGCCGATGCCGCGCCCGAGGCGCACGTCGTCGGGCGGCGCCGGCACGTCGTAGCGGGCGAGAATGTCGTCGACGAACGCCTGGTGCTCCGGGGGCAACAACGACCGCACCTGCTCGCGGTCGAGCCCGCCCTCGTCGGAGCCGACGAACTTCTGGGGGAGCAGCAGGTCGACGCCGTACGGCGCACCCTTCGTCTGTTCCTCGATCCAGTTCAGGTCGATCTCGAGCTGTTCGGGCGTGTGCGCCACCGCGCCGAGCACGCCGAACCCGCCGGCCTTCGACACCTCGGCGACGACGTCCCGGCAGTGGCTGAACGCCAGGATGGGGAACTCGATCCCGAGCAGGTCACAGACGGCGGTGCGCATCGCACCGACGTTACCGACCGTTCCCGACAGCCGCCCCGCCACGCCCCACGCATCCGCCCCGCCGGGATTGGCCAACGACCCGCCCGCTCGGGAGGGTGAGTGGCCGAACCGAGTGGGGTGTGGGCGCCGTCAGTCGGCGCCGGCGGCGGCGCGGGCGCGGCGGGCGGCCTGCTCGGCCCGCTCCGCGGCCTTGCGGGCGTCACGGGCGCGGGCGCCCGCGTCGCGCGCCTCGGCCCGGGCGTCGTCGGCGGCGGCGGCCGCGTCGCGGGCGGCGTCGGTGAGCTCGTCGGCGCGCGCCTTCGCCGACTCGAGTTCGCGCTGCGCGGCGTCGGCCTCGCGGCGGGCGGTGGCGGCTTCGGCTTCCGCGGCCTCCGCCTGCTCGAGCGCACGACGTTCGGCGGCGCTCGGCGTGCGCTCTTTCGGCGCCGCCGGCGCCTTCTCACGGCGCGCGGGCTTCGCCGGTGCCGCGGGACGCGGTGCGGGGCGCGCCGGACCGGGTTGCAGCGTGGCGAAGATGTCGGGTGGCTCGAGCTCCTGCACGAGCCGCGCGGCGCGCACCGCCGCGGCGGCCTCGTCGTCGATGGACGCGGCCTGCAGTGTCTGTTCGATCGCGTCACGCGCGCTCTCGCCCGTCGGGCCGAGCGCGGCGACGCCGACGTCGGCGAGCGCGGCCACCGCGCGCTGGCGGGCGCGCACGGCGTCGTGCAGCCCGGCGCCGGCACCTTCGCGCAGCGCGCGCTGTTGCACGTCGCGCAACGCGGCACCCGCGTCGAGCACCGCGTCGAGCTTGTCGGGCGCGCGCCGTACGGCCTGGTTCACCGCCCACGCGGCACGCGACGGCTTGCGCAGTTGCTTGACGGACGCCGCCGCGTCCCGGTCACCGGAGGCGCGCCGCGCCTTGGCGAGTTGGTCGCGTCGGGCGACGAAGTCGTCGAGGTCGGCTGCGTAGAGATCGTCGATCGCGTCGTCGCCGTCGTCGCTCACCACCGCAGCCTCGCGCGGACGGGTGCACGGCGTGCACCGAGTGGGTACACGCATCGAGGACGTACCCGCGAGGAGGACCATGGCACCGGCGCGTACCCCGACGAAGAAGAGCACGAAGACGGCGAAGAAGCCGGCGACCGGCAAGAAGCAAACGGCGGCGAAGAAGACGAGCGCCAAGAAGCCAGCGACCGCCGAGAAGAAGACGACGGCGAAGAAGCAGGCAGCCGCCAAGACGACGACGGCCAAGCGACCGGCGGCACGGGCCCGCACCACCAAGCAGCCCGGTGCGAGCGAGGTGCGCGGTCGTAGGATCGCTGACGCCGCGAAGAAGATCATCTCCGCGATCCCGCACGGCTGACATCGGAGGCCGCCTTGAGCGACGACCGCGACATCCTCGCCGACATCGGCCGGTTGGTGCAGGAAGAGGAAGAGCTACGTGCGCAGCGCGCCGGTCAGGGCCTCGACGCGGCCGCGACCTCGCGGCTGCAGCAGGTCGAGGAACACCTCGACCAGTGCTGGGACCTGCTGCGCCAGCGGCGCGCGCACGAGGAGTTCGGGCTCGACCCCGACAACACCGCGGCGCGGCCGACCGAGGTCGTCGAGAACTACGAGCAGTAGCGCGTCAGCTGTAGCGCAGCGCGACCGCGGCTTCCGGTGAGAGCACCCGGAACGTGAACGTCTCCTCCAAGTAGAGGCGGACGTTCTCCGCGTCGTGGTCGAGGTAGCCGATCGCGACGTCCTGCCCGATCGTCACCTCGTAGTCGCCGCCGCGCGTGCTGAGCACGATCGCGCCGTCGACGGCCGGCGCCCACAGCGCGGGACCGTTCAGGATCAGGCGCAGGTGCTCGAGCAGCGGGTACCCGCCGTGCTCGGTCGTCTCGATGACGCCCGTGTAGCAGCGCGGCCCCAGCGCGAGCGCGTACGGACCGGCAACGCCTTCGCGCTGCAGCACCGCAACTGCGCGCGCGACGGAGCTGGGGTAGTCGGCGTAGTTGTCACTGATCGAGAGGGCCGGGTGCGGCGAGCACTGGCCGATGCCACCGATCTGCGCGGCGGCGTAGCCCTCGAAGATCGCGCCGTCTTCCGTCAACGCGAGGTGCCGGGCGGCGTTGCGCACCGGGTCGAGATCGGCGTCGCGCGCCCCACGCGTGATCGCGTCGAGCTCGGCGCGCGCCATCGTGAAGTCGACCCGCAGCTCGACCATCGGCTGCACGGAGCGGGCACGTGCCTGCACGTCGGCGGCGGGCGGCGCGATGTTCTCGGTGCGCCCGGTCGGCTCGGCCGCGTGCTCCCACCCCTTCGGGCCGTTGAAGTCGACGACGCGGCGCGCGGTCAGGTAGTGCCGCAAGGTGCGCGTGGCTTCGTCTTCGATCTCCGACCAGGCCTCGTCGGTGATCGGTGCGAACTCGCGTAGCAGGTGGTTCATCGGGCGGGCTCCCCGCGCAGGTCGCCGATTTGCAGGCTGCCGGCACCGCCGCTGCTCGCGGCCGCGGCGCCGTCGCCCTGCTCGGCGATCGTCTCGATCTCGGTGATGGGCGCGTCGGTGAAGAGGTACGTGCGCATGTGCTCGTCGAGCTTCGCGTCGCGCCGGCGCAACCACTCGAGCACCATCATGGCGTGCTCCTTCTCCTCGTCCCGGTTGTGGGCGAGGATGGCGCGCAGGCCGTCGTCGGACGCGGCCTGGACGCGCTGGTCGTACCAGTCGACGGCCTCGAACTCCTCCATCAACGACGCGATCGCGCGGTGCTGGTCGATGACGTCCGGCCCGAGGGCGTCGGGCGACTCGTGCAAGGTCGCGCTGTTGTCAGGCATTGGGCTCCTCGGTGTCCGCCGCGGTTCGCGGCCTACCCCCGGCTCGACAAAAGGTAAACCGCTCAGTCGTCTGCGCGCAGACCGACGCGCAGGCTCTCGCTCATGATGTGCTCGACCCACCACGCCGGTGCGTTGTTCATCAACGTCGCGAGGTCCCAGTAATCCCACCAGCGCACGATCTGACCGGCGCGCAGCTGGTGCATCGAGACGAACGGCAGCTCGGCGTGCTCGCCGCTCGGCCAGTCCCAGATCTCGACGTGCTCGGTGACGACGGTGTCGCCCTCCGCGACGAGCACGCGCACCTCGTGGCGAATACCGGCGAGCGGTTCGAGCCCGAGGCGCAGACGCGCCGCGATCTGTTCCGGGCCGCGCGCGACGTCGTCGGCCGGCGTCGGCATGTCCGTGTACTCGCCGTCGGCGGCGAACAGCGCGCCGACGCCGTCGAAGTCCTTCTCGTAGAGCAGTTCCCACAGCCGCTCGACGGTCTTGCGGTTCGTCTCCGTGCTGCCGGTGTCACTCATGCGTTCGCTCCGACGGGTGCGCTCGGTGAGAAGCGGACGGGCATCGACTCGAGCCCGCTGATGAAGTTCGCCTTGCGGCGGGGGAGCGACGCGGGGTCGTCCGCGAACTCCAAGTCGGGCAGGCGCGCCAGCAGCCGTTCCATCATGATGTTCAGCTCGAGGCGGGCGAGGCTGTTGCCGAGGCAGAAGTGCGCGCCGAAGCCGAACGCCACGTGCTCGTTCGGTTGCCGTTCGACGTCGAAACGGAACGGGTCGACGAACTTCGTCTCGTCGCGGTTGGCCGATTCGTAGAGCAGCATGCACTTCTGGCCTTCGCGCAACCGCTGGCCCATGAACTCGGTGTCACGCGTGACGGTGCGGCACATGTTCTTGATCGGCGACACCCAGCGCAGCATCTCCTCGACCGCGACCGTGATCTTCGACGGGTCGTCGGCGAGCAGCGTGCGCTGGTCGGGGTGCAGCAACAGTTGTTCCATCCCGCCGCTGATGACGTGCCGCGTGGTCTCGTCACCACCGACCAGGATCAGCAACGACTCGTGCAGCACTTCGTCGTGCTCGAGACGGTCGCCGTCGACCTCCGCGTGCACGAGCACGCTCACGAGGTCGTCGGTCGGGTTCGTACGCCGGTCGTTGACGACGCGGTTCGAGTACTCCGTGTACTCGGTGAACGCGGTCGCGGCGGCCATGATCGCGTCGTCGGACGCGTTGCCGCTCTGCGAGCTCACCATGTCGTCGGACCACCGCAACAGGTCGGCGCGGTCCTCGGGCTGCACGCCCAGCATGTCGCCGATGAGGATCATCGGCAGCGGCGCGGCGACGTCGCGCACGAAGTCGCACTCACCGCGCTCGCACACCGAGTCGATGATCTCGTCGACGGTGCGCCGGATGTGCGGTTCCATGTCGCGGACCCGGCGCGGCGTGAACCCGCGGTTCACCAGCTTGCGCCGCTTCAGGTGCTCGGGGTCGTCCATGTCGATCATCATCGGGAGCGGCCCGTTGTCGGGCCGGATGCCACCCGCGTTCGAGAACGTCGCCGGGTCGCGCGACGCACCGAGCACCGCGGCGTAACTGGCGAGGCCCCACACGCCCCCCGCCTCGTCGAAGTAGACGGGCGCGTTCTCGCGCATCCACGTGTAGAGCGGGTGCGGGTCCTCGCTGTAGAAGCTGCCGTCCAGCAGGTCGATGTCGGGGTGGACGGGGTGGTCGGGCACAACGGCTCCCGAGGCGCTGACGGGCGGATCTGACGGGTCGTCAGTTTTCCAGGTCGCCGCGCGCCGAGTCAGACCGGAGCCGGGGCGGTGCGGGAAGCAAACGCGACGTGGGGCGGTTCTACGGCGCATGACCGTCACGAAGTTCCTCGACTATCTCGCGTCGTACCCGCAGACCCGCGAGCTCGCCTTCGCGCTCACCGAGATCGTCGACGAGCGCACCAGCGCCGTCCTCCGCCGCTCCGCCTGAGCTCCGTCCCCTGAGCTACTTCGGCGGCATGCGGATGCCGGCGTCCATCCGGATCGTCTCGCCGTTCAGGTAGCCGTTGCGCACGAGCTCGACCGCCAGCGACGCGTAGTCGTCGGGCCGGCCGAGGCGCTTCGGGAACAGCACGCTCTGTGCCAGCTCCTGGCGCGCCGGCTCGGGCAACGTGCCGAGCAACGGTGTGTCGACGAGCCCGGGCGCGATCGTGCAGACGCGGATCCCGGCCGCGGAGAGGTCGCGCGCCGCGGTGAGCGTCAGCGACACCACGCCGCCCTTCGACGCCGCGTACGCGGCCTGGCCGATCTGCCCGTCGAACGCCGCGACCGAGGCGGTGTTGACGATGACGCCGCGCTCGCCGTCGGCCAGCGGCTCGTTCGCGTTCATCGCCGACGCGACGAGCCGGATCACGTTGAACGTGCCGACGAGGTTCACGTCGACGACCTTGCGGAACGTGTCGAGGTTGTGCGGCGTGCCCGTGCGGTTGATCGTGCGTTCCGCCCAGCCGATGCCCGCGCAGTGGATGCACGCGCGCAGCGGGCCCATCGCGGCGGCCGCTTCGGTGCCGGCCCGCACATGCTCCTCGTCGGTGACGTCGGCCATGAGGAAGCCGCCGCCGATCTCCGACGCGACCTGGTCCCCGCGTTCTTCGTTCCGGTCGAGGATGAGCACGTTCGCGCCCTCGGCGGCGAGCCGGCGCGCGGTCGCTTCCCCGATGCCCGACGCACCGCCCGTGACGATCGCGCTCGCTCCACTGATGTCCATGGGGCAGGAACGTAGCGGGAGCCTCGCTCGCGGCGCAGCCGCTTCGCAGGCGTGAGCGGAGTGACCCGGGCAGCGGAAGGTAGCAAGCTGCAAGATTGGTCGGATGCCGACCGTCTCGTACGCGCAACGCCTGGCCGACTTCGCGGCCGCCGACCCCGAACACCTCGCCGTCACCGACGAACGCCGTTCGGTGACGCGCGCGGAGCTCGAGTCGCTCGCGAACCGAACCGCGCGCGCGTTCGCGGCGCTCGGGGTCGGAGAGGGTGCGCCCGACATGGTGACGATCGCGCTTCCGAACTCCGTCGAGTTCGTCGCCGCCGTCGTCGCGGCGTGGAAGCTCGGCGCGACGCCGCAACCGGTGTCGTCGCGGCTGCCCAAGCGCGAACTCGACGGGATCATCGAGCTCGCGGCACCGAAGATCGTCGTCGGCGCCGCACCCGAAGAGCACCCGGGCCATACGTGCCTGCCGGTCGGGTGGGAGCCCGACCCGTCGATCGACGACGGCCCGTTGCCCGACGCGACCGCGAACCCGTGGAAGGCGATGACGTCGGGCGGGTCGACCGGCCGGCCGAAGTTGATCCTCGCCAACGGGCCGGGCGTGATCGACACCGACGCACAACCGTTGTTCTTCCTGCGCCGCGACGGCACGCACATGATGCCGGGACCGCTGTACCACAACGGTCCGTTCGTTTGGGCGTTCAACGCGTTGCTCGCGGGGAACCACGTCGTGCTCGGCGGCCGGTTCGACGCGGAGACGACGTTGCAGTTGGTCGACCGGCACCGCGCCGACTCGATGTACATCGTCCCGACGATGATGCAACGCATCTGGCGGCTGCCGACCGACGTGCGCGAGCGCTACGACGTGTCGTCGCTGAAGGTCGTGTGGCACCTCAGCGCGCCGTGCCCAGCGTGGTTGAAGGAGGCGTGGATCGACTGGCTCGGCGCCGACGCGATCTTCGAGCTGTACGGCGGCACCGAGGCGCAGGCGTCGACGATCATCACCGGCGCGCAGTGGTTGGAGCACCGCGGTTCGGTCGGGCGACCGGTCACGGGCGAGATCAAGATCGTCGGCCCCGACGGCGAGGAGTTGCCGCGCGGCGAGGTCGGCGAGCTGTACCTGAGGCCGACGGACCGCGCGACGAAGACGTACACGTACATCGGCGCGGAGGCGAAGTCGCTCGGCGACGGCTGGGAGTCGCTCGGCGACATGGGCTGGATGGACGACGACGGCTTCCTCTACCTCACCGACCGCTCGAGCGACATGATCCTCGTCGGCGGGTCGAACGTGTACCCGGCCGAGGTCGAAGCCGCGCTCGACGAGCACCCGCGCGTGCGGTCGTGCGCGGTGATCGGGCTGCCCGACGAGGACCTCGGCAATCGCGTGCACGCGATCGTGCAGACGGACGACGGCACCGCGCTCGACCTCGACGAGCTGCGCGCGTTCCTCGGCGACCGGCTGGTCCGTTACAAGGTGCCGCGCTCGTTCGAGTTCGTCGGCGCGCCGCTGCGCGACGACGCCGGCAAGCTCCGCCGCTCCGCGCTACGCGCGGCCCGCCTCTGAGTCGTCCCTTACGCGCAGCGACCAGCGCCAGCGGTAGCGGCCGGGGCCGAGGCGGTACTGCGGGAGCGTGTCGGGGCCGCACGACAACGTGCCGAGCCCGCGGTGCGCGGCGTCGACGTGCACGATCGTCTCCGTTCGCGCGACGAGCTCGACGTCGTGCGTCGCGGCGGTCAGGTCCTCGGCGCTGAAGTGGCTCGCGGAGAAGTGGAACGGTTCGGCGGCGTCGACGCGCACGGTCGGCCCCGCTTCGGACGCGAGCGTGAACCAGCGCGTGTCGGTGTGGCCGCCGTGCTCCTGCGGGACGATGTACGGCACGTACTCGTGCTTCACCGTGCTCTCGAACCGGCCGAACGCCGCCCCGCGCCTGCGGTCGGGGTAGCTCTCGTGCGGGCCCCGCCCGTACCACGTGAGCGCGTCGAAGCCGGGCACGAGGTCGAACACGACACCGACACGTGGCAGGTCGGTGAACAGGGCCGGCACCCGCACGTCCTCCTCGAACTCGACCGTGCCGTCGGCGTGGAAGGTGATGCGTTCGCGGTGCTCGACCACCGCGTCGGCCGTCGAGCCGCGCACGTCGTGCTGCGCGTTGACGACGACCGCGCCGTCCTTGCGCCGCACCGTCATGCCCGTGCAGTGCGTGACGAGGTCGTCGAGGCCCCACGCGCGCCAGAGGCCGTACGGCTTGAACTCCTGGCCGCCGAGCGCCTTGATCCCGTCGTTGTCGGTCGGGGCGCGCCACAGCGCGAGGCGCGGGCCGTCGAGCAGCACCTCGTCGTCCGCGAGCCGCAGCGCCCGTAGGCGCCCCGACGGTTGGTGCACGACGGCGGTGACGTCGCCGGCGTCGACGCGCACGTCGTCACCGTCGCGCGTGAACGACGCGGTGGCGCGCGCGGACTTCCGCCGGGCGGCGGTGGATGCGGCGTGCGCGCCGAGCGCCAGCTGTCGCCACCCGACCTCGAAGCCCTCCGGCGCCCACGGCAGGGCGTTCGCGGTGACGAAGCGCAACGTGAGGAACGCCTCCTGGCCGGCGGTGAGCCGCGGTCGTTGGCAGCGCGGGACGGTGACGACGATCGACTCGCCGGCGGCGAGTCGCGGCAGCGTGAGCTTCCCGCTGCCGACGACCTCGCCGTCGACTTCCGTCGTCCACGTCGCCCGCAAACACGACAGGTCCGTGAACCACTGCCGGTTCGTCAGTTCGACGCGCACACCGGCGCCGCGCGCGAGCGTCGCGTCCACCGGGCACGCGAGGTACTTGTGCTCCTCGAGCGCAGGCTTCGGACGACGGTCGGGCCACACGACGCCGTCGATGCAGAAGTTGGCGTCGTTGGGCACGTCGCCGAAGTCGCCGCCGTACGCGAAGCGCGTGTGCCCGTCCTCGGTGTGTTGCACGAGGCCGTGGTCCCACCACTCCCACACGAACCCACCCTGCAAGCCGTCGTACGCCTCGATGACGTCCCAGTACTCGGCCAGGCAACCGTTGCTGTTGCCCATGGCGTGCGAGTACTCGCACATGATCAGCGGCATGTCGGGCGCGGCTTCGTCGCGCGCCCACGCCTCGATCGCGGCGATCTCCGGGTACATCGGCGCGAGCACGTCGGTGACGGTCTGCTCGCGCGCCCAGTCGCCCATGATGGCGCCCTCGTAGTGCAGCGGCCGCGTGGGGTCGTAGCGCCGCACCCACGCGGCGAGCGCGTCGTGCGCGGCGCCGTACCCCGACTCGTTACCGAGGGACCACATCACGATCGACGGGTGGTTCTTGTCGCGTTCGACCATGCGCGAGCCGCGCTCGAGGACCGCGTCGCGGTAGCGCGGGTCGTGGCACAGACTGAAGTTGAAGCCGTGGCTCTCGATGTTCGCCTCGTCGACGACGTACATCCCGTACTCGTCGCAGAGGTCGTAGAACACGGGCTCGTTGGGCGAGTGCGACGTGCGGACCGCGTTGAAGCCGTACTGCTTCATCAGCACGATGTCGGCCCGCATCGACTCGACGTCGACGACGCGGCCGGTGCGGGCGTCGAAGTCGTGGCGGTTGACACCGCGGAACAGCACCGGTTCGCCGTTGACGAGGAAGTCGCGCCCGTCGACCTCGACGCGACGAAAACCGACCTTGTGCGTGGCGACGTCGAGCACGTCGCCGTCGGGGCCGCGCAGGGTGACGACGACGCGGTAGAGGTTCGGCTGTTCCGCCGACCACGCGCGAACGCGCGGCACGGTCGTCGCGACATTTGTGACGTGGCCGGCCGACACGTACGCGCCGACTCGTGACGGAACGCCGCCGTGCAGCGGCTTGCGCAGCGCGGCGCGGCCGTCGTCGTGCTCGAGCGCGACGTCGACCGTGCAGCCGCGTACGGGGCCGTCGTGGAACCCGACCGTCGTGCGCACTTCGAGCGTGCCCGTCGTGTAGTCGTCGTCGAGCCCCGCGACCGCGTGCACGTCGGCGATGTACGTGCGCGGCGTCGCGTACAACTCCACGCTGCGGTGCAACCCGGCGTGCCACCACTGGTCCTGGTCCTCGACGTAGCTGGCGTCGGACCAACGGACCACCATCACCGCGAGCGTGTTGTCGCCACCGGGCCGCACGACGTCGGTGACGTCGAACGCCGACGCGAGACGCGAGTCCTTGGCAAGCCCGACGAAGCCGCCGTTCACCCACACGACCGCGACGCTCTCCGCGCCACCGATCGACAGCACGACCCGATCGCCGGCCCATTCGGCGGGGACCGGGAACGTCGTCCGGTAGCAACCGGTCGGGTTCTCGTCGGGGACGTGCGGCGGCAGCAAACGGAACGGCATCTGCACGTTGGTGTAGATGGGCCGGTCGAAACGTTCCCACCGGGTCACTCCGCTCCCGGCTTCGAGGCCGAGCGAGCGAACCTCCCGCTGCGTTCCCTGCATCGTCCAGCAGCCGGGAACGTCGACGAGGTCCCAGTTGCGGTCGTCGAACGCCTCGCTCGCGAAGTCGGCGGGCGCGGCACGCGGTGTCGGCGCCAGCCGGAAGCGCCACTCGCCGTCGAGGAGCAGGCTGCGCTCACTGCGATCACGCCAGCTCGTCATCGGCAGGCGGCCGATGCTCGTCAGTTCGGGCATTTCCCAGAACGCGGCGTCGACGTGCACGAGGAGCGAGTCTGCCCGACCAGAATCTGTCCGTGCTCGACCCGACGGCCCCCGGTGCCGCGGAACTCGCCCGTTCGATCGCGGCCGGCGAGCGCCGCGCGCTCGACGTGGTGGACGACTGCCTGGCGCGGCTCGAGGCCGCGCACGAGCGCACGAACTGCGTTGCCTTCTTCGACCACGAGCGCGCCCGACAGACGGCGCAACGGCTCGACGACGTGCTCGCTCGCGGCGGCGCGCCGGTCGGAACGTTGCACGGCGTGCCGTTCACGGCGAAGGACTGGATCGACGCCGAGGGCCTGCCGTGCACGGGCGGTTACGCCGCGAACAAGGACCGCATGCCTCGTGCGGACGCGACCGTCGTCGCGCGCATGAAGGAGGCGGGCGGGGTGCTGGTCGCGAAGACGGCCGTGCAACCGGAGACCGACCTCTTCGGCCGGGTGGCGAACCCGCACGACCTCACGCGTTCGCCGGGCGGGTCGAGCAGCGGGGAGGCGGTCGCGGTCGCGGCCGGCGCGTCGCCGCTCGGGCTGGGGAGCGACTCCGGCGGCAGCATCCGGCTGCCCGCGGCCTGGTGCGGTGCGATCGGGTTCAAGCCGACGGTCGGGCGCGTGCCGAACACCGGTCACTTCCCGCGCGTCGCCGACCGGGAGGACGGCCGAACCGTCATCGGCCCGTTCGCGCGGCGCGTCGAGGACGTCGCGCTCGCCTTGGCGGTGATCGCGGGCGCCGACGGGCTCGACACCGCGGCCGCGCCGGTGCCGCTGGCGCGCGAGAGGTTCGACGTGCGGCGCGCGACGGTCGGGGTCGCGGCGACGGACGCGAACTGGCGCGCGACCGACGACATCGAACGCGCGGTCGCCGACGTCGTCGCGGGGTTCGAGCACCTCGGCGCGCGTACGACGACCGTCGAGATGCACCTCGACGAGGCGTTCGACATCACGACCCGCTACTGGGAGCGCACCGTGCTGACCGGTGCCGACGCGTCGCGCCAACTCACGGACTGGGACCGTTACCGGTACCGCATGGCGCGCGACACCGCAGGCGTCGACCTGGTGGTGATGCCGGCGGTGCGCGAACCGGCACCGGTGCACGGACCGCTCGAGCGCACCGACTTCGTGTTCACGGTCGCGGCCAGCCTGCTCGGGTGGCCCGCGATCGTGCTGCCCATGGCCGCGGTCGACGGGTTGCCGGTGTGCGTGCAGATCGCCGCGAAGGCGTGGGACGACGCCCGTCTGCTCGAGGCGGCCGCGCTCGTCGAGTAGGTAGCGTTGCCGCATGGGTGCGGGCCAGGCGCAGGGCTTGGGTGCGGTCCGGACCGAACACACCGTGGGGACCGTGATGGAGCACCGGAGGCCGTAGCCGCATGAGAGGCCAGGCGCAGGGCTTGGGTGCGGTCCGGACCGAACACCCCGCTGAGACCGTGATGGAGCACCGGAGGCCGTAGCCGCATGAGCGGCCAGGCGCAGGGCTTGGGTGCGGTCCGGACCGAACACCCCGTTGAGACCGTGATGGAGCACCGGAGGCCGTAGCCGCATGAGCGGCCAGGCGCAGGGCTTGGGTGCGGTCCGGACCGAACACCCCGTTGAGACCGTGATGGAGCACCGGAGGCCGTAGCCGCATGAGCGGCCAGGCGCAGGGCTTGGGTGCGGTCCGGACCGAACACCCCGTTGAGACCGTGATGGAGCACCGGAGGCCGTAGCCGCATGAGCATCGACTTCAACGTCTTCGACGCCGACAACCACTACTACGAGGCGACCGACGCGTTCACCCGCCACCTGCCGCCCGCGTACAAGCGCACGGTGGAGTGGGCGGAGATCCGCGGCAAGCAGCGCATGGTCGTCGCGGGCCGCGTGTTCAAGTTCATCCCGAACCCGACGTTCGACCCCGTCGCGCGTCCCGGCTCGCTCGACGACTACTTCCGCGGAAAGAAGCCGGGCGACGACATCCGCGCCGCGTTCGGCGAGCTCGAACCGATCAGCGACGCGTACCGTGAGCCCGGCGCGCGCATCGCGCTCATGGACGAGCAGGGCATGGAGGGCTGCTTCCTCTTCCCGACGCTCGGTGTCGGCGTGGAGGAGGCGCTGGTGCACGACGCGGGCGCCGCGCACGCGGTGTTCCACGCGTTCAACGAGTGGATGCACGACGACTGGACGTTCAACTTCAAGGATCGCATCTACGCCGCGCCGTACATCTCGCTCATCGACCCCGACGCCGCCGTGCGCGAGCTGGAGTGGGCGTTGGAGCGCGGCACGCACGTCGTCGTGATGCGGTCCGGCCCGGTGCGGGGCCCCAACGTCAGTCGTTCACCCGGCGACGCGGTGTACGACCCGTTCTGGGCGCGCGTCAACGAGTCGGGGATCCTCGTGGCGTACCACTCCGGCGACAGCGGCTACCACCGCTACGCGGAGGACTGGGGTTCGAGCGGCGAGATGGAAGCGTTCCGCTACGACCCGTTCCGCAACCTGACCGGTGGCTACCGGCCGATCCACGACACCATGGCCGCGCTCGTGTGCCACGGCGTGTTCACGCGTCACCCGAACGTGCGCGTCGCGACGATCGAGAGCGGCTCCGACTGGGTGCCGTCGCTCGTGCGCGGGTTGAAGAAGGCGTACGCGCAGGTGCCGGGTGCATTCGGTGGTCCCGACCCGGTCGAGCAGGTGCGCACGAACATGTGGGTGTCGCCCTATTACGAGGACGACCTGCGCCAGTTGCGCGAGGAGCTCGGTGCCGAGCGCATCATCTTCGGTTCCGACTACCCGCACGCCGAAGGCCTCGCCGACCCGAAGGCGTTCGTCGACGACCTCGACGGCTTCACGTCGGCCGAAGTGAAGCTCGTCATGCGCGAGAACGCGCTCGCGCTGTCGCAACCGCGCGCCGCGTAACGCTCACGCGTCGTCGGGCGCGAAGCCCTGGCGCATGGTGTTCTCGGCGACCGCGCGTGGGTCGACGAACTGGTGCAGGTAGTCGGGCCCGCCGGCCTTCGACCCGACGCCCGACAGCCCGTAGCCGCCGAACGGCTGGCGCCCGACCATCGCGCCGGTGATGCCGCGGTTGAGGTACACGTTGCCCGCCCGCATCTCGCGCGCGGCGCGTTCGAGATGGTGCGGCGACCGCGAGAAGCAGCCACCCGTGAGCGCGTACGGCGTGTCGTTGGCGAGCGCGATCGCGTGGTCGAAGTCGCGGGCGCGCAGTACTGCGATCACCGGGCCGAAGATCTCGTCGGTGGCGACGGGTGACGACGGGTCGTCGAGGGCGACGACGGTCGGGCCGGCGTACCACCCGTCGGCGGGCACGTCGTTGCGCTGCACGGCGATCTTGCCGTCACGCGTTGCGAGCTGCTGGTAACGGCGTACGCGATCGAGCGCGTCGGCGTCGATCACCGGCCCGACGACGGTGCCGAGCTCGCGCGCATGTCCGATCGGCACGAGGCGTGCTGCGCCGGCCAATCGTTCGAGCAGTGCGTCGTGCACGGGCGCGACGGCGATGACGCGCGCGGCGGCCGAGCACTTCTGGCCCGCGTACCCGAAGCCGCTCTGCACGATCGCGGGCACCGCTTCGTCGAGGTCGGCGTCCGAGTCGACGACGATCGCGTTCTTGCCGCCCATCTCGGCGACGACGCGCTTCACGTGCCGTTGCTCGGGTGACGCATCGGCGGCGCGGCGCACGATCTCCAAGCCGACCGCGCGCGATCCGGTGAACGTCACGAACGAGACGTCGGGGTGCTCGACGAGCGCGGGGCCGATGGTCTCGCCGACACCGGGAAGGAAGCCGAGCACGCCGTCGGGCACGCCGGCCGCGAGCAGGACCTGCACGAGGCGCCACGCGACGCCCGGGGTCTGTTCGGCCGGTTTGAAGACGACGGTGTTCCCGGTGACGAGCGCGGCGGCGACCATGCCGGTCGGGATCGCGAGCGGGAAGTTCCACGGCGCGATGACGACGCCGACGCCGCGCGGTTGGTAGCCGTAGCGGTTCGCCTCGCCCGGCACCTGCAGCAGTGGTTCGCCGCGCGCGAGCCGCAGCGCGTCACGGCCGTAGTACTCGAGGAAGTCGATCGCCTCGCACACGTCGGCGTCGGCCTCGACGATCGGCTTGCCCGCCTCGAACACGATCAGCCCGGTGAGGTCGTCGCGCTGGTCGCGCATCGACGCGGCGGCCCGGAACAAGGTCGACGCGCGTTCGTGCCACTCGCACGCGGCCCACGCCGGCCACGCGTCGCGCGCCACGCGCACCGCGCGGGCGACATCCTCGATACCGGCCGACGCGCTCTCGCAGACCGTGCGCGCGATATTGCCGGGATCGACCGACACGATGTGGTCGTCGGTGAGCTGCGCGTCGCCCCCGACGACCACCGGCACGGTGAACCCAAGTGTTCGCTCGACGCGATCGATGGCGTCGAGCAGACGCGCCTGCACGTCGCGACGGCGCACTTCGGCGGCGGGCTCGTTGGCGAACGGCCCTGGGGCCGCCGCGTCGGTCACGGGCGACGGCACGGGCGGGCCGGGTCGGCGAGGAAGGGTTGGGGGCCGCGGCGCGGCGACCAGTTCACTCTCGTCGCGGCCCTCGGTGTAGCGGTGGCGCACGAACGACTCGTTCGACGTGTTCTCGAGCAGCCGGCGCACGAGGTACGACATGCCGGGCACGAGCTCGCCGACCGGCACGTACACGCGCGTGCGCAGCCCGAGGTCGCGCAGCGCGTCGTGCAGTGGTGTCGCCATGCCGTACAGGACCTGGCACTCGATCGCGGCGTCGTCGAGCCCGGCCGCGCGCGCCGACGCCACGGCAAAGGCGAGGCTGCGCGCGTTGTGGCTCGCGAACGCGGGTCGCACGTCGCCCGCGCGCGCGACGAGCAGCGTGGCGCACCGCTCGTACGACGCGTCGGTCTCGTTCTTCTCCGGCCAGACAGGCGGCGACCAGCCGTGCGCCCGCGCGGTGATCGTCTCGGCGTCCCAGTACGCGCCCTTGACCAAGCGCACCTGCAACGGGCGGTCCAGCGTCGCGGCCGACCAGTCGACCAGCGCCTGCAGGTCGTCGTACGCGTCGGTTCGGTACGCCTGGACGACACAACCGAGTTGCGGCACGCGCGGGAGCGCCCGCACGACCTCGCGCAGCACCGTGAAGGTCGCGTCCTTCAACTCGTCGTGCTCGGTGTCGACGTGCACCGTTGCCCCGAGCGCGTCGGCCTGTTCGAGGACCGGGCCGAGTCGTTCGATCGCCTGCGCGACGCCCTGCCGCAACGTCTGCGGCCCGAGCTGCGGGGCGAGCGCGCTCGCCTTCACCGACACGTTCGCCCGCGGCAACGTGCCCCACGGGTCGCGTTCGAGTTGCGGCATCGGCGGCCACTGTTCGGCGGCGCGGCCGACGGCGGTGAGCATCTCGTGCACCCGCCGTGCGTACGTGTCGGCGTCGTCGAGCGTCAGCGTCTTCTCGCCGAGCAGGTCGACCGTTGCCGCGAACCCGTCGCGCCACAACACGGCGACCCGTTCGACCGCGTCGTGCGCGTCCGTCCCGCCGATGAACTGCTTCGCCATACGTTTGATACCGGCGCGCGCGGCGACGTCGGCGAGATGCGCGCCACCGGGCAACCGGTGCGCGAGATGCAGTCCCGCGCGCACCGTCGCGGGCGACTGCGGGCCGTCGAGGTACTCGTCGAGGTGGCGCAGTACGTCCGCGCCGTCGCGCAACGCGGGAAAGACGTCGACGAAGCGGAACAGTTGTGTCTTGAACTCGGGCTTCGCGATCGCAAACCGCAATAACCACTGGTCGACCGACATCGCGTCGGTCGCGCGCTGCGGTGCGTTCGGTCGCGCCGCGCGCAGGATGTCGCGCGCGAGGCGCTCGACGTCGTGCTCGGCGGGGATGACCGCGTTGCGCATCGCACCCTCCTGCGCGGGTCATCCCGTTGTACCCGGTTTCGCCCGGTGTCCCGGGCATCCCCGAGGGGTATGCCAAAGGTACGAACACGATCGTTACGAACGCGTCCCCAAGGAGGGCATCATGGGCACCGACGACAAGATGAAGAACAAGGCTCAGGAGTTGAAGGGCAAGGCCAAGGAAAAGGTTGGCGACGCCACCGACAACGAGCAGTGGCAGGCCGAGGGCAAGGCCGACCAGGCCAAGGGGAACCTCAAGCAGGCCGGCGAGAAGGTGAAGGACATCTTCAAGTAGTCGCCAACACCGGTCTACAGGTCGGGTAGCCCGAGTTCGAGGTTCGCCTCCTCGAGGCCGCCGTCGACCTCCATGATCTTTCCCGTCACGAAGTCGGCTGCGGGCGACGCGAGGTAGAGCGCACAGAGCGCGATGTCCTCGGGTCGCCCGAGCCGCTTCAACGGAGTGCGCCGCACCATCTCGTTGCGGATCGCATCGTCGTCGAGCACCGTTTCCAGCGCGCTCGTCGCCACCGAACCCACCGCGATGCCGTTCACGCGCACCTTCGGCGCGAGGTCGGCCGCCATCAATCGCGTCATGTGGGAGAGCGCGGCCTTCGCAGTGCCGTAGGCGACGAACCCGCGGTCACGGAGACGGCCGATCGCGGACGAGATGTTCACGATCGCGCCCGAGCCCGCCTCGAGCATGTGCGGCGCGACCGCCTTGCTCAGCACGAACGCGGTCGTCACGTTGAAGTGGAACGACCGCTCGAGGAACCCGGGGCTCGTGTCGAGGAACGGGCGCGGCATCGTCCCGCCCGCGTTGTTGATCGCGATGTCGACGCGGCCGAACTCGTCGATCGCCTGTTGCACGACCGCCGCGACCGCGTCGTTCTCGTTCACGTCGGCGGGCACCACCAGCGCACGGCGTCCCAGGCCGACGATGTCGGCTGCGACCGCATCGAGTTGTTCCTTCGTGCGCGCGGTCAGCACCACGTCGGCGCCCGCTTCCGCGAGCACGCGCGCGGTCGCCGCGCCGATGCCGCGACCGGCACCCGTAACCACCGCGACCTGGTCTTTCAATGAGAACGCCTCGAGCACCATGCGGTGGAAGCTAGACGGCGCGTGTCGCACTCGCGTACGCTGTCCGCTCGGTTGACTCGCCACTGGGGCGAGCGCGTCAGCCCTTGTTCTCGACGGCGCCGGGCGGTGAACGGAGAGCAATGGCTACGTCCTGCACGCGTGACCGTCGTTTCGCGCGATCGCGCCTCGCTGCGATCACCATCGTCGTCGCGGTTGCCGGTACCTGGGCCGCCGGCGCGGCGGGCACCGCCGCGCCCGGCAATCCAGAAGCGGCGCGCGCCGCGCGCGTACGCGCGATCTCGGGCAACGGTGCGACGCACGTGCTCGGCGCGAAGTCGCGCACGAGCCGGCTCGCACAGAGCGACCCGACGCTGTTGCAGGACTCGTCGTCGAACACGACCGCCGTCGTCGTCAAGCTCGACTACGACTCGCTCGCGACGTACGACGGTTCGCTGCGCGGCTTCGCGGCGACGAGCCCGTCGGTCACCAACCGCAAGCTCGAGGCGAACGCCCCCGCGGTGCGGAGCTACTCGAAGCACGTGCAGAGCGTCGAGGCGTCGTTCCTCGGTGCGCTCCACCAGGCGGTGCCGGAGGCGGTCGTCGGGCGTCGCCTGCAGACCGTGTACGGCGGGGTCGCGCTGCGTTTGCCGGCGAACGACGCCCGCAAGCTGCTGTCGCTCCCGGGCGTGGTCGCGGTGCAGCGCGACGCACTGCGCCACCCGCTCACGGACGCGTCGCCGGCGTTCATCGGCGCCGACGCGATCTACGCGCAGCTCGGCGGCCAGCCGAACGGCGGGCGCGGCGTGATCGTCGGCGACCTCGACACCGGCGCGTGGCCCGAGCACCCGAGCTTCGCCGACGATGGCAGCTACCCGGCGCCGCCGCCGGCGCCGAGTGGCCAGCCGCGCGTGTGCAACTTCGGTGACAACCCGTTGACGACTGCGGTCGACCCGTTCGAGTGCAACAACAAGTTGATCGCCGGCGAACCGTTCCTCGCGACCTACAACGCCATCTTCGGCGACGAGGTGTACCCGAACTCCGCGCGCGACAGCGACGGCCACGGCACGCACACCGCGTCGACCGCGGCGGGCGGCCCGGTGGCCTCGACGCCGGTGCTCGGTGTCGACCGCGGCCCGATCCACGGCATCGCGCCCGGCGCGCACGTCGCCGTCTACAAGGTGTGCGGCACGCAGGCGTGCATCTCCACCGACTCCGTCGCCGCCGTCGGCCAGGCGATCCTCGACGGCGTCGACGTCATCAACTTCTCCATCTCCGGCGGCACCCAGCCGTTCACCGACCCCGTGGAGCTCGCGTTCCTCGACGCGTACGCGGCGAACGTGTTCGTGTCGGCGGCGGCCGGCAACGAAGGCCCGGGCGCGGCGACCGCGAACCACGTCGCGCCGTGGGTGACGACGGTCGGCGCGTCGACGCAGTCGCGCGCGTTCCAGTCGACACTGCACGTGCAGGACGGCGCCGCGAGCCTCGACGTGGCCGGTGCCAGCATCACGCAGGGCGTCACGTCACCGACCCCGATCGTGTTCGCCGCGGCACCGCCGTACGGGGACCCGCTGTGCCAGACGCCCGCGAACGCCCACGTGTTCAGCGGCAAGATCGTCATCTGCGTGCGCGGCGTGAACGCGCGCGTCGAGAAGGGCTTCAACGTGAAGTCCGGTGACGCGGTCGGCATGGTCCTCGTGAACGCGACGGAGACCGACACGGAGACCGACAACCACTGGCTGCCGGCCGTGCACCTGAGCCGCGCGCCGGGCGCGCAGTTGACCGACTTCGTCACCGCGCACCCCAACGCGACCGCGACGTTCACCGAGGGCCAGAAGACCAACGCGCCGGGCGACGTGATGTCCTCGTTCTCGTCGCGTGGTCCCGGCACCGACTGGATCAAGCCCGACCTCACTGCGCCGGGTGTGCAGATCTTGGCCGGCAACACGCCGACGCCGAACCACGCGCTGGTCGAGCTCGGCCCGCCGAACCAGTACTTCCAGGCGATCGCGGGCACGTCGATGTCGACACCGCACATCACCGGTTCGGCCGCGCTCCTGAGGTCCCTGCACCCCGACTGGACCGCGGGGCAGATCAAGTCCGCGTTGATGACGACCGCGTTGACCTCGGTCGTGAAGGACGACGGCACGACGCCGGCCGACCCGTTCGACATGGGCTCGGGACGTGTCGACCTCACGCGGGCCGGCGATCCCGGTCTCACGTTCGACGAGACCGCGGAGGACTACGCGCTGAGCGCGGGTGACCCCGTTCACCGCATCGACCTCAACGTGCCGTCGATCGACGCGCCGACGATGCCGGGCAAGGTCGTCACGCACCGCACGGTTCGCAACGTCGCGGGCGTGGCGCTGCGCTACCACGCCGACGTCCAGGCGCCGGCGGGTGTGTCGTTGCAGGTGTCGCCGCGTGACTTCCGCGTCGGCCCCGGCGGGCAGGTGAAGCTGCGCATCGTCATCGAGGCGCCGTACGTCGATGCAGGCCAGTACTTCGGTGCGATCACGCTCGACGACGTCGCAGGCGGTCGCGACGTGCGGGTGCCGGTCGCGTTCGTGAAGCAGCAGGGCGACGTGTCGCTCGGTGTGGTGTGCTCACCGTCGACCATCGCGAAGAACAAGGACCAGTCGTTGTGCACGACGGTGGCCGACAACCACTCGCTCGCCGATGTCGCGGTCAAGCTCCGCACGGAAGCGCGCGACGGCCTGAAGGTCACCGAGGTGCGCGGAGCGCAGCCGGCACCCAACGGTGCGACGAAGAGCGTCACGCTCGAAGGGAAGAAGCCCGGCCTCCCGGCGATCGCGGCCGCGACCGACGGCGCGTTCGTGCCGCTCTCCGACTTCGGTGTGGCGCCGGACGCGATCGGCGACGAAGAGGCGATCAACTACGACGTCCCGCCGTTCGTGTACGCGGGTGACCTGTACACGCGCGTCGGGGTGGTCTCGAACGGTTACGCCGTCGTCGGCGGCGCGAGTGCGAGCGACATCTCGTTCGAACCGCAGACGTTGCCCGACGCGACCGCGCCGAACAACGAGCTCGCGCCGTTCTGGAGCGACCTCGACGGGACGAACACCGACGGCATACGCGTCGCCGAACTGTGCGACGAGACGAACGCGTGCTGGATCGTCGTCGAATGGCAGGTGCAGGTGTTCGGCGGCGGCAACGTCGGTGACCCCGCGACCCGCGTGTTCCAGTTGTGGATCGGCGACAACGGCGTCGAGGACGTGACGTTCACGTACGACCCCGCGAACCGTCCCGCCGCGCCACCGTTGTCGTACGGGCTGACGATCGGCGCCGAGAACCTCGACGGCAGCGCCGGCGCGCAGGTCGCGGCGAGCGCTCCCGAGTCGGACTACCGCGTCACGAGTGCGCCGGGCAGCCCCGGCGGGTCGACGTTGATGCGCATCCGCGTGAAGGGCACGACCGTCGGCAAGGCGAACGTCGTGAGCACGATGACGTCGCCGGCGATCGCCGGCACGACGGTCGCGCGCGCGACGGTGAAGGTGCAGTAAGTCAGTTGAGGTAGCGGCTGACGGTGTCGACGATCGCGGCGGGTTTGTCGGCACCGTCCCGCTCGATCGTGACGCGTACGACGGCCTGCACGCCGCCGGGCACTTCCTTCACCTCGACGACCTCGCCGCGCCCGCGCAGGCGCGAGCCGACCGGCACCGGGCTCGGGAAGCGCACCTTGTCGACGCCGTAGTTGATGCCCATCGAGATGCCTTCGACCTTGGCGAGGTCGGAGAGGAAGTGGCTGGCCAGCGACATCGTCAGGTAGCCGTGCGCGATCGGGCCGCCGAAGGGCCCGTTGCGCGCCCGCTCCGAGTCGGTGTGGATCCACTGGTGGTCGAGCGTCGCGTTCGCGAAGTTGTCGACCTGTTCCTGCGTGACCGTGATCCAGTCGGTGGTCCCGAGGTCGGCGCCGACCGAGGCCGCCAGCTCGTCGGTGGAAGCAAACGTCCGAGGCATGGGCGGCGTTGTAGCAGAGACGCAGTTTTGTCGCAGCGTCCCCCTATCGTGAGCGGCATGGCGCGCCGCAAGAGCGGGACCGGCTACGACGCCGAACAGATCACGGTCCTCGAGGGGCTCGACCCGGTCCGCAAACGGCCGGGTATGTACATCGGTTCGACGGGCCCGACCGGCTTGCACCACCTCGTGTGGGAAGTCGTCGACAACGCGATCGACGAGGCGATGGCCGGGCACTGCACGCGCATCGACGTGACGTTGCTCGCCGACGGCGGCTGCCGCGTCGCCGACAACGGGCGCGGCATCCCGGTCGACGACCATCCGCAGTTCAAGGGCAAATCGGCCGCCGAAGTCGTGATGACCACGCTGCACGCGGGCGGCAAGTTCGGCGACGGGGGTTACAAGGTCTCGGGCGGCCTGCACGGCGTCGGCGTGTCGGTCGTCAACGCGTTGTCGCGCAAGCTCGTGGTCGAGATCGACCGTGGCGGGCAGCGCTACCGGCAGGAGTACGCGTCGGTGAAGTCGCGTAGTGGCGCGGTGAAGCCGGGCGTGCCGCAAGGGCCGTTGAAGGCGGTCGCTCGCGCGCGACGGGGGAGCGGGACGACGATCACGTTCTGGCCCGACCCCGACGTGTTCGACGAGGTCGAGTTCCGCGCGTCGACCGTGATGGAACGGCTGCAGGTGATGGCGTTCCTGAACCGCGGGCTCGCGATCGGCTTCCGTGACGACCGCAAGGGCCACGAGCACGAGCAGACGTTCCAGTTCGACGGCGGCATCGTCGACTTCGTCCGCCACCTCAACGCGTCGAAGGAACCGTTGTTCAAGGACGTCGGCTACTTCTCCGACGCGGCGTCGGAGGGCGAGGTCGAGGTCGCGTGGCAGTGGAACACCGGTTACAACGAAGGGCTCCACACGTTCGCGAACGGCATCTCGACCACCGAGGGCGGGATGCACGCCGAGGGTTTCAAGCGCGCGTTGACGCAGGCGATCAACCGGTACGCGCGTGACCGGCAGTTGACGAAGGCGAAGGACGCCGCGTTCCAGGGCGACGACGTGCGCGAAGGTCTTACCGCGATCGTGTCGGTGCGGTTGAGCGAACCGCAGTTCGAAGGCCAGACGAAGGCGAAGCTCGGCAACACCGAGATCCGGTCGCTGGTAGAGCGCACGACGAACGCCGCGTTCGGTCGCTGGCTCGAGGAGCACCCGAACCCGGCGAAGGCGATCGTCGGCAAGGCGCAGAACGCGTCGAAGGCGCGCACCGCGGCGAAACAAGCGCGCGAACTGACGCGGCGCAAGACCGCGCTCGACGGCGTGGGGATGCCCGACAAGCTCGCCGACTGTTCGTCGAACAAGTCTGGCGAGACGGAGTTGTTCCTCGTCGAGGGCAACTCGGCCGGCGGATCGGCACGTGACGCGCGCAACCCGAAGACGCAGGCGATCCTGCCATTGCGGGGCAAGATCCTGAACGTCGAGCGCGCGTCGATGGACAAGGTCGTCGCCAACGCCGAGATCCAGTCGCTGATCTCTGCCATCGGTGGCGGCATCGGTCCCGACTTCGACGTGTCGAAGGTGCGCTACGGCAAGGTCGTGATCCTCGCCGACGCCGACGTCGACGGTGGGCACATCCGCACGTTGCTCATCACGTTCTTCTACCGACAGATGACGCCGTTGGTGGAGGCGGGACGGTTGTACGTCGCGCAGCCGCCGCTGTACTCGGTGGAGATGGGCGGCAAGAAGACGTACGTGCCGGACGACGCGGCGCGGCTACGCGTGATCGAGGAGAACAAGAACCGCCAGTTGACGTTCGCGCGGTTCAAGGGCCTCGGCGAGATGGACCCGCCTGAGCTGCGCGAGACCTGCATGGACCCCGCGACGCGCAACCTCGTTCAGATCGACGTCGACCAAGCCGCGATCGCCGACGAGATCCTCTCGATCCTCATGGGCGACGACGTGGACGCCCGCAAGGTCTTCATCCAACAGAACGCCAACGACGTCCGCTTCCTGGACATCTGACGGACGCGCTCAGGCCGGCGCCGGCGCGGCGCGGCGTGGACGGGCTGCGTTTTTGTTGTTGCTAAGTGGCCCTATACGCCCGCGAGCCAACAACAAAACCGAGTCGCCGACGTTCTGATGCCCGTTCTCGCGCGTATACGCCCAAGAACGGGCATCAAAACGTGTCCGGACGCGGACAGGCCCGCTACCGAGGGCTGGGACGGCAGCGGGCCATGAGGTCCGTTAGCTGCGAAGCGCAGCGGAGCTCACTTCCACTTGAGGTCAGCGAGCACCGAGAGGCCGGAGGTCGCCGAGAGGGCGGCGAGCGTACCGACAGTGGCGATGAGGGCGCGGTAGTTCTTACGAGTGAAGTTACGCATGACCGGGCAGGCCTTTCTCGAGCCGAGCTGGCCTGGAAGCCGGTTTCGCCACTAACTCCCCGCAGCGCAGGCGACCAAGTACGCGCGTGCGGATCTACGTCTCATCCAGGTGAACGTCGTCCATGACGTTCGGAGACGTGATCGGCCTCACCACGCTGCGTGATTGAGCGCGAAAGCGCTCAGGTGACGCAGGTCACACGGAAGTTGTGCGAGCTAGCGCGCTGCGGATTCGAGCCGGCTCGCGATCCACGCGCGGACAGGCGCGTCCGCTGGCACCTGATCGAGCAGGTGCAGAGCGTCGTCGCGCAGTCCGGAACCCTCGGCGGGGAGTCGTTCGCTCAGCAGCATCGCTGCGATCGCACGATGGATCACCCAGAGCCCGGGGAACGCAGGGTCGGAGATCATCCCGGTAAGCCACCGCAGTTGTTCCTGCGTGGCGCTGGTACCCAACGCAGCGACCAACGCGCCGGGAAAGTGGGGAGTGAATCGTTGGAAGGCGTGCCCCGCGTCCGCGATGCGGTCCGCCGAGCGCTCGTCTAGGAGGTCGTCAGCGGCTGCCTGCTCATGACGCAACAGATGAAGCAACGCTCGCTCATTGTGTGCCGACGTTCCGGTCGCTGGAGGGAGATCATCGAGAGTCCAAGGAGGGCCTTCGACCGCCCGGAGGTGAAGCTCGAACATCGCCAGTACGTACGGCGGCACACCTCGTATCTCTGCGGAGTTGAGCAGCTCGCGCGCCTCTCGAGCGCGGCCCTGCCACAGCAGGGCTGATACCGGAGCGATATCGGCCTCCGGCGTCGTTGTCCCGATCGCGCTCAGCATCTGGGTGCGGATCGCGCGAAGTGTCGACGCCGCTTGTGGATCGCTCGGAACTTCGGCGCACTTCGCGAGCGCCTCAAGTAGGTTCGCTTCTTCTCGTTCGGCTCCGCTAATCGCGCTCGCACGCATAATCGGCAGCCACTCTCGAAGAATCGCAGGCTCACCAAGATCCAGCGCGGCGTCGCACACGCGAAACGCCAAACGGGCATGAAGCGCGGCATCGCCGATGCGCTCCGCAATTTGAGCCGAACGCATCGCCATACCGAGCGCATCATGCGGGGAGTCGACGATCAAGATCCCGAAGAGTGCGTCGATTGATTGCGCGAGTCGGTGCTCATCACCCGCCGCCTGCAAGGAGGCGAGAGCAGATCTGGTTCGATGCGTTGCGTCGGTGAGCGGCGTGTTGCGTCTTTCGGCGAGGTCGGCTGCGACGTCGGCGGCCTGCGCTGCGAGTCTTGCTGCGAAGGCGTCGTCGCCGGCTTCTCTTGCGTTTTCGGCGGCGGCGTCCAAGAGGCGCAGGGCGTCTTCCAACCTGCCGCGCCTGGCCAACACTGCGCCGAAGCTGGCGGCCAGCTGGGGGTCGTCGCCCAGGCGTTCGTGGGCCGACTCGCCGAAGCGTTCGGCGGCGCGCAGGTCGCCCGCACCCGCGGTCGCCTCGGTTGCGAGCACCAACGCTCGCGCGCCCACGTCGTCGGCACGCCCGGTCAACGGGCGCACCAAGCGCGCCGCGGCGTCGAAGTCGCCGCGCGCGATTCGGAGCTCTGCGTCCAGCACGTCGGCCGTGCCGACGGCGGGTTCGTGGCCGCTGTCGCGCAGCAGTTCGATCCACGACGCCGCGCCGCTCAACGCGAACCGGTCCAGCGCGTCACGCGCTGCGCCCGCCGCCGCACGACCCGCCAACGCAGCAGAACCGACGTCGCCCAATCGGAACGCGGTGCCGGCCTGACGCGCCACCACTTCGGCGCCCGCGCCGACACCCTCCAGGACCAAACCCAGAGACGCGTGCAGCTCCCGCCGCCGCGCCACGTCCATCGACGAGTACGCGACCTCTTGCAGCAACGGGTGCGACCAGCCGGCTTCGGTCGAACCGATGATCGTCGACGTCATGCGCACCTGCGCCACACCGCTCTGGTACAGCGCGGGCGTCGCGGCCAACAGGCCACCGCCGACCGCCTCGGGCCAGAACGCGTCGCCGCACGCCGCTGCGATCTCCAACGCCTCCCGGGCGCCCACGTCCAAGTGCGAGAACCGGTCGGCGATCAGTTCCGGCAACGAACCGAACGACGACAACGACTCGCCGTCACCGCGCGCGACGGCCAACGCGGCTTCTCGCGCGTGCAGTGGGTTGCCGCCCGCGACCGCGAGCACCTGCTCGACGACCACGGTCGCGTCGCCGCCGATCGCGTCGACGACGACCGCCGAGATCGCGTCGTCGTCGAGCGGCGACAGTGCGAGCGTTTCGAAGTCGAGGTCGTCGGCGTCGACGAACCCGGGACGGGTCGTGCACCACAGCGCGCCGGGCACGCCGCTGCGTTGCGACAAGCGCGCCAGTAGGTCCAACAGCTCCAGCGACGCGTGGTGCAGGTCTTCGACCACACCGACGACGACGCCCATCGACGCGAGCAACGACGCCAAAGCGTCGGCGACGACGCCGGTGTCACCGTCGACCGCGCCGCCGCGCACGATGCCCAACGCGCGCGCCACCTGCGTCGCCGGTGCGCGCCCGACGACCGCGGCCAATGACGCGATCGGGTCGCTGCCGCGATCGAGCAACGGCCGCAACCACGGCCGCAACACGCTGGCGTCGCCGACCGCTTCCGAACAACGCGCCGCCAGCACCCGACGCGAACCGCCGCGCGACGACGCAACGCGCGACACCGCATGGTCGATCAACCACGTCTTGCCGGCGCCGGCGGGCGCGACGACCAACACCGCGCGCAGCTCGTCACCGGCGACGCCGTCTTCCACCGCGCCGACCAACTGCGCGAGTTCTTCGGCCCGGGTCGCGAACCGCTCGGTGACCGGCGTCGTCGCCTCGACCACGACGTCGTGCGCGGGCGCCGGCTCGAACACCGGCGCGACCGAGCCCGCGATCGAACGCAACGCCGCCGCGACCATGGCCGCGGAGGGACGCGCGCCCGGGTCGAGCGAGCAACACCCGTCGATCACCGCGCCGAGCGCGCCCTCGACGACGACGCCGACATCCAACGCACCACTCGCGGCCTCGAGCATCGACTTGCCGAGCGCGTAGACGTCCTCGGCCGCGTCGGGCGTGCCGAGCCCCGCCTCGGGCGCGCGGTAGCCCTCGGTGCCGGCGACCGCGGGCGCGCCGTCGATCCAGCCGTCGTACGTCGAGCCGGTGATCGACGCGATCGAGAAGTCGACGAGCACCGGTCCGTCGGCCGCGCACAGCACGTTGGCCGGCTTCACGTCGCGATGCACGATCCCGCGACCGTGCACGTAGGCCAACGCGTCGGCGATCGGGGCGAACACGGCCGCCGTCTCCTCGGGAGACAGCCGGCCGCGGTCGATGCGCGCCGCCAGCGTGCCGGCCTCGTAGAGCGTGAACGCCAGGTACGGCTCGCCGTCCTCCTCACCGGCGTCGAGCAGCCACCCGATGGCCGAGTGGTCGACGCTGGTGAGCACCGCCGCTTCCCGGGCGAGCCGGGCACGCGCGAGCGCGTCGGCACCCGGCCGGAGGAGCTTCAGGGCGACGATGATCCCGTCGCCGTTCGCTCTCCAGACCTCGGTGTCGTGCCCTCCGCCCAGTGCACGTTCCAGACGGAAGGGGCCGACGGTCGTGCCCGCCGCACGAACGCGCGACGAAACCAGTGCCGTTTCGACCTCCCCTGCGTGCCCGGGCGCAATGATCCCACACCCCCCGAACCGCCCGGTCCGCCGGGGCGCCACCCTCGGGTCGGTACCCTCCCGCTGCAGTGGCGAGGTTGAGGGCGGACAAGCTCGCGCCGGGTGCCGCCGACATCGACGTCGAGGTCGGCGACGGCATCTGCCGGATCGGGCGAGGCACGGAGAACGACGTCGTGGTCGACGACCCGGCCGTCAGCCGTCTCCACGCACGCGTCGAGAAAGAGGCCGGGCACTACCGGATCGTCGACCTCGGCTCGACCAACGGGACCGCGGTCGACGGTGTCGACCTCCGAGCCTGGCAGCCGCAACCACTCACGCACGGGTCGACGATCCTGCTGGCCGGCGCCGCCGAACTGCGGTTCCTCCTGAGCGAGAAGGAGCGCACCGGCGGCGAGGCGGCGACGACGCGTCGGGTCGCCGAGCGGGCGGTGCGCCTGACGAACGCGGAGCAGGAAGTCCTCGAACTGCTCTTCATGCACTACGACGAAGGCCGGCCCGCGCCCCGCATCGCGACGCTGAAAGAGGTCGCCGAACGGCGCTACACCAGCACCGCGGCGGTGAAGATGGTGCTCCAAGGGCTCTACGACAAGTTCGAGCTCGACGGCTCGACGGAGCGCAACAAGGAGACGCTGGCCCTACGGGCCCAGCAGTGGAAGATGACCCGCACCCGGGCCTGACGCCGGTGCGGGCCTCCGGCGGGACGGCGCCGGCTCCTGTTCAGTGGTGGCCGATCGGCCTCCGCCCAGCGAGATCTTCCTGAACCCGGACGCGGTGCGAACCCGCCGGGGGGCGGCCCGACGGGTTCGCCCATCGCTCTGCAGACCGATCGGACACTTTCGGTATTCCTCAGCCCCAGGTGTGGCCCTTACGCATTTTGAGGCCCCCCTTCCCGCTCGTAGCCCCCAGGTACATGACGAGCATGCGCCGGTACGAGCGGCGGCAACATCGACGGGAGGGACAGGTTTCGGTTACCCGTTCCCGTCGCATCCCGGCCCTAACGTCGTTGCTCATGGCACGGAGAAAGCCACCCACGGCGGCGGCCGCGACGCTGTTCGACGCGCCGGTCCCGACCCGGTCGCTCGCCGAGGAAGTCGAGTCCGCGTTTCTCGACTACTCGATGAGCGTCATCGTTGCCCGCGCGCTGCCCGACGTTCGCGACGGCCTCAAGCCGGTGCACCGCCGGATCCTCTGGGCGATGCACGACGCCGGCCTGCGCCCCGACCGCCCGTTCGTGAAGTGCGCGCGCGTCGTGGGCGACGTGATGGCCAACTACCACCCGCACGGCGACGCCGCGATCTACGACGCGCTCGTACGAATGGGCCAGGACTTCTCGCTGCCGCACCCGCTCGTCGACAAGCACGGCAACTTCGGGTCACCGGCCGACCCGCCCGCGGCGTCGCGCTACACGGAATGCCGGTTGTCGCTCATCGCGACCGAGATGCTCGCCAGCATCAACGAGGGCACGGTCGACTTCGAACCGAACTACGACGCGTCGCAGACCGAACCCGTCGTGCTGCCGGCGCGTTTCCCGAACCTCTTGGTGAACGGGCAGCAGGGGATCGCGGTCGGCATGGCGACGAACATCCCGCCGCACAACCTCACCGAGATCTGCAACGCGGCGTTGAAGCTGATCGACAAGCCCGACGCGACGCCCGCCGACCTCATGCGCTCCGTGAAGGGCCCCGACTTCCCGACGGGCGCGCTCATCATGGGCGACGAGGGGATCAAGGAGGCGTACCGCACCGGCCGCGGCTCGCTGCGCGTGCGCGCGCGTACGACGATCGAAGAGAGCCGGCGCGGTGCGGCCATCGTGCTCACCGAGATCCCGTACCAGACGAATGTCGACGCGATCTCCGGGAAGTTGGCGGAGATGGTCGAGGCGGGCCGCATCGACGGCGTGCGCGACATCCGCAACGAGTCCGCGCACGGTGAAACGCGACTCGTCGTCGAACTGCGCGCCGAGGCGAACCCGCAGATCGTCCTCAACAACCTGTTCAAGTACACGCCCGCGCAGACGACGTTCGGCGTCAACATGGTGGCGCTGGTCGACGGCGTGCCGCGCACCGTCAACCTCGCCGACGCGTTGCGCGCGTGGCTCGACCACCAGGTCATCGTCGTCACCCGCCGCAGCCAGTTCCGGTTGCAGAAGGCCGAGGAACGGCTGCACATCGTCGACGGCCTGGTGAAGGCGCTCGACATGATCGACGCGGTCGTGAAGGCAATTCGCGCGTCGAAGGACCGCGCCGCGGCGCGCACCGCGCTGATGGCGAAGCGGTTCGACTTCACCGAGGTGCAGGCGAACCACATCCTCGACCTGCAACTCGTCCGTCTCACACAGCTCGGCATCGAGGAGCTGACCAAGGAGGCGAAGGAGCTCAACGCGACGATCCGCGAACTCAAGCGCATCCTCGCCAAGCGCGACGTGCTGATGAGCGTCATCCGTGAGGAGCTCACCGAGATCCGCGATACGTACAAGCGACCGCGGCGCACGGAGATCGTCGCGGGGGAGACGGGCGTGATCGACACCGGTGCGCTGGTCGAGGACGAACCGATCGTCGTGACGGTCACCGCGCGCGGTTACGTCAAGGCGGTGCACGAACGGTCGCGTTCGGCGAAGGTCGCGACGCCCGGCGAACGTGACGCGGTCGCGCAGGTGATCGAGACGACCACGCTCGCGGGCGTGCTGTTCTTCACCGACCGCGGGCGCGCGTACCGCGCGACGGGCATCGACCTGCCGAAGGAACGGCTCACCGCCGCGCAGAACCTGTTCCAGTTCAGCGAGGGCGAACGTCTCGTCGCGATCGTCGACGCCCGCGCGCACGAGGAGCACGAGTACCTCGTGTTCGCGACGGCGAGCGGCGGCGTGAAGCGCACCGCGTTGAGCGAGTTCGTCGAGGCGTCGGGCCGGCGCGACGGCATCGTCGCCATGAAGCTCGCGGCCGACGATCGGGTCGTGACGGTGTTCCCGGGCTGGGACGAGTACGAACTGCTGATGGTCAGCGCGGCGGGCCAGGCGATCCGCTTCACCGAGGACGAGGTGCGAGCCGTCGGCCGCAGCGCGGGCGCGATCCGCGGCATGCGCCTGAAGGGCGACGACCGGGTCGTCGGCGCATGCGCGGTCGCGCACGAGGAGATCGTCGTGATGGTGACCGAGAACGGCTACGCGAAGCGGGTGCGGGTCGACGACTTCCCCGTGCAGACGCGCGGCGGGGCGGGGCTGCGGGCGCAGAAGGTCGACCGCACGCGCGGGAAGGTCGCCGGGGTGGCCCCGGCGAACGGCCACGTCGTCGTGCTCACCACGGACAGCGCGGTCACGTTGGAGGCGGCGTCGATCCGGCTCACGGGCCGCGAAGGCGGCGGCGCGACCGTGGGCGGCGCCAAGGGCAAGGTCGAGCGACTCCTGGTGGCGCCGCCGCCCGCGAGCTGACCGATCGCGCTTGTCGGCGCGAATCCCACGGAGCGTGGTCAAGATCCGAAGCCCCGCGCGCCGACAACTCCGGCATGGATGCGTACGCAGAGCTGGCGGCCGACGCCGCCCATCAGGCCCCGAGCGCCGGTGACGGCCCCTCGTGGCTCCCCGTCGACGACGATCTCCTCCCCGGCCGCCTCGGGCGCGCCGCGAACGTCGCCGACGACGCTCTGCCGCACCACAGCCCCGCGCCCGTCGTCGCCGCGCCCGCTCCGGCGCCCGTGCCCGCCCCGGTCGCGGTCGCCGCGCCGGTGGTAGCGCCGGTCGCGGTCGTCGCGCCGGTGCCCGTCGTGGCGCCGGAGGTGCCCATCGAGGCCGACGTCTTGCTGCCCGACCACGAGACGCTCCACATCGCCAACGTCCTGCCGTTCGAGGCGCCGGCCGAGCCCCGTGCGTCGCGCCGCCGCTCGTTCCGGTTGCGGCGCAAGCGCAAGGCGGCCGCCGAGGCCGCGCCGGCGCCGGTCGTCGCGCCCGTGCCGCTCGAGCAGTACCTGCCGGCCGCGGCGTCGGCGTACGCCGCGGCGCAGTACCCGCCGCCGGCCCCGCAGTTCGTCGCGCCCGCACCTGCCGCACAGTTCGTCGTGCCGCCGCCCGCTCCCTTCGTCCCGCCCGCGCCCCCGGCGCCGCCGGTCGCCACGCCGGCACCGTTCGTCCCGCCGGCTGCGTTCCCGCCGCCCGCTCCGCCTGCGCCCGCGCCGTTCGTCGCGCCGGCGCCCCCGGCCGTCGTCGCGCCCGCTCCTGCACCGTTCGCGACACCGGCACGCGCGCCGTTCGCAGGTTCTCCGGCACCGGCCGCCGCGCCCGCGCCTCGCGTCCCGAACTTCGGCGCACCGCGTGCACTGCCCGCGCCGCGAATCGGCCCGCGCGCCGAGTTGCCGGCCGCCGCACCGGCTCCGGCGCCGCGGGTGGGCCCCGCGCCGGCTCCCGCGCGCGAGCCGTTCGTCGCGTCGGGGACCGCGCCGGCGCAGCCGTTCCCGCCTGCGCCCGCACCGGCGCCGCGCCCTGCTCCGGCCCCGCCGGTGGCGCAGCCGTTCCCGGCCGCGCCCGCACCGACCTCGCCGGTGGCTCAGCCGCTCCCGCCGGCGCCCGCAACGCCGACGCCGCCCGCGCCGGCGCCGTTCACTGCCGCTCCGCCCGCACCGGCCGCGCCGAGTGCGCCCCCCGCGTCGTTCGTGCCGACGCCGCCGGCTCCGCCGGTGACGCCCGCCCCGCCGGTTGCGTTCACCCCGGCGCCCGCCGCGCCGGCGCCGCAGTTCCCGCCGCCCGCGGCACCGTTCCTGCCGCCCGCCCCTCCGGTCGCGCCGACGCGGCACGACGACGTGCCCGCGCCGCAACCGCAAGCGCAACCGCAAGCGCAACCGGCGGCTCGCCCGTTCTCGACGTTCCTCAACCGGTCGACGCCGGAGTTCGAGCCGCAGCTGCCGGCCGGGCTGATGATGCTGCCCGCCGCGACGCCGATGCACGAGCAGGACACCACCGACGCGATCGACGCCGAGGTCGTCTACGAGGACACGCCCGAGCTGCGCGCCGAGCGCGAGTTCTGGCAGCGCGGTCTCGCGCCGATCACCGACTTCTCCGACCTGCGCTCGTTGCCGGAGTCGCCGCTCGAGTTCTGAGCGGGCCGCACCCCGAGCTACGGCGCGGGGTTCTCGACCGTGTTCCAGTCCCGCGCCGACAGGTACGGGCGGAACACGGTGGCGATGTGCGTGAGGTCGTCCGCCGTCTTCGGGTGGCGCAGCTCGTAGAGGTGCGGGAACTCCTCGCACCCGCGCACGAGGTCCCACAGTCGTAGCGCGGCCGCGCCGGTCGGTGCCGGCACCACGACCGGGCCGTACAACGAGTAACCCGACGGCAACACGATCGTGGGCACACCGTGCGCGCCGAACAACGTGACCGCGCGTTCGTGGTCGGCGCGCACTTCGTCGAGCGTCGAGTCGTCGGCGAGCGCGGCGTCGACCGCGTCGGCGGGAAGCCCGTTGTCGGCGAGCAGCGCCGCGTGCACGGCCGGGTCGTGCGTCTTCACGCCCTCCTCGTGGAAGGCGCGGCCGACGACCTCGTACCAACGGTCGAGGTCGTCCATCGATCGCCGGCGCAACCAGGCGCCGACGCGCATCTGGCCGAACCCGTACGACCACGGTCGTTCCCACGGGTGACGTTTGCCGTCGACGCGGTTGACCTCTTCGAGGCTGAAGAAGCGCCACTCGACGTCGAGGTCGATCTGCGCGCGCACCTCGCGCACCCACTTCGACGTCTGGTACGCCCACGGGCACATGGGGTCGAGGTGGAACTCGATGTGCTCCATCGGCGCCATCATGCCAGCACCACTACGTTGCCCGTATGGCCCAACCAGAACCGCTGATCGAACTGTTGTCGAGCGTGTGGTCGTCGATCGCGGACCTGTGCCGTGACCTCGACGACGCGCAGTGGGACCGCGCGACGGACTGTCCGGGCTGGACGGTGAAGGACAACGTCGCGCACATGATCGGCACCGAACGGATGCTGGCGGGCGAGCAGGCGGACGCGGCCGCGCCGGAGGACGCGGCGCACGTGCGCAACGACATCGGTCGCGCGAATGAACAGTGGGTCGAGTCGTACCGCGCGCAACCCGGTCGCGACGTGCTCGCCGCGTTCGAAGCGGTGACCGCGAAGCGGCTCGAAACGCTGCGGGCGATGACGACTGAGGAGTGGGACAAGGAGGGCTTCACGCCCGAAGGCCCCGGCCCCTACCGCCAGTTCATGGCGATCCGCGTCTTCGACTGCTGGTTCCACGAACAGGACATCCGCGAGGCGCTCGACCAGCCCGGCGACCTCGAAGGGCCGGTGGCCGACCTCTCGATCGGTCGCATCGAGCGCGGCCTGCCCTTCGTCGTCGGCAAGAAGGCCGGCGCGCCGCAGGGATCAACCGTCGTGTTCGACGTGAGCGGTGACCCGCGCGTGACGGTGCCGGTCGCGGTCGAAGGGCGCGCCGCGCTGCTCGACGCGGTGCCGGCCGACCCGACGACGCGCATCGAGCTCGACCGGCGTACGTACTCGCGGCTCGCGGGCGGCCGGTGGGACGCGGCGCACGCGCGACGCGACGGCAACGTCAGCGTCACCGGCGACGTCGAGCTGGGTGACCGCATCGTCGAAAACATGGCGTTCACGATCTGAACGCCGCGCACCGTCTCAGTCGTCGAGACGGAAACCGATCTTCATCGTCACCTGGAAGTGGCCGACGTCACCGTCGTTGATCCAGCCGCGGATCGACTCGACCTCGAACCATTCGAGGTTGTGCAACGTCTGGCTCGCGCGTGCGACGCCGTTGCGCACCGCTTGATGGATGCTGTCCGGTGACGTACCCACGACTTCCGTGATGCGGTAGGTGTGGTCGGTCGGCGGCTGCGGCATGAGCTCCTCCTGCACGTCGTACGAGCGGGTCGCACGCTACGTGCCGCGTACGGGGGTGCGTAGCATGCGCGTCCATGCAGGCGTTGCTCTACGGCGTGCGGCCCGAACCGCAGCCCGAACCCGAGACCGACAACCACCTGTTGCGCAACCTCGCGCACACGCCGATGCGCCTCGTCGACATGGACGATCCCGGTTTCCTGTTACCCGACTGGGTGGTGACGAAGCCGCGGCTCACCGGCATCTGCGGTTCCGACTCGAAGCAGGTCTTCATGGACTGGGGCGAAGTGCGTTCGCCCGACAACCCGATGAAGGCGTTCTTCTCGTTGCCGCAGGTACTCGGCCACGAAGTCGTCGCCGACGTGGTCGCGCTCGGCCCGGAAGCCGAAGGGCTCGAGGTCGGCGACCGTGTCGTGCTGAACCCGTGGTTGTCGTGTGCGCCGCGCGGCGTGCACCCGGTGTGCGCGGCGTGCGAACGCGGCGACTACAGCCTGTGCGCGTCGTTCGCGGTCGGGCCGATCGCACCCGGGATCCACACCGGTACGTCGAAGGACGCGAGCGGCGGCTACGCGACGTTGATGCCGGCGCACGACTCGATGTTGTTCAAGGTGCCCGCCGACGTCCCCGACGAGCTGGCGGTGTTCGCCGACCCGTTCGCGGTGTCGCTGCACGCGATCACGAGGCACCCGCCGACGCCGGGCGGGAAGGTGATGGTCTACGGCGCCGGCGCGCTCGGTACGTGCGCGACCGCGATCCTGCGCGCGCTGTACCCCGACGTCGAGGTGCTCGTCGTGGCGCGCTTCGACGCGCAGGCCGAGCTCGCCCGCCAGCTCGGCGCGAAGGTGATCGGCCACGAGCCCGCGCTGCAGGTGATCGAGGAAGCGGCCGCGTGGTCGGGCGGTGTGCTGCAGGACAGCGACGGCCTCCCGATGGCGTACCCCGGCGGCATCGACGTCGTGTACGACACGATCGGGAAGCAGGAGACGTTCGAGGTGAGCGTGCGCGTCCTCGCCGCGCGCGGCACGCTCGTGAAGGCCGGCGTCCACGGGCCGACGTTCTGGGAGGACACGCCGCTGTACTTCAAGGAGATCTCGTTCGTCGGGTCGAACGCGTTCGGCTTCGAGGACATCGACGGCGATCGTCGCCACGGGATCGAGCACTACCTCGACCTCGTCGCGAGTGGCCGGGTCGACCTCACGGGGATGCTCACGCACACGTTCTCCTTGGACGATTGGCGGGACGCGTTCGGCGTGCTCGCCACTCAGGACGCGTCGGGCGCGATCAAAGTCGCGTTCGACTTCCGGTAGCCGCGTGGACGAGGTCCAGGTCCTCCCGAAGCCCGACGAGCTGCTCGCGCTGCACGGCGTCACCGAGGAGCTGTTCGGCACGCTGAAGCGTTGGTTCGACGTGCCCGACGAGGTGACGCTCGACATGTCGGCGATCGACGCGGTCGTGCACGAGATGGCCGACCCGGTGATGATCGCCGCGCTCGCGATGCGCAAGCTCCAGGCGTTGCACCTGCTCGCGACGCCGGGCGTGCGCACCAGCACCGACGTCGTCATCACGATCGTGCAGGACCTCGCGCGCGCGTTGCTGCAGGCGCCCGCGATGCGGTTGAAGATCGAAGCCGAACGCACCGACTGGGACGCCGCGTTGGCGGGCCTCGAGTCGGGGACGGTCGAGCCGGCACCGACGACGCCCGACGAGGAAGACGTCGAGAGCGAACGCTTCGAGGGACTGCACGCGGCGTTGCACGTCGCGGTGCAAGCGGTGCTCGAAGCCTCCGACGGCGACATCGTGTACTTCGAGTGAGAGGCGAGCTGTGACTGCAGACGACGTCGTGCTGGTGGACGTGCAGGACCGCGTCGCGGTGATCACGTTGAACCGCCCCGAGGCCCGCAACGCGCTGAACCGCGCCGTGCGGCGCGCGCTGCCGCAGGCGATCAACGACCTCGAGGCGAACGACGACGTCGACGTGATGATCCTCACCGGGACCGACCCGGCGTTCTCCGCCGGTGTCGACCTGAAGGAGTTCGCGTCGGGCGCAACCAGCGAGGCGGGCGAGGGGTTCGCCGACATGGGGCAACGCCGCGACGGCCGCATGCCGTTCCGCGGCGCGTTGCCGCCGCGCACGAAGCTGTTGATCGGCGCGATCAACGGCGTCGCGATCACCGGCGGCTTCGAGGTCGCGTTGGGTTGCGACTTCCTCGTCGCGTCGGAACGGGCGCGCTTCGCCGACACGCACGCCCGAGTCGGTGTGATGCCGGGTTGGGGCCTGACCGTGTTGCTCGCGCAGCGCATCGGTGTCGCGCGCGCGAAGGAGATGAGCGTCACCGGGAACTTCCTCGACGCGCCGACCGCGCTCGCGTGGGGCCTGGTCAACCACGTGATCGCGCACGAGGAACTGCTGCCGTTCTGCCGCCGGCTCGCGCTCGATTCGATCTCGATCGACCAGACCGCGGTGCGGCGCATGCTGCAGACCTACAACGAGGTCACCGCGACGACCGTCGACGAGGGATGGACGATCGAGGACCGCGTCAGCCGCGAGTGGGAGGGCGCCGGCTTCGACCCCGCCGCGATCGAGGCGCGCCGCCAGCAGGTACTCGAACGCGGTCGTACGCAGATCGGCAAGCAGTAACTCAGATCCAGCCGTACTCCTCGCGCGCGCGGTCGACGTCGAGCTGCATCTCGATCACCGCGAGGCCTGCGGGGTCGACGATGAGACAGCTCGCGTCGCGCGCGAGCGCCTGGCACAGCTGCCACATGAGCGCGAACCCGGCTGCCGCGTCACCCGTGTAGTCGGGGAGCGGGATGATGCCGGCCCAGTCGGGCCGGACCTCGAGCGAGACCGACGCCGCGTCGTCGAGCAGTTGCACCCGCTCGGGGTGCCGGCCGGTGCGCGGCGCGTCGGCGACGACGAGGAAGTCGCGGTGCACGCTGCGTACCGCGGCGACGACGCGTTCCATCCAGCGGTGCTCGTCGTCGGTGACCGGCGCGTCCGGGGAGCGGCGCCACTGCGCGTGGAAGCGGCGCGCCAGCACGCGCTCGTCCGTCTCGCCGCCGAAGCGGCGCAGTGCCTCGATCCGCCAGCGCCCCGCGCCGCCGCTCGCCTCGTCCCCCACGACTGCCCCCGTGACGCGCGGGCTCAACCCATTTACCGGACGCGTCGTCCTGCCATCTATTACCGGCGAGCCGGTTGACGCAAACCGTCGAAAATGTCATTCTCAGCGCCGAGCATGGCGGTTTCAGAACGAGCGGTGGCGGGCCGGGCCGTCGAGCGGGCCGGCGAGCGGGCGGCGGCGCAGGTCCGGGACGCGCAGGCGAAGGCGGCGGCCGAAGCCCGCGCCTTCATCGAGGCCGGGCTCGACGTGATGCGCCGCACGGGCGCCCAGCGCCTGACCGTCGCCGACGTGCTGGCCGAGGCCCACCGCTCGACACGCGCCTTCTACCGGCACTTCGCCTCGAAGGACGAGCTGCTGCTCGCGATCTACGAGCACGAGCGGCAGGGCAGCATCGGCGAACTCCGCGACCACATCGCCGGCGCGCCCGGCGCGCGCGATGCGCTGCTGGCATGGGTCGACTCCACCCTCGACCTCGCGTACGACGCTCGGCGCGCCCGCCGCACGCGCGTGCTCGCGGCGGAGGCGAAGCGTCTCCAGGGCGAGCATCCCGAGGCGTTCGCCGAGATCGCGTCCGACCAACTACAACCGCTGGTCGACGTGTTGGCGCGCGGGAAGGCCGACGGCACGTTCCCGAACGCCGATCCCGAGCGCGACGCGCGCACCGTGCACGCAGTCGTGTGGTCGCTCGTCGAGGACGAGCTGCTGCTGCCGGGCTCGATGTCGCGCGCCGACGCCCGCACGCACGCGCTGCGCTTCTGCCTGCCCGCGCTGGGGACGTCGATCGATGAGTGACGGGCTGCCGCCGGTCGAGGCGCGTTACTTCGACGAAGCCGCCGAGACGATGTCACGCGCCGAGCTCGAGGCCTGCCAGCTCGAAGCGCTGCTGTCGATCCTGCCGCTCGCGTACGAGCACGCGCCGCTCGTGCGCGAAGCGTGGGACGCAGCCGGCGTGCACCCACGCGAGATCACGTCGCTCGCCGACTTCTGCGAACGGGCGCCGTTCGTCGACAAGAACACGTTGCGCCGTTGGCGCGACGAACGGGGCGACCCGTACGGAGGGCTGCTGACCGTCGCACCCGACGAGCTCACCGCGATCATGTCGACGTCGGGCACGACCGGCGACCCGACGCTGGTGCCCGAGCAGTGGAGCCGCGGCGGCGGGCCGCGCGCGGTGATGTACCGCGATTTCTGGGAGATCGGAGTGCGGCCGGGCGACCGGGTCGCGCTCGTGCTGTTCACCTACCGCGGCCCGACGTACGGGTTCGCGCAGTCGCTGGGCGCGGTCCCGGTGCTCTTCGACTTCGCGCCGTCGGAGATGGAGCGCTTCTGCGAGCTGTCGCTCGAACACCGCCCGGTCGCGCTCTACAACTTCGGCGGCGTGCTCATGCACGCGGTGCACGACGCTTGCGAACGGCGCGGCTTCGACCCACGCGACGTGTTCTCGTCGTACAAGGGCGTCGTGTTCGCGGGCGAGCCGCTCGGCCCGCGTTTCCGCGCGCTGGCGCAGGAGTGGGGCGTTCAACTCTTCGAGCACTCGTCGGTCGGCGACGTGACCGCGTCGTTCGAATGCCGCGAGCACGACGGCCTCCACTACTGGGAGGACACCGCGTTCGTGGAGTGCCTCGACCCCGACACGACCGAGCCGGTCGCCGACGGCGAGCGCGGCGAGCTGGTCGCGACGACGTTGTTCAACCGGGTCGCGCCGCTCGTGCGCTACCGGTCCGACGACATCGTCCGCATCACCCGCCAACCGTGCGCGTGTGGTCGCACACACGCGCGGATGTGGCCGATCGGCCGCCGCGGTGACGAGGTCGTCGTCGAGGGCAAGCCGGTGCTCCCGGTCGACGTGTGGGCCGCGGTCGAGTCGGTCGACGCGTGCGCGCTCGGCCTGTTCCAGATCGTGCGGGCCGGCCGCGAGGTCGACGTGCTGCGACTGCGCGTCGGGTACTCACCCGCGTGGCGCGACCGGCTGGCGAGCGTCGACGACGCGGTGCGCGCCGCCGTGCACGGCACCGTCGGCGTCGTGCCCGACGTCGAGCTCGTCCCCGACGCCGACCTGCTGCGCCTCGGCCCGCCGCACAAGATCCCACGGGTGGCACCGCGATGACGAGCGCGCCCGAGACCGTGCTGTGGGGCGTCGGCGCGTACGACGCGCCCGACCGGCGCGCGCCGTGGCCGATCGGCACCGACGAGATGCACCGCGACATGGGTGCCGCTCCCGCGCGCCTCGCGGCGCTCGGCATCGGCGCCGGGTCGCGCGTGCTCTTCTGCTCGATGCTGTCGGAAGCGGGCCAGTTCTGGCCGTGGATCGTCGGCACAATGTTGAGCGGCGCCCAGCTGTCGTGCGCCGACGCGCTCGTGTCGGAGGCGGCGCGGGTGCACGTGTTGCTGCGCACGATGGCGTTCGACGCGGTCATCGGCGTGAACGACGCGGTGCTCGCCGGTTGCGCCGAGCGCGGTGTCCCGAGCGCGAACCTGTTCGCCGGCGTCCGCGTCGTCGCGGCGCGCCCGGGCGCGTACGAACGGCTGTGCGCCGACGGGCTGGCGCCGTACCGGTTCGCGCTGTGCGGCCCGGCGGTCGCGATCGCGCCTGCCCCGGGCGAACCGGCCGCAATCGACGCCGACGAATGGCACCTCGACGAGTACGACGGCGGCGTGCTGGTCACCAATCGCAAGCCCCGCGCGACGACGTTCGACCGCACGCCGGTCGCAACGCGCGCGCAGGTGGTCGACGACGGAAAGGCGGTCACATGGCAAAGCGGGCGCTGATCAGCGCGGACAACCACGTCTTCGAGCCGGTCACGTTGTGGCAGGAACGGCTCCCGGAGCAGTACCGGTCGCGCGGCCCGCGGCTCGAGGTCGACGGCGACTGGTACGTGATGGCGATCGAAGGCATGCCGAACCGGAAGTTGTCGCGCGTCGCGAACGACGACGACGGCGGGGAAGCGAACGAGCCGCGTCGCAGCGCGGGCGGTGCCGACGCCGACGCGCGGCTCGCCGACATGGCGCTCGACGGCGTGGTCGCGGAGGTGATCTACCCGACGTTCGGGTTGTTCATCGACATGGTCCCCGCGCCCGACCTGCAGATGGCGTGCGCGCAGGTCTACAACGACTGGTGCGCGGAGACGTTCCTGCACCGCCCCGACGTGTTCATTCCTGCGGCGGTCGTCCCGGTGCGCGACGTCGCGTCGGCGAAGGCGGAACTGGAGCGCGTCGCGGGGCTCGGGTACAAGGCCGCGATGATCCCGACCTCGCCACCCGCCGGCGTGCCGTACAACTCGCCGGAGTACGACCCGCTGTGGCAGGTCGCGGTCGACGCCCGCATCCCGCTCTCCTTGCACACCGGCACCGGCGCGCTGCCGCAGGTCGAGCGCGGTCCCGGCGGTGCGGTCATCAACTACGCCAAGGTCGGGCTGCTCTCGGCCGACACGCTCTGCTACTTCGCAGCATCGGGCGTGCTCGAACGGTTCCCCGAACTGCGCCTCGTGTTCGTCGAGACCGGCGCCGGCTGGCTCGCGTACTGCTGCGAGCGGATGGACGAAGCGTTCGAGGAGCACGAGCAGTGGGTCGACCCGAAGCTCGCCGCGCCGCCGAGCGACTACGTGAAACGACAGTGCCACGTGACGCTCGGCGCCGACCGCGCGCCGCTGCTCACGCGGGAGATCACCGGCGTCGACGCGCTGTTGTGGGCCAGCGACTACCCGCACCCCGAAGGGACGTTCCCCGAGTCGCAGGCCGTCGTCGCCCGCATCTTCGACGGTCTCTCCGACGCCGAGATGGACGCGATCGTCTGCACGAACGCGGCGCGTCTCTACGGCATCGACCTCGCCAACGTGCACGTCGCCGCATGAGGATCGCATGACCGAGACCAACACGATCAAGGACAAGACCGCGGTGGTCGGCGTCGGCGCGACGCCGTACTACCGGCGGGGCGAGTCGGTGCCGCAGACGCCGATGGAGCTCGCGGGCAAGGCGGTCATCGCGGCCCTCGACGACGCCGGCCTCACCGTGAACGACCTCGACGGGTTCGCGTTGTACTCGATGGGCTTCGACACGTCGCTGTTCGCGCAGTGGCTCGGCGTCCCCGACGTGAAGTTCACCGCGATGCTCACCGGTGGTGGAGGCGGCGCGGCCGGTTCGGTCGGGCTCGCGGCGGCCGGCATCGTCACCGGCATGGCCGACGTCGTCGTGTCGGTGATGACGCTGCAACAGGCGGCGAGCCGGTTCGGCGCGTCGTACGCGCCGCGCGGCAAGCCGGGCGCGGTCTACAGCGCGCCGCCGTCGCCGGAGGGCAACTTCATCCAACCCGCGGGCCTGATGGGCCCGGGCCAGATGTTCGCGGTGCTCGCGATGCGCCACATGCACCTGTACGGCACGACGCGCGAGCACTTCTGCGAGGTCGCCATGTCGACGCGCGCGAACGCCGTGCGACGCCCCACCGCGTTGATGCGCGAACCGTTGACGCGCGAGCAGTACTTCGACGCGCGCATGATCGCCGACCCGTTGTGCCTCTTCGACTTCTGTCTCGAGTGCGACGGCGCGGTCGCGGTCGTCACCACGTCGGCCGAGCGGGCGCGCGACCTGCGCCACCCGCCGGTGTACGTCACTGCGTCGACGCACGGCGGCCACGGCCGGTGGGGCCAGGCGATCACGTGGATGGGCATGCCCGACGAGTACTTCGCGTCGGCGGGCCACCGGCCGGTCGCGCAACGACTGTGGGACATGGCGGGGTGCGGGCCCGGCGATGTCGACGTCGCCCTGCTCTACGACCACTTCTCGCCCATGGTGCTGATGCAGCTCGAGGACTACGGGTTCTGCGGCATCGGCGAGAGCGGCCCGTTCGTCGCCGATGGCAACATCCGCTGGCCGAACGGTTCGCTGCCCGTGAACACGCACGGCGGGAACCTGTCGGAGGCGTACATCATCGGGATGACGCACGTGAAGGAAGCGGTGGAGCAGTTGCGCGGCACCGCGGTGAACCAGGTGGAGGGCGCCGAAGTCGCGCTCGCGACCGGCGGCCCGGCGTCGATCCCGACGTCCGCGTTGCTGCTGCGGAGGTGAACGACATGGCACCGCGCGGAGTCCTGCCGCCCGAGATCATCCATCTCACGCCCAACGTGTGGACGCAGCCGTTCTGGGACGCGGCGGCCGAGCACCGGCTCGTCGTGCCGCGTTGCACGGCGTGCGGCGCGCACCGGTTACCGCCGACGCCGTTCTGCTGGCGCTGCCGCGCGCAGGAGGTCGACTGGGTCGAGCACGACGGCGCCGGCGACATCTACTCGTTCACGGTCGTGCGCCACGCGGTGATCCCCGACGTGCGTGACGCGCTGCCCGTGGTCGCGGCCGTGGTCGAGCTGCCGGGCACCGACGGCTGCCGGTTGATCGGGAACGTCGTCGACGTCGAGCCCGAGGCGGTGAAGATCGGCCTGCCGGTCACGCTCGACTGGTACGACGTGCGCGAGGGCACTGCGGTCCCCATCTTCCGCTTGGCCTGACCGGCGTGGGAACCTGGCCTCATGCGGGTCTACATCTCCATCGACATGGAAGGCGTCAGCGGCGTCACGCGCTGGTCCGACGTCGCGAGCACCGGTCAGGACTACCAGCGGGCGCGGTCGTGGATGACCGCCGACGCGAACGCCGCGGTCGCCGGCGCGCGGGCAGCCGGCGCGACCGATTTCGTGGTCGAGGAGAACCACGGCGTCGAGATGCTGTGCAACCTGTTGCTCGACGAGATCGACCCCGAGGTGGAGGTCGTGCGCGGGCAACCGCGCGGCGGCGCGACGACCGCGGCCGCGCTCGACGAGTCGTGCGACGCGCTGATGCTGGTCGGCCACCACGCCAAGGCCGGCGACTACCCCGGTGTCTGCGCGCACACCATCTCGTACGGCGAGTACAAGGACGTCCGCCTGCACGGGCGTTCGGTGAGCGAGGGCGAGATCTTCGCAACGATCGCCGCGCAGCACGGCGTGCCGACCATCCTCATCGCGGGTGACGACGTCGTGTGCGCGGAGATGCAGAAGGTGTGCCCGGGGATCGAGACCGCGACGGTGAAGCGCGCACTCAGCCGGGAAGCCGCTGCGATCATCCCGCCGGTACGCGCGCAGCGCGTGATCACGGCGGCCGCGCAACGCGCCGTCGAACGGTTGCGGGCGGGCGAGATCACCGCGCCCGACTTCACGACGCCGTTCGCGTTCGAGATCGAACTGCGCAACCCACTGTCGGACGACGCCCGCACCGTGATGGCCGAGCGCTTTCCTGAGTTCCGCGTACTCGACGACCACACCGTCGCGTTCGAGCACGCGGAGATGGCGATCGCGTACCGCATGGCGGCGATCACCCAGTTCCTGGCCCGCCAGCCCCACGCCATCCGTTCGTACTGACGCGAATGATCCGAGCGGGTGCCTGGCAGCGAACCGGCCTGCGTGGTTCGATGAACCCGCACCAGTGAGCCGAGGGGGGACCTATGGCTCGAACCGACACCGCCGACCTCGAGGCGATCCTCGCCATCACGGGCCACGACGACGGCGAGACGCTGCACGCCGTCACCGACCCGGCCACCGCCGTCTTCACGTGGGACTACCGCAAGGGCGCGCGTCCCGCACTCGACAAGCTCTACGAGAAGGCGAAGACGTCGCAGTGGAACGGCACGACCGATCTCGACTGGTCGACCGATGTCGACCTCGAGCGCGTCGCGCGCGAGATGAGCGGCAACGACTACCGCGCGCAGTTCGTGTACCGCCTCGCCGAGATCGACGGTTCTCCCGTCGCGAAGTGGGGCGAGCGCGAGTGGCGCGACTACTCGATCGAGACGTTCACCTGGCGGCTGAGCCAGTTCCTCCACGGCGAGCAGGGCGCGCTGCTGTGCACCGCGAAGATCGTCGAGACCGTGCCGTGGATCGACGCCAAGTACTACGCCGCGACCCAGGTGATGGACGAAGCCCGCCACGTCGAGGTGTTCGGCCGCTACCTCGACACGAAGCTCGACGGGCACTACCCGATCAACGCGCACCTGGGGCTGCTGCTCGACGACATCATCGGTGACAGCCGCTGGGACCTCACCTACCTCGGCATGCAGATCATGGTCGAGGGGCTGGCCCTCGCCGCGTTCGGGATGCTGTACCAGCTGACGACCGAGCCGCTGTTGAAGAAGCTCCTGCGGTACGTGATGAGCGACGAGGCGCGGCACGTCGCGTTCGGTGTGCTGTCGCTGCGTGAGGCGTACGAGCAGATGTCGGCGGCCGAGCTGCGCGAGCGGCAGGAGTTCGCGTTCGAAGCCGCGCTGCGGATGCGCGACCGGTTCCTGCAGCAGGAGGTGTGGGAGCGCCTCGGCGTCGAGGTGCGCCCGATGATGAAACTGTTGCTGCAGCTGCCGCCGGAGGAGAACGCGTTCCAGAAGCTGCTGTTCTCGAAGATCGTGCCCAACTGCAAGAAGCTCGGGTTGCTCGACGCGAGCGACGGCTGGCTGCGGCAACGGTTCACGGAGATCGGCGTCATCGAGTTCGAGGACCTCGCCGACACCGGCAGCGAGTACGAGATGCTCGACGAGGTCGCACGCGACAGAGCCGGAGCCTGACATGGACGTGGCGGGCCGGCGGGTACTCGTCACGGGCGCGTCGCGCGGGATCGGCGCGTCGCTGGTGCACGCGTTCACCGACGCCGGCGCGCGCGTCGCGCTCGTCGCGCGTAGCGCGGAGGCGATCGACAAGCTCGCGGCCGACGTCGGCGGCGACGCGTACGCGGCCGACCTCGGTGACCCCGCGGTCGTCGCCGGGTTGCTCGACCGGGTGGAACGCGACGGCGACGTCGACGTGCTCGTCAACAACGCCGGTGTCGACCAGACCGGCCGCTTCGCCGAGACGACGCCCGCGGCGATCGAGGCGCTCATGCGCGTCAACCTGCTCACGCCGATGGAGCTGTGCCTGCAGGCGCTGCAGCGGATGGTGCCGCGCCGTCGGGGCCATCTCGTCAACGTCTCGTCGCTGGGGGCGATGATCCCGTTCCCCGGGTTCACGACGTACGGCGCGTCGAAGGCCGGGCTCAGCCGGTTCACGTCGGGGCTGCGGGCCGAGCTGTTCGGCACCGGTGTCGGCACCACGCTGGTCGAGGTCGGCGGCGTGAAGACCGAGATGGTCGAGAACACGCGTCTGTACGGGCCGACCAGGCGGTCGTGGGACCGGGTCGAGGCATTGCGCCTCTCCGTCGACATCGACGCCGACGACCTGGCGCGCCACATCGTGCACGCGGTGCAGCGCGACCGCAGCTCGATCTGTTACCCGCGTCGCGCCCGCGCGTTCCCGCTGCTCGGGCACGCGCCGTGGCGGATCACCGAGTTGTTGTTGCTCGGTGTCGACCGGCACACGAACGACGAAAACGAACAGGGCGGCGCGAGATGACGACGTTCCCCATCTGTGCGAGCGAGCTCACCATCGAATGGTTGTCGGAAGCGCTCGGTGCGCCGGGCCGGCTGCGCGGGTTCGAGACGACGACGATCGGTACCGGCGTCGGCCTCGTCGGCAACCTCACGCGGGTGACGCTCGACTGGCACGACGGCCGCGGGCCGACGACGGTCATCGCGAAGTTCCCGGCTGCCGGTGACGAGAGCCGCTTCGTCGCGACGGTCCTGCGCATGTACGAGCGCGAAGTACGCGCGTACGAGCAGCTGACCGTGCGCTCGCCGATCGGCGCGCCCGAAAGGCACTTCAGCGAATTCGTGCCCGAGACGCACGACTTCGCGCTGCTCATGACCGAGATGACGGGCCGCAATCCCGACCAGCTCGAGGGCTGCACCGAGCGCGAGGCCGCGCTCGCCGTCGACCGGCTCGCCGCGCACCACGCTGCGTTCTGGGTCGACGCCGACCTCGTGCAGCTCGGGTGGTTGCCGTCGCTCGACGACCCGCAGATCGTCGGAGCCGTGCAGTTCGCGTTCCAGGGCGGGTGGCAGGTGCTCGCGCCGGCGGTCGCCGACCTGCGTTCGCCGGAGATCGACGATCTCTGCGAACGGATCCCCGAGCTCATCCCGAAGCTGATGGGCGATCTGTCGCAACCGCCGTACACGCTCGCCCACGGCGACTACCGGCTCGACAACATGTTCTTCGAGGACGACGAACTGGCGCTCGTCGACTGGCAGCTCGTGTGCCGAGCCCGTGGCCCGTACGACCTTGCGTACTTCACGACGCAGAGCCTCACCGTCGACCAACGGCGGGCGTGGGAGACGGCGTTGCTCGACCGGTACGAGCGCGGGCTCGTCGCGAACGGCGTGAGCGACTACAGCCGCGACGAGATCGACCACGACTACAAGGTCGCGGCGCTGTTCTGCCTCGTGTACCCGGTGGTCGCGGGCGGGAGCCTGACCGTCGAGGACGAACGCCACAACCGGCTGTGCCGCGCGCTGTTCGAGCGGTGCGTCGCCGCCATCCACGACCTGCACTGCCTCGACCTCGTGTGACGAGCACCGCCCGCCTCACCCTCGCCGACGTCGCGCGCGGCCATGCCCGCGCGCGGCCCGACGCGCTCGCGTTCGCCGACGACGACGCGCAGCTCTCGTGGTCGGAGGGCGACCGCCGCGTCAACCGGTGCGCGAACGCGCTGCTCGCCGCCGGTGTCGGTGCCGGCGATCGCGTGCTCTGGCTCGGGCAGAACTCGTTCCGGCTGCAGGAACTGTTGCTGGCGTGCGCCAAGATCGGCGCGTACTTCTGTCCCGCGAACTGGCGGCAACGCCCCGACGAGGTCGCGTTCGTCATCGACGACCTGCGGCCGAGCGTCGTCGTGTGGCAGGAGGAAGAAGTCGGCGAGCCCGTGGCGGTGGCGCGGGCGCGCTCGACGGCGGCGGGTGCCGCGCAGTGGTTGTGCCACGACACCGGTGAGTACGAGGCGTTCGTCGCGGCCGGCGGGACCGACGACCCCGAGCGCGACGGCACGCCGGACGACCCGGTGCTCTTGATCTACACCGCCGCCTTCGACGGCCACCCGAACGCGGCGATGCTGCCGCACCGCGCGCTCGTCGGGCAGGGCCTGCTCATGGCGCCGTGGCAGGGCATCGACGACACGTACGTGTTCCTCAACTCCGGCCCGCTGTTCCATATCGGGACCTTCATGCCGAACCTTTCGACGTTCGTGATGGGCGGCACGAACGTGTTCGTCCGCCGCAGCGACGGCGACGCGCTCTGCCGCGCGATCTCGACGTACCGGTGCACGGGTGGCTTCGTCGTCGGCCCGATGGTCGACGCGATCGTCGACGCGGTCGCGACCGGCGACTACGACCTGTCGTCGTTCCGCGGGATGCGCGCCAACCCGGCGTTCGACGCGCTCGTGCAACGCGACGACTCGCGGTGGGGCCGCGCCGCGGGCGGCTACGGGCAGACGGAAGTAATGGGCATGGCGACGTTCAACCTGCTCGGTCGCGGCGGCATCGGAGCGCACGGCCGTCCGTCGCCGTTGGTGCAGGTGGCGGTCGTCGGCCCCGACGACGACGAGGTCGCGCCGGGCGAGGTCGGCGAGATCGTCGTGCGCGGCGTGACCGTCATGCGCGGCTACTGGGACCGCGCCGAGTTGAACGCGCACCGCTCGCGCAACGGTTGGCACCACACGAACGACCTCGGCCGGTACGAAGCCGACGGCACGTTCACGTTCGTCGGCCCGAAGACGCGCATGTTGAAGTCGGGCGCCGAGAACATCTACCCGGCGGAGGTCGAAGGCTGCCTGCGGCTGCACCCGGCGGTTGCCGACGCGGCCGTCATCGGTGTGCCCGACGACGTCTGGGTGCAGTCGGTGAAGGCGATCGTCGTGCCGGCCGCCGGCGCGACCGTCGACGGCGACGAACTGGTCTCGTGGTGCCGCGACCGCATCGCGTCGTACAAGAAGCCCCGAACGGTCGAGTTCGTCGACGCGTTGCCGCGCGCCGGGTTCGCGGTCGACTACGACGCGCTGGATTCGATGTTCGGTGGCGGTGGGTACCCCGGTGGGACCACCCGCAGCGTGTGACCGGCGCGCGCGACCGCGTGCCCGCGTAGTGTCCTCGTGCCCAGCCCGGCAAGAAGGAGTACTGCCATGACCAACGGGCCCGACTGGAGCGACCTGCTCGACGCGGCCGAGGAGTTCAGCGCGGTCAGCCGCGACCGTGCCCGGCAGATCGTCGAGCGGATGGTCGACCAGGGTCGCCTCGCGCGCGACCGCGCCGAGGACATCGTCGAGGAGATCGTGCGGCGCAGCACCGCACGCGCCCAACGCTTCACCGACGCGGTGCAGGCGGAGGTCAACCGCCAGCTCGAACCGGTGCGCGCCGCGATGCGCGAGCAGCTGGGCGAGGTCGAGAAGCGCCTGACCGCGCAGATCGAGAGCGCGACCGACGCCGTCCGAACGGGCGCCCGCCCGGCGCGGCGCACGACGAAGAAGCGGGCCAAGAAGGCGGCCAAGAAGCGTCCGCCGACGAAGAAGACCGCGAAGAAGGCGGCCAGGAAGACGTCGAAGACGGCGTCGAAGGCGGCGAAGCGGTCGACGACGACGACCAGGAAGGCCGCCAAGAAGGCCACGAAGAAGGCGACCGGCGCCACCAAGAAGGCGGCGAAGCGCACGACGAAGGCCACGAAGGCGACGAAGGCGCCGGCCCGGAAGGCCGCCAAGAAGGCGACCAGGAAGACGGCCAAGCGGTCGCGCTGAAACCGGACTAAAGCCCCAATTCGACTACTCTCGCACCTCCACCGTGGGGAGGTCGTGGGGCCGTGGGGAAGTGGGGTTACCTGGGCGCGGTCGCGCTCGTCTGCAGTGCGTGCCACGGGGCGGCCGCGAGTGCGCCGCCGGCGTCGACCACGGCCCCGAGCTCGGTTGCGCCCGTTGCACGGGCGACCACGACGACGAGCGGCGTGCCGCGTCACTCCCGCCCGGCTCAGCGCTGGGTCGGCGACGGGACGCCCGCGCCGGCCCTGCACAACACCGGCACCGACCACCGGGCGATCTTCCTGTCGCTCGAGCAGTACCGGGTCTGGCTCGAACGGCACCATCCCGATCCGGCGTTAGTGCCGCGCGTGTGGGTCGACGGTACGGAGATCGCCCGCCGGTTCCGCACGAACTTCGTCGCGCAACGCAAGCAGCACATCCGGCGCGTCGACGTCGGTGACCGCACCGACGCCAAGGTCGTGTCGGTCGTCGACGGCAGCGTCACGTTGCTGGTCGACGAGCACACGGCGCGCGTCGACTTCGTCGACGACCGCGGCAACGTCGTGCAGACGCGGCCGCAGGGACCGGTGCTGCGGTTCGTGGTGCTGCTCGACCGCGGGCGCGACGGCCGCTGGCGCATCGCGTCGGTCGACGAGCGCGTCGGGCCCGGCACCGAGGTGGAACTGTGAGATGCACGGTGATTTCAATTGCAATCACCGTGCTCCTCGGTGTGACGGCAGTGCCCGCGCACGCGGCCGGTAGTGGCGACGGTGGGCTCGACAACGGCCCCGGCGGCCCGCACGTCTCGGTCGGCCTCGAGGTCGTTGCGCCGGGCGGCGACGGTTCGCAGTCGTACACACCCGACGACGAGCACGCACCCCGGCCGATCCGCTACGAGGCGGTCCCGGCACAGTCGCCGCCGCCCGGCCTCGACAACCTCTGCAACGCCGCGTCGGGCGCGGTCGCGCCGGGCGAGATCGCATGGGGCTGGTGGTACACGATCGTCGCCATCGACAACGCGACCGGCGCGGTGCTCTCGCGCGACGTCGTGTGCGTGCCGCTTCCCATTGCCGGCGCGAACGAGCCGCCGCCACCACCGGCGTTGCCGGTGCCGCCGACGGTCGGCGAGATCTGGCGCGCGGTCGGCCTCCCGGCGCCGACGGTCGGCGTCAGCCCGGCCGGCGAGGGTGTCGTCGGCCTGCCGACGTGGCTGTGGTCGGGCGGGCCGGGCACGGTACAGGTCGCGGTCGGGCTCGACGGGTACACGGTGACCGGCGTCGCGACCCGCACCGAGTACCGCTTCGACGCCGGCGACGGCACCGTCACCGCGACACCGGCACCCGGCTCGCGCACCGCACCGGCGGTCACGCATGTCTACGACGTGAAGGGCGACCACGCGCTGCGCGTCGGCGCGGTGTGGGAGGCGACCGTGACGATGACGGGCCCGGGCCTGCCGGCACCCGTCCCGGTTGCGATCGGCTCCGCGGTCGTCACCGCGACGCGCGACTACGGCGTGGTCGAGGTGCGCTCCGTCCTGCTGCCGTGAGCCGCGGGACGCGGACACGGAGCGGTCAGTGGTGTTCGCGGCTGCGCAGCGTGCGGCTGTCGGTGTGGTCGGGCACCGCGTGCACCGGGTCGAACGGCGCACCGGGCACGAACGACTGCGTCACGTCACCGACCGCACCTTCGACGCCCTCGTCGGCGGGCCACGCTTCCGCGATCCCGACGATCGCAGTGAGGGTCGCGTAGCCGGCCTCGCACAACGCGGTGTCGGTGTCGGGCGGCAGCACCTCGTCGACCGCCCGCAGTTCGACCTGCACGGTGCCGGTGCCCTGCGCGGGCTCGATGGCGGCGCGCACGGCACCGAATGCGGCGAGACGCGCCCAGCGCAGGCCCTTCACCTCGTCGCGCGGCAACGACGGGACGTTGAGGTTCAACACCGAGCGCGCCGGCGCGTCCACCAACGTGTCGAGCACCTCGACGGCGTACGACGCCGCCGTGTCCCACCGCCACGGATCGCCGCTCTGCACGCTGACCGCGAGGCCCTTGCCGCCGAAGTTCTGGGCGCTCAAGGCGGCACCGACCGTGCCCGAGTGCAGGATCGCCCGGCCCGTGTTGAGCCCGGCGTTGATGCCGGACACGACGAGGTCGGGCGCCTCGCCGAACGCGCCGAGGCGCGCCGCCACGACGCACAACCCCGGCGGCCCCGCCACCGCCCACGCTTCCGCCCCGCAGCCCGGGACATCGACCTGGCGCACGTCGATCCCGGCGCCCGGGCGCAGGACGCCGATCGCGGCACCGGTGCCGCTCATGTCGCCGTCGGGCGCGGCGACCAGCACGTCGTGACCGGCCTTCTCGAGGTACGCGGCGAGGACGTGGATGCCTTCGGACTCGATGCCGTCGTCGTTCGTGACCAGTACCCGCACGATGTGCAGTGTGCCCTAGGCGTGCAGGAACTCGCGAACCGATGCGACCGCCGCGCCCAGATCGTTCACGTCACGTTCACGCGCGCTGTCGCGGTGCAGGAAGAGGAACACGCACCGCACGACGGGTTCACCGGTCGCCTGCGCGACGGCGAGCGCGTACGACGCGCCTTGGAGCCGGTAGCGGTCGAGCGCGGCGTCGAGATCGTCGTCGTCGATCGAGTCGGTTTTGTAGTCGACCACCACCAGGCCGTCGGGCGCGCGGTAGATCAGGTCGACGTAGCCCTCGAGCGTGTGCTCACCGACCGGTGACGCGACGTACGTCTCCCGCCAGAACTGCGACGCCACCGCCTCGCGCACGGTCGTCGTCGCGAGCGCCGATCGGGCCAGCGTCGCGATGTCGTCCTCCCGGCCGATGACGCCCTCGGCGGCGGCCTGGGCGCGCGCGGTCTCGTCGATGCCGTCACCGGTGCGCAGGTCGACGGTCTGCAGCACTGCGTGCACCGCACGACCGATCGCGGTTCCGTAGCGACCTTTGTTCCACGGCGGCAGTTCGAGGTCGCGCCCGTCCTTCTCGAGCCCCGGGTCGCGCGCGGCGGCTGCGGCCTCCTTCGCGATCGCGGTCGCGGCCCGTACCCGCTGCCGCGAACCCCGCGTAAGCGCGGCGGCCCGCTGCGCGCTCCACGTCTCGTAGTCGGGCAGAGGGTCGCGCTCGGTCGCCGCGCCGCTCCCGGTGTCGGGGTCGCCGACGGCCACCAGCCCCAGCGCGTCGAAGGGCTGCCAGTTCGGTGCCTCGCGCGCGGCCGACCACACCAACTCCGCGTGCGTCCGCTTGTTGCCGTCGGGGAGGTCGCGGTCGGCGCGGTGCACCGACACGACGAGGTGGTCCTGCGCGCGGGTGGCCGCGACGTACAGCAGGCGCAGCTTCTCGTGGAAATCCATCTGCTCGTCGATGGGCAGGTACCGGTCGAACTCCTCGGTGGTGACGTTCCGCCCGACCTTCAGGCCCCACTTCGTCGGCTCGTCGTGCGGGAACACCAGCCGCACCGCGGGTTGGCGGCCGGCCGCCGCGGTGGTCATGCCCGACAGGATCGTGATCGGGAACTCGAGCCCCTTCGCGCCGTGCACGGTCAGGATGCGCACCGCGTCGTCGTCGGTCTCGGGCAGGACCGTCTCGACGACGCGTGCACCTTCCGCGCTCGACAGCGCGGCCCACGTGAGGAACTCGCGCAGCCCGCCACCCTGCGCCTCGGCGAACGCGCGCGCCTGGTCGATCACGAACCGCACTCGACGCCACAGGTCGCGTGGCCGACCGCGTGCGAAACCGAGCTCCATGACCCGCCGTTCACGCACGATGCGGGCGATCAACTCACTCGGCGACGACCACGCCCGCGCCGCGTGCCACGTGCGCAGCGCCGCCATCGCTTCCGCCACCGGGTGGTCGGCCGGCAGGTCCTCCGGCGGCTTCGCCTGGTGGTCCCACCAACCGCCGTACTGCACCTTGTACGTGTAGAGGTCGTCGTCGCCGCACCCGAGCAACGGTGTGCGCAACGCGGTGACGAGCGTGAGCTCGTCCGTCGGGTCGTCGATCGCCGCCAGCACCGCCAGGAGGTCACGAATTTCACGCGTGCCGTACACGAGCGACGACGTCTCGGCGCGGTACGGCACACCGACCGCGTCGAGCGCGTCCTCGAGGTGCCCGAGCGACGTGCGGGCCGGCAGCAGCACACAGATGTCGCCGAGCGAGCACGGCTCCCAGTGGTCGCCGTCGACGCTGCGCCGGCGCACGGCCCAACCTTCGTCGACCGCCCGGCGCACGATCGCCGCGACGTCGGCCGCTTCGCGCGCCCGCAGCCCCTCGGCGCGCACGTCACCCGCGTGAGCCTCGCTCCCGAGCAGCACCACCGCCGGCCCGTCGGGCGCGGCGTCGCGTTGCGGCTCCAGCGGTACGTACTCCGGCTGGGAGTCGGGGTCGTACACGATCAGGTCGCGGAACACGTGGTTCACGAACTCGATCACCGGGCGCGTCGTGCGGAAGTTCTTCGTGAGGTGCAGCGGCCCGTCGCTCAGCGCCGTGCGCGCCCGCAGGAACGCGTGCACGTCGGCGCGGCGGAAGCGGTAGATCGACTGCTTGGGGTCGCCGACGACGAACAAACGGCCCGGTTCGATCTCCACCTGGTCCCACGCCTTGTTGCTCGCCGCCGGGTCGGGCGACGCGAGCAACACCGCGAGGTCGCACTGGATGGGATCGGTGTCCTGGAACTCGTCGAGCAGCAGCCGGGTGTAGCGATCGCGCACGCGACTGCGGACGTCCCACCCGGTCGCGGGGTCGCGCAGCATGCGGCGGGCGAGCACCAACAGGTCGTGGAACTCGAGGCGGCCGCTGCGGCGCCGTTCCTCCGCCTCGGCGAGGGTGAACGCACCGATCTCGACCGCGAGGCGACGCGCCGCTGCCTCCGAGACTGCGTGGCAAACCCTTGCCCGCCGCTCGCCGAGCTTCAGGAGCGGCCCACGGACCTCGTCGATGTCGCAGCCGCGCCAGTTCTGCTTGTTGCCGGTGCGTGTGACCCTGAACTTCTTTTCGTCGGCGAGCAGTTCGAGTACGGCGTACTCGTCGGTCGCGTCGCGCAGTCGCCGGGCGTATTGCTCGAACTCGTCGAGCCGTGCCAACAGCTTGTCGTCGGGGTCGCGGCACGCGTCCCGCTTGGTGAGCACCGCGTCGATGCCGTCGACGAGCCATCCCGCGTCGACCGTCGGCGGGTCGGGAACGTCGTCGTGCATCCGTTCCTCGACCAGGTCCCAGTTCTCGTTGCACGCGACGGCGACGTCGCGCAGCCGGCGGTACTTGGTGCCGACCGTGTCGAGGAGCAGCAGCGAACGCGAGAGGTCGGCGTCGTCGAGCACGCGGTCGAGGAAGCGCGACCAGCGGTCCTCGAACGCGACCTGTGACCCGATCTCGTCCGACACCTCGAGGCCCGGCGGCAACCCGGCTTCGATCGGGTTCTCCGACAGCAGGCGCTGCGCGAACGCGTGCAGCGTCGAGATCGCAGCGCCGTCGAGCTCGTCGAGCGCCGCGCGCGCCACCGCCGACGTCGCCGGATCGGTCGCCGCTTCCTCCGAACGTTGCCGGATGCGGTCGCGCAGTTCGGCGGCGGCCTTCTCGGTGAACGTGATCGCGGCGATCTCGCGCATCGGCACGCCGTGCACGACCAGCGCGTGTACCCGGTCGACGAGCGACTTCGTCTTGCCCGACCCCGCGCCGGCCTCGACGAACAGCGTCGCGTCGAGCCGTTCGACGATGTCGCGCCGGACGACGTCGTCCTCGTCCTCGAACAACGAGATGAGGGTCATTCGTCGCCGCCCTCGGCCAGCGTGACGTATGCCGTGAGCTCGGGTGCTTCGCGCTTGCGCAACCACTCGCGGTACCGGTCGCGCGTGCCGCGCAGGTCGGGGTCGACGTAGTCGCGGAAGCGCAGCGGGCTCGTGGTCGGCGGGTCGACGCGGCACGGGAAGACGCCCCGCTCGATGCCGTCGACGATCGAACGCAGCACGACGTCGATGCGCTGCGCGACCGTCTTGGTCAACGGCAACGCGATCTTCTTGAACCCCCCGCGGTCCGACACGAACCAGTACGCGGCCTCGACCGGTGTCAGCTGCTCGCCGTACTCGCGTCGGACTGCGTGCGCGTACACCGGCAACTGCAGACGGCGCCCGCCGAGATCCGGGTTCTCCTCGCTGATCTGGCGGTATGGGTCGCTCTTGCCGGTCTTGTAGTCGGTGACGACGAGTGCACCGTCGCCCGCGCGGTCGACGCGGTCGGCGGCACCGCGGAAGCGCAACGTGCGACCGTCGCTCAACGGCACCTCGACCGGCGTGCCCTCCCCGCGGATGCCGAACGCGAACTCCGACGCCAGCGGGACGAGACCGTCGGCCGCGCGCTCCATGTCGTCGGCGGTGAGGAAGCGGTCGAGGTCGACGAGGATGCGCCGCCGGTCGCGCGACCAGAACGCGGGACGGCCGGTGAGCCCGCGCGCTTCGTACTCGTCGCACAGCTCGTTGCCGATCTCCCGCAAGCGGTCGCGGTCGTGCTCCGTCCACCGCTCGGAAGCGCCGGGCGCGCCGCCCTCGCGCGCGAGCACCTCGCGCAGGAACCGGTCGAGCGCCTCGTGCACGAGCGTGCCCTTGTCGGTGGGGAGGATCTCGTACACCTCCTCGGGCCGGTCGGGGATGTCGACGCGCAGCACCGACTCCATGAAGTACGTGTGCGGGCACTCGGCCCAGCGTTCGAGCCGCGTCGGCGACACCACGCGCTCGGGGTCGGCGGGGCTGACGACGTCGAGGTGCGCGAGGTTGCCGTCGAAGCGGGTGAAGCGCGCGCTCGCGCGCGACAGCGTCGCGTCGAGCGCCCGTTCGAATACCGCGTCGCGCCGGCGCAACGGGTGGGCGGCGACACCGATGCCGGGTGTGGTCGTGTCGAGCAGGTCGCGCAGCCGGTACTCCTGGTCGGTCGCCGGGAACGGTGTGCGCGCCACGCCGGCGGCGAACGAGGGGACGTGCGTGCACCACGGCGCGTCGAGGTGGTCGAGGTCCTCGGCGGACAGGCGCCGGCCGTGCAGTACCTCGACCGTGTCGCGCACGAAGCGCGACGGCATGCGCTGCGTGCTGCGGCGCAGGTCGCCGCGCGGGTACGTGAGCACCCGCGTGCCCGATGTGCCGGCGAGCGCGGCGAGCAGCAGCCGGTGGTCGTCGTCGGTGCGCCGGGCGCGCAGCGGGAGCGCGTCACCCGCCTTCAACCGTTCGGCGTCGGGGAGCAGCGAGTCCTCGTGGACGTGCGCGGGGAAGCTGCCCTCGGCGAGCCCGAGCACGAAGACGCGGTCGAGATCGAGGCCGAGCCCGAGCGCCACGTGCCCGACGACGACGCCCTCGCCGAGGCGCCCGACGCGGTCGAGCGCGGTGTCGAGTTCGAGCTCGAGGGTGCGACGGAACACCGCGAGGCTCGGTCCGGGCTCCACCCGGTCGAGCCCGGCGAGACGGTCGAGCGCGGCCTCCACCTGTTCGGCGGCGCGCAGTTCCTCGTCGGGCCATCCGGTCGCGAGCCGGCGGTGCTCGTCGGCGAGGTACTCGCGCACGAGCCGGTGTGCCCAGCGCGCCTTCTCGCTCCAACGTGTCCCGATGTTCGTTTCGTCGAGGTCGTTCACCAGGCCGCCCACGAACGCCGCCAGCTGCCGCGCGAACGCGGCCTCGCGCTCGAAGCGCGCGGGACGCGGGTCGTGGTCGGTCTGCGCGTTCTCGAGCGCCGCCTCGTCGTCCTGCTCCTGCGCGTAGCGCGCCAGGCGCGCCGACCATTGCGACGCGCCACCGACGATGCCGGCGCGCCGCGACACGCGCTCGAACGCCGCGGTCGGCACGAACCCGCGGTGGTGCCGGACGATGCCCGTCGCGAGCAGGGCCATCACGTCGTACCGGCGGAAGTCGTGGTCGGGGAGTGCGAGCAGCGCGAGCAGGGTGCGACCGAGCAGGCTCTCCGCGAGCCGGCGCACTGCGGCGCCGTTGTGCTGCACCCCCGCGGCGTCGAGTTGTTCGGCGACGAGCCGCGCGTACGGTTCGCGCGACCCGTACAGCACCGCCATGCGTTCGAGCGGCACCCCGGCGCGCAGCGCGTCGACGATCTCGCGCACGACGGCGCGCACCTCGTCGTCGGCGTCGGACGCGGTCAGCACCCGGTCGCCGTGCGGAACGTCGACGGTCGCGCCCGTCGGCGGCGTGAGCCCGAGCCGTTGCAGCGAACGGTCGACACCCGCATCGGTCCGGTCGACACCGGTGCGGCCGGCGATCACGACGACGTCGGTGTGCCGCGCGAGCGACCGCACCATCGTGGCGGCCGGCTCCCCGACGTCCTGTGGCAGGTGGACGAGGATCGTGCCGAGGTCGGCGAGCACGGGGGAGCCCGCCTCGATCGCGGTGACCGCGGCGTCCATCAGGTCGCGCTCGTCGAACCATTCGCGCGCGAGTGCGGTCCGCACCGCGCGATGGACGCGCACGACGTCGCGCGCCCGCGGGCTCGCGCTCGACAGCGCGTCGAGCGCACGCGGCGAACAGTCGGACAGTTCCCGGTGGGCGGCGACCAGCGACTGCTCCGTCGTCGGGTGCTCGGCGACGTCGCGGAACAGGCCCGGCTCGGCGGCGAGCGCCTGGCGCACCGCCGCCGCGATGACGGGCGTCGACACCGGCCGGCGCCGGGCGCCCGCGAGGCGCGGCGCACCGAGCAGTTCGGCCAGGCGGTACAGCGTGACGAACGTGATGCCCACGACGCCGGCACCGTGCGTCGTGACCGGGCCGAGCGTGCCGTCGGCGAGCATCCGCCGTGCCGCGACCCCGACGTAGTTCGTGGGCACGACGACGGTCACCGGCGCGAGCGCGTCGGCCCGCTTCGTCGCCGCCACCGCGTCCCGCAGCGCCTCCGCCGCGGGCCGCCCGTAGGCCGTGGTCACCAGGTCGATCCCCATCGCCGGCGAACCTAACCGGAGGGTGAGACAACGTCGCCGGGCTGAGCGAACATGAGGGCATGAAGACCATTGCGGGCATCCCGCCCGTTCGGACCATCGCGGTCAAGAGCGGGCGCACGGTCGGTTACTACGACTACGGCGACCCGAACGGCGTCCCGCTGTTCGCGCTGCACGGCACGCCGTCGTGCGGGGCCGGGTTCGCCTGGACCGACGAGCCGGCGCACGAGCGCGGCATCCGGGTGATCGCGCCCGACCGGCCCGGCGTCGGCCTGTCCGACCCGCTGCCGCCGCGGCCGGTCGTCGCGTACGCGTCCGAACTGGCCGACCTCGCCGACGCGTTCGGCTTCGACCGTTTCGCCGTCCTCGGCTACTCGGGCGGCGGCCCGTTCGCGTGCGCGGCCGCGCACGGCCTCGCCCCGCGCCTCACGGCGGTCGGTGTCGCGGCCGGGATGGGGCAGATGGGCGTGTGGGCGAGCGCGGAAGACTTCGAGACGACCGACACGCGGTTCCTCAACATGGCGCGTACGCGCCCATGGTTGGCGCGCAGCATCCTGCGCGGCGTTGCGATGAGCGCGAAGGCGATGCCGAAGCAGCTTTCCAGCACAGTGGGATCCGAAGCTTGGAATTCACGTGACTTGAAGTCGCG
>JADMIO011618377.1_pt1 | contig 70686 bp, 54 predicted proteins | sample 8958161 | NCBI WGS metagenome assembly JADMIO01 (sample SAMN16585339, study PRJNA669376) | soil metagenome | isolation source: Crop rotation soil | place: USA: Cullars Rotation, Alabama | collected 2011 | reverse complement strand
CCGCGACTTCAAGTCACGTGAATTCCAAGCTTCGGATCCCACTGTGCTGGAAAGACTGCCCGCGACACCGACCGCGTCCTGCAACACACACACGGCAATCACCACATACTTCGCTGCGCTCGGGCTGACTTCGGCGGCCGACGGCTCTGAAATGTCGCAGCAGCGCGCCTGTTGAACGGCTCCGCAGAGTGGTGTGCTGTAAGTAATTTTTTGCGCAAAGTAATGAACGTGCATACTGTCGAGCTTGTTGGCCAGCACGGTCGATGACCCACCACCCGTCGCATATGCATCGTATCGCGCCAGCAGCGTGGTGTTGTTGGCCGGCACGGGATAGATGTAGTACTTGAGGTCTTCACCCGCATCCGTTCCCTGCACGCCGATACCGTTTCGCGCGGTCATGTCAGTGATCGTCGTGTCAAATTTGTTCAGGTTCGCGCGCACGCGAATGGTGCTGTTTCCGTTTCCGTCGGTCACTGAATCGGCATCAACCAGGCCGTTATCAGCCAGATTAAAACCGGCCTGCGAGACTTCCCGCGACATGATGTTCAGTGCGCGCTCGGCGTCAGCCAGTGCGTCTACGTTGTCATGTGAGCGAGTACGCACATTGAAGGTCCGCGCCAGCAGCGTCGTAGCGATGCCCATAACCACCAGGGTGATGGTCATGGCGATAATTAGCTCGACGAGTGAAAAGCCGGCTTCGCGTTTTGCAATTTCCTTAGTCATTACAGGTACCTTTCTGGTTCACAATTGCCGGTTCGGGCCCATCGCTTGCGAACTGCGCTCCGCAACTAATGTTACTGATCCAAAAATGGACGAGACGTTTCGAGACCATTGCGTCCCGTCGCTCCATGGTGTGACGCGCACTGTGATCGTCTTGGTCCGGACAGTGCCGTTAATCGTGTTCGAGTTGGCAATGGTGGTTAAGACGACATAACGCCGTCCGGCACGGGTGATGGTGGCCGACGTTCCATCCGCAGCGGTGGCTGAAAGGCTGGCGTCGGTAAAAGCGACGCTGCGCAGTTGTTCCATTTGCTGTTGCGCCACAGCCATCGCCAGTTCGCGATCGCTCGCGCTGACAGTGTTCTTGGCCGCGAAAAAGAAGATCGAGGCAATGCCCAGGCCAACGACTGCCAGCAAGACCATTGAGATCGCTGTCTCAAGCAGGGTAAACCCGGCCTCGCCGTTACTGCCCTTCTGTTTTGATTTGCACATTCCGTCTTTCACTTGTTTCCTCCCGGCTTACTGAATCGTCACCGTTACTGTCTTTGAGCCACAGCCCGAGGACGTGAAAGTGACACTGCCGTCTTTCTTCTTCACGGTCACTGTGAACGACGCCGAGCCAGTGCCGCTGACGCTGACTGACGATGGAGTCACCTGAATTTGCCCGTTGTCGTCAGACGCCGCGGTAATGGTTCCACTTCCGGTAGCGTTGTTACGACTCACTGAAACTGAGCCGGCGCCATTCTCGACGATGGTCAGCGGACTCGGGCTCGCGTTGAGCGTACACGGCGCCGGTGTCGGCGTTGGTGTCGGGTTCGGTGTCGGTGTCGATGTAGGCGTGCCCGTCGGCGACGGCGTTGGTGTCGGTGTGGGCGTCGGTGTTGGTGTCGGCGTCGGCGTCGGAGTGGGCGTCGGCGTCGGAGTTGGTGATGAGTTCGGTGACGGCGAAGGCGACGCAGATGGATAACCACCGGGCGATGACGACGGATCAGGTAGTGTTCCGCCGCCATTACCATTCAAAGTAACAGGCGGAAGCGAGCCGTCATGGAAAAACTGCGCGTCGAAGGTCACGTCGCCCGAACCGGTGATGCCCACGCTCAGGCTGTTACGTCCATTGTAAAAACCAAACGATTGTTCACTGGCAATGCGGCCACGCCAATCGAAAGTGATGGACTTGATTCCCGTGGTGAAAACCACGTCTTCCTGCAACGTAAAGGTTTGAGTGGTCGCGACACCGTCATTATCAAAATCCATATTGACGGTGTAGGTCTTGTTGGTGTTGGCCGAGACCGTTGTGGTCGAATGCCGGCGCACAGCATCAGCGCGCGCCCTCTCGACGTGCGCGGCAAACTCTCTCGCCGAATTCGAAAGGCGGAAGTTCGATCGAGCTCGCGTAATGCCTACGACCGCAAATCCGGTGACCACTCCCATGACCGCCAGCGTGATAATCAACTGCACGGTAGTGAAACCTTTTATGTTTTTAGAGGACGTCATTCTCATAACTCTATGGCTCGTCGCCTTTCGTCTGGCTTCAGCCGATCCAAGAGAGATCGGCGGTAGCTGCTTCGCAACGATCGTGCCAGCAGCTATTCAAGCGAATTTGCTGGGAAAACGGGGTGAGCGACTTTTCGGGCGATGGCGAACCGTTACCTTGAGTAACGTTGAGTGGAAGCGGACTTCCTAATCGGAAGAAGCGCAGACTTAAGTCGGCGCCCCGGTTGGGGCGGTCGTCCTTCAGTATTCTCATTAGCACCTCGCTTCAGCGAGGGGCCCGAAGGCGTCAGACATTGGTTCCAGCCGTTTTAACGGCTTACTGAAGCCGTTGAAAACGGTTAACAAAGGGTGGTTGCCTCAGGATCACCTCGCTGAAGCGAGGTGTTAATGAAACTGACTGAGCGAGAGCGAACGCGAGCAATACTATTTTAGAAACTGTCACTGTTGGCCGGTGTTCTTGACGTTGACTTATCTGCGTGTTAGTTTCCGGTCTTACTTCGGATATCAAACAAGTTCCTCACAAATTCGAGAGGTTGATGCTCGGTGTCTGCACCTGCAATTGATCTGAAACGCACGCCCTTGAACGCCGCGCATCGCCGCCTGGGCGGACGCATGGTCGAGTTCGGCGGCTGGGACATGCCTGTGCAATATCCGGCGGGCACGATGACTGAGCACCTGCGTACTCGCACTCACGCAGGACTATTCGATGTCTCGCACATGGGCGAGATCGATGTGCGCGGCCCGGATGCAATCGCCTTTGTCAATCGATTGACATCGAACGACGCGGCAAAGCTCGTCGATGGGCAAGCGCAATACTCAGCGCTTACTACTCCACAAGGAACCGTGATAGACGATCTGCTCGTCTACCGGTTCTCAGCCGACCATCTGTTTTTGGTGGTGAACGCCGGGACCACAGACAAAGACTGGGATTGGATCAGTTCCAATCGCGCGAAAGAAAATGTCGACCTGCAGAACCGGAGTGCTGACTATTGTCAGATCGCGGTGCAGGGCCCCGATGCAATTACAATCCTGAAAAAACTTACCGACGTACCTTTGGACGAGATCAAGTACTACCACTTCCGTGAAGGAGCAGTCGACGGCGTACCCTCGATCGTTTCGCGGACTGGCTACACGGGTGAAGATGGCTTTGAAGTCTATGCCGCGGCGGATAAAGCTGAGAGGATTTGGGACAAGCTACTCGATGCCGGTAACTTTGGATCGGATGAAGGGATACTTCCCTGCGGACTGGCCGCGCGTAACACGCTGCGTCTTGAAGCCGGAATGTGCTTGTACGGACATGAGATTGACGAGACGACAACTTTGCTGGAAGCGAACCTGGGCTGGATTTGCAAACTGAACAAAGGCGAGTTTACCGGACGCGAGGTGCTGGCAAAGCAGAAGGAAGAGGGCATCAAACGCAAACTAATCGGTTTCGAAGTTACCGATCGCGGAATCGCCCGCGATGGCCAGGACATTCTGGTCGATGGCACGCGCGTGGGCACGGTGACCTCAGGCAGCCCGGCCCCCTTTCTGAAAAAGAACATTGGCCTGGGCTATGTACCGGTGGAGGTTGCCACCGAGGACACAACGATTGAGATCGACGTGCGCGGACGTTCGGTAGCGGCGAAGATCGTGAAGGTCCCTTTTTACAAGCGGGCAAAATAGTGGCATAGGCGTCCCGCCCATGAATCACGCACAAGATGCGCATGCCACTCGGAATACTTTCCGTTTTTGATTTTCAATTTTTGATTGGTTATAAACAGAAATCGTAAATCAGCAATCGGAAACCCATAATCGTCAGGAGCATCAATGGCCAAAGTCCCGGAAAACTTGCACTACAGCAAGGACCATGAGTGGGTACGCGTCGAAGGCGACATCGCGGTAATTGGAATCACGGATCACGCGCAGGAACAGCTGGGCGATGTGGTGTACGTCGAGCTGCCAAAACCCGGAGAAGAATTTGCCGCTAACGAATCATTCGGCTCAGTCGAATCAGTAAAGGCCGTCTCGGAAGTTTTCACTCCTGTTTCCGGCACGGTGGCTGAGGTCAATGGATCGCTTAATGACGAACCCGAAAAGGTCAATCAGGATCCCTATAACGACGGCTGGATGCTAAAGATGAAGATGTCGAGCGCGGGCGAAGTCGACAGCCTTCTGACAGCCGCGGAATACGAAGACTTTACGAAAGCAGAGAGTGAATAGCATTGCGTTACATTCCCAACTCGCCCGAAGAACGCGCGGAAATGCTGCGTCAGATCGGCGCCGGCTCAATTGAAAACCTTTTCGACTCAATCCCGCAGGAACTCCGGCTGCGCCAGTCGCTGAACGTCCCGGCAGCGCTTTCTGAGATCGAACTCCTGAAAAAATTCGACCAGGCCGCGATGCGGAATCCGGCGGCAGGTCGCGTCAGCTTTCTCGGCGGCGGCGCATATTCGCACTACAGCCCCACCGTTGTCGATCATCTGATCTCGCGCTCGGAATTCTTCACCGCTTACACGCCATATCAGCCGGAAATTTCTCAGGGCACCCTGCAAGCCATCTTTGAATTTCAGACGCTTGTGTGCCAACTGACGTGTATGGACATCGCTAACGCGTCGATGTACGACGGCTCGACGGCGATGGCTGAAGCGGTGTTGATGGCTGAGCGCGTCACGCGACGTTCAAAGGTGCTCGCTTCGTCCGCGATTCATCCTGAATATTTGAGTGTCGCTCACACGTACGTGCAACACGCAGGAATTGAATTGCAGCACGCGCCATATGATGAAGCCACCGGGCAAATCTCAACCAGCGCATTTGATTTGATTGACGATCAGACGGCTGCGATCGTGGTGCAATCTCCAAACTTTTTCGGCTGCATCGAGGACTTGCAGGCCTTGAGCGAGAAAGCTCATGCGCATGGTGCTCTGTTAATTGTCACTGTCACTGAAGCGGCGTCGTTTGGCCTGTTGCGTTCCCCGGGCGCTTGTGGCGCAGACATCGTCGTCGCGGAAGGACAATCGTTTGGCGTACCGCTTTCGTTCGGCGGGCCTTATGTCGGCCTGTTTGCCACGCGCGACAAGTACGCGAGACAGATTCCGGGACGCCTGGTGGGTGAAGCTTACGATCAAAAAGGCCGCCGTGGTTTTGTTTTGACTCTGGCCACCCGCGAACAACACATTCGTCGCGAGAAAGCCACCTCGAACATCTGCACGAACGAGGGATTGATAGCATTGGCGGCGACAATTTATCTGGAAACGATGGGGCGCCGCGGTGTGCAGCAGGTGGCGCATCAGTGCACCCAGAAAGCCCACTATGCCGCCCGCGAGATCGCGAAACTTAAAGGGTTCTCGCTTCCCTACTCTGCGCCGTTCTTCAACGAGTTCGTGGTCCGCGCGCCATCGGATGCGACAGTCTTGCTGGAGAAGCTGGCGAGCGAGAAAGGAATTGACGGTGGCATTGCGCTGTCACGCTTTGATAAGGACCGGCCCAACGATTTTCTGGTCTGCGTGACTGAGCTGAATACGAGAGAGCAAGTAGATTTGCTGGTGCGGGGACTGAGAGATTGATCAATGTGGCGATGAAGTCAGTACCATCCCCGGTAGCACATGCGTGGGTTTAATGTAACCGACCCACCTGCTACCGCAGGTGGTACTGACCTCACTTGCGACGGCGAGCCCAAATGCGTTAACACCAATTCTGAAGATGATTACCAAAGTTACCAATCATATAAGCTCCAACGAACAGTTGATCTTCGAACGGTCGCAGCCGGGACGCGAAGGGTTCAGCCTGCCGCCCCTCGATGTTGAGGAAATTGCGCTGGATGAAATCATTCCGCGCGATTTTCAGCGCGATGACGACCTCGCCGGCATGCCCGAAGTCACCGAAGTCGACGTGATTCGTCACTTCACCCGGATTTCCACGTGGAATTACTCAATCGATCAGGGCATGTATCCGCTGGGCTCCTGCACGATGAAGTACAACTCGCGGCTTAATGAAAAGGTGGCGCGCATCGCGGGCTTCGCAAATCTGCACCCGCTTGCCGCCGAAGCAGAATCGCAGGGCGCCCTCGAAGTCATTTTTGAGCTCCAGCAATACCTGACCGAAATCACCGGCTTGGCTGGCGTTTCTTTGCAACCGGCCGCCGGCGCTCACGGCGAGATGACCGGCATCATGATCATCCGCGCCTTCATCGACGCGCGCGATGGAAAGGAAGCTTCGTCCCGACGCCGCACCATGCTGATTCCTGATTCAGCTCACGGCACCAATCCCGCGTCGGCACACCTTTCCGGCTTCACCGTGAAAACCATTAGATCGACCGCAGAGGGACTGACTGATCTCGATCATTTGCGCGAGCTGTGCGGGCATGGCGATGTAGCGGGTTTGATGTTGACCAATCCAAATACGCTCGGCCTGTTCGAAAAAAATATCCAGGAGATTTGCCGCATCGTTCACGAAGCCGGTGGACTGGTCTACATGGACGGCGCCAACATGAACGCGCTCGTCGGCGTCGCACGACCGGGCGACATGGGCGTGGATGTAATTCACCTTAATTTGCATAAGACGTTCTCTACTCCTCACGGAGGCGGAGGCCCCGGCTGCGGTCCTTGTTGCTGTACCAAAGAACTCGAGCCTTTTCTTCCAGTTCCGCGCGTGCTCAAGTCATCTGATCGATTCAAATTGGACTTCAACTATCCCAAGTCCATTGGCCGGGTGAAAGCATTTTTCGGCAACTACGGCATGATGCTGCGCGCGCTGGCTTACATTCTCACCCATGGACGCGACGGTTTGCGCGAGGCGACTGAGGCGGCCGTGCTCAACGCGCGTTACATTGCCGAAGGATTGATCTCGGATTACGAAAAGCCCTTTCAGGGCGCGCCGATGCACGAAGTCGTCTTCACCGACAAACGTCAGGCACGCAAAGGGGTGCACACTCTCGACATTGCCAAGCGCCTGATCGATTACGGTTTTCATCCGATGACGATTTACTTTCCACTGATCGTTTCCGGGGCAATGTTGATTGAGCCCACCGAATCAGTGGGACGGCAGGAGCTCGATCAGTTTATCGACGCGATGATCGCAATCGCCAAAGAGGCGGTCGAAGATCCTGAGTTGGTTCTGAACGCGCCACACTCAACTCGCATTGGACGGCTGGATGAAGCTGCGGCCGCGCGGAAACCAATCCTGCGCTGGAAGCCAAAACAGACAGACTCAGAGCCGCTTGCTGTAGCAGGCGGATAAGCACTACCCACTTCACCTGCCCCATTGCCGGAGGAATCTATGGCACCAGAAGACGCCAGAAGGGCCCTGCGTTCTCGCGGTGGTCTCAAAATCACTCTTAACGATGATAGCGGCCAGGAAAGTTTTAGTATCGAGACACCCGGTGGGCAGAAGTTTCTGATAATAAATGGGCCAGGCCGGATTGAGATCAATGACGGCAACGGAAACTCTTTGAAGCTTGATGCCGGCGGCATTACCATCGACGCGGCCGCAAAAGTCAAAATCAATGCCAGTCACGTTGAGATCAACTCTTCAATGCTGACCGTGAATGCCGGCATGGCAAACTTCTCAGGCGTGGTAAGGTGCGACACACTCATCAGCAACAGCGTGATTAGTGCAAGTTATACGCCCGGCTCCGGCAATATCTGGTAAAGCGCGCCGCGGTCCATGAGTTCAATTCAGAGATTCTTCACGGCGATCTTTCCGGCGAGTTGGGCGAAAAGCATGGAATCCGAGTCGGGGAGTTGGATGATTCGGTGTGCGTGCGGCTTTGAAAAATCAGTTTGGGATTATGGCGGCATCCGCTGGAAAGCCAGTGGCACACCCCGGCGCTACCTGACCTGTTCAGCATGCGGCCAGTCAAGCTGGCATACAGTCTATCGGAAGGCTTAACGAACATGTCTGCACAACAACCGTGGAACGGGATTGAAATCACCACCAGCTTTTATCCACTGTCATTCTTCCTTTATCTGTGTACGCCGACAATCATAATTGACGGCCAGGTGACGCAAAGACCCTGGGGCGCCCATCGGTTCCCGCTGGCCGGAGGCATGCACCACATCAGAATCTATTTCCGGTATCTGCTCATGGAAACGTGTGGTGATGCATCGATCAATGTGGTCGTTCAGCCAAACTGCATCCATCGCGTAGTCTACGAAATGCCTCCGTGGATGTTTTCGGCTGGTTCCATCAGAGAAATACCGCCTTACCGATTTCAATGAGTGAGCGGCCGCGGAGCATATGTGCCGAGTCGAATCTAAGAACTGCGGATCGCTTTGAGGGGGCCTTAGACACAAGCGATGACTCTCCAGAAACTGCCAATCAAACTTGCGTCACTTGCAATCGCCCTCGTACTGAGTTGCTCAACGCTGCTGGCCCAGTCGGCGTTACCCGCTTATGACGTCCTCATCAAGGGCGGCACGATCTATGACGGCACGGGAGGCAAACCGCTCAAGGCGGATATCGGAATCAAAGGCGACCGTATCGTCGCGATTGGGAAACTGAAAAACGCCAGCGCTACGACGATCATCGATGCTCACGGGCTGGCCGTCGCTCCCGGCTTTATCAACATGCTGTCATGGTCGACCGGCACCCTGATCGCCGACGGCCGTTCCCAAAGTGAGATTCGCCAGGGCGTCACACTCGAGATTTTCGGTGAAGGCTCATCGCCCGGACCGCTCAGTCCGGAAATGAAAAAGCGACAACAGCGCGATGGTGACGAAACTCCCTGGACCACCCTCGCTGAGTACCTGGTTTATTTGGAGAAGCACGGCGTAGCACCCAACGTGGCGTCGTTCATCGGCGCGGGCACGCTGCGCGAATATGTGGTAGGGCTCGAAGACAAGAAAGCAACACCGGAACAACTTCAACAGATGCGCGAGCTGGTGCGAAACGAGATGGAAGCCGGCGCGCTGGGCATCGGCTCGTCGCTAATTTATGCCCCGGACACTTATGCTTCCACGGAAGAGCTAATTGAGCTGTGCAAAGAGGCGGCAAAGTACAAAGGCAAATACATATCGCATATTCGCAACGAAGGGGGCGAATTGATCGAGGCGGTGGAAGAACTGATGCGCATCAGCCGCGAGGCCGGCCTTCCCGCCGAGATTTACCACATAAAGGCTTCGAGCGAGCAAAATTGGCCGAAGATGGATCAAGTGATCGCGCTGGTTAATAAAGCGCGCGCGCAAGGCATGAAAATCACAGCCGACATGTACAGCTACACGGCCAGCTCGAATTCACTCCAGGCACGCATCCCCACCTGGGCCCATAGCGGCGGAGACGAGGCCATGCTCAAACGGCTCGAGGATCCGGAAACGCGCAAGCGGATCAGTGAGGAGCTGCACAAGGCGGGGCCAATGAATCGCACTTTACTGGTGGGCCTGCGACGGCCCGACATGCGGCCCTTGATCGGAAAGACGCTCACCGAAGTTGCGGCGATGCGTGGCAAAGATGAAGTCGAGACAATGCTCGATCTGATTTTGGAGGCGCGCTCGCGAATTCAAGTTGTCACTTTTTCGATGAGCGAAGAAAACGTCAAAAAGATCATGCGCCAGCCGTGGGTTTCATTCGGTTCGGACGCTTCATCGATGCCCGCCGAGGGCGCCTTCCTGCAACAGTCGACTCACCCGCGCGCGTACGGTAATTTCTCGCGCGTGCTGGGAAAATATGTGCGCGAAGAGAAAGTGATTTCGCTCCGCGAAGCCATCCGGCGATTGAGCGGCCTGCCCGCTACGAATCTGGGGCTCGATCGTCGCGGCTTTCTCAAGCAGGACTTTTTTGCTGACGTCGTGATTTTTGATCCAAAGACGATCGCCGACAAGGCCACTTACGAAAATCCACATCAATATGCAGTTGGCATGAAACACGTGCTGGTCAACGGAGTTCAGGTCCTGAAAGACGGTGAGCCGACCGGCGCAAAACCTGGCCGCGCGGTGTGGGGACCGGGAAAGATTAAGTAGCATGGAATTGAACCAGACATTGAACTGTCCTGTTTGTAAGACCACGGAGCTGGTCTCGACCGAATTAGAACCAAACCTGTGCTCGTACAACTGTGCCACCTGTGATGGTCACTGGATTCGCGGGCCGGAATACTGGGAATGGGTCGAGGAGCACGGAACTAAACAGGCCGAACGAGTGCATGAAGAAGAAACGTTGACCCTCGCTGAGCCGGGCAAGCCGGTCGACTGTCCCGAGTGTCGCTTCCGCATGGTCAAGTATCTGGTGGGGCGAGGTCTCAGTTTTACTGTCGATCATTGTCACGGCTGCAAAGGCATCTGGCTTGATGACAACGAATGGGAAGCGCTCAAGAAACGAAATCTGCACGACGACCTGCACACCATTTTCACCCAATTCTGGCAGACGGGAGCGCAAAGAGAGTTAAGAAAAAAGCGGATGGACCAGATCTATTTCGATCGGTTTGGCGAAGATGATTATGAAGAGATCAAACGGATTCGACTGTGGCTTGAGACCAAGATGAATCGTGAAGAATTACTTGCCTACCTGACCGACAAAGATCCTTATGGAGTCTGATCAAGGTCACACGGGAAAGGAAATTGAATGAGACTCGCTAACAAGGTTGGTGTAATCGCGGCTGTGATCGCGGCTCTCTCGCTGCTAGGCTGCGCCAAAAGCAGTCAAACCGTATCCGGCTCAGTTCCTCGCGGTGAGCGTGCGCGACACGTGGTTAAAGCGAAGGCCGGACAAACACTTGCAGTGAGCATCACCTCCGACGAAAGCAATGCAGTCTTTCAAATCTATGCGCCGGGTGAAAGGGACACCTTAGCGGGCGCTGGCGAGATGGATGACGCGACAAAGTTTTCAGGTAAAGTGCCGGCAGATGGTGAGTACGTGATTTCCGTGGGACCGACGCGCGGAAGTACGACTTACAAACTCACTTATTCAGTGAAGTAGTGCCGAGAACTTAGGCTTCCCAATCGCCATTTGCGACGGGGCTTTCTTCCGGTGACGCCGCCGCGCACGGAACTTTCATCAAGGCCAATCGCTCAACGATACGTCCGTTCAGTAGATGTTCTTCGATAATTTCAGGGACATCAGCCGCGCGCACTTGCGCGTACCAAACCCCGTCCGGATAGACCATCACCGCCGCCCCGATCGCGCAAAAACCAACTGAGCCGCATTCAGTAACCACGATAGTTCCTTTGGGATTTTTGCCTTTGGCTTCCTTGCCAAACAGAATGCCGCGCGTTTTCAATTCCCGCTCGAAAGCATCTTTGACCAGCGCGCTGTCGACCGCCGAACAGGATGTGCCGGTGCACACAAACACGTGATGGCGGATCGGCGCGACGGCGACTGGCGCCAGTGTTCGCAAACGTTCCTGATCTTCGATAATCGGCTTATTCATTAGTTAGTTATCTTGCGGTAGCGGCAACCGCACAGTTTTGCGCAAACTTGCGATTATCGCAATGAGCGATTGGGAGTACGCCGACCTGTCGGCGATTTTGGTTGGAGTGCGTTCGCGGCGACCTGACTAAGGTCTGATGCGCACGGTTACTTTATTGCTCGCAGTTCCATGAACTTTGATACTGATCCAGACTTCGCCGGTTTTCGAGATTTCGTCCGGCAGTCTTACGATCACCTGACTTAACCAGTCGAATTGTGATATCGGGCCGACGTACTCAACCAGAAGAGGATAAGTGCGATGTTCGGCGTCTTCGGCTTCGGCCGTCACCGCGAACGCGCCCTGACCCGCGGGAACGTTGTTGGCAAAGAGCACCACTCGCGTGTGTCCGTCCGGTGCAAAATAATTGTTCGGAGTCGTCACCGATAACGGATCACGAATCCACGTCACCGAATCCATGGCAATCGCCTCGTCGGAATCTCCCACTGTCAGAAGCACCGGTGGCACGGGCTCCGGCGAAGGAGTCGGAGTAGGCGTGGCGTCCGGCGTTGGAGTCGGTGTTGGCGTGGCATCCGGCGTTGGAGTCGGTGTTGGCGTGGCATCCGGCGTTGGAGTCGGTGTTGGCGTGGCATCCGGCGTTGGAGTCGGTGTTGGCGTGGCATCCGGCGTTGGAGTCGGTGTTGGCGTGGCATCCGGCGTTGGAGTCGGTGTTGGCGTGGCATCCGGCGTTGGAGTCGGAGTAGGTGTCGGAGTAGGTGTCGAGTCAGGCGTCGGAGTCGGTGACACTGCCGTTTTTTGGTTGACGATGAAAGACTGCTCAGCCACAACCACTTGACCCTGCTGGATCAAATCACTTCCCGGAACTGCATTGCACCCATTCCCAGCCACGTTGTAACGGACGGTCCCGTTGCCCGTCCCAGCGCCGCCGCTCGCGATGGTGATCCAACTTACGCGACTGCTGGCTGTCCAGCTTTTTCCAGGCCCAAAGACGTTGATAGTTCCCTCGCCTCCGCCGCAGTTGATGGTGGCAGACTTGGGATCGATAGAAAATACCGGTGCCTGATTGGATGTGTCAGGCATTCGCGCCAGCGCAGTCGTCGCGCCAAAACCATATGCAAAAAACTTACCATCGGGCGAAACTGCTAACCCTGATACTATTCGCCCCGTATTTTGATCGTAGGTCCGCAGTAGCGCACCCTCTGACAGTCTCCATACGCGAATAATGCCGGTCTCGGAAATGTAGCCGGTATTGTCCTGATTGGGATCGTAACCTGCCGAGAGCAGGCCGGATCCATCCGGAGTAAAAGCCAGCGCGCCTACGCCTCCGGTTCGCGTTAACTTCTGCGCCAGCGATCCATCGGCCACGCGATAAATTTCAATCGTGTCGTCGCCATCAAATTCACCTCCGGTCGAACCACCGGCGGCGATCGAAAGCCCATCGGGAGAAAAAGCCAAAGCCTGGACCACGCCGGGAATCGATCTCAGCAAGCCACCGTCGGACACTCGCCACATCGCCAGGCCTGAGCCTCTGCTCAATCCAATTGACGCGATGATCTGACCATCAGGCGAAAAACTTAGATCGGTGCCGCCTCCTCCCGTCATCGATCGAATCAAAGTTCCATCTGAGACGCGCCAGAGGCTGACGCCGCCCGAGTGGTAGGCCGTAGACACTGCGGAAGCGACGATCTGACCGTCTGGCGAAAATGCGACTGAAGTGTGAGACGTCGATGCGTTGGCGCCTCCGCCGGAGTTTATGGTGCGGATCAGGGCGCCGGTGCCGACGCTCCACAGCTTGATCGTGCAGCCGTTAATGGTCGCCACGATCTGGCCGTCAGGCGAGTAAGCCACGTCATTCACCGTGCCGCATCCGATTTGGCCCTGCACAAGTCTGCCGGCTTGCGCGCCGTTTACCGCAGACCACAACTGCGACGCTCGATCGGTCGCTCCGCTCACGACCGTCTGGCCGTTTGGCGCATAAGCAATCGAAGTAATGCCGCCAGTCGAATAGTCACTGGACCAAACGATGTCCGGACTGCCCTGCGCAAACGCGTTAAGGCAACCGAGTGCGGAGGCCAATACAAGAATTAAAGCCGTCGCAATTCGTGAACGAACACATCGTTCTGATTTTGGCTGAAGCTGAGAAAGCTCAGGTTGGATGGACACGCGCATCGTTCCCCCTCTTGTAGAGTGGAATCCTGGGGACCTGCCGCAAGCGATTCGGCTTAAATGACGATGGGTCGGGACCGGCCGAATTATATTTCGATTGGCCCCTCAATCGGTTACGGGAACTACTCATTCTTGTTCCGTTTTAGTCACAGATAATCGCGCCGACTTGGAGTGCGCCGACCTGTCGGCGCTTTGGTCGCTCTTGGAGTGCGCCGACCTGTCGGCGCTTTGGTCGCTATGACCTCTCTCAGGCGCTTCGCGAAAAACGGTTCGCTTCAAAACAGCCCCGCGCCAAGCCGCTCAGCAAGAAGGCGGTGACAGGTCACCGCACTCCAAATTAGTGCTGCAAAACTGCGTAAAGTCTTTGCCGGCTGTGGGATTCATTGTAAGATTGCTGGGCACGGGCGACCGCCAACCGAAGCCGCAGCCGTACGAGCGGAAACGGAGCGCGGGCGCCTGATTTAGTAATGCAAACCTTTCGAAAAATAACTGAGCGGAAATCCGACGGCCTGGTCATCCATATTTCGTCGCTCAACGATCGTTCGACTGAGGTCGTGATGCGCGAACGGATTACCATCGGCGCCTCTGAGGATTGCGACGTGAAGATCCGTCTGCCCGAATCAGCGGTCTCGACGGCCAACGGCTCAGTGATCGAACTGGTGAGACTAAACGGCGTCTATCGCATTGCGAGCTACGATTCGAATCTTCAAGTCACGCTCAACAATCGTCCGATCAAATCCAACAAGACCATCGACGACGGCGATGAAATTTGGATCGGCCCGTCGGGACCGTCAATACATTTTTTTCCGATTCAGGCGACTGCGGCGTTGGTGCCGGGACGTCGCGGTGGCGCGCACGTGGCGCCGTTCATCGAACAGGCAGCGATGGAAGCCTCGGCCACTTCGCGACGCGACGATGCCAAGATCTTCCTGCGCGAGTTCACCCGCGAGCTCGTACGCGAGATCAATCCGAGCACAAAAATTGTTATCTTCGCCATCCTGATCGCCGCGGTGCTGGGATCGCTCTACATCGGCTTTGGCGTCATCAATGAGATGCGCCGCACGCGCCGCATCAACGACGAACTGCGTGGACAGATTCAGGCCGCCAAGGGCGAGGTCGAACGCACTAACAAACAGCTCGACCAACTCAATCGTTCCAACAAAGACGTAATTCGCAGTCTTTCGCTCGCAGTCCAGTTGCGCCAGGACTATGGCAGCGGTGTTTGTTTGATCTACGGATCATTCATGTTCGTCGAGGTCGGCACCGGCCGCCCACTGCGCTATCCCGAATCGCAGGCTGGCGAGTCAGGCAACAACATTCAAAATGGAACTGAATCTCCTGTCCTGACACCTGACGGAAACGGATCGATTGCCGAGTTTGATTTTGTCGGCACTGGTTTTCACATCGGCAATGGATACGTGCTCACTAACCGGCACGTCGTACAGCCATGGCTGGCTGACGAGCGCGCTCAAAGTCTGAACAGCTCCGTGCGCGGACAACCTCGTCTGCGAAAGCTGACCGCGTTCTTTCCCGATCAATCGCAATCTATCGTTTTGAAATTCAAGCAGGCCTCGCAGCGTGACGACGTCGCCGTCTGCACTATTGATGCGAAAGATCTGCCTGAGAAGCTTCCCGTGATTCCTTTGGAACACGACGCCAGCGAAGTGGTCGGCAACATGGTAGTGACCATGGGTTATCCCAATGGGCCGGACCGGTTGTTGGCCCTGCTCGACGAGAGTGAAGCACGCGGCGTGCTCGAGCGCTATGGATCTGTCGAAGCATCGCTCGGATACCTGGCCCAGACAAAGCACATTCAGCCGCTCACCACGCAGGGGAACATTACCGACCTCGACGTGCGGCGAATTGTTTATGACGCCCGCACCGGCGAAGGCGGATCGGGCGCGCCGTTGTTTGGTCCATCGGGAAAAGTTATCGGGGTCACGTTTGCAATTTTCACCGAGAATACGGCATCTAACTTTGCTGTGCCGGTGCGTTATGCCCTCAACCTCCTGGAAAAGTCAGGCTGGACGGAGCCGCCTAAGCCGGAAGAGCCGGATGGCAATCAGCCTCAGGCTGCTGCTCGACCGGGAAATTAGAGGGGCCGCATTGGATTTGATCAGGAAGTTGGCATGTCTCTTGCTGAAAAATCACGACGTTATTCTAAATCGAGCTCAGATAGACGCTGTTGACTTGTGGAAGCGCAGGAACATTGCTTGAATTGGAGCGTTTTTCAGGTCAGGAGCCTACGAAAAGCTGCATGACAGCGCGAATTTGCCCCTTCAGTTTTCCCGGCCGCGCGTTTTTGCGCGTGATATTTCTATTGCTGGTGATTGCGCTCGGATGGAGCGAGCTCGCTGCACAGTCGCCCCAGCATTTCACCAAACCTGATAATCCCACCACAGTTGCACCAGCCCCGCCGCCTGTATCAACAACCACGAACGGTAGCGACAAGCTCAACACAGAGCCCGCGCGCGATGCGCCGGAAAAGTCGCCTCAATTAAGACTCGAGAAATTAAAGTTAGAAGGCGGCGCAGAGTTGCTCACGATTTTTGGCCGGGTCGATGGCATGAAGGGCCGAGGTGAGGTTACGCCCGAGGTGCCATTGTTAAGTGTCGTGCGCGACACCCTCGGGGATGACAACCCCGAAAATGATCAGCTGCGCTATGTCTGGATGTTGACGTACACCAAGCCGACGCTGGGAAAGCGCATCGCGTCGGCAATTCCCTTCCTTTACCACTCGGTCGGAAACAAACGAAACGCTTCCAGTGGTCCACCGGCGCCGATTCTCGATCTGACCACCGCGCGCCGCGAAACCTGGAACCGGTTTTTCTGGTACGGACTTCAGCATGCCTTCTTTGACACATACGGGTTGCCGCTAAGACTTACCAGTCGCACCTATCGTCGCAACTCGATGGACTATCGCAGCGCGCACGTGGCCCAGGCGCTGACGATTCTTGGCACATTCGAGAATCTGGAACAGCGCTCGTTGGACCAGAACAACTTCCTGGCAGATAACGATAGCGCGCAACCTCAGGTGATCCCGACGTCGTTGAGCAGGACCAGCACCTACGCCCCGGTAGAACTAAAACCAAATTTTACGATTGGGGAAATGCTTGAGCTGCGCGCTCGGCTTTTGCTCACCGGAAAATTCTTTGGCGGATTTTTTGGTCCCGACAGGTACCACGACACGGTCGCTAAGTATTCGTCGAAGTCATTGGACCGCAGCGGTCACAATTGGGACCTGTTGCGACAGCAAGCCGAGGCCGACGGACTCTACTTTGAACCGCTGTCCATGCCAGACGGCACAGCCACTCACGCGGTAATTTGGATTTCAAAGAGTGACCTCGCCGCACAGAGCGACCGGCGGTTCAGCGGCCGATTCCTGAACATCAAGAACCCCTGGACCGACGAGCGCTTGAAGCATTGGACGGGTTATTCTGAGACTCGATTGTACGATGAACAAAATCGCCGCGTAGCCACACCGGGTGAAAATGTTCGGCGGCTCGATATGATTCCGCTGGCGGTCTACGGCTTGAATCATCCGAAGATTCCGGCCTTGCTGATCGATTTTCGGAGCGGTTTCAATGCTAAGAAACGCGAGATCTCAGGCCGCGTTTTTAACGATGTCGCGAAAAACGTCCTTTCGCTCTCAAGCTTTGGCAACATTCCCTATTTAGCCGGTCGCAAGGTCTACGGATTTCTCACCGACCGGCGCGGCATGGATGTGAATCAACCGTCCAGGCTGCGAAGCTACTCGGAACTGAAGTTGTTACTGGCCTTCAATTCATCGATCGATCCGGAACTGCGCAGTGAGCTTGAACGCCGTGTCGAGGCGGTATCGCTCAATCCGCTTTCAAACGATAGTGACAGCGAAATTGAGCTGGCGCGGCAACAATATGCAGCGCTAATCAGTTTTGCGCGACGTGACGATGGGCTTCCCGCGAAAATCGCACGCGACCGCCGCGCCGAGATGGTACCCCTGGTCCACGGACCGTTTGCGCGCTTCATGATTGGACTCGGGAACGTGGTGACCTTCGGCCGTTACGTTCATCGCGAAGACGCCACGCCGGAACTGAATGAACGCATGGAGCTCGCGCGACGCGTAAAGCATCACACCCAATTCTTACAGGAAGTGGCAAAGTCCTCTCCTTTGGTCGAAGTCGTGTGGAACATGAGCGAAGTGCGGACGTCGTTGCGATTTTTGGCTGACCGCTCGACTGCTGCTAATGGCTCTTCGGCACGCGCCGCCGCGCAGGTGTTCCAACACACTGAAGATTCTGAGACGCGCTTGCTTTGTCTCGACGTGTTGTCGCGCATCAACGATAAAACGGCCCGAAAGGAAATGCTGCGAATTTTCCGGGAACAGCAGCCGCAGTCCGAATGGCGCGGCGCCATAGCCGCGCGTCTGCGCAAAGCCGTCACTGAAGATGCGCACATGAAGCCGGCCGAAGCAAAATCAGTTCTTAGCGAAGTGGGTCAGCCCTGATTCTTTTCTTTCCGGCTGTCCGGCGGACTTAATACTACGATCGCGTGGCGATCGAACTTTTCATACTGAGTAATGTTAATTAAAGGGATTTTTCTCCGCGCGAAGCGAAGTTGCGATTTCGTTTCGCGCGTAACAGTTAGGAACAACAGTAAAGCGTTAATGTGGCTTGCAGCTTTGGTGTTTTTGCTCACACCGCTGGCGCAATCCTCAGCCGCGGCCCAGGCCAAACGGGTCGTTTTGATCAAAGTTGACGGCCTGCCCTTCGATACGGTCGATCGCTTCGTGCGCGAGCGTGATCCGCAAACCGGAAAAAGCCGGCTGCCCTGGATTGATTACATCTTCTATCAAAATGGTACGCGCCTCTCGAACTTTTATGTGCGCGGCATGAGTCTTTCGGCTCCTTCGTGGTCGCTGGTAGACACCGGCCAGCACCTGCAAGTCAAAGGCAATGTCGAATTCGACCGTGACATCCTGCACACCTACGATTATCTCAATTTCATGCCGTTTTATTTCAAGCAGTTTTATCGCGGCACGATCGATATGCCCGGGACTGAGGTAATTGATTCGCTGGGGCTGCGGCTGATGATGGATGCTTACGATAATTACGAGCGATTGCCGGGATTTCAATTGTACGGACGCGGATCGCGCATGAGCACTCTCCAGCGCGCCGGACAGGCTCAGTTCGGCAAAAATCCGATCAAGCTGGCCGAAGAGTTTGTGGTCGGCCTCGATCTGCGCAACGCGGTGGTTTCGCAATACCAACGCGAGCTGATTGACCAGCTCAACGATCCAAAGGTGCGTTATCTCGATTTGTTCGACATGTCCTACGATCACGCTGCGCATCACACCAACGACAGCCAGTCACATCTGGAAATCCTGCGCGACCTTGATTCCCTGCTCGGCCGGGTGTGGATGGGAATTCAAAAGAGTTCCATGGCGTCTGAGACAATGTTGGTTGTCGTCTCGGATCATGGCTTTAACACTGACGACCGGGTGATTAGCCAGGGATTCAATCTGGTGAAACTGCTCGGCAGTCGCGAGGGCGGCGGCCATCACGTCATCACCAAGCGACGCCTGTTACTCGACTATTCGATCAAAGGCATCAATCCTTTTGTGCCGCCCATCGTTACGACCACGTCGCAAACATATTATCTTAAAGGCCAAAGCACGGATTATCCGACGGCCTTATTGGATTTTGATGGAAATGAGCGCGCCGGCCTGCATCTGCGCAATACGGATCTCAATGAGCTGCACATCCTGCTCCAGCAACTTCAGCGTAAAGATCTTTCACCGGAACTGCGACGCGCGGTCAGCGACGCGTTCTTTGCAGTCATCGCGCGTGACCGGAAAGCCTGGTTGCCCGAACTTGATCAATTCATGACTGAGCTGGGCGGCCTGCATCACGCCATCGAAAAGCAAAACGCGTTGTGCCTGGCGCAGCCGAAAAAATTCACGCCCGAAGACCGTCTCATGGGCCGCGATGACGCCGCGCGGCGCGTCTGTCTTCAGGCCGTGCAATGGACTGAGCTCGAAACGAATTACACCGCGCACATCGCCTTAATGCGCAGTCTTTTGTCGCTCCATCCCGAGACCTTTCAACCATTGAACCTGAAGATCGAAACATTGATTCCGCGCAACTCGATGGGTCCGCGTAACACGGTTTATGAGCTGCAGAATTATATAGTCGGTCTGGGGCCGGCGGGCTTGGTCTTAAGACCTGATGGATCGCTGGACATCGATCGCACCTTCGTGCGGATAAATTACTTCGATTTTCTTGAGCGGCAGATCGTGAGAAACAATGTGCAGCCCGGTGTTTCGAACCAGCCCATTGACTTCGTGGCCACGCGCATTCCGCGAGAATCGATCGCGCCGCAACTGCCGGAAGATTTGCAGCCCGACGACGATGTGATCTGGCTATACGGTGGGCCGGACCGCCAGACGCTTTTGCTGCCGCGCGGTGAACGGGGCGGCCATCTGAGCCTGCGTTACCTACCCGTTGCCCATCTCACGCAGAACGTCGATGGCACGATTCACTTTGATCGAATCGAATGGCAATCAAATCTGCCGCTGCGCATCTTTGAGGACGCGCGCTTTGACGTCCCGGGAAACGACCGCATCAGCTGGCTCAATAGCTGGCATACGGACGTTGAGTGGTTGCGCGCGCTGCACAAGACACAATATTCTAACGGTCTAATCGGTTTGCACGAGCAATTTACGCAGTTTGTCGCTCCCGCTTCTGACGCCGGCACACCCGGCTTATCAGAGGACGAGCGCCTGGTGCGCAGTTTTCGTCGCCGGCAGCGCCGATTGGCTGAGACTGACTTGCAAATCAATGCAAACGATCATTGGAACTTTGATGTGCGCGGGTTCAATCCCGGTGGCAACCACGGATCGTTCTTTCGTATTTCGACGCATTCCACGTTGATGTTCGCGGGTGGCGAACGCACCGGGATTCCGCGCGGACTCGCAATCAATGAACCGTATGACAGTTTAAGTGTGGCGCCGACGATTTTCGCGCTCACCGGCAATCTTCAGGCGGATAACAGCCCCGCGGAGAATCTGGCGAAGCGCGGCTTCGTAAAATTTCCGGGACGGGTAATCACCGAAGTGACCGGAAAGGACTTTGGGAAAGTGAATGCGTCCGTGCCGGCGCAGTAGTTGGATGCTCTCAATGGCAATCGCCCGCAATCGGAGTGAGTTTAGTACCACCTGCGGTAGCAGGTGGGTAGTTTATTAAAGGAAGCACCCATCCGCTACCGCGGACGGTATTGACTTCATCGCCGAGTTGAATTGAATGACTGACGCACACTCATCAACAAAACCATCGCGCAGCAAGCGGGCGGTCGCCTGGGGCCAGGCGGTCGCGTTCCTGCTGGGGGCCCTGCTACTCGCTTACGTGGTGCGCAAAGTCGGCGTGCAGTCGATCTTCACCGCGCTGAGCCGCGTCGGTTTCGGGTTTTTCATCGTGGTCGCGCTGAATGGCTTGCGTCATGTGCTGCGCACCATCTCTATGCGCATTTCCGTTCCTCCTGAGCATCGTCGCTTTACGTTTATGCAAGCCTTTGCGGCCCGTCTCGGCGGTGAATCGATGAGCTTTCTCACCTTCGCCGGACCGTTGTTAGGCGAACCTACCAAGATCGCGCTGCTGCGAAAGCGCGTCCCGCTGGTCCATGGAGTACCGGCACTGGTAGTCGACAATCTGCTCTACAACTTGTCGGTGGTGTTGATGATTTTTGGCGGCGCGACTTTGATGTTGTTCGCGTACGCCGTGCCGCCGGTGGCGCGTGAGATGCTGATCGTGATCGCGGCCATCGCTTTTCTCGGACTCGTGGCGGCGGGATTAGCCACGCGAAAGCGAGCGACATTAATCACCGCGCTGATCGACAAACTCGCCCGCAAGGGGTTTCGGCCAAAGTTTCTGCGCTCGCGCCGGCATCACATCTATCGCGTCGAACTTACAGTGTACGCGTTCTTCAAGCGACGCCGCACTGCATTCTTGTCGATGATCGGGCTCGACGTCGTCTCGCACATCAGTAGCGTGATCGAGGTTTACATCACGCTCAGAATGCTCGGGTTTACCGCGGACATGGGTGCGGCTTACATCATCGAGTCACTCACCAAGGTCATTAATTTCGCCTTCGGTTTTGTACCCGGAACGATTGGCGTCTACGAAACCGGCAACGGAATCATCCTGCGCACACTCGGCTACACTACGGCCATCGGATTGGCGCTGGCGATTGTGCGCAAGGCCGCCATCATCTTCTGGACCGTGATTGGTGTTTTCGTCTTGACGTGGCGCGCGGTGCCGAACGCCTGGGCCAGCCTGCTGCATCGCAGTCCGCGCCTCCGCAAACTGATGGACAGTCTTGTGCTTTCCAACATCGCGCATCGTCCGGCGCGCACGGCGGTGAGCATCGCGGGAATTGCGCTGGGCGTCTTGCTGGTCGTCTTTACCGTGGGGTTGGCCCATGGTCTTTTGCGTGAGCGCGGACGTCGCGAAGCAAACATTGGCGCGGAGATATTGCTTCGGCCGGCGGGTTCACTTGGCCTGAGCGGCGCGCAGCCTTTCACACTGCCCGTGGCCCATGCAGCGGAATTGGCGCGCGTCGACGGCGTACGCGCGGCCGTGCCGATCGGACAGACTCTGGATAAAAGCGATACCGGTTTTGGATCCCGCTTAGTCGAAGGCATCCCCTTCGATCAGTACGCCGCCCTGAATAACCTGACCATCAATGAAGGCCGAAAGTTGGATAAAGGCGACGAGGTGATTATCGACGCGGCCTGGAAGAACGAAAAGCAGGTGGAGGTCGGCCAAACCACGATCATTTTTGACCGCCCCTTCCGCATCGTCGGCGTCTACGAGCCACCCGGTGGCGGGCGTTTGAAGATACCGCTGTCGACGATGCAGGATCAGGTGGGCAGCGAAAACCGTTGCAACGCGATTCTGATCGCGGTGCACGATCCGGCGCGCCAGGACGAGGTGGGAGAGCGCATCAAGCAAACATTTCCGGAAGACCAAATTATTTTCACACGCGAGCTGCCCGAAATCTATATGACCGCTCTGCCGGCGCTGAACGTTTTTCTAAAAGTCGTCATCGGCGTCGCCGCCACTATCAGCACCCTCGTGATCCTGCTGGCAATGTATACGACCGTGACTGAGCGCACCCGCCAGATCGGCATCCTCAAATCGCTCGGCATGTCCAAAGCGTCAATTGCCTGGGTGATCGAGCAGGAAGCAATTCTGGTCAGCGTCCTTGGTGTGTTTATCGGCGTAGTCCTGATGTTACTGGTGCGAGTGACCGTGATGCGATCTACTTCATTGATCGTCGATGTCGAGCCCAAGTGGATTGCTATCTCGCTCGTGGTTGGCTTAATCGGTGGATCTATCGGCGCACTCTACCCCGCCCTGCGCGCCGCCCGCCAGGACGCGGTAGAAGCGCTGAGTTACGAGTGATCCAGGTGCGCCTTGTAGCGGATTTTTGCCAGAATGTGACGAGGCAATCTGACGTATTAAAACTTCAGGTTGTGGTCTTACACCCACCACCGAACGAAACCGCCATCAGAACTGTCGAATCTCTACGGGCTGCTACAAGCGCGGCTTGACTCCCATTGAAACGCGTCGCATAACAAATCGCGGGACGCGAGCGGTTCGCGGGTATGTGCGTGCTGCGCGGCCTTGATCTTCTATGCCTATGTTCTGCTCTCTTGATATCATGGCGCGCCGAATAAATCGTTCGACGCACTGCTGTAGGAAAGTAACGGAAGGGGGCTCAAATGGGATCGATCCTGAATGACAACGACCGCGCCGCCATCTGCCGGCGGATCAATTCCGTGACGAACGCCTCGGTGCCACTCTGGGGAAAGATGGATGCCAAGGCGATGCTTACCCATCTGAAACAGTCGGCGCTAATGGCTCTCGGCGATTTAACGGTCGCATCAAAGGGCAAGCGGGTCTTTCAAGTATTCCCCGTCAAGCATCTCATCCTGCACGTAGTGCCGTTCCCAAAAGGCGCACCGACGGCGCCTGAGTTACTGGTTGCCGACACCGCACCGGTCGACGCCCTTCGGTCTGAACTCGTGTCGCTGGTAGAGCGCATTGGGACCGGACCGCGCGAAGGTTATGGACCGGTTCACCCGCTCTTCGGCCGGCTCTCATTCCGCGAGTGGGGCGTGGCGACATACAAGCATTCCGATCATCACCTACGTCAGTTCGGCGCGTAATGCATGGCGGGGAAGAGCTTTGGCACCCGCTTTGGCGATTCGTCCGAACTGTTTGACCTGAAAAGGAGAGTGCCATGAATATTCATGCAAAGTTGTTTGCGGTCATGTTTTTCCTTTTCGTTTTGAGTTCCACATCGCTTGCGCAGTCGCCGCAGCAGCCTTCGCCGCCAGGCGGGATGGAATCAGTGGCCAACGAGGTGGGGATGTTACGCCAGTCCGTGCAATCGCTGGATGCAACGCTGAGCGACATTGCCGGCAAGCTCTTGCCGCTCATCTCCAAGTCAAAAGACGCTTCGGCAGAATCTGCCAGCCGGATATCGGGACATTTCGCTTTGCTGGCTCAGGCCGAACAACGAGCTGAGATGCTGCGCAAGCAACTGCTCGATCTGATCGAGAAAGAAACCCAATATCAAATTCGCATTACGCAACTGGACGAAGATATGCGCCCGGACAACATTGAACGCCAGTTGAATTCTTACGGCACTACTCGCACGGCCGAAATGCGGGAAACCCGACGGCGCGTTCTGGAAACCGAGCGCCGCGGTTATCAAAACCTTCTCACACTCGTGTCAGGCAATCGCATTCATTTGGAAGAGGATCTCAAACAAGCCGACGCCCTGGTGGCAAGGTTGCGCCAGCGGTTGAACCCGCTCATCGAACGGGAAATCGAAAAGATCCCGCAACCCTGATCTCGAAATAATTTTGGAGTGCGCCGACTTATCGGCGCTTGGTCACTGCGACTGCGAAGGCGGTGACAGGTCACCGCACTCCAAAGTACAATTGACGTGCAAACTATGCCAGCCCATAAATTCGCTACTGCCATTACCTGTATCGATGGACGCGTGCAGCAGCCGGTCGCCGACTGGATGAAATTGCACATGAACTGTGAGTACGTCGATCTGGTCACTGAACCCGGCCCGGACAAAGTAATCAGCGAAGGCACAACCTACGTGGTGGACGAGATCGTGCGCAAAGCAAAATTCTCGGTTGAGCATCACGCTTCACCCGTGGTGGCGATTTGTGGCCACCATGATTGCGCTGCCAACAAGGCTGATAAGGAGGAGCATATCGAGCAGATTCTTGAAAGCGTGCGCGTGCTGCTTTCCTATCATTTTGATGTGCGCGTGATTGGCTTGTGGTTGAACGAGTGGAACTCAGTCGAAATGGTCTGGGATACCCAGGCAAAGCAAGCGGCCGGAATTCCTTTGTAGCCAACTCTCCCTTTCCTTACCTCATCATTGTTGAGGATCAGCTAACCCCCGTCGGTCTTTATGAGGTCAAATTACTTTTCACAGCGTGCGACTTTGGTTCTCGCCGTGGTTCTGTTCGCGTGCATTTCCGCCAGCGCCCAAAACCCTTCCGCCGGGTGGACGGCCAGGTTGGATGGAAAAGTTCGCTTCTACCAGATGACCGATGTCGGCGCCTTAGTCGTCGGAACGAAAGACTCGCTCTACGCCATAGACGGCATGACGGGCGACATTCTCTGGCGTCGCAAGAACACTTCCCTCGACGAAAACGACGTCGCGCCGGTCCCGGGAACTGATCTGGTGCTGCTCAGTTTTGAAAAAGGTGAACGCACTCGCATCGAGGCCACCGACATCCTTTCCGGCGAAGCTATCTGGACCAGCGAGAAACTCAAAGGCGCCGTGATGCAGATGTCGGTTGAGACTGAAGACAACTTGCTTGCGGTCGTTCTGGCAAGGGACGCTAAAGCCAAAGCCAGCGACGAGTTGAAACGGCATCCGGTGGTGCATGTGCTGAATCTCTCGAACGGAGATGAGCTCTGGAAACGCGAAATCGAAAGCGACATCGAGATGATGCCGGCGCGCTGGACCGAAAATGAAGAAGTCGAGTTCACCCTCGATAACTATTATCCGCCAATGTTTTTGAATGGCCGGCTGTATCTGTTCTACGAGGGAGCTACCTCGTTCGAAGCGCGCTCAGGCAAAGAGCGCATGCGCGAAAAGTTCCGCATCAACGAAAGTGGGTTGGCGCTTACCGAAGCTGCTCCGGTGGTCGACGAGGCCTTCATCTACACCTCGGGCCGTGGACACGTGCGCGCAATACGTCGCGATAGCGGCCAAATCGAATGGGAAGCGAAAGACCTCGGTCTGACGCCTGAGATTATCTTGGCCGGGAGAGTTCTCTACGCGCGCACCGGCGGACAGTTCACTCGTTTGAAAGATGGTGAAACAGTAGAGCGCGGGCCTTACGGTGTGACCGCAATCGATTCGCGCACCGGCAAGATTCTGTGGCGTTACAAAGGGGCCGATAAAGGAATCACAAATGTGGTCTTGCCTGATGCCGCAACTATCGCCATCGCAGACCGCGACGATCTGATTATCATCGATGCCGCGAACGGAAAGCGCCGTGCTCGATGGCCGCACCGGATCAAGGACGCAGCATTCGCTCTCCTCAATCAGAACAATGAAGTGATCATCGGCGGGCGCGAAGAGATCGTTGCTTTCAATGCTCACGATGGTCAGAGCGTTTGGCGGGCCAGGCATGCACCGCCCGGCCGGGGCCTGCTGAGAACGATTACCGCGATCGCGGCCCGCGCCGCTTCGCTCTATTTTCGTTTCGGCGGCACGGCGACGATGGCCTTTCGTGGAGTCCAGGTAGCCCGCGCTGTTTCGTCTCTGAGTTGGTCCGGCCTCGCCACGCGCTCATCGTTCTCGAATCTACAAAGCCTGGCGACGAACGCAGGGCGATCGTATGTGAACTCTCGTTTTCGGGCATTCGGCGTAGCGTCACGCGCGCAGATCGGCGGTATCAGCCGCGTGGGCATTCGCGATCGCCTGGTCGAACGGCGCCCCAGCAATGTTGAGGACCGGTTGTTGGATCGGCTCGATCCGGCAAATCAACTGGAAAGGCTTGCAAGATTTCTCTGGCATCAGGAACGTTTGGCGGCATTGCGCGGCGACTGGATGTATTTCTACACCGACCTGAAAGGCGTTGACGGAAAGGGATTGGCGGGCGTCAACATCCACACGGGCGCCAACGATCGGCAGGTGCGGCTCAGCGATTTGGATGAGCGGTTTGTGACAGACGAAGTCTCGGGGATGCTTTACTCAGCGGATAACAACCGGCTGATTGGGTACTCGGTCAGGCGGTGAGTAGAATGAGATGGATTTAACATTCAAGCCCCACCGTTAGAGCGCGCCGGGAGTCTTAATACCGCAAAGCGGTATCGTCTTACAGCCCAGGGTTGTGAGCGAAGCCAACTAACCTGGGACAAGTCGAGTATTTAATTCAACCCGGTACGGGTTGCGTCGATCCATGGACCATCCCTAACAACCTCGTTCACGCACCCGCGTTGCGGTTGATTATTGATTGGCTGTGATCCCAGGGTAGCTCGCTTCGTTCGCAACCCTGGGCTGGGATTTGTAACCGCTTCGCGGTAAATCCAGATCGTCACGTTATTTGGGCCTCACGGCTTCACTGCTTTCTCCAGCGATTCCCATGACTGCTTCAGCAAACCACTAATCTTCGACCAATCCTCTTCCGTCATGCCCCCGCTCTCAGCCTTCGTATCGCGAATGGTCATTGCATCCGCACGTAGTTGTCCGTGCACCATCAAACGATCCACCGGCACCTGATAAATCTCGGCCTGAAGTTCCGCCAGCGCCCGCGGCAGATCGCCCGGCGGATGTTGTGCGCGCTCGCGATGAATGATCCACCATTCGAGCTCGAGACGAGCCACTCGATCGACATCAAACGGGATGTCACTCATGTTGCGAATCGCGCCATAGAACTTAACCAAATGCGGCAAAGCTTTTTCATAGTCACTGCGGCCGTGTCCCTGCTTGAAAGTGAAAGCGGCGTCCGCGGCGTAATAGGCCACCTGATTGGAACGGACCAGAGGCATGTGATACTGCGTGCGAAGCAGCTCAGACAACTGATTGAAAAGTGCGACACGCTGCTTTTCGTAGTACGAGCGCCACATTGCCGTTTCCAGACGGGCCACTTCGTCCGCGTCGAATTCGCGCAGGTGTGTGGTGCGAGGAAAATAAAGATCGTAGAGCACGCCTCCCACCAGCAGTACCAACACCGCTAACACAACGCGAAGGGTGATTTTGAGGGTTCGGCTCGACATTATTTACGCGACATGATATTTCAATCCGCTTCTTATGCCACAGAGACCAATCAAGGCCATAGGTTTCGCCATTCTAATCTGGATAATTGGTTTTGTCTGGGGAAGCATAGTCTTTATGACGCCATCGCTGAAAAACGTTTCGGCCATTCCGTATGTTTCGAGTAATCCAGCGATCAGTTTTCCCATTCTGCTCCTCTGGCTGGTGGTAACGTATTTCCTCGCGTGGAATTATCTGGCCGGGACAAAAGACCGGGATCCCGAAGGCCTGAAGCTTGGGTTTGTTTTTGCCGGGATAAACTTCGCGCTCGATCTCGTAGTCCTGGTGTTCCTGCTGAAGGCTGGTTTCTCCTATTTTGCTTCAGCCACCGTTTGGCTGGCTTACTTGATTCTGCTATCGATTCCGTGGCTTACTGGTCGCTCGTTGCAGAAAGCGATTCCGTAGGCTTTTGCAAAAACATTCGCAGGCATACATAAAGGAAAACACGACTATGGCTTATACATATCAGGAACTAAGACACAAGACGCTGGCCGAACTGCGTGACATCGCGAAAGACATCGAGCACGAAGCCGTGCAGGGTTACACTCAATTGAACAAGGAACACCTGGCGGTGGCCATCTGCAAGGCCTTGAACATTGACATGCATGAGCATCACGATGTCGTAGGTATCGATAAGGCGACTATCAAGTCGCGCATCAAAGAGCTGAAGAAGAAACGGGATGCGGCGATCGCGTCACAAGACCACGCTCAACTAAAGAAGTCGCGCCGGAGCATCCACCGGCTTAAGCGAAGAATCCACAAAGCTACCGTATAACCGTCCCCTGCAATCCCACCGCAAGGAAAGCGGAAGAATACTGTGCGGATTCACCTCATCCGCCAGCGTAGTATTTTCCCGAACTTTCTGTGTCTCTCCCTGAAAATGTTTTTCGAGAGGGGATAAGTATTTATGAGACGGAACTCACTCCCGGTATTCTATGTAATCCTACTGACAATCGCATCGCTGGGTATGGCCCATGAGACGGCTGCCCAGGGTCGCGGCCGTGGTAGCGGCGGCGGATCTGCTGGCGGACCACCGCCTGGAGCCGGCGTCGAGCGCGGGCTTGGCCGTTCATCGGACAGCTCGATGGGACGCGCCGACACGGGTCGTGGGAACGCGTCAGATCGTTCAAATGGCCGATCCGATACGGGTCTCGATCGGGCACGGATTGCGAGCGATAATCTCAAAACTGCCGATGATGATTTGCGCCGGCATCCACGCCTGGCCAGTGATCTTCATCTAAACGCGAACGATCTTCGCAATGATTATCAAGCGGCCCTTGGGGCAAATGCGAACCTGACATTTGGCCAGTTCGTTGCCGCCACCAGGCTGGCAAATAATTTGGGTGGAAGAAATCCTGCGATTACGCGTAGCGCCATCCTCGCCGGATTGGCTCAGGGTGACAGTCTCGGAAAGACGCTGCGAAACCTGGGCATGGGAAAGGATGAAGCCAAGGCAGTGGTGAAGCAGGCTGAACTCGAAGTCAAGCAAAGCAAACGTCGCGATTAGTTCTTACTAACAACAACCTGACGGGCGTGCCGGTCCACAACCGGCACGCTTTTTTGTTTCCCAGCACGCCTTTCCTGGATTGCATTCCGTATTGACTTTGCCTGGGAACTGGCATAGAAGATCTTCCGCAAATTCCTCTCGACATTTCGATCTGAGAAAAGAGGTAGCTCGGATGAAACAAGCTATCAGTATCAACGTCAATGGTGTCGACCATACGGCCGAGGTCGAGCCACGAATGCTGCTCGTGCACTTCCTGCGCGACGTGCTCAGTCTTACCGGCACACATGTCGGTTGCGAAACTTCGCTTTGTGGGGCCTGCACCGTTTTGCTTGATGGGCTCGCCGTCAAATCGTGCACGATGTTTGCCGTGCAGGCAGCCGGATCCAACATCACCACGATTGAAGGACTCGCTGCCGGCGCCAATCTGCATCCGATCCAGGAAGGTTTTTGGGAGCAGCATGGCCTGCAGTGTGGTTACTGCACGCCGGGGATGATCATGGCTTCCACCCAGATTATCGATCGCAACCCCAATCCCACGCGCGAAGAGATCCGGCACGGGCTGGAAGGAAATCTTTGTCGCTGCACCGGATACCAGCACATTGTTGAAGCAGTTGAGTACGCGGCGAAAAAGGCACGCGCGTAATTTTTGGAGTGCGCTGACTGGTCAGCGCTTTTCCAGCACTCCAAAAAAGGAGAGACCATGGCTGAGACTTATGTTGGCAAGCGAATCAAGCGAACCGAAGATCCGCGACTGATCAAAGGGTTAGCGCACTATGTCGATGACATTCGCCTGCCTGACACTCTGCACGTAGTGTTCGTCAGATCGATCTATGCACACGCACGCATCAAAAATATCGACACGTCCGAAGCTCTGAAAGTCCCCGGCGTAGTCGCGATTTACACGGGCGAGGACATCGCCACGGCAGTTGGCCCAGTGCCCTGCGCAGCGGCGCTGCCGGATTTGAAAGTGCCGGACTACCGCGTGCTGGCTACCGGGAAAGCGCTCTTCGTCGGACATCCGATCGCCGCAATCGTCGCCAACGATAAGTATGCCGCTCGCGATGCCATCGATCTGATCTATATCGACTACGAAGAACTGACGGCGGTAGTCGAGGTGGAAACGGCGGCAGCGAATGAGACGGTGATTCATGAAAGCTTTGGCGATAATATCGCTTACACGCTGACGTCCGGCGAAGGTGATATCGACGCCGCGATGAAGTCTGCCGATCGGATCGTCTCGCAAAAGATGATTCATCAGAGGTTGGCGCCCATCGCCATGGAGCCACGCGGCGTGCTGGCCCGATATTTTCCTGGCGAAGAAGAGCTCACCGTCTGGTCATCGACCCAGATTCCACACTTACTACGCACGCAACTGGCGCTGATGATTGGTATTCCGGAAAACAAGCTGCGAGTGATCACACCCGAAGTAGGTGGCGGCTTTGGCTCGAAACTTAATGTCTATGCTGAGGAAGCGCTGCTTGGTTGGATCTCGATTCAGCTCGGCAAGCCGGTGAAATGGATCGAGTCTCGCCGCGAAAATGTAGCCGCTACGATTCACGGACGCGCTCAGGTCGGCACGATTGAAGTTGGCATCAAGAACGACGGCACCCTGACTGGACTCCGCTACAACGTCGTGGCTGATCTCGGCGCGTATCACCAGTTGTTGACGCCGGCGATTCCTACTTTGACTGGATTGATGCTCTCAGGCGCCTACAAGATCCCGGCGATTCAAATGAATGTGACCGGAGTCTTTACCAACAAGATGTCGACCGACGCCTATCGCGGCGCAGGCCGGCCCGAAGCCACTTATGTCGTCGAACGCGTGATAGATGTCATCGCCGCTGAGTTGCAGATGGATCCGGTTGAAGTGCGACGCAAGAACTTTCCCAAGGCCAGCGAATTTCCGTTTCATACGGCCACGGGCCTGGATTATGACAGCGGCGACTATGACGCCGCATTGGATAAAGCCCTCGACCTTTCGGGCTATCAGAAGCTGCGTGCGGAACAGTCGCAGGCGCGCGCGGATGGCCGCATTATGGGGATCGGACTGTCGAGTTATGTAGAGATTTGCGCGCTCGGTCCATCACAGGCGATGCCCGCGGGTGGCTGGGAAAGCGCCACGGTGCGTATTGAACCAACGGGCAAAGTAACCATTCTCACTGGCGCTTCGCCACATGGTCAGGGCCAGGAAACTTCTTTCGCCCAAATTGCCGCCGATGAGCTGGGCGTGGCCCTGAACGATATCACCGTCATCCATGGTGACACCGGCGTGGTCCAATACGGCATTGGAACTTTTGGCAGCCGCGCAACTGCAGTGGGTGGCACCGCGGTCTTCATCGCCATCCAAAAGCTGAAAGAGAAGGCCAGCAAAATTGCCGCGCACATGTTGCAGGCGGACGCAACCGCTCTTTCCTTCGAAGCCGGAAGATATTCTCGGCAAGCCGCAGCCGCGGCGACTGCCGGTACATCGGAACCTGTAGTGCCGGTTGGCGAAGCGCCTGCGGGCGCTTTGCCTGAGCCGCAGACAGAGGGCCGCAGCAGTCTCACGATTCAGGAAATCGCGCTCGCGGCGCACATCGCTAAAGAACTTCCGCCTGACACCGAACCCGGATTGTCAGCCACGTACTTTTTTGAGCCGAAGAACTTTACCTTCCCCTTCGGCACGCATGTCTGCGTAGTTGAAATCGATAAAGACACGGGCGAGATCAAAATTGTTCGTTATGTCGCGGTCGATGACTGCGGAAAAGTGATCAATCCCCTGCTCGTCGACGGGCAGGTCCACGGCGGCATCGTCCAATCGATTGGCCAGGCACTCTACGAAGAAGTTGTCTATGACGAGCAAGGCCAACTGGTTACCGGCGAGTTGATGGACTATGCGTTGCCCAAGGCTTCGCAGCTTCCGTGGCTTGAAACTGATCGCACCGAGACGCCTTCACCGGTAAACCCACTGGGAGTAAAGGGTGTCGGCGAAGCGGGAACAATCGGCGCCACGCCGGCGATCGTAAATGCGATCGTTGATGCGTTGTCACCATACGGGGTCAAACATTTGGACATGCCGGTGCGACCGGAAAACGTCTGGAAAATAATCAATTGATTTTTGGAGTGCGCTGACTTGTCAGCGCTTTCGAAAAGCGGCGATCCCGATAAGTCGGGACCGCACTCCAAAGGAGGCCTTATGATTGCCGCTGAATTTGATTACGTTCGGGCCAACACGCTCGATGAAGCGTTGACGCTGCTGGCGCAAAACGAAGAGGCAAAGATTCTCGCCGGCGGGCATAGCCTGATCCCGGCGATGAAACTGCGCCTGGCGCAGCCCCCGCTGCTCATCGATATCGCCCGCATCAAAGATCTTAGTTACGTTAGCCAGGATAACGGCCAAATTCGGGTGGGAGCGATGACCACGCACTATCAGATCGAATCGTCTGACCTGTTGAAAGAGATTTGTCCGCTTCTGCCGGAATGCGCAGGGCACATTGGCGACGTGCAGGTGCGCAACAAGGGAACAATCGGCGGCAGTCTGGCCCATGCAGATCCGGCGGGAGATTGGCCGGCGGCGATAATTGCTTTGAATGCCGAGCTGATCGCCGTCAGCAAAAACGGCGAACGCTCGATCAAAGCCGATGATTTCTTTGTGGACTTGTTGGCGACCGCGCTCGAGCCTGGCGAGATCCTTCGTGAGATCCGCATCAACACCGCGCCCGCGCGCACCGGGACGGCTTATACGAAGATGCATCATCCCGCTTCAGGATTTGCCGTGGTGGGTGTGGCTGCGAGTCTGACAGTTGGCGACGGCGGATGCGATAACGTCAGCGTCGGGGTAACCGGCGTCTCGTCGAAAGCGTATCGTGCAACTGCGGTCCAGAGCGGCTTGCAAGGCGCGCAACCAGACGCTCAAACAATTGCGAAGGCAGCCTCACATGCCGCCGACGGCGTGGACGTGAACGGCGACATCTTCGCATCCGATCAGTACCGGCGTCACCTGGCCCAGGTTTACACGCGACGCGCGCTCGCGACGGCCGCCGAACGAGCGGGATGACGATCCCAGAGTGAGGTCAGTGCCACCTGCGAACAGGTCGGTGACGTTGCGAGGCAAAGGCCTCGCAGATTTTCCCACCTGCTACCGCAGATCGTACTGACCTCTTTTTGCGAATCGAACGATCTCTTTATGAAAATTGACGCGACCTATGAAATGAAAGCGCCCCGAGAGCGCGTGTATGCCGCTCTGGTCGAGCCGGAAGTTCTGCGCCGCGCGATTCCCGGTTGTGAATCGCTGGAAAAGATTGGCGAGGATACCTACAGCGCTACCCTAAAAGCCGGTATCGGCTCGATTAAAGGGACCTTCAAAGGCGAAGTTCGGCTGGCAGACATGCGGCCGCCTGAGCATTACCGCATCGTGGTTGAAGGTAAAGGCGCAGTGGGATTTGCCAAGGGTTCAGCGGATTTCGATCTCGAAGAGAAAGACGGCGGCACGTTGATAAAGTATTCAGGCGAGATGCAAACCGGCGGCACCATTGCCGCGGTGGGCCAGCGCATGATTCAGGGCGCAGCAAAATCGATGGCAGCTAAGTTCTTTGCGGCGCTGGAAGCTGAAGTGAAGGAGAATTGAATCATTGAATCATTGAACCATTGAATCATTGGTTCATTGAAATCATTAATTCATTAGAGACAAACCACCAATGAGTCAACGAGCCAATGAATTAGAGTAAATGAACCAATGATTCAATCTCTTATCGCCGCTCTTCGCTTTGCGGCTTTTTGCTCTTCGTTCAGCTTTGACGGTTCCCCGTAGATCGCATCCTCCCAATTCCCATACATCGGATTTGGCAAGACGATAAAACGTGAGCCAAACAAAGCTTTGGTTTGCTCAGTAGCGGCGAGCCGGCTTTCCACCGTTTTACTATTTTCAAAAACTTCGGCAAAGTCGTTTAGATTGTCACCCATCAACAGGACGACGCGATATTTTGCCGCGACCGCTGCCCGACGTCCTTCCTTTACCGAACCCGTCTTCTCAGTTCTCACCAGCAGCGTCTCGTCATTTACGTTCGGAAACCCCACTTGCTTCAGATTGCGCGCGGTTCCATCTTTCTCGATCTCTTTCCGATTCGTGATGTAGAACACGCGCACGCCACGAGAGTTCGCATAACGCAGAAACTCGACAGCGCCCGGCACCGCGACGGCCTCAGCTTTGTTACACCACTCAGTCCAGGTCTTCGAGGCATAGCTGGTTCTGGTCTTCAAAAGCATTCCCTGATAGCGGCTATTGTCGAGAATCGTTTCGTCCACGTCGACAATGACCGCGCGCCGCATCCGCCGATTACGATTGAGGCGCAGATCACGATCCAGCATGATGCGCGCCAAGGCGAATGCCTGGTAAGACAACGCGCGCCGCTCGCCGGACAGTTGCGTCCAAAGGACAGCGCCGGCCTGGTATTCATTGTCGGCGGGCTGTTGCGCAAAGGCTTGCAGGCAGGAAAGCGTTAGCAGTATCGCGACTGATACAAGTTGTGTCTGAATTAACTTTTTCATCTGCATCTCCCTGAAAAAACAGGCGGGCCTGGTGATCGCACCGAGCGCCCGCCCTCAATCAAATATCCTGGGATCTAATTACCGGCTGCTGCGGCGCGCGCGCGCGATGAAGCTTTCGATGTCGGGAATGCTGCGGGCCAGAGCACCACTCATCCATTTCGTTCCCGTGTCGGTCACCAGCATGTCATCCTCAATGCGCACGCCGATACCTTTGTACTTCTCAAACGCGAGTCTTACCGCGGCGATAAAGGCGGCGGCTTCAGGACTCTGCGGCAGGTTGTCCAGGGCATCGAGCCGAATGTAGATGCCGGGCTCGTTGGTGAAAACCATGCCCGGCTCGAAAGGCGACCCACCACCCACATCATGCACATTCATGCCCAGCCAGTGACTCGTGCCGTGCATGAACCACAGGCGATATTGCCATTCAGCATCGCGATCGGTAATCAACCCCAGTTTCAGTAAGCCGTCCTTGATTACTTCGGTCGCAGCCGTGTGGACACTCGAGAGCGTTGCGCCGGGTTTGATGACTTTGGCGGCGGCTTCCTGGGCGTCATAAACCACCTGATAAATTTCAGCCTGCTCTTTCGTAAACTTTCCGCTGACCGGAAACGTGCGCGTGACGTCGGCCGAGTAGTGGCCGTACTCCGCGCCAACGTCCATCAGCAGAAGCTCGCCCGATTTCACCGGGCCCTGCGACTCTTCGTAATGCAGCGTGGTGGCATTTGGCCCGCAACCAACGATGTCCGGGTAACCCCAGTTGTCCGCGTTGCGCAGCTTGAAAGTGTAGGCCACTTGAGCATCGACTTCGTATTCCCACTTCGCTTGTGATGCGAAAGCCTGAGCGCGCTGGTGACCCTCGATGCTGATGTCGATGGCGTGTTGCAACAGCTCGAGTTCCATGGGCGATTTCCGCAATCGCATCTGCGAAAAGATCGGTGTCGCGCTCTCGATCTTGAAACCCGCCGGGTTCTTCATCCACTCGATCGCGAATCGCTGCTCCTGCCGGTATTCGCGGCTCTCGCCTTGCAGTGAAAAACTAAGCAGGTAGAGCTTGGCTTCATTGTTGTTTGCCGCGGCAAAGAGGCCAGCCAGACTAGAGCTGGCAGCTGCGCCGCGAGAAAGCAAAACATTTTCGGGATTGGGCCGGTAATTCTCATGCTTCTTCAAGGCGTTGATGAACGGTTCGAATTCTCGAGCTTCCCAAATCTCCCTCACCCCCGAAAGAGCCGCGGCCTCCTCGGCGCTGTACATGTGACCCGTCCACGTTTCGGCGCGCGCGTCACGACGTGGCAGAAACAGAAGCTCGGGCAGCGCGGCATTCCCGGGCATCAGGACGAGCGTGGCGCGCTTCTGATTCAAATTTGTCAGATAGTAAAGATTGTTCTCCTGACGAAATTGATAATCGACGTCATTGGTATACACGCGAGGCTCGCCGCTGAATAAAATCAAGATCGCTTTTGGCCCAACATCCGCGGCCACGCGTTTGCGGCGAGCAGCTAATTCGTCAAGGCGCTTCGCGTTATCAAAAACCGGCGCAGGCGGGGTGAGCCGAATCACCGGGGGCTCAGCCGCATGCACGGGTGCAAAGGAATGCGAACCCATCAGTGTCACCACTCCCGTGACCACTGCAATTGTCATCAGGAAAGTGATGGGGGATCTGAATGCTCTGCTCTTCATTATTAAGCCTCGTACGTTGTGGGTTCTTGGAAACTCGCGGGTAAAAGCTCGGTTCCAATTAGTTAGGCCGCCGCCGGCGGTTAGGATTCCCTCCCGGCGGGAATACGCGAGTCCTGCCATCGGGAAACGTAACGATACGCGTACCATCGGGCCGAGTCTCCAGCTTTGTTCCGTTAGGAAAAGTTTGTACTCCGGGTTCTCGGCGCGGGGGTGGTCGATCGGGCGGGTTGTTCCGCACCGGATCAATCGGGGGCGGTTCCGGTACTGTAGGACGACGGTCAATCGATGTGTTCGGTGTCGGCTTTGGCTCGACCTTTACCGTTTGTTTTGTGCGCTGGGTAGCGTTCTCAGTCTTGGGACTCTCCGTCCTGGGATTCTCGGTTCTCGGTTCGACCGAAATCGAATTTGGCGAAGTGCCCGGTGTCGGCTCAAGCGCGGTCGGATTCTGAGTAGTCGGCACTTCAGCAGTCTGAGTTTGGCGCGCACGGCGAATCAGAAATGCTGCCGCCACACCGGCGAGCACCAAAACCACTGCGACGGCGGCGAGCCAGGCTCGCGACTTGGCTGGAGTCGCGGCCGCCTTTACAACCGTCGGAGTCTCGGTCGCCGCGGGCACGCCCCGCACCTGCGTGGCGTCATCGACCACCAGCGTTTTCGCTTCATTGCCAAAGGCGTTGGTTTGCTGGCCGCCCATGAGAGTTCCAGCCGGAGGTGCAACGGTGTTTGCTTTTGTGGTCGCGCCGCCAGAGGTCAAAACCGTTGCTTGCTGCTCGAGCGGTTCCGCGCCTGCTAACCGGAGCGCCTCTCGCATTTCGTTGGCTGACGCAAAGCGATCATCGCGCTTCTGCGACATTGCTTTATCCAGCGCCGCAGCAACTCCACCGCTAACCTGCGACGAGATTAGGTCCGCAGAAACGAGTGGGTCGGGCAGGCCGTTCACGATCGCCGAAGCGCGACTAAGCGCGTCGGGCGGCTTAATGTTCGTCAGCAAGTGATACAAAGTGGCCCCGAGCGAATAAATATCGCTGCGTAAGTCGGTTCCCAATCCCTGAACTTGTTCGAGTGGAGCGTAATTCGGTGTGTAACCAAAGATGCTCGCAGACGTGGTCACCACAGACATTTGTCCGCCGAATCCTTTCGCGAGCCCAAAGTCTAAAAGGACTATCTGGCCACGCGCCGTCAATTTCAGATTTTGCGGTTTGATGTCGCGATGAATGATTTGTGGGTCCTGCGTGTGCAGATAGTCCAGGGCATCACAAAGCTGATCCGCCCAACGTAGTACGTCTGCCTGTGGGAACGGCCCGTTGCGACGCGTCTGCATCTCGAACAAGTCTTCACCGGGAATGAACTGCATTACCAGAAACTGGCCGTCGCCTTCGTTAAAGTGATCGCTCACTCGCGGCAGCGCCTGGTGGTGTAAACGCGCGAGGAGACGCGCTTCGCGCTCAAACTGTTTTCGCAGCTTTTCGTCGGTGAAAAGGGTTTCTTTGAGCGCCACTACCGTATCCAGGCGCAAATCGATTGCTTCGTAAACCGCGCCCATGCCGCCCTGTCCGAGCTGCCGAACTATGCGATAACGCTCTTGAAGGACTGTTTCCGGTGAAAGCATCTATCTAGCCTTTTACGTTCAATTCGCTCAGGAGTTTACCATCCCAGCAGGGCAAGACCAACAGGTTCTGCGTTTTTCAAAAAGTATACAAGCGCATCTAGGGCACGTTTCATTTTGACGAGCCAGCCGGCCATTTGGCCTTTTGAGCCTCATCACTTTAAGCGTATTCTAGGCCCCACGTGAGCGACCCAATCCCATTCGATTCTGACTCCAGAGTCATCGATGTCGGTCCGCGCCACCGTTCACGCCGCCGCTGGCTGCTGTTGGTCGTGATTGCAGGGATTGCACTGCTGTTCCTGAGCTCTCGCGCCCTGTCGATTTACGTGTCCGCCCTCTGGTTTGGCTCGCTCGGTTACGCTCCCGTCTACTGGTACATGTTCAAGCTGAAGATCGAGTTGTTCCTGATCTTCTTTTTACTTACTGCCCTGATCCTGCGCGGAGCGTTCTGGTTGATCGATCGCGCTTTCGCGTCGTTTGCCATCGGACCGCGCACCGTCTTAATCAACCAGCAGCCGGTGAAGATTTCCCCCGCACGTTTCCTGCGGCCGCTTGCCTGGATCGTTTCGATTGCGGCCGGGCTGATATTTGGTATTGGCATGCGTGAATCGTGGCGAGAATTTGCGCTTTACTTACATCAGCCGCAAACCAATCTCGCCGATCCGGTTTTCGGCAAGCCATTGAGCTTTTACCTGTTCACGCTGCCTGTCTATGAAGTACTGAGTGGTTGGTTGTTCTATCTTTCGGTGATCATCCTGATTGCCGGCATCGTCTACGCGCTGTTGGCCGCAACTCAGGAAGCTACCGCGACGGATGGCAACTCGGAGCGTGCGCGCAAATCCGCGGTGACCGTCGTGTCCTGCGCTCTTGCGGCCTGTTTGCTGATCATCGCCTGGAATGTCCTGCTCTCGCGCTACCCATATCTGTGGGAAGACCACCAAATATTCTCAGGCGTTACCTACACCGAGGCTAATTACCTGCTGCCAGGGCTTCGCTGGGTAGCCATCGCGCTGGTCATCGCGGCGATTGCTTCCCTGGTTAACGGCTTCACGTTGCGGCGGATACGAGTGCTAGCTGGCGCTGTGGCGCTTCCGATCCTGGTTTATGTAATCGCCGGGGTCGTCATCCCCTCGTACGTAACCAATTTTGTGGTCAAGCCGAACGAACTGGGCCGCGAAACGCCTTACATCGAACAAAACCTCGCCGCGACACGTCGCGCCTTTGGCATCGACAAGATCGAGCAGAGAAATTTCGAGGCGGAAACCACGGTCGAATCCTTTGGCCTGCAAAGCAATCCCGGCACCCTCGAGAATATCCGGCTGTGGGACTGGCGCGCGCTTCAAGACACCCTGAAGCAGATGCAGGCGATTCGCATTTATTATGACTTTCCCGACGTCGACGTAGATCGATATCAAACCGGCGGCCAGCCACGCCAGGTGATGATTGCGGCGCGCGAGTTGAATGACTCGAGACTGCCGGAAGCGTCGCGTAACTGGATCAACCAACGCTTGATCTACACGCATGGGTACGGTGTCACCATGAACACCGCCAACGAGTTCACGGTTGAAGGCCGGCCAAGGTTCATCCTTTCCAACATGCCGACCGAATCGACGGTGCCGGAGATCAAACTCACGCGCCCGCAAATCTATTTCGGCCAGGAAACCACCGGCGAGGTTTACGTCAAAACGAAACAGAAGGAGTTCGATTTTCCGCAGGGCGAGACGGACACTTATACGAGTTACGAAGGTTCGGGCGGCATTCGAGTAGGGAATGGGCTGCGACGGTTAATGCTGGCCTGGGCCGTTGGCGATCTGTCAAAACTTCCCTTCTCCGACGATGTCACATCGGAAAGCCGTCTAATGATCCACCGGAATATCCGCGAGATCGTTAACGGTATCGCGCCTTTTTTGGTTTACGACCGCGATCCTTACATCGTGGTGGGGAATGATGGAAAGCTCTATTGGATGATTGACGCGTTTACGGAAACTGACAACTATCCGTACTCGCGGCACTATCGGGTTGGTGACGATCAGGTCAACTACATTCGTAACAGTGTTAAAGTAGTCATTGACGCCTATGACGGTACCACCAACTTTTATGTATTTGATCCGGAAGACCCGTTGATCGCCGCGTATCGCGCGACTTTTCCCACGCTGTTTCGTGATGCCTCGCAGATGCCGGCCGATCTTCGCGCACATGTCCGCTACCCCGAAACCTTATTGCGCGTCCAGGGTGAAGTCTTTGGCCTGTATCACACACAAAGCGCGCGCGTATTTTTTCAAAGAGAGGATGCCTGGAGTGTAGCTCAACAAATGGGCCTCGACGATCAGGGCAAAAAACAGGCCCAGGGGATTGACCCTTACTACGTGCTGATGCAGCTTCCGGGCGAGCAGACGCGCAACGAGTTCGCCCTCATCCTGCCGTTCACGCCCGCCAATCGAAACAACATGATCGGTTGGATGGCCGGCCGGTCTGACGGCGATGAGTATGGCAAGCTGCTGGCGTATAACTTCCCGAAGTCTCGGTTGATTGATGGGCCCCTTCAAATCGAAGCCCGAATCGATCAAAATGCTCAGCTTTCCGCCCAATTCTCACTTTGGAATCAGCAGGGTTCCCGCGTGTTGCGTGGCCATCTACTGGTAATTCCCATTGGGAAGTCGTTGCTCTACGTGGAACCGATTTATCTCAAGGCGGAAAGCAGCCCCATGCCCGAGCTTCGTTTGGTTGTCCTCGCAACTCAGGATCGGCTGGGTGTGGGCCAGTCCTTCAGCGAGGCGATGGCCAACTTGTTTGGCGAGTCTGCAACGCAACCGAACCAGGAAAAACCGGCCCCCGAAAAACCCGGTCCGGAAAAGCCAAGCGAAGCGCAGCCCAAACCTTCGCCCACGCCGGCGGCACGCGAGACAATTCAGCAATTGGCCAATCGCGCTGCACAGGAATTCGAGGAGTATCAGAAACTAACCGCCGCGGGCAGGTTGGCTGAGGCAGGCAAGAAACTAGAAGAGCACAAACGCACACTGGAAGAGCTGCGTAGAGTCGCTGGGAAACAATAGGTTCATCGCTTGGCTTTTATTGATGTTGAGTTAACTAATCCGGTCGCTCCCGGTTCTCTAACGCCGCCACGTTCTCCGCGTGCGCTTCGTTCCGCGGTCATGACGACCTATCTCACTTGATCTTTTCCTGAAGCTCGCGCGCTTCCTTTACCGCGTCATTGTATTCGGGTTCATAGCCCGGCGTCGGCGTAATTCCCATCAGTATTTCAATCTGCTTGCGCGCGTCTTCGTTTCGATGGGCGGCCATGTAAGCTTGCGCCAGACGCAAACGCATCAGACCGTTGTTCGGCCCCGCCTTGATTCCCTTTTCCAGTAGGTCGATCGCCTTTGGCAAATCACCGCCAAGCATTCGTGGCGCCTTCATGTACATCTGGCCCAACGCCATGTATGCGCTCCCACCCTCGTAATTTGGATCCAGTTTCAGGACCGCTTCCATCTCACGTTTAATGTCCTCGATCTCAGACAAGCCGGCCAGCGTGCTGATTTCGGCGTTGCCGCCATAGTTCGCGCCCAACCAAAAATGGCCTTCCGGCCGATTGTCATTGAACTGCACTGCTTGCTTTCCCGCTTCAGTACCGTCGTGAAAGGACTTCTCTTTGACCTCATCGTCGGTGCTGTGTGCGCCCACGTAGTAGTTGAACTTCGCGATGCGCCAGGCGACCTCATAGTCGGAAGGGTTCGTTGCGAATGCCTGGCTCAGAACGATCAGGCCCTGTCTCGCCTTCAACACATCGGCGCGCTGGGCGTAAAGGTCGTCCGCCTCCTTGATTAGCTCGCCGACCGGCCGATCCGACGACGGCGGCGGGGTCTGCGCGGCCTCTTTCGCACAACTCGAACCGATTAATGCAACTGCCAGCAAAGACCCAAAGACCCATATTTTCGCGGACTTTTCTGTGAAAGCGGGGAACAAAACCCTCATATTGTCTGGTCGACGCATACAGTCACTTTTTACCTTTCCGATCTGGTTCTTGATAGGGTATATTGTCGCCACAGCAACTCAACAAGTCAGCGGAGGCACCGTGGCGGCGGCAGCATTTTACGATCTCGAAGGGACACTCGTCAGTACCAACCTGGTTCATACCCTCGGCTTTTACGCGAGGAACCAGCCGGACCTGATTCGCAGCTTCACCAAGAGCGCAGCCACCCTGCTAAGCGTCCCCTTGTTCGCAGTGAGCGACCAGTATAGCCGAAAAGTCTTCAATGACCTTTTCTTCAAGCGTTACAAAGGCGAGACCGAAGACCGCATGCGCTTTTTTGCCAACGACCTCTTCGAGAAAGTGCTGAAGCCGGCCGTCTTTCCCGGCGCGTTCGAATTAATCGAGAAGTCGCGCAGCCTTGGCCTTCGACAAGTCGTGGTCACCGGTGCGCTGGAGGTTTCAGTCGTACCGCTGATGGAATACCTCGGGATTGATGACTATGTTGCCAACCGCCTGGAATTCGTCAAAGGCGTGGCCACCGGACGCCTGTTGCCTCCGGTGTTGGCGTCGGCCACTAAGGCGTCATGGATTAGGACCTTTGCCGAGCGCGAAGGCATTAATTTGAGCGAGTCATTCGCGTACTCGGACAGCATGAGCGATTTGCCAATGCTTTCAATCGTGGGGCACCCGGCCGCAGTCAACCCCGATCTTCGTTTGCGACAGACCGCACTTCATCATGATTGGCCGATTTTGAATTTGAAATAGTCCGACCGACAAACTGACAACGCACATGGCGCTTCAATTAAGAAGAAAAACGCACGAATCCATTGTCTACATCGACAGCGATAGCGCTCCGCGCATCATGCCGTCCGGTGAAGATTTTATTCTGGAAGACATCCCGGTCGGCACTCGCGTGATTTACCCGAATCCGCCGCTGAAGGGATTGCCAAACCGCGAAGCCGCGATTCGCTATGCGCTCAATCATCCGCTCGATTGCGATCCGCTGTTTACGCAGCTCGAGCCGGGCATGAAGGTGACTATCGCCGTCGACGATATCAGCCTGCCGCTGCCGCCGATGGCGACGCCCGACATTCGCCAGACAATGCTGGAAATCGTGCTCGACATGCTCGCCGGTCACGGTGTCGATGACGTCCATATCATCATTGCCAATTCCCTGCACCGCAAGATGACGCCTTGGGAAATGAAACGCATGGTGGGCCAGAGGATCTACGACGACTTTTATCCGGACAGGTATTACAACCACGATGCAGAGTGGAAAGAAGGCCTGATCAAGCTCGGCGAGACGCGTCACAAAGAGCCGCTCGTGCTCAACCGGCGCGCGGCCGAAAGCGATCTGCTGATCTACTGCAATATCAATTTCGTACCGATGGATGGCGGCCACAAATCTGTCGCGGTGGGTCTGTGCGACTACGAATCGCTGCGCGCTCACCACGAGCCGCAAACCATTCGCGACTCGAACAGCTACATGGATCCGGCCCGTTCCGAACTGGCGAACAAGTGCGTCCGCCTCGGCAAGATCGTCGATAAAGAACTCAACGTCTTTCATATAGAAACGGCCATCAATAATCGCATGTACAAGGGCGACATGGATTTCCTCACCAAGAACGAAGACGATTTCACCGCCTTTGATCGCATGAAATTTGAAGCGATGCGTTACACGATGAGCAAAATGCCGCGGGCTGCGCGGCGCAAGCTTTTGCACTCACGGCCCTCGCAATACGAGATGACCGCCTGCTATGCGGGTAAAACTGAACCGGTGCATGCGAAGATTATTGAAAAGGGCTTTCAGCAGTACGCGATTCCGGTGCGGGGCCAATGCGACATTCTAATTACCGGAATTCCCGACATCTCGCCTTACAACGTCTACTCGATTTTGAATCCGTTGCTGGTCCAGGTCATGGGTCTGGGTTATCACTTTAATTTTTATCGCAATAAGCCGCTGCTGAAGAAAGGCGGCGTAATGATCATTCATCATCCCTGCTACGACCAGTTCGACCACAACCACCACCCCAGCTATATCGAGTTTTTCAACCGGCTCTTGCCGGAATCGCGCGACGCTTTTTACCTGCGTGAAAAATACGAGCGCGAGTTCGCCAACAATCCCAGTTACGTCGAAATGTACCGGCGTGGCAACGCGTATCACGGCGCGCATCCGTTTTTCATGTGGTATTGGGGCGAGAATGGCCGTCAGCACGTCGGCAAAGTAATCGCCGCTGGAGCCGAGAATGCTCACGTGCCCGCCATGTTGGGATGGGAACGGGCCGACAATCTGACTGAGGCGATTGCTATGGCGCGTAACTACATGGGCAATTCGGCCGAAATTACCATGCTGCATCAACCGATGATCGGCATTGCGGATATGGAGTAGCGCCACAGACTGAAGTCTGTGCCACTTGAGTTCATGAATTGGGAATCAGCACGACCGTTTGTTACTCGCGCGGCGATGTTCGCCGGGACGCTGGTACTTTCCTTCACGGTCGTGGGGTTTCTTCCGTCAACGCGGGCCAGGCGTCAGAACAGTTTTGCGCGGGCGTCGGCCGATGGAAGTCTGAATCGTATGCGCCTGCTGCGCCTGGCTGGAGCCAATGTTAATTCACGCAGCAGTTGTTGCTCGCCGCTCTTTCTCGCCGCCGGCGAGGGCCGGCTCGAGGCGGTGCGCTATTTATTGGACCAGGGCGCTGACATCAACGCCGTCGAGGCTAAGGGCCGGACCGCGATCACTGAAGCAGCTTTCTACGGAAGGTCTGAGGTGATCAAAGAACTTGTCTTGCGCGGAGCAAACATCAACGCGATATCCGATCAGGGCACCGCCTTGGACATCGCGCTCGAAACTAACCAGATGTCCGTCGTCGCAGTACTGAAGCATTATGGCGCCAGGCGCGCTTGTGATATCGGCGGATCGTGCTGACGGGTTACTAAAATGACTACCAGGTTTTCACCAACTGAAATCTTCAACGGCCGAAAGCTTTTCATCATCGGCGCTACCGGCTTTGTCGGCAAAGTGACGCTGAGCATGCTGCTGCATCGCTTTCCGAACATCGGCAAGGTCTATGTAACCGTGCGGGCGCGCTCACAGGAAGAGTCCGAGGCGCGCTTCTGGAACAACGTGTTGACGGCCGCGCCTTTTAATCCGCTGCGCGAACGCTACGGCGCGGCCCTGGATGGATTCATCCGCGACAAAGTGGTAGTCGTCGGCGGTGACGTGGCGGAAGACAATCTCGGCTTCAGTGAAGAAGAGGCTGAACGAGTCGCGGGCGACATAGACGTCCTGATCAACTCAGCGGGCAATGTCACTTTTAATCCGACTCTAGAGAGCGCGCTGCGCACCAACGTCGTGGGCACGCGCAACGTAATCGCGTTTGCCAAACGGATGAAGCGTCCCTGCCTGATTCACATTTCGACTTGTTTCGTCGCCGGTAATCGCTCGGGCTCGGTCTGGGAAAACGATGATGTAGTCGGATATTTCCCACGCAAAAATGAATTACCCGGTGTCACTTTCTCAGTCGAAGAAGAAATTCGCGACTGCGCCAAGATGAATGAACGCGCTCGCGAAGAAGCCAAGGACGCCATGATGGCCGCGTACTTTCGCGAGCACGCGCGCAAGCGGCTGAACGAAGAGATGCGCGATGGTGACGATCCGGACGCGCTCGGGTTGGCCGTGGCGCGCGAGCGTAAGGTGTGGATTCGCAACCGGCTCACTGAACTGGGCATGCAGCGCGCGGACTTCTGGGGCTGGCCAAACATTTACACCTACACCAAGTCATTGGGCGAACAAATGGTGGCGGCTGAAACTGACATGGTGCGCAGCATCGTCCGCCCGAGCATCGTCGAGTCGGCCAAGGACTATCCCTTCCCGGGCTGGAACGAAGGATTTACCACGACCGCGCCGATTGTCTTCATGACTTTCAAAGGACAACGTCAGATTCCCGCCAACAAGAAATTGATTCTCGACATTACTCCGGTGGACCAGGTCGCCGCGGTGATGCTGGCGGTGGCCGCCCAGGCCTGTGTCGAACAGCCAAAGCTTGTGCACCAGGCCGCGACCGGTGATGCCAATCCTAATAATATGGAGCGAATCATCGGCATGGTGGGTTTGTTCCGCCGTCAGGAAGAGCTCAAGAAAGAAACCGGCATAGCTCTGTGGCGCGAAATCAGCGCGCGCTTTGAAGCGTTTCCCGTTTCGCCTGAGCGCTTTGAATCAACCTCATTGCCGCTGATGAACAAGGCGGCGAAAAAGACTTCCGAGTTATTGGACCGGGCACGGCCGCGTTGGGGAGGTGGCCGCTACGAAGGCGTCATCAATCGTGTGAAGCAAACCGTGGATCGGGTCGAGGAGGAAACCCGCGAAGCCAAGGAAGCCTTCGAAATGTTTCTTCCCTTCACCGTCGAAAACGAATACATATTTCGCTCAGACAATGTGCGTGCGCTCTTTGACCGCATCGGCGCAGATGAACGCCAACTGCTCACCTGGAACCCGGAAGAGTTTGATTGGTACGACTACTGGATTAACACGCACTTGCCGGGTCTAAAGAAATGGGTGCTGCCGACGCTCGAAGAAGATATGCGGGCGCAACCAAAACGCGTCTATACCTATCGCGATCTGCTCGAGCTTTTCGAGACGACTACCAAGCGTCATTCCACTCGCGTAGCGATGCGCATCGAGCGCGATGGCCGCAAAGAACAGTACACCTATGCGGATCTTCGCGAACTCGCAACACGCGCGGCGGCCTTCTTTGCGAGTCACGGCATTAAGTCCGGCGATCGCATCATCCTTTTCAGTCATAACGCGCCCGAGTGGGGCATGACCTACTTCGGCACGCTGCGAGCCGGCGCCACCTGCATTCCGGTTGACGCCGAAAGTTCCACCAGCGAAATCGTCAACTTTGCCGGGGCGGGCGACGCTTCAGCAATTGTCATCAGCTCGCGGCTTTTGGAAGAGCACAGGCAGTTGCTGGATAAGCTAAGTTCCGCAGGCCTGAAAGATGTGAAGGTGTGGACCTTCGACGAAGTGTTTGAAATGCCCTCCCAGGAAGTTGAAGACGAGCGCATTGCCCTCCTTCCCCAACGGGTAACGGCCCAGTCGGTGGCATCTTTAATTTTCACATCAGGCACTACGGGCAAGCCGAAAGGCGTAATGCTTTCCCATCGAAATCTGACCAGCATGGTGTCGATGTTATCGTCAGTCTTTGACATGGACACCAGCGACGGGGTGCTGTCCGTGTTGCCGCTCCATCACACCTTCGAATTCTCGACCGGGTTTCTCACGCCGCTCAGTCGTGGCGCGCAGATCACTTATCTTGATGAGCTGAACAGCGAGCAACTGGCCAAAGCAATCAAGAACGGACACGTGACCGGCATGGTCGGCGTGCCTGCGCTCTGGGAGCTGCTGCACCGGCGCATCAAGAACCGCCTGCATGAACGCAGCAAGCTGGTCGGTGACACGGCCGATATGCTGATGAAGTTCAATGCGTGGTTGCGCGACAAGACGCCGTTGAATCTCGGCCAATTAATTTTCTATCCGATTCACGAAGGTATGGGCGGACGTGTTCGCTATTTCATCAGTGGCGGCTCAGCCTTGAATGACAAAATCCAGCGCGACTTTCAGGGTTTGGGCTTTACGATTTTGGAAGGGTATGGTCTGACCGAAGCCTCACCAGTGCTCACGGTGACTCGTCCGGAAAATCGCATGCTGGCAGGCACCGTGGGACGCCCCCTGCCGGGCGTGCAAATCGATATCAAAGATCCTGACGCGGCCGGTGTGGGCGAAGTGATTGCCCGCGGACCAAACGTGATGCTCGGCTATTTCGGCAACGAAGAAGCGACCAAAGAAGCCCTGGTAGATCGCTGGCTTTACACGGGCGACCTTGGCCGTCTGGATGATGATGGCAATCTCTATCTCGTCGGGCGATCAAAAGACATTATTGTCGATACCAACGGCAAGAACGTTTATCCGGATGAAGTCGAAGAAGTTTACCAAGAGTCGCCGTACATCAAGGAGCTGAGTGTCTTTGGGCTACCGGACGGCATCGGTGAGAAAGTCGCCTGCATGGTCGTGCCCGACGTGGAATACGACATCGCGCTCTCGCGCGCTGATCTGCGCGGCAAGATCGAAGAGCACTTTCGCGAAGTTTCAGCGAAGCTGCCTTATTACAAGCGCGTGAAAGTGCTGCACTTTACCGACGAAGAATTGCCGCGCACCGCCACCCGAAAGGTGAAGCGGCGCGAAGTCGTGAAAATGGTGCAGCAACTGGAAGCGGATCGCTCGTCACAGGTCGGCATGGAACGCGAAGAAGTCACCGGCGACGCTGTATGGCTGGCAGACATCGTAGCCGCGGTCGCGAGCCGCGCGGCAAACGAGATTTCCCTGAACACGCGTCTGAGTGATCTCGGCTTTGACAGTCTCATGTTTGTGGAACTGGCCGCGGCGATCGAAAACGCGGGCGGGTCGCTCACGGCGCCCGACCGGCTGAACGAAGTCCAGGATGTGCGCGAGCTACTCACGGTCGTCAATCGCGTGGGTTCGCCGGGCAGCGGAAAAGAAGCGCCGCGTCTTCGTCTCGAATCGGAGAAAGACGAAGAGATTCATGTTCCCGAAATGCTGCGCATGGCCGGCAACAAGGCCATTGAAATCGCGCAGCGGACGCTGTACGAACGCATTCTCAAGACCAAGTACGAAGGCCAGACCAACATCCCGTTTCACACCAACTTCATCGTGGCCGCGAATCATCAATCGCATCTCGACATGGGATTGGTGAAGATGGCGCTGGGGGATGCAGGTGAAGATCTCGTGGCCCTGGCGGCGGCGGATTACTTCTTTGACACAAAGTACAAGCGCGCCTACATGGAAAACTTCACGAATCTGGTGCCGATGGAGCGCACCGGGTCTCTGCGGCAATCGCTGCGGCACGCGCGTTCGTTTTTGGATCGAGGTTACAACGCGCTGATCTTTCCGGAAGGCACGCGCTCAGTGTCGGGCCAGATGGCCGACTTCAAACCAGTGATTGGTTATCTGGCGTTGGCGGCCCGCGTGGGGATTGTGCCCGTCTATTTGGAAGGAACGTATGACGCGTATCCCAAGGGATCGACAATCCTAAAGAGCCGCAAAGTGGCGGCTCGGATCGGAAGGCTCCTCGCGATTGAAGAGCTGGAAGCGATGACTGACGGACTGCCGCGCGCTGAGGCTTACCGCTTGATTGCCGAGCGCGTGCGACACGAGGTTGTCAATCTGCGCGACCGGACCTCCAAGCCCTTTGATGTAGGTTCGGTGCACGAACAGTGGCAGGCCGAACGCCGCAGCGGCAAATCACGAATCGAAGCGAGTGATGCTGAGTTTGCGACGGCTGAAGCGTAGATTTTGGAGTGCGGCGACCAGTCGCCGCTTTCCATCGTAAGATAAAGCGCTGACAGGTCAGCGCACTCCATATGCCCAAGACTCCACCAAAAAAGCGCACGGCCCAAATCGTGCCCAAGAAAAGCACTAAGCGACACGCGGCCATTGTCAGAAAGGTCCCGGCCACTACCCTAATCACCGGTGGCACCGGTTTTCTGGGCTCGCACCTGGTGCGCCAACTGGTCGACTCGGGTTCGAAGGACATTCGGGTGATGGCCACATCGATTCCCGGCTGGCTTACCGGCCTTGGCGTCGACACGTTTGAGGGCTCGATCACCAACGCTGAAGACGTCGCGCGCGCAGTTGAAGGCGTAACTGAGATTTATCATCTCGCCGGAAAAGTCTCCCGGGAAAAAGACGATGCGCGCGAAATGTACAAGCTGCATGTCGAAGGCACGCGCCTGCTCTGCGACGCAGCAAAAAGAGCCGGCGTGAAGACAATAGTGCTCGCGTCGAGCAGTGGCACCATAGCCGTCTCAGAAAAGGGCGATGTGGTTTTGGATGAGACCTACAATCCGCCGATGGACATCATCGCCCAATGGCCTTACTACGCGAGCAAGGCTTATCAGGAAATGGCGGCGCTTGAGCGATTTTGTGGCAAGGACGAGCGGCTCGTGATCATGAATCCGAGTTTGCTGTTAGGGCCCGGGGATGATCGTCTCAGCTCGACCAAAGTCGTGCTCGATTTCATGGCGCGTAAAATCGGCGCTGTTCCCAATGGCGGTTTGAATTTTGTTGACGTCCGCGACACGGCGCAGGCGTTTCGCGTCGCGATGCAGAAAGGCCGGCACGGACATCGTTACCTGCTGGGCGCGGTAAACTGGACCTTCGTGAAATTTTTCGATCGGCTCGAGCGACTGACTAAAGTCGCTTCACCGCGTCTCGCCTTCCCTTCAAAGTTCGCTGTGGCCGGGGCGCGTGTCGTCGATTCGCTGTTTCGGCAGTGGAACTGGACGCCGCCCATCGAAGCCGACGCAGTGCAGATGGCCGAGTACTTCTGGTACTTCAACCACAACAAAGCCCGGCGCGAGCTCGGCTTCACTCCGCGCGATCCCGGCGACACTCTCAACGACACTGTGCGTTATGTGCGGGAGAACTTTTTGGGCGGGAAGTGACAGACAATTAGTTCATTGACTCATTTGTAAATCATTACGGACGCTGCGCCGTGATTCCGAATGAGTCAACTACTCACAGCGCGCCCAGTTGCTTGTACATCTTCATAAAGTCGAAGTTGTTCCAGGACTCGACGAACTTTCCGTCCTTCACGCGCGCGATGGCGATGCCGTCAAAGTAGGTCGTCGTGCCGGTTGCTTTGAAGCCGAGGCTGTCGCCTTCGTGCTTGCCGCGCACTGAGCAGCGCACGGCAACCAGGTCGCGTTCAGCAATCATTTCTTCGACCACCACTTCGATGTGGGGAAACGCTTCGCGGAATTGGGTGTGGAAAGGCAGAAACCCGCTTGCGCCGCGCAACGGCTGGCCGTCTTCCGACAAACCATGATTGACGGCGTCTTGGGACATCAACTCGGTTACAGCGTCAGCGCTGCCCTGGTTCCAGACCTCTTCGAACCAGCGACGGACCAAGACTTTATTAGCTTCAGTATTGTTTTGTGCAGTCATGAGGATTCTCCTAAAGGTGCAATTTGATTGCGCGATGAGGTCAGTACCGGGAGCGATAGCGACCGGGTAACAGTAATCGCAAATTCTATTTGGCTAGCTCCAGACCCGGTCGCTATCGCTCCCGGTACTGACCCCATAACGCGCGGCCAGGGTAGAGTCATTCAACATCTTCGTCGGCGACGTGAAACTTGTGCATTACGCGATGCACGACTGGGGAAAGCATGATTCCCATGAGGGCGATGAAAACCACTCCGCTGAAAAGCGCATAAATCGAGGCGAAGACTTTTGCGCCATCAGTGCGCAACTCTCTTACTGGCCCCATCCCGCCAAGAATCATCGAGGCTTCCAGCAGTGAATCGATCCAGCCGAGTCCGGCAATTGAATGATAGCCAACTATCCCGATCAACAACGCTACCAGCATCAGACCGAGCGCCACCAGCAACGATCCGATAATGCGTTTGAGAAAGATGGAGCGGGGCGCAACCTCGTCCCCATGCCGCTCATACATCCACACGCCCTTTGGTTTTTTCTTCGTTCGTTTCGCCATGGAAACACTCAGGGACAGCGAAGCCGCAATGCGCGCGGAACAACTTCGAAGGTGGCGGGCAGACGGCCCACCACTTCGCCGTCCATCTCGACCCGCACTTCCTTGTCCTTGTTGACCGGGCGCGCATTGACCTGCTTTGCCAACGTGTGCGTCACCTCATCCATGCGCAGATGAGCGCCAAAATAGAGGCGCGGCGCATTCGCAAGAATGCGGAACGCGCTGGCATCTCCAATGGTAATGATGTCAAAGAACCCATCATCAAATTTTGCGTCCGGAGCGATCTTCATCGCACCGCCGTAGTAACGCGCGTTCGCCACCGCGAGCTCCGCCACCCGCAGGCGGCGTTCTTCCTGATCGTCGATCTCCAAATAAATCTCAGTCGGCTCAGATTGCAGAGTAGTTTGCACCGTCGCCGCGGCGTACGAAATTTTATTTCCCAGCTTGCGCGGCGCAAAAGCGGGAATCCACTTTTTGGATTCGCCGCTCGAGGTGCGATCAAGCACAGCGGTGCTCATCCCAAAACTTGCGACATTAACAAAGAACCGCGTTTCCCTTTCACCTGCATCGTTGACGAAGATCGTGCGTCCCACATCAATCTTCCGGGTCTTTGCATCTCGTAGGGCGCGCGCGGCGGCCGCAACGTTAGTCGAAAGGCCGAGCGTCCGGCGAAAGTCGCCGCCGGTCCCGCTCGGCAGTACCGCGAGTTCGCTTTCCTGCTTGGAATCGATAATGCCGTTGGCCACCTCCGAAATCGTTCCGTCGCCACCGCACGCGATGATCAACTTGGTGCCCTGGCTGGCGCTTTCCGCCGCGATGCGCCGGCCGTCGCCAATCGCTTCGGTAAATGCGACCGTGAACGCGCCAAAGTGGGTGCGCAGATCGCTGGCGATTTTCGGCCAGTTCTCTTCAGTGGCGCCATCGGCAGCGGCGGGATTCACAATTACGAGAGGGACAGTCATAGGCGATGTTTGGAGTGCGCCGGCAGAGTCCCGATTTGCCGGGACGTCGACGGCGCTTTGGATTGTATCCGATCCAAAGCGGCGTCGCGCTACGCTTGCCGCCGCACTCCAAAATTCTTGCGATCTTCCTCGGCCAACTCGGCAATCTTGCTCATCACGAATTCGCCAATCTCTTTTTGCGCCCGGCGACCGTCCTGACCTTCAAACCTCGAGAGATCAAGCTGCGGACCGAAGTGAATGCGAATCTTGTCTCCACCGAACCAGTTTCCCAACACCTGCTTCGGCAGGTTGTTTCCCAAACCGGCGATAAAGACCGGCACTACCTGCGGATTGGCCTCTTTAATCAGCTTTCCAATGCCTGGTTGCGGCCGAAGAAATGAATACGGATCGTCGTTGAGATTGCGCGTACCTTCCGGATGAAAGCCGATCACGTTGCCCGCGCCTTCTACGCAAAGCTGCTCCAGACGTCGCAGTGAATACTTGTCAAAGGGTCGCTTGGCGGGCATTGGATCTCTCCCCGTAACAAAGAACGGTGGGTACATGGACCACCAGCCCATGATCAGATTAACCAACATGCCAATCGGATTTTGATAGTAGAAGCGCCCGCGCACGGGAAAGAAGAGCTGCTTGCGCCAGCTTGTTTTGCGGAACAGAGTGGTCGAGACCACGTACATGTCGAAGAACGAGCGATGGTTTGCCACGAGCAGCAATGGTCGCGTGTGATCGACAGCTTCCACGTGCTCAAGCCCGTAGACCCGCATCAGATTGTAGGTGGAGATTCGAATCCAACCCGCGCCAAAAACATTCTGGCACCAGGTCCAGAAACGCTTCCAGCCTCCCAGGTTCATCCGGTGAGTAAAACGGAAGGCCAGCCGTTCGAAAGCCGAGAGCGCGCCGATTTCTTCGGGTGTAGGCTCGAGCGGGTCAGGCATGATCATCCACAGATTACGCAGAAAATGAAGTCAGTACCACCTGCGGTAACGGGTGGGTATCGTTCCAAACCGCTCAATGGCGCAAGAGAATCTTTTAGCACTGGATCTTAACTCTCTGACACCCGCTACCGCAGATGGTACTGACCACGTTGCCCAATCGTCGTAATTTGCGGGATCAGCTTACTCGATCGAAAAATATCTCGCTTCCGGGTGGTGAACGATAATCGCCGACGTCGACTGTTCGGGATCAAGCTGAAATTCCTCAGTCAGTTCAACATTAATACGCTCCGGTTCGAGTAATTCGAAAAGCTTCACTTGATCGGCGAGATCGGGACAAGCCGGATAACCAAAACTGAAACGCGAACCCTGATAGCCCTGCCGAAACAACTCGTTCAAACTCTGCGCGTCGTGGCCGGCGATACCGAGTTCCTCCCGAATGTGTTTGTGCCAAAGCTCCGCCAGCGCCTCGGCGCTTTCCACGCTCAGTCCATGAAAATAGAGATACTCAGCGTAGTTATCGCGCTCGAAAAGCTCCCGCGAGTACTCGCTGGCGCGCCGGCCCATCGTCACGAGGTGAAACGCAACCACATCCGTCCGTCCGGAATCGACTGAGGCGAAATAGTCAGCGAGGCAAAGACGCTTGCCTGCGGGCTGGCGCGGAAACGTGAAGCGGGTCCGCTCCCTATTTGTCTCGTGGTCGTAAATAATTAAGTCGTTTCCGGACGACTGGCAGGGGAAGTATCCGTAAACCACGCGCGGCGCCAGCAACGCCTCGCGAATACTCCGCTCTTTCAATTCATCCAGCACCGGCCGCACATGCTCAGCCACAAGCGCCTCATATTCTTCCTTTGGCTTCCTGCCCTGCTTGAACTGCCACTGTCCTTTGAACAACGCGACTTCGTTGATGTACGCAAAGACATCTTTCAGTGGAATGTCATACACCGCGCGCGAGCCATAGAATGGCGGCGCCGGAATCGGAACATCCACACTCACGTCCGAGCGATTCGTGTGTGTGGTATCACCTGAAGGCTTCGCTGCACGCGGCGACTTGCGCACGCCCAGCTTGGCTTCCTCGGCAACCAACTCTTCCTCTTCCTGTGGCTCGGGGCCGATTGCTGTCGCTCCCGTTTCTGACTCCGCGTGGCCGTTGCCCGACATCAGCTTGTCCATCGTGTGCAGTCCGGCGAACGCATCACGCGCGTAATACAGCGAGCCCCTGTACAGCGACTTCAGATCATCTTCGACGTAACGCCGCGTAAGCGCCGCGCCGCCGAGCACCACCGGAATGGTGATGCCGCGCTCGTTCATCACTTCAAGATTTTCTTTCATGATGAGCGTGGACTTCACCAGCAAACCACTCATACCGATAGCGTCAGCCTGATGTTCTTCGTACGAGCTGAGAATCGTGTCGATGGTTTGCTTGATACCGAGGTTAATGACGCGGTAACCGTTGTTGGTCAGGATGATATCGACCAGGTTCTTACCGATATCGTGTACATCACCCTTCACCGTCGCCAGCACCATAGTGCCTTTCGCGGTGGCGCCGCCCTTCTTTTCCATGAACGGCTCAAGAAAACGCACCGCCGCTTTCATGGCTTCGGCAGACTGCAGCACAAATGGAAGCTGCATCTGGCCGCTGCCGAAAAGATCGCCGACGACCTTCATGCCTTCGAGCAGAATGTTGTTGATGATATCGAGTGCGGAATAACTCTCGAGGGCGGTTCTCAGCTCGTCTTCGAGTCCAATCTTCTCGCCGTCGATAATATGATTCTTCAGCCGCTCTTCGACGGTCGCTCCTTTTGAAGCTTTTTTGGCGCTTTTGGTCTTGACGTTCTCGAAGAGCGTTGTGAATTGGGTAAGCGGGTCGTAGGTACAGACGTCGCCGTCAAACTCCCGGCGGTCGTAGATCAAGTCGCGGGCAACTTTCAATTCCTGCTCGCCGATTCGATTGAGGGGCTCGATCTTACTCGCATTCACAATTGCCGCGTCCAGGCCCGCCTCGACTGCGTCATGAAGAAAGACCGAGTTGAGCACCACTCGCGAGGCAGGATTCAAGCCAAACGAAATGTTGGAGACGCCCAGGATGGTAAAGCTGCCCGGCAACTCTGCCTTAATGCGCTTGATGGCTGCGATGGTCTCGAGCGCGTTGCGGCGGTCTTCTTCAATGCCGGTCGAAATCGGCAGCGCCAGCGGATCAAAGAAGATGTCAGAAGCCGGCAGATTTAACTCGCCGGTCGCCTGTTGATAGGCGCGTTCCGCGATCTTAAACTTGCCTTCCGCCGTACGGGCCATTCCCTCTTCGTCAATCGTGCCAATCACCACACTGGCCCCATAACGCCTGGCGAGATCGATCACTTTCGCAAAACGCGGCTCGCCATCTTCATAGTTAGTTGAATTGAGAATGCATTTCCCGCCAGCATGTTGCAGGCCGGCTTCCATTTTTTCCCACTCGGTGGAGTCAAACATGAGCGGCAACTTGATACTGGTGACCAAACGCGAAGCCAGCTCGTGCATATCAGCCTCGCCATTCCGTCCGACAAAGTCGACGTTCACGTCCAGAATGTGCGCGCCTTCACGCTCCTGCTCTTTCGCCAACGAGACCAGGCCGTCCCAGTCTTCGGCATTAAGCAGGTCGCGCATTTTCTTTGAGCCGCTCGCATTGACCCGCTCACCGACGATTAAGAACGACGCGTCCTGCACATAAGGCTGTTGAAAATAAATTGACGATGCGGCGGGGACAACTTTGGCGTCGCGCGGCTTCGGGGTGATGCCCTGCATCGCTTCGACGACGAGCCTTAAGTGCGCCGGCGTCGTGCCGCAACAACCACCCACTATGTTTACGCCAAAGTCGTTAGCGAAGTGGACGATCTGCGCGGTGAATGTTTCCGGCGTTTCGTCATAGTGCATCTTGCCGTCGACAACCGAAGGCAGACCGGCGTTGGGCAGAACTGAAACCGGCAAGGCCGCGTTCTCACACAAATAGCGAATGCTTTCAGTCATGTGGCGCGGACCGGTGCCGCAGTTCATGCCGATAACATCGATGGGGAAAGGCGCGAGCGCGGTCAGAGCCGCGCCAATTTCAGTGCCGTTGAGCATGGTGCCGAACACTTCAATGGTCACCTGTGCAATCACGGGAACACGACGGCGATTCGCTTTGAAGTTTTCGAAGATGGCCGAGAGCGCCGCCTTTGTCTGAAGCAGATCCTGACAGGTCTCAACAATGAGCAAATCGACTCCACCATCAAGCAGTCCGCGCACCTGCACCGCGTAGGCCTCTTTGAGATCACGAAAGCTGATATGTCCCAGCGTCGGAAGTTTGCGCCCGGGACCCATCGAGCCGGCGACCCAGCGTGGCTTGTCCTTAGTCGAGTAGTCAGATGCAATGCGCTTTGCTAAAGTCGCCGCCCGAACGTTCATGTCGTACGTCTGGTCGGCCATGTCGTACTCGGCAAAGTCGACGGTCGTGCCATTGAAAGAGTTGGTTTCGATCACATCACAGCCGACATCGAGGAAGGCTTTATGAACGTTCTCGACCGCGTCGGGCCTGGTGATTAGCAAATTTTCGTTGCAGCCTTCGAAGCGCAGTCCGCCGAAATCTTCCAGCGACAGGTTCTGGACCTGCAGATTTGTGCCCATTGCCCCGTCAAAGACGATGATCCGTTCTTTCAATGTTTCGAGAAACTTACTCATTTGATCTCACTGACTAACTCAAGCGTCCCACGACGAAAAATTCTGATGCCGCCGGTGAACGGACTGCCCGCGAGTCTGGTCGATAAGACTTTTGGCAGGGCGGAATCCTTATCCACAATCTCTACCGATACCGGCATCGCAAAACCCTCAAAGTCGCCATATGGCGATGCCGGATCCAAGGCCATCTCGAGGTTCTCGACAATGTACTTGTCGTCAGGCTTCACAGTCCTGGCGATTGTCTTAAGCGAATAGCGGGCTTCAAAAATATAGCCGTTTGCCGTCGGACTCAATTTGCTCGCGACTGGTTTAATAACCAAGCCTCTGCGAGTAACCAAACGAACCGTGTCGCCGCTGGTTACTTGATTGTCAGTCACTTCAACTGCCAGGAACAAATCGCTCCCTTTATGAGTTGAATGAATACGCGCCGACGAGTCATTTGCGCCGCGCCAGGCTTTACGATTCCGCAAAACCTGTTCTCGCGCCTGCAGCTGAACTGTGTAACCGGGCCACTCATCGCGGGAAACATGACCATCGATTTGCGGCAGGACGTCAACCGGCGAGACTTCGAGTTCGAAATAACTGCCGCTGGCTTCGGGCTTCTTCGGTTCACCCTCGTACGCGCCCTTTTCGCTTGCCTCGACCAGGCCAGTGGACAGGTTGATGTCCTGATTGTCGTAGTGTTCCAGATCAAGCGTGTCCGTGTGCCCACGACTCAAACCAACTAAAGTCCACCGGCCGTCCTGAAAACGATATCGGTGCGTAAAGCCCCAACGATCGCGCGAGCCACCGTAGTGCGAAATCACCACTGTGCCCTTGTCGACCGATAGTTCATCGAACGGATCGCCGAAAGCGCCGCCTTCGTCACCATCGAGGATTGCCGGATCGCTCACCACCGAACGATGAAGCTTGCCGTCGCGTTCCCGCAAAGCGAGAACGAGCACGTGCTTCACCACAACATCCTCAGCTCCCGATGATTCGGGACCGCCGTGCGAGATCACAAACGCCGCATCCGTCAGTCCATCACCGTTGAGATCGGCTTCACGCAGTCTTTCTTTCTCAAAACGCCAGCCTTCCGGCGCAAACTGCGCAGCTGCGTCAGCCATCGGCGGAACATTCAGCGGCGGCCGCTTAATTTCCTGCGCGATGCACGGCGACAATATCGCCCCCAGGACGATTGCGCCGCCAAATTTGTGTGTGCGCGTAAACATCGAGTTCAAGTCACAAAATCAAAAGTCCCGCGCCTGAAACAACGCGGGACTTCTTCAAACCATTTTTGAAAAGCAGCGGTTGAAAGACTCGCCGAGCTGTTTAGCGGATTGTTTTACGTGGCCGCAAGTCGCTTTAACTCACCACGTTTGTCCGAAGGATATTGAAACATTGCCTGATAGGCCTGTCAACCGAACTGACCGCAAGTTCGTAATGTCCTGGCTACGGCCGCGAGCTAACGGCAGGGACGCTCGCGCCGCTTTCCTTGCGTCTATCAGTGACGGGGCAATCTTTTCAGGGTGGCTAGGCCCCTAGGGAAAGGCGGCTTTGCCCCAAAAGTCCGTCGATTAGTTCTTTGAAAGAGCTGGAATGAAATCATCGCCGCATAGCGGCGAGATGTTTATAGTCGCGCGATTGCTCTGTCATCTACGCAAGAAGAGTGACAAGTCAGTGCATTTTCTATAAACATTCGGTGCCTACGGCACGTTTCTTTTGCGATTCGCTCGAGAGACTTTTGGGGCAAAGCTAGGAAAGGCCGCGCATTCTCCCCTCGCCACGAGCGGAGCAAGAAATAGTTCTGTGCTGCTTAAGGTTCCTCGATGCGCCCAGATATCGACGCAAACGACCGGCGGCGGCGAATTCGAGAGCCGCTGGTCCTGAGGTCTTTGCGCGACGATGGCGGCGATGCCGGCATTATCAAGGCCAACTGATTAATTGTTCGACGGTTTCGATGGGCAGAAGCAAGCAATGAACCTCTTCTATCTCCTTGAACTTTTTGGTTATGAGGTCGACCGCCTTTTGAGAGATCTTAGTATGGGCCGTTTTCTCTTTCTCCGGATCCTCTGGGCCAACACCGGGGACCAGGAGCTTCTTATAAGCGCCGCAGTCCCGGTGATCGAGTATGAGTACTTCCTTCACCCCATGCTCCTTAATCGCAAAGGCGAGTTGATCCAGAAACGTGGTCGTCCATTCCGGCTTATGGACGGCTCCTAAGCTCGCACCCGCCAAAATCAGCTGATCGTATTTTCCGCGCAACCCTCTGGACTCCATTACCTGGATGATCCGATGTGGGTAGCGAGAATCCATGCAGGTCAGCATGAGAAGCGGAACGTTGGCAGCCTTACTTACTCTTGGAGCAAGTTGTTCAGACACATACGACTCGAAATCCACCTGATTCAGTTCAGACATTAGTAACCTCCGTTTATCTAACAGCCGCTCAGAGGAATCCGTCACCGGATTCCTCGATCACGGCGGGACACCGCTTTAGCTACGTCCACGAGTCAGGCGGCGCGTGTTTGGCGCGCGCTTAATCAATGGAACGGTCTTCAGCCGTTTCCCGCCTATTTGTTCGACGACGTGTTGTGCGGACATCATTGCCCCCTCCTGCCACCCAGGCAGTTGTGACACTTGATCACCGATTACGTAGAAGCGCCGATCCGGAGCCAGCAATCTCGAATACGCCTTCGCGTCCGCCGCGCTGTTGGGATCCCAGTTCGCCCAGCCGCCGCCTTCGTTTGGAATATTTTGCCAGGCGATTGAGATCGCCTTGTCGGAAGGCACCAGCCTCGTGTCCGCAAATTCCGGATGCAACTTGACCGCGCCCTGGCGAGCCGTCCTGATGCGCTCATCAAGGCTCATGTTTCCGAAAGCGATCGCATTTTCATCGTAGTTGTAAACGCCGGTCAGCGTCCCGTTTTGGGTGAAGTAGTCATACGATGGGTACCACATCTGAGTGATTGGATCGTCCGTATAACTGATGCCGCCGTAGATTTGGTTCTTGTCCGATTCCCAGAAGCGGCTGTTTGCCTGCCACCCAAGTTTGCAGGTGGGGTCATACTTGCATTGCTTGACCGCCGCGTCGAAACCCGGGTCAAAGTTGTTGTCGATTTTCTTGAGCAGCGGCAGCGGTATATTGCTGATGCAGTAGTCCCCGTTGATCGTTCGGCGCGCTCCTTCGCTTTCCACGACCACGGAGACGCCATTGTTATCGATCTTAATGTCCAACACCTTCGTGTTGTACTTAATAAGCGAGCCAATTTTTCTTACGAATCCATCGACGATCTTATCCATGCCGCCAACCGGCTGGAAAAGCGTTGGCTGCCATTCGTATTCAAACGACTGATAGAAGCGGTAGCGCCAGTATTCAGACCTGAGAAGCTCTTTCAGGTTGAGCGTTGGTCCGGGCTCGCAAGGTTGTTGCACGGTGATCTCGCAGCCATCGCGGGTCGAGCCGGAATAGCGAAAGCATGTCACGCATACTTTGCTGCAGCTTATGCAGGCGTCGCAACTCAAATTACATTTGTTGCACCGGTTCTGGCCGCACTTATTGCAGATGTCGTTCTGGCCCAGGTCGCCAAAATTCTTTAAAAGGCAAAGGAGATTATCGCGATCAGCCGCGTCGAGTTCCGCGTTCAGAGCGTTTTGATTCACCGCTTTGGCCAGCATCTCAGAAATGTACCCCTGCATGTCATTCGCGATCCGTCTTCTGAGTTGAGGTTTGCCGCCAAAAGCCTGGTCGCTCTGAAACACGTTCGCCATGGTTTCCATGACGTAGACTTCAAGCTTCACATCTAAATCCTGGCAGTAGTGAAGCACCCGGCGATGATGGTAGGGCAGACGGCCCGGCCCCAGATTTAGATAGAGACCTTCGTCGAAATTACAAACTTGTTCAGACTGCACGCCGTTCTCATTCACTTCGTTGATGACTGTGCCGCGCCGGGCAGAATGATTCCGTCCTCCCGCGCGCTCGGTCAATTCAATAATCTGGCAGTCATAGTTTGCTCGGGTGAGTTCATACGCGGCGGTTAATCCCCCGATTCCCGCGCCCAGGATGATGACTGATTTGCCAGAGCCTGACCCCTGCGGGAGTTCGGGTGGGCCGGCCCATGCTTCGGGAAGATTAATCAGTCCGAGCGCGGTCATGCTTTCGTAAAGCGCGGCAGAGCCGCCTGCCAAACCTACCTGCTCGAGAAAGCGCCGGCGAGTCACACCTTTCTTTTTCCTGGTCATCGGTTTCCCTCCTAGTGGGCGTTAGAAGTTCTGGTGTTGTCTCCCAGGGTTCCAAGTCAAAACTGCTGCAGTCTGCGCAGGTGGAAGATTGACCCGAGAGATGGGCTCTTAATACGCTCTTTCATCTCGGTAATCAATCGATATTTTCGCGGCAGCGAGGGCCGCCGTTTCCAGCGTTTGCCCTTCTTCCACGCATCGAGGGGTCCGCGAGGATTTGCCCACAGTCAGCGTCCCCATTGACTTTTCGACCGTTTGATCAAAAAGTGGCAACTGGCAAACCTAATCATAGGGACAGCCCGTGAGATCCGGAGGCGGATCAATGTCGCAGCAATACGTTAGCAATCACACTTCCACTCCTGATAAGGTGACGAATGACGACGGCCTACCAAAGACACCTTACGCAATAGCTGTTGGTCTCGTCGGAGTTATCACCGCCTATACCTTCTTTTTTCAACTGTGGGATGCGTCTGAGCTTCCTGAGACTTTCAACAACGCGACTTACTGGGTTTTTCTTTCTCTGATCTTCCTGAGCAGTGCAGTAGTTTCAGCCATCCTTGTCGGGAGAAGGCGACACTTTGATACTTTTGTGATTTGCCTCTTATTCCTCGGGAGCATCGGGTCCATCATTATTCTCTCCATCGTCGACCGTCAAGCCACTCCTCAAAATGAGAAATTCACGGTTGCCCTGTTTACTTTCACAGATCATTCGTCCACCCAGAACCTTGGAGAGAGCTTTCGGGATAACATCCAGAGGGCGCTGGAAAGTAGGTTTCAAGGTGAGATTACCGTTTTGCAGCGCAACCGCGAGATTAAAGGTGAGAAGATTGAAGACAAGATAAGTGAGGCCCGCAAGTGGGGAATGAGACGCTCAGGATGTCACTTGGCCCTCTGGGTCGAATTGTCAAATGAACAGGCAAATTATGTAATCAAACCGTACTTTGTGGGTGTGAAGAACTTCGGTTCTCCGAAGACTAATGAAGTTGCGTCCTTGGAGGACACAATCCAAAAGTACATGGTCCAAGATCCCGCGAACGGGCCAATTTCACAGGATCGGGTTGGCGAAATTGTCCGCTCCATCGCTAAGATCTACGGATTAGCTAGTTATCAACGAGGTGATTACGGCGCTGCAATCCGAAGTCTCTCCAATTTGGACGACGCGTCCGCACAATATTTTGCGGGCCGTTCGGCACTCGAACTTGCCTGGCATGGAACCAGCGAGGCCCGGCGGCTATTTGGAGATGCAGAATCATATTACCTTCATGCGATCAAACTCGATCCCGATGGAGCATACCTCCAGGGCAGAGCTTTGGACTCGCTCGGACAGACCTACTTTTACGTTGTGAATTATGGCTTATCGGATTACCCGCATGGTGACGCGGAAAGAGCGATTGCGGCTTTCTCCCAAGCCGGTGATTTTTACTCGAAACGCGGAGAGTGGAGCAGATACGCGTGGGAGTTAACCCGCAAGGCACACGTGAGGCTTGAGCTCGCCAAAATCGCTCCGGACCCCGAAGCCGCTCAGCAGGAAATGATCCATGCCGAAAGAATTCTAAATGAGGCGCTCTCGTACTTAACTACAGAATCAGAATATTATTCCGACATCCAAAACCTGTTGGGTTTCATTTATTCCAAACGACATAAGTATGTAAAGGCAGTTGCCGCCCATGAGAATGCACTTCAATACTTCCGTTCCAGCGATCAACAGTTCTTCTCTCAGATACTTGCCTATCTTGCGTGGGCGCAAGCTGAGCATGCCGCCGAAGCCAAGAATGTCGGCATATACAAAACATCCCTGGATAGGTTTCGACAGGCTTTCGAAGCATGTGAAAAAGTCTCGGCGAGATTCGGCTGTTACGCAGCACACAATCTCGCCGGAATGGCGGCGCTAAGTTGGGCTGATACCTTGCGAGACGGCTCGCCAAACCAGATAAGAGAGATCGAACGCGCCATGACCGAATTTGGAGTCGCAGCGAGCCTGATTTCGCGTACTGAGCAAGCGCCCCTGTATGCGCAAGCAAAAGAATCTTTCGCGCGAGCCGTAACTGAACGCGCCTCTACGGCGACCGGAAACGAGAGACTACAGCTGCTGACAAACGTCATCTCGGCATTAGGCGAAGGCATTGATGCGCTTAATGCCAAGAAGTTAGACGCTTCGAGCCTATATCGAAAACGCGCAGAGTGTTACGAACGACTTGCGCTTGATTCCGATCAATCCGCAATTCGAACGGAATATCGTCAACTTGCCAAACGAGACCTTGAGTTCGCCAAAGCTTGGGCCGCGCAGGCGCTTGTTGTCAAATAACTTTGCTATTTACCCATTACCATTTACCATCTTCGTTCGATGCGTCGCGCCATCTTCCCAGGCTCTTTCGATCCGGTCACCAACGGCCACCTCGATATCATTCAGCGAGGCTGCACCCTCTTCGATGAAATTATTGTCGCCATCCTCGTCAACCCGGAAAAGAAAGCGTTTTTCAGCCTTGAAGAACGTTCAGAGATTCTCCGCGACGTTCTAAGCGGAATTAACATTGGTGGTTGCCTGGTGACAGTTGATCGTTTTGAAGGACTGCTGGTCCAGTATGCAGCGGATAAGGAAGCCCATGCGATCGTGCGCGGCATCCGCGCCATTTCCGATTACGAGTATGAACTGCAGATGGCTTTGATGAACCGGCGTCTGCAGCCCCGTTTGGAAACAGTATTCATGATGCCGGCTGAAGAGTATTCGTACGTCAGCTCGCGGCTGGTGAAAGAAGTGTTCCAGCTGGGCGGTCCAATCGCCGGCTTAGTTCCGCCGATTGTCGAGCAAAGGATGCGCGCAAAAACCGGGAAATGAATCGCGCTATTAACAAGGTCTCATCAAAACTCTGAAGGAGAGATTCCAATGAAGAAATCAGTTTCGCTTGTAATTCTGGTCGCGGCACTGGCCATAACGGCCACAGGGATCGGGGGCGCAGCCCCACCGGCGATGAAGACCCATCAATTTCGCTGCACCGATCGAAATCAGAGCATGTATTTTATTGTTTACGAAAACAACGGCACACTGAGCGGTGGCCACATGTACGTCGAAAATATGCAGGTGGCTGTGCTCGAACCGGAAAACGCAGGCACAAATGTGATTAAAGCAAAGGTGGCGGGAAACACGGCCACGAACATCGCCTTTCAGTTGCACAAGAACCCTGGCATGGTGATGGTAGCGAATTACGGGTCAAGTCCATCTCGCACTGAGGTCTGCAAAGCGAGTTACAAGTATCAATAGCCAAAGGCGCTATGGCGACGAAAATAGCAACCACATTTCAGGTCTCGGAAAATGTCGGCGAAATGAAAGCTTCGTCTACGCTGGCGGCGATGCAGGCGGCTGAAGCCATGCGTGCCGCAGGCGTAGATGTCGTCGACCTGGGCGCCGGTGAACCTGATTTCGACACGCCGCAAAACATCAAAGACGCCGCAGCAGCCGCCATGGCCGCCGGCAAGACAAAGTACACACCGACAGCGGGGACGCGCGAACTTCAAAAAGCCATCATTGGTTTCTACCAACGCGAATTCAACGCGGGCTACGAACCCAGCGAAGTAATGTCCACCGCCGGCGGCAAGCAGGCCATCTTCAACGCAGTTGTCTCAGCCGTTAATCCGGGCGACGAAATTCTGATTCCCAAGCCTTACTGGGTCACGTTTCCTGAAATTGCCATCTTTGCTCGCGCAAAGCCTGTCTTCATCGAAACGGAAGAAAACGGATTCGTGCTCACTTCCGAAATGGTGCGGCGCGCAATCACGCCGAAGTCAAAGCTGATCATTCTTAACTCGCCCAGCAATCCTTCAGGACGCGTGATTCCGCCGAGTGAATTCAAACAAATCATGGAGGTGGTCGCCGAACACAACCTCTACGCCATTTCGGACGAGTGCTATCTGCGTTTTGTTTATCCGCCTGCCACAGTTTTCAGCGCCGCGACCCTCCCGGCCGAATTGCGCAGTCGCCTTTGCATCGCCGGATCTTTTTCCAAAACATACGCCATGACCGGTTGGCGAGTGGGCTACTCACTTGCAAGTGCTGATTGGACCCGCGCGATGCTTAAGGTGCAGGGACATTCAACCAGCAACACCACGTCGATTGCACAGGCAGCAGCGGCTGAAGCCTTGAATGGTCCGCAGGAATCGGTGGCCGCGATGCTCGCCGAATACACGCGGCGCCGCGAATGGCTGCTCGATGCCTTGAACGAAATTCCCGGACTAAGATGCCCGCAGCCCGAAGGCGCTTTCTATGCTTTTCCAGACGTGCGCGGCTGTTTCACAGACCGCTTTAAGACATCGGCTGAGTTCAGTAACGAGTTGCTTGAGAAAGAGCAAACCGTGGTGACCGACGGCGCGGCATTTGGCGCCGAGGGTTACATTCGCATCTCGTACGCGACATCGCTGGATCGTTTGCAGGAAGGCGTAAAACGAATTCGACGAATAGCTGAAGGGTGATGATGGAGGGCTCCGACTTGGTTTTTGTCCGTCGCCTTGTTGAGCGGAATGTAGTCTTGGCGGAGTATCAACTCTTATGAACAGTCCGCTGCGCGCACTCGATGTCTTGGATCAAAAAAAGGCGGGCAAAAGCCCGCCTCTGTTCGTTTGGATGTGATTACGACTTAATACAGATTGAAGTTGTATTCCAACTGCATCCACATCGAAACAGCATGACCATCCTTTTGCGCCGGCACGAAGCGAATCTGCTTCGCAGCCGCAATCGCTCGTTCTGTCAAACCGTCAGGCAACCCACGAATCGTGGAAATATTTGAGACCGAACCGTTAGACGAGAACACTGCGCGCAAGACTACGGTTCCAGTGATCTGATTCTTTCGCGCGGATTCCGTGTATTGCGGCTCTGGCTTATCGAGGACGCGCGCACGACTGGTGACTTCGCCGCTACGAAAGATGCGGTTGTAGTCGGTGCCGCCGCCCCCACCGCCGGGTCCACCGCCGCCTTCGCGACGTTCGCCACCGCCCGTGTTGCCGCCATTGCCCGGACCATAACCGCCGCCCGTTCCCGAGCCGATGCCGCCGCCGGTGCCTGTGCCGATACCATTACCGGTTCCCGAACCTGACGAAGGGGTGGTTGATTTCGATTTAGGATCACCGTACTGCAGGTTCCGCGTATCAGGTGGAAAAAGCACCGGGTCAGCGTCCAGCGTTGCCGGCATCGGCAATGATGGATTCTTGATCACCGGAGGATGAGGATCAGGAGCGACCACCTGCGGAACCGTCAGAGAGGTCTGCGGAACTTTGCCGAAAGAGGCCGGGGTTTGTTCTTCGCGACCGCCGCCGCCGCCGCCGCCCGCTTTAATCTGTTCCTTCTTGCTGCCCCCGCCGGTGCCCTTGGCCAGACCGGCAGTACCCTCATCAGGGGTCGGCTGCTCGTTGGGAATGTCGGTGATCATCTGCGTCAGCTCGACGTCTTCCTCGTCGGCTTTTGCCGCTGCCGTAGCGCGCTGCCGCATGTCCAGAAAAAGACCGCCGCCAACCACGAGAAACAGCATCGCGAAAGCCGCGATGATTCCCGAAAGAACGTTACGCGAATCGTTCGGTCGCGCGCCCATGACAGCGCCGCGATCGCGACTCAACATAGTTGCGAAGATACCGATCAAGCCGACGAAACCAATGATGGCCACGGCAATCAAAGTCCGGCGCGAAGGTCCACCGGATCCCTGGGTTCGATCGAGAATAAAAATTGCTCCAACGAGAACGGCCATCGCTACGACTGAAAGGAGCGCAGCGATCTTGACCTCGCGCGTGGCAAAGAACCCGCCGGCCATGCTCCCGTAACCCTGAATTGAACGCTTAACAAAACCGAATGGATCGCGCTTGAACTCAGGCCAGGTCAGCTGATAGTTGTGAGCCACGTTGCCCAACTCTCCCGCGAGCCGGGACATCAGTCCTTTATCTTCGAGAATTGTCAGGTTGAATTCACCAATGTTTTCGCCATGAGCGGTCGCGTAACTAACGGTCGGAGGGGCCGGAACGCGAGCCGGAGCTGCTGTAATCGTCTCAGGGGGAGCAATTGTCTCAGGCACATTGGCGGATTCGCTGGACATGGCTGGAGGCGTGACGCTGAGCGGCGAACCGTCCACCGGACAGAAGCTGAACCTGTCGGCGAATTCTTCCTGGCAAGTGTTGCAAAATTTCATCTTAACTACCTCGCTACCCCGCTGGGGATAAAGTACTGAATCGGGCGCGGCCGAACTGCTCATGCTTTGTTGATAAGCAGAGGCCACACGGTTGTCTAAGGAACCGGGAGTCGGCGGAACATTCCACTCCCGCAGTAGCTCCCGCAGCTCCTCGTCCTGCATGAACTTGGCGTCAAAATCACTCATTTCCAAACTCCGTCGCTCATGCAGGGCCTGCCGGCGACCGTCACGCCCGCTTCAATTTACCAGCATCCCGGCCGATTCGGAAATACCGATCAAGCCTGTTGCGCAACTTTTCGCGAGCGCGAAACAAACGAGCTTTTACTGTGTTTGAGTCGGCCCCAACCACCGCGGCAATCTCAGCCAGTGAAAGCTCTTCGTATTCAAAAAGCACGAGCGCCTCTCGTTGCAAAGGCGGCAGACTGGCGACGGCCCGTTCCACCTCTGCGGCTAGCTCACCTTCAAGGACACTGGCCATCGGGCTATGCCCATCACCGGACGCTGGCTCGGTTCCGAGTTCATCCAGTCCGGCTTCACGACCCGAGCTGTGATAGCGCTTGGCCGCCAGGTTTCGTGCCGCCGCGTAAATGTATGTACGCAGCGAAGCCCGGCTGGGATCAAATCGTCCCGGGTACTGCATCAAACTCAAAAAACAGTCATGCGCGACGTCTTCCGCGGCTTCGGCCGAGCCCAGCAGCCGATACGTGAATCGAAAAATCGGGTCGCGGTAACGTTCGTACAGGGTTTGAAAAGCATTTCTGTCGCCGTTTGCCGCTTCCGCAAGCAGCTGCTCGTCTGTCACCTGGTTCGCCAATCAAAGCGCTCGATCCTGCAGGAAGATCAACTTCCTACTGTTTTATTACTACTAATCGCGTTGAAGTTACGAAATTTTTTGAATTATCGCCGGCAATTTTCATCGCGCCGGTAGATTATACTATCGACCACCCTACTTTTTTGAGCTCCGGAACGGCGCCGGTCCCTGTCACAAGCCTATGATGCCATTTGGGTTACTCAGGTTGACGGGCTTCTGCGCGACATCTAAACTCTTTTGCGCCGCATCCCAGAAGCGCCGCTGAAAGGTTTCCAAGGTTCGAAAAATCGTGGTCAATTTCGCCAGTCTCTTGTTTCCATGCTAAATAAGACAGTCAATTTGCTCGCCTTGCTCAGAACGGCCGCAATTCTGGTTTTTCTCGGCTTGTTCGGGTCGGGGCAGGTTTTCGCACAGACCGTGCCGGCTCCCGAGCGCGAAACACTGCTGAATGGCCTCAAGATCCTCTACTGGCAGCAGCCGGGTAATCCCAACGTCGCACTAAAACTAAGAATTCACAGTGGGGCTGCTTTTGATCTGGCTGACAAGGCCGGAATGATGGCGCTTCTCAGCGATGCTCTTTTCCCCGACCCGTCTACCCGTGACTACGTGACCGAAGTATTGGGCGGCCGGCTCGAGGTCAATACCAGTTTTGACGCGATCGAGGTCACCCTCACCGGCAAGGCCAGCGAGTTGGAACGAATGATCGATTTGCTTCGCGGAGCAGTGATCACCACACAACTCAGCGCAGACAATGTGACGGCGCTTCGCAACGCGCGAATAAAAATGTTGTCGGACAAACCGCCTACCGCATTCGAAGTAGCGAACGCTGCCATCGCTGCAAGATTGTTCGGCGGCTTTCCGTACGCGCATCCGGTCGAAGGCACGGTCGCCAGCGTCACAAAGCTCGAGCGCGCTGATCTAATGCTCGCGCGGGAACGGTTTCTGAACGCTGACAATGCATCGTTAGCCGTGATCGGCGGAATCCAGAAAGCGCGCATGATGCGCGCGCTCAGGCAACTGCTCGGTCCGTGGGCCAAGTCTGAGCGAAGCATCCCTTCAACGTTTCGCCAATCGATGGCGCCCGACACGCGAGTGTTGGTAATTAAACATGCGTCGGATGGCAATACTGAGATCAGACTGGCTGTTCGCGGGCTGGCTTGCTCGGACAACGACAGTCTGGCAGCGAATCTACTGGCGTACATAGTGCGTGACCGATGGCGACGCCTGCAGGCACTTTCATCGATTTCAGTGCGTCACGAAAACCATTTTCTGCCGGGCATGTTTATCCTGAGCGCTGCTGTAAATACTGAAAACGCCGCCCGCGGAGTTTCTGAGGCGCAAGATGTGATGCGCGCTCTGGCCACTACCGGTCCCACCCCGACAGAGTTGGAACAAGCACGCGCCCTATTGCTCGCCGATGTTTCGAATCAATTGGCCCAACCTGAATCGGTTGCTGACGCGTGGCTCGACGTGGACACTTTCAATTCGCCGCGGCCGGACATGATTGCCACACTCGTGCGCGGTCTGTCTGCGAGCGACGTGCAACGCGTGGCGACGCGGCTCTTCAAAGACGCTCCCGTTGCGACCGTGGTGGTGGGCAATTACGATCAACTGAAAGCATCATTCGCCGGGAAGATGGAAACCAGCGCCGAATTACCTAAGCCCAAATCCACTCCGCCTGCTACACTGCCACTCGTAAAACCCTGATCGTTTTAGAAAGCTATCGCAAGCCGCTTGCAACCATTGCCCGAATGCCATGGGCTTAACTGATCCTGCGAACAATTTACCTGATGATCACGCTCGGCGGGTGCGCGAAATGTTCGCGCGAATTTCGTCGAGCTACGATCTGCTGAACCATCTGCTATCGGTGAATATCGATAAGCGATGGCGCCGCAGAACGATCAGGAAACTGCAGCCGCTGCTACGAGGTCATCCAAGAGCCCTGGATCTTTCCAGCACATTGGGATCCTAAGCTTAGAATTCCACGTGGACAAGTTGTCGCG
>JADMIO011301943.1_pt1 | contig 70701 bp, 72 predicted proteins | sample 8958161 | NCBI WGS metagenome assembly JADMIO01 (sample SAMN16585339, study PRJNA669376) | soil metagenome | isolation source: Crop rotation soil | place: USA: Cullars Rotation, Alabama | collected 2011 | reverse complement strand
CCGAAGGTGAGCCAGTGTGATTACATTTGCGGCCTAACTGTGGCCAGTCCAGTTACGCTGGAGTCACTAGTATTTAGGTGACACTATAGAAGCGGCCGCGACAACTTGTCCACGTGGAATTCTAAGCTTAGGATCCCAATGTGCTGGAAAGAAGTTACCTGCTAACTGAACAATATTATATGCATGTGCGTACAAGTAAGGCGTCCAGCACGCTATAGCTGGAACAGCAAGTCCTTTATAAATTATATTTAATTTCGAAGAAATGTTCATTTCTAAATGTGTTTTATAAAATCTTATTGCTCTATTTTTTAAATCGATATTTTCAAATTCTGGGTATAATTTGGTTTCTTGCAAACAAGAATCAATAGTTGTTTCTTCTTCTAGAGGATAATTTTCAATATACCCCCCCCACTCTTGCGCAATTTTTTCACGAAGAGCAGGAAATAATTTAATAAAGCGTACGCCAAATTTAAAGTAATAAGGAGTATCTCGCAAATCAGTAAGAATAAGCTCAGCAATTTTGCTGTCTTCATTGCATAACAACGTAATATCTTCAAGAGGTAAGGTATCACATTTTTTTATAAAAGAAGAAAGATATAAAAAATTGCACTCACTTCCTGCTTGCTGTAACAATTTATAGCTAAATCTTTCGCAATGAAATGGATCGTTTTTTCCTTTAAATAATAAATATTTTCTGATTAACGCGATAAATATTTCGCGATATAGTTGAATGTTGTTATTTCCTTGGTTTATTAGATCCAAGTTGTCGATATATTTTAAAAAAAATGTATTTCTAATCATTTGCATTTTTAATGCTAAAAGAGATTTTTTATTGCCCGCATCAAGAAGTCGCCATTCATGTGAAGGTGGATTAACCGCTTTCCATAAATTTTTTATTTGAGTTTCAGTAAGGGATTGTAGATATTCTGCAATTTCTATTTTAAATGCGAAAAGATTTTCATTTTTTTCATCTATAGTGTCTAATGTATAATAAAAATTTCCGAGTTGATAGGCTGCTGCCAATACCTTTTTTTCAATCAAGGCAGGAAGAATAGTTTTAATTTTGTTAAATTCTGTAATAAGTTGTTTAGTGGGCACAAGCAAAACCTTTTAAGGAGCTTGCAGATGAAATATAAGAGGGTTGTGGTTGCTCATCTTTAAGCTGTAAAGCCTGATACAAAAGAGGGGATTTCTCATATTTATGGGTGTAACGTTCCAGTAAATCAGAGGAAATTAGTCCATAATTTTTACAGCATACAAGAAATTTTTCCATATGGGGATTAGGCAAATCAAATTGCGCATGTGTTGATATTAAATAAGACAATTGGCAATAAGATTTAGCGCGCAAGTTGTTAAAAAGAGCGATATCATTATCATGTAAATCTGTAAATTGAGTTAAGTTATTTAGTAGCCAATTCATTCTTTTTTGCACCATATTTTTTACTATTTTATCTTTTTTATAAGGAGGTGCAAAAATTAAAAAAGTATAGGCTTGGTTATTATCGCCACTATAAGTGCTAAAATAAGTATTTATTTTATTTTGACGTTCTGTTGAATTAGTTGTCTGATTTGTTGCAAAAGCATACAAATCTGCTCCATCAAGCAATTCATAATAAGTGCTTATTTTTTCTCCATCTAACTCTTGCAATATTTGAAATTGCTCTTCAGGAGTGCAATTAAATATTTTTAAAACAATTTTTTGTGCTGCTTCAATATTTTGCTTATTAAAATCATGCCAGTTTATAATTAATTCTTTATGAGCACAATGCAATAAAGAAGCATTTTGCAAACTTCTATCGGGTAATGTATGAAATATATGCGTTTGAATTTTTCTCAAAATAACATCGAAATTGGTTTCTTGTGTGGCAGTTAAAATTTCTAGTTGCTGAACTAAGATATTTATTTCGATTTCTTTGTTAGCACTTAATAATTCTAATATAAGTAAACATGCCTCTTGTTGCACTTTTTGGTCCATGAAATGACATAGAATTTTTTTCCACCCACTTAATAAATCTTGACGAATAGCAAATCCCCCCCATGGTTGCCCAAGCCGAAAATCGATTTTTATTGGGTGCATGAAAGCTTCATTTTCTATTAACCGCAGCCATTTTATAACAACATTGCTATTTGTATTAAATTGCGCTAATGAATCAGGCGTTCCCCATTCTGCTATAAATGTTTTTAATTTTTTTAATTGAAAAGGCGGTAAAATAAAATTGAGGGTTTCAGTTAATATATCAATCTCCTCTCCTACCCGCTGGGCTATATGCACTGTTAAATTTTGTGTATCTTTAAAAATTAAATTATCTAATTCTTTTAATTTGCGAGCTATCTTTAAAATAATTTCTTGAATTGCCACATTGCAAGATTTATTTTCTAAAAAAGAAAATTCCATTAGTTTGGAATAAATTGAAGAGGATTGTTTTTGGTGTTTTTTTAACCTTTTATCGAAATATTCAACATCAAAATGGGAAATATCGACAATAGTTTGGTTTAAATAATTGCAGATAAAATTGTGTGTATCTTCTAAAAAAAGTAGAGATTCTAAAATTTGAATTTTTTTATGAAACAAAAAATGATTTTTTATTTCATAATGAGATTTTTTTAACATTCCCCATGCCATCCACCAAATAGGTGCTAATCCAATAGAATAAAATAAAATATTTGATACGATTGGGAAAACAACAGGTGGCAACCAAAAAAGAAAAGAAGCTGTAAAAGGAAAAATAATCAAATAATAAACAGATGAACTTAATGAAAGATAAAATAGTATACGCCATTTCCACAAAGTGTGGATTAAAGATGTTAAATTTTCTGATTTGAAAAAATCAAAAAAAGATCTTGAAATATATTTCATTAAGCTTAAATGAGAAAAAAATGAAGTAATAGTTAAATAAAAAAATAGAATATGATCTGTAAATTTATGTGTGTCAATTGCATTTCTAATTTCTTGAGTAAAATTATGTATATTTTTTAATTTTTCTTTATTTTGTGAGTGAGTACTTAAAGAAGTAAGTGGACGTTTGTTGATAGGTGCGGTTACTTTTTCACATATTTTTTGCGGGTAATTTGCTTGTTTTAAAATATCATATATCATTAATCTTTTATCATCATCAAGCGTTGCAGAAAATTCAGTTGGTGTTTTGATATTCATCTTATATTCAACTGCTGCTAATATATCATCCATATTCCTTGGGAAATAATGTTCAGATATCTCATAAATTTGGCTGCGTGCAAATAAACTGGCATAGATATGGGTTTCTAATTGCTTTAATCGACTAATGTTAGTAATAATTTTTTCTGTTAATTTTTGAAATAAAGATAGATCCTTTATTTGTGGATGGGTGGTTAATTCACTAAGGGCATATTCATATCTTAACAGTAAAGGCAAAACATGCTCTTGTAGTAATATTAAAAGCTGTTTAGTGTTAAGGTGGTTTAATGATTTTTCAGTTTGATATATTTCATAAAAAACCTGTATTTGTTCATTCCAAGCAAAAGGTCGCGCATTGTCTAAAAAATTATTTATTTGTTGCGCTTGTGCTAATTGAGTAGCAGAAGGTTGAAGGATTTTTTTAATTTCATCAATATGTTTATTTATCTTAGGTGACACTAAAGCATGCAAATGCGTGCTAAAAAAATTGTGGATCCAAGGATCAGTTATGGGAAGAGGAAGATACTCTAACATGCTATCCTCTTGAAGGAAACGAGGAAAGCAATTTTATCAGAACAGTATACTTTTCACATAGGAATTTTTGCGGCTGTTGCCTTGCATATAAACAAGGCAACACAGAGAGAAAAGAAAATTTACTTTAGTCTTCTACATGCGGATGCATATCACCTTGTACATTTGGATCTTTAGGCGCATCGGTTGTAGGAGGTGTAGTAGTAGGCTGTGTGGGAGCAGTTGTTGTTGTAGTGGTAGTGGAAGTACTGCTAGGGGTATCTGATTTTACTTCGGGTTGAGTATGAACATTGACTTCTACTTCAGGATGGGTAGTAGGCGCTGGATTCACTGTATGGGTAGTAGTGTCCATACCAGGATTTTGTGTTGGATGAGTATTTTCCTGAATATGCGTGGTAGTAGTGGTATCTACTTCTGGTACAGGTGTCGTGACGGCAGGCTGCATTTGATCTGCTTTTTCGAGCGTATCAGTGGCTGCATTGGATTCAACTGATGCTTTTTCTTCTTTAGATTCACGGTTGCACGCCGTGAGTGCTAAGCAAGCAATTAAAGCAACAACTAATTTAGTTTTCATAAAATCTCCATTAAAATTAACTAACTAAAAATTCATATTTATCGTACTAAAGAATTTTTCTGCCATACCATACCTGAGTTAGCCTCAGAAGGGAATCTAATGATATGATATTAAGTATTCTTTCGTACTAAATTAAAGGTTTGGCTGTGATATATGATGCGCTTATTGTGATGGGAGGAGATATTGCCCCCCTTTCTTTTTGGCATCAAATTTCCTATCAAACTCTTATCTGTACGGAAAATGCAGCGCTGGTACTACGAGATCTAAATATAATGCCCAATGTCATTATGGGCGATTTAGATTCTCTTCCTGAACAACCCCCTTCTGTAGCCTTGCAAAGCCTTCAGGCTAGCTTTCCTGAAGCCGTAGTACATTATATTGAAGATCAAAACACAACTGACTTTGAAAAAGCGCTCCAATTTGCGGTGGCGCATAAATTTAAAAATATTCTATGCTTGGGTGTGTTGGGTAACTCTGCTGATCATGGAATTTACAATCTTTTTCTTACCCAGCGTTATAGTCGTTTTTTTTCCTTGCTCTTAATGCATACGGTGAAGCAATCCTGCCAATGGATCTTTTCTTTACCCCCAGAATGTCATATATACACTAAAAAAGGAGAAATTATCTCTTTTTTTCCTTTTTCGCAAGCAACGCTTACTAGCCAAGGGCTAAAATGGGAGTTAAATCATACTTTACTTTCACAAGAAACAGGTGATATGAGCGTGCGTAATATCACGCTTCAAGAGAAAATTTACCTTCAGACCAAAGGAAGTTGTTTATGCTTTCTAACCAGTCTCTCTCCCCCTCACTGGCACGCAAAATAATCCTATAACAATTTGATTTATATATTTAATATTTCATTTTCTTGTATTTCCTCTAGAAGAGAATTTTCAGATGAGCGGTAAGGGAAAGATAGTAATTTTACCGTTGGTATGATATTTTAAGTTAGGTTTATAAAGAATGTCATGAGGTAATTTGATATGGCTCCCATTCCAACCGATTATAAAGATTTTGATACCCAATATGAGCTTTTACGTAAATTTGGCCCGAAGGCTTTGAGTGCAGCGATAAAAAGTGAAATAAAGGCAAATGGCGTTGCTGCTGTAGATGAAAAATTTATCAAAGGGGTAATAGGAAATCAAATTAGTAACTTCCTAGAATTAAGCACACAAGCGGGTTTAATCAATGTGCAAAATTTATTGCGCCAAGAAAATACGCCACGTGGAGATTATCAGGCAGAGGCTGTGAACCGCAATATTTTGCAACAACAAGGACCCGCAACTGGGCAAACTCAGCAGTTTCAAGCATTGCCAAAAAATATTAGTGATAAATTAGGATTAGCGGCCGCACCTATTGCCAGAGAAGCTACGAATAACAAAGCACTAACGACACAATATAACCAAGTGCTGGATAAAATGGAGAATGATGTTCGCAATGAACATAAAGCACGCCTTAAAATGGCAATGTCTCCTAGACCAGGCGCTACTAAAAAAATTGAACCGCGTTTTTAAATAATAAATAAAAAAGGTGAGGAGCATTATTGATGTCCCTTTCCAAGGAAATTTTAGAAGGAACATATGCAGGTGTGGAAAAGCTCCTCGAAAGGGGAGCGCCTGTCAATGTTATTGATGAATATGGCTATACGCCACTTATTCTCTCAGCTTTAACCAACCGCAATGATTTAGTTTCATTATTACTTAACCAGGGTGCGCGAGTTGACTTAGTAGATATTACGGGCTCTCAAGCGCTACATTGGGCAGTTGATAATAGTAATTTTGAAATGAGCGCCCTATTACTTAAATATGGAGCCAATCCTAATAGTTATATGACCAGTGGGCAGCCTGCCCTTTTTTATCCCCTCCTACGTAAAAATCAAGCTTTAATTAAATTATTAAAGGATAATGGCGCAAAACTTGAATTTGCTCAAGATTTTATTCAAGCAAAGTTGGTTGGACATCGTTTTGAGTTATTGGGTAGTTCAGATGTAGTAAACGCCGAAGGGCTTTTTATTTCCATTGATTTGGAAGGATTTTATTTAGAATTTACTTTAAGCCTTATTTGTGAATCGTTGGATAGATTTATTCATAGCTATATGGCTCATCGAATGGATATTCATAGTGATGAGTTAAAAATCATTATCGACGCTTTTCAAACTGCTGCTAAATTAAGGGAATTTAAGCATTTTACGAAGGACGTGAATGCAAATAAAGAAGTTATTTATAAGCTTATGGAAAGAGATTTATTATTGTTACCTGTTTCATTTAAAGGCCACGCTATTACCTTTATTAAGCATAATGGGTTTTTGGCTAAATGTGATCGTGGCGTGCAAAAAATGACTGACCCTATCGTTATTCATTCTATTGGTAACCCGCGACCTTTAGGACATCATTTTTATACCAATTTGCTTTATCAGGCGCATACAGATAAATATATTAAAACTGATATTTATCAAATTTTAAATTTACAACCTTATGCAAAACTACCTATAAAACACCAAATAACGGGTAATTGCTCGTGGGCAAATGTTGAGGCTTCTGTACCTACGATGCTGTATATGTTGTTACATGCTAAATTACAAGATAAAACCAAAGCAAATGCTTTAGTTAAAGAGATAATGACTTTTTATCATGCCTGGCTTGATTGGGATAAAGATAGAGCAATTGAAGATTACTTGCTAGAATTTGATAAAATATCCTTTGCAAGGCAAAAAGCAAAAGCTTCTCTTTTAGGGCTTGTATTATTTCAATCATGCGATCCTACCAAAGAGCGCGATGTACAACGTGCAAAAAAAATCCTTGAAATTCTTGTGCGCAAAGAATTTCAATATATCATAAGAATATATGCCACTATATTTGTTCGGGGGCAAAAAAGCGCAAAAGGAAAATCTTTTGCTCAGCTAATTGAAATATGTGGTTATAAATTGACACAGTTTATGTACTAATATGACAATGTTAGATTTTATATATATTGTAGGTGGTCTTTGTTGCTGTAGCATTATTCTGTATTTATGCACAAAAGGCCGGTGGCTAAGCTATTTGCGCAAAAAACGTTATCTTATTATTCTTAAGGAAATAGATTTACTTTTTCATGATGTTAATCCATTTAAAATTTCTAAAATGGCTAGAAACAAAGAACCCAATTTAATTTATGGTGAAATAGATATTTGCAGTTTTTTAGATTTGTTAGAATTAGTTTCACCAAAGCCCGGTGATATATTGTACGATTTAGGATCAGGTTGTGGGAAATGCATTATAGCTGCGCATTTAGCCTATCCTTATATTGACATAAAAGGAATTGAATTGATCAAAGATTTGCATGCAATAGCACAGGAAAAAGTTAAAAATCACCTTAATAAAAATTCTTTAAAATCTAAGAATATTAACATTCAATTAATTCACGACAATTTATTAAATCAAGATTTTTCAGATGCAAATATTATTTTTATTAACGCAACTGCCTATGATGCCCCGTTATGGGAAAAATTCATGCAAAAGTTAATACTTTTAAAATGTGGAACTAAAATTATTATTACCTCTAAAACCCTCCCCTCTCCTTTATTTGCTAAGAAATATGCCGCTATGGAACATATGAGTTGGGGGTGGGCTTCCACCTATATTTATCAAAAAATTGTATAAAAAATTACCCTTCACTTTAATGAGCATACCGCTTATCATGCCATTCTTGAGTTTGAGCCCTTTGACTCTAGAAGAGCGTCAAAACCCCATGTTAAGATGGTTAACTAGTTTAGTGTTGCCAAAGGTAAAGGTGTCTACCCTTATGAATAACCCCAATCCCCAAGACTATTCCTTTAAAATCTCTGATTCCTTACTAGGATTGCAAACCCTTTTTATTGCTATTGGGGCCACAGTATTGGTTCCCTTGCTAACCGGAATGGACCCAAGCATTGCGCTTTTTACAGCAGGTGTAGGCACACTTATTTTTCAGATTCTTACCAAAGGCCAGATCCCAGTTTTCCTAGGTTCTTCTTTTGCCTTTGTACCCGCAACAATTTATGGCATTCAAACATGGGGATTGCCAGGTACTTTATTTGGTTTAGCGGCAGCAGGTTTTGTCTATTACTTTATGAGCCTGTTAGTGTATATAAGGGGCCAGGAATTCGTTAATCGTATTTTTCCTCCTATTATTACGGGCCCTATCATAATGAATATTGGGCTTGTCCTTGCACCAGTGGCCATCAATATGGCAATGGGCAAATCAGGAGATGGTAGTGTCGTTTTATTTGAAAACAACCAAGCATTAATCTTAGCTGCAGTGTCTCTAACAGCTACCATTGTGGCACGTTTATTTGGTAAAGGCCGGCTAAAGCTTATTCCTATTCTTGTGGGCATCGTATGTGGATATATTACAAGTATGCTGCTAGGGGTGATTGATTTTACCCGTCTTGCTCAAGCAAGTTGGTTTTCGTTGCCGCATTTTTCTTTTCCCAGTGTTAATTGGCAGGCAGCACTTATCATGATACCAATTGCGGCTGTATCCGCCATTGAGCATATTGGTGATATTATGGCCATTGGGGGAATTACAAACCGTAATTATATTCGTTATCCTGGTTTGCATCGTAGTCTCATGGGTGATGGTATTGCAACGATGGTCGCCTCTTGTGTAGGTGGGCCGCCTAGTATTACCTACGCTGAAGTAACAGCAGGCGTTGCTATTACAAAGACTTATAACCCTGGCATTATGACCTGGGCAAGCCTTGCTGCAATTACTCTTGCGTTTGTGGGTAAGGTTGGCACTTTTCTCCAAACTATTCCAACCCCGGTAATGGGAGGGATCTTAATCCTTTTATTTGGTGCAATTACGGTAACAGGCCTGCATTTACTGGTTGAAAGTAAGCAAGATTTAATGAGCCCACGAAATATGACTATTGTGGGGATCGTATTAGTTATTCCTGTAGGGGGGCTTACTATTGGTGGGGGTAATTTTGCGATCAGCGGGATTGGCTTAGGTGGATTGATAGGTGTTTTATTAAATATTATTCTCCCCTACCCAAAACCAGAAGGATCTAAAGTTACGGCTTAATAAAGCGAAAACATTAAATTAAAATTATCGATGTTCTCTTAAAATGGAAGGTTCTTTGAACGGTTGTTTATAGGGCCTTTCGTTTTCAAATGTTAAACAGCTTGTAGCGTTTCCACAGTTTCTACGCCATGCGTCTTGCTTAGCTCTTTGGTTTATGATTAGATACCCGGTAGTTGAGTTATTTTGGTTGGGAATACCTTCTTCAAAGCGTTTAAACATATCAGAATTTTCAATTTTCCCGTAAGCGTTCAAATGATAAAAAAATAATATCCCTGTTAACAGAATGAGTGTAGATTTAAACACATTTTCCTCCCTTGCTTAAATAAGCTTTTAATAAATATAGCTCTGCTTATTAATTATTTCTCGCAAACTGATTTTATTTGCTATACTGATTATTTTAATTGTTCAATATATAAATATGACATTAGCATGGATAGCCGATCCTCAAGCGTGGATGGCACTTCTGACTTTAACTGCCCTCGAGATTATTCTTGGTATCGATAACATTATTATTTTAACTATTTTGGTTGGTAAACTTCCAAAAAAAGATAAGCCGCTGGGCCGTGTTTTAGGGTTAGGTTTGGCAATGGGCACGCGGATTGCGTTATTGCTGTCTATTGTATGGGTAATGCGTTTAACCGTACCTTTATTTAGTGTATTAGGAAAAGCAATTACAGGTCGGGATATTATTTTAATTGTTGGTGGGTTATTTTTATTAATAAAAAGTATTCCAGAAATTTACCAAATACTCCAAGGACAAGAATCTTCCCCACATCCTAGAAAGCATGCTAAACATTTTTGGAGCGTGATTATCCAGATAGCATTAATAGATATTGTATTTTCTTTGGATTCTGTTATTACCGCTGTGGGATTAGCAAACGATATTCCTATTATGATCATTGCTATTGTAATAGCAGTATTTATTATGATGTTTGCTGCTAAGGCAATTGGTGATTTTGTTGATAAATATCCTACTATAAAAATTCTGGCATTAACGTTTTTGGTTTTAGTGGGATTCACTTTAATGATAGAAGGAATGAATATTCATATTTCTAAAAATTATATTTATTTTGCAATGGGTTTTTCTACGTTAGTAGAAATATTAAATTTAAAATTATATGCTCGCCATGAAAATAAAACTTTCTCTTAAAAAGCCTACACCTATTTCATTAATTGATATATTCCAAATCCAATAACAATCAGAACTAAAGCAGCTTTTAAAACAGGGAGCATAGCAGCAACATAAGGCTTTCCTGTAAGTTGTAAAAACTTTCTTTTAGCAAATTTATTGCGTTTATCTAGCTTGTAAGATTGTTCATAAAGCAATATTGCTTTGGGGATATTTCTTTGTTTCTCATATATTTTGGCACTATTATTATAAGGGGCCGGATTATCTTTAAATACAGTCATTGCTTTTTGGTATAATCTTAATGCTTCTTGATCTAATCCTTTTATTTGATAAAAAATTCCTAACAATGTATAAACATCAGCACCCATATTGATATCATAAATATTCTCTTCCACTTTTTTTAATGCGATTATAAAATCGTCCATTAATTGCAAATCGTTTGTCAAACATAATTCTACAGCTTTATCGTGAATTGCTGCATAAGCAAGGGGATCCCAATGGCTAAAACGCAAAAAAGATAAAAGTGATTTTAAAGAAAAGCGATAACTGCTACAGAAAAATTCTTGATAAATGTAGCAATATTCATCTGGGCCTGTGGTTTCAATAAAGTTTTCAAAATAAGTTTTTGTATTATTTAACTTGGAGAAATTTAAATTTCTACTAAATAAATTGACTTTAAAACTATTACCATTTTTAGTAGGAATATAATCGCCGCCTTGATATTGAAAATAGGTGCCTATAGCATGAAAATTCACCATAAAAGCATAACATCCATCATATGTCATGAGGGGAGTTTTAGCTAATAAAGGTAATTTAGGTAATAATGATATACCTTTATCACCAGAAATCATGAAGAAATTATCTTTTGTAAGCGCTGAAATATTATCTAAAAATGCAAATGCCCCCACAGGCATTAAAACAAAAGTATCTTTGTTTTGAAGAGTATTTTTATATTGCATTAAAATATCGTTCATTAAAGGAGTTTCATAATAATTTTCAATATTAATTTCCTCATTATGATAATCGAATTTCAGATCATCTAAATGAAGAGGGTTTTCAATATTAAAATTAGGATAACGGCTTTGCAAGCCTACTTTTACCTCGTTAAATTTACCATTGGTAAATTCAAAAGCATCTTGTTTGATGCAATCTAATGTATAATTGGCAATAATAATTAGAGGCGTTTTAACATTCAACGTGGAATAAGGTTGGTTTTTGTTGAGAAGAGTGAAATCTTTATCGAGTTCTATATCAAAATAGGTAAAGTCTAATTCCCCTTTTTCAATATAAGATTGAAACTGATAATTTTCTTGGCAAAATTTAATGTTGCTTTGCACAACATCGCTAATAATATAACAAAAATTTATTTTATTAAGATTGTACTGAGTTAATAATTCCTTAAAAAATTTTAAAAAATAAAAACTAAATTTTCCTGTGCCGCTTCCTAATTCCATTATATAAAAAGGTTCATTTACATCAGGATATAATTGAACCCAATCTTTAATAAAATTAATAATTAAATGGGCATAGTGGTAACCCGTAAAAGCGTTGCTTGATATGTAAAAAGGAACTTCTTTTTGCCATGCATTAACTCCCATGGCTGAAAAGTAATTTTTTTGAATTTTCCATAATTTGGAAAGTGAAAATCTAACTGGAGTCTCAATTAATTTAGGATTTTTATCTGTCATCCGTGGGGCCTTATTATTCCTTTATTAAGTATATTTTTCAGAAAAATTCTGATGATCTTCTAAATTTTTAAAATCCCACAACTCTTTGTCCATTAATTGGCTAGGTTTAACTTGTTGAATTGCGCGTAAAATGTTACTCGGGATTTTAGGGTTATCTTCGGCTAAGCTTTTAATCCAACGTTGAACTTTTTTTCGAGCTAAATTTTCTTGCGAACCACAAAGAGTACAAGGAATAATAGGAAATTGTTTTAACTGTGAATACTCAAGAATATCTTTTTCTTGGCAGTAACTTAAAGGTCTAATTACAATGTGGTTTTTTGTGTCTGTAAGCAATTTAGGTGGCATGGACCGAATTTGACCATTATATAAAATTGACATAATTAAAGAATTTACTAAATCATCACGGTGGTGCCCGAGTGCGATTTTGTTAAAGCCATGCGATTTAGCATAATTGTAAATATTCCCACGCCGTAAACGTGAGCATAAACTGCAATAAGTATTACCCACTGGAATTTTTTCTTTCACCACAGAATAAGTATCTTTTTTTAAAATCTCAAAAGAAATATTATGTGCATTAAAAAAAGATCTTAATGCTGCGTCATTCCAGCCTGGTTGAGATTGATCTAAAGTAAAAGCGAATAATTCAAAATTAAAGCGTGTTTTTTTGCGAAGTAATTCTAACAAAATAAGCATTGTTAAAGAATCTTTTCCACCGGACACGCATACTAAAATTTTATCATTTTTTTGGATAAGATTATAATCGGCAATTGCTTTTCCTACATAATGCAAAAGTTTTTTTTCTATTTTCTCTATTTTTTTTGTGGGCGAAGACATAGTTACCGGCTCAGGTTTTACCCACTTAATTTCTTGTATCATAAAAATATATCTTTAACCTTTTTACATAAGTGCGTTAATAAACTTATTTAGAGAGTACTTCTTTACAAGGAGAGCTACGTTGAGTTGTTAATTTTAAAAGTTTTTCAGCTAACAATGAAACTCCACCGGTGGCGATCCCTAAGATAATAGATCCCCCTTCTCTTGCTAATCCTTGCATACTTGCCTTGAATTGGGGGTTGGCTACAGTTCCTGTTAGGAAGACTTGGTTATCTAAGGCCCCTACTTCTAAATCTAATTTGCTACGTGGATAAAGAGAAAAAATAAAATTTAGTTGTCCAGTTTTTAAGTCAGCTTTTCCTGTTCCTAAAGTATAAATTTCTCTTGTTTCAAAAGCTATATTATTGTTTGATTGCAGAAGACCTTTTTTTATCTCAAAGCGCATAGCTGCACATTCAAGTAAGGTATTACTTTCCTTTGAGGGGGATAATTTTTTCCAAAAAGCAGAAAAAATATCTACATAACGAGAATCTATATTTTTTTTAAGAATAAGCATATCTTTTATATGAATCAAAGTGTTTCCAGTTAAATTTTCTTTAAAACTTCCTGCTTGATTATCTGTATATCCGTCAAATTTTAAATAAAGTAATCCTTGTGTTAGCTGCATGTTAGGATAAAATTGTTTTATCATTTCGCTTGCAACAGCATTTTTGATTTCTAATTTTATGCCTATTACATTATTAAATGTTAAATTCGCTTTTATTGTGCCATTAAAAATTTCACCACTTAGTGGTACAAAAACACGATCATTTTCTTTTTTTAAATTAACATGCATGTTTTTTAAGTGGATGTTTTCAAAAAATACATCATCAATATGGAAGTTTAAATCGCTTTGTATATTTTTAAACCATAAATTATTTGACAATATTTTTTTAGAGTCGTTTAATATCCATTGTTGAAGTTTTATATCTCCTTCTATTTTAGATATTTTATCAGACAAAGAAATAAGCAATTTTCCATTGGCATTGTTTTCAATTTTTTTATCTTCTATTTTAAAATCACAACTAATAGTTATGAATGGATTTTTATTTAATTTAATATTAAAATCTCCCCAAAAATTTATGGGATTTGTAGATTTTAACTTTATAGCTAGGTTTTTGTTTTTATTTGTTATTTCTGATTTGATATTTTTAAATAAGTTATTATTGATTGAAAATGTTTCTATATTATATTTAATATTTGCATTTATCTGGTTTAATTGTGCAATTAAAAATTTCTCAAAAATATAATCATGAGATGAAATATTTAAATTAGAAATAAATAAATAGTTAGATTTTAACTGTGCCTCAATTTTAGGCATATTTTCTATTAATTGAATATCTATATTACCTGATAAATCATTTTTTCCTGCTTGCAATTTAAAATCAATTAATTGAAAATTTATAAGTGAAGTAATTAATTTTCCGCTAAATTTATCAATTTTAATATCTTGCAAAATAGTTTTATTAGTTAAAAAATTTATAGTAATATTTTTTAACTCAAAAATGTTAATTTGTGTTTTTTTAAATAATAATGAATAAAAATCCAATTCAATTAGAAAATCTTCTATATTAACTTTAAATTCTTTGTCTGTTATCTTAGTATAAAAATTTACATCATTTAATTTAATTTTAGGAGCTGGAAAGAATAAAATATCAATTGGCCCGTTGACGATAATTTTATGGCCGGTTATATGTTCAATTTGGTTAAGTAAAATATCTTTATGTTTGTTTATATCTAGATTTTTTATAAATATAGCACTTATTATACAAAAAACAAAAAGAGCACTAATAATAAATAAAATTAATTTTAATAAAAATTTAGTTGAACGCATTTTGTAATTCCATTTCTTTTAAGCGTGTATAAGAATAAGCATCTCCTTTGCTAGATGCTAAATGATACCAATATAAAGCTTTATTTATATTAGGAGTTCCAAACAAACCTTCTTCATAAATAATACCCATTTGACGTTGTGCAACAGTAAATTGCTGTTGAGCTGCTTGCTCAATCAACTGGAAGCCTAATTCAAAACTATGTTCAAAGTCGTTATTGCCAAAAAAATGACTCATACCCTTAAAATACAAAGCTTCTACTATATTATTTTCCGCCGCACAGTTAACAAAAAAATTATATTTTTCTTTTTCTAAACTTTCAATTAAATTATTGTTAACAATATCTTTATAAAGTATAGCCACCCAATATTTTGCTTCTTTAATATTCGTTTGAGCCGCCTTTAAAAAATATTCCCCTGCTGTAAAGGTGTTTTTTTGTATACCTTGCCCATGATAATACATTTTTCCTAATTGGAGTTGAGAAAGAGGATGGTTTTGTTGAGCTAGCTGAAAATATAGTTCAAATGCTTTATGATAATTTGTTTCTATTCCAATGCCATTTAAATAAAATTCTGCCAAAAGATACATTGCTTCACTATTTTGATAAACTGCTGCTTTTTTTAACCATAAGAAAGCTAATTTATCATATTCCGGAAGCGAAAAATTAGATAGCAATTTTGCTAATTTGATTTGTGCACTAACATTTCCATTTTCAGCCGCAGGAGTAAGATATTGTAATATTTGAAAACGACTAATTTCAAGAGGATAACCATCTATAAACAAATTAGCTATTAAATATTGTGCTGGATAAAATCCATTTTGTGCAGATTGAATTAAATATTTTATACCAAGTGGGATATTTTTCTTCTGATTAAAATCTCCATAAGTGAGTGCTAAACCAACTTGATAGCACGCTTGTGCATCATGAGATTCTGCTGCTGCTGAGTACCATTGGAAAGCTAAATAATCATCTCTTTTAGCATTTATTCCTTGATGATAAATTTTTGCTAATTCAAGTTGAGCTGGAACAAAAGAATTTTTAGCAGCTTGAGCGAGCAAAGAGATGGGATCTAAGTTGGCATACCATTCTTTTTTTAGTAAAAGTAAAGCCAAATTATATTCGGCTTGGACATGATTCGTGTTCAACGCTTTATTGTACCAATAGGCTGCTTTGGCAATATCTATTTTTCCATTTTTTCCTTCACGATAAAAATCGCCTAATGATATCATGGCGGGTATATAAGATTTTTCAGCGCATTGCAGTAACAGTTTCTCAGCTACAATATAATTTTTTTGTACCCCCTCCCCCTGTAAGTATAAAAAGGCTAGTTCTTGGAGGGCCTCAAGATTTTCTTGTTGTGCGCTTTTAGTTATCCAGAATCCTGCTAATTTGTTATCTTTATTTCCGTTGATTCCTATATAATACCATTTACCTAATAAAAGTTGTGCTGGTGCATAGTTGTCTTTAGCAGCTTGTGTAAGCCATGAAACAGCTTCATCTATATTTTTATTTGTTCCTCTCCCCAAATAGTAGTTTTGTGCAGTAATGTATTGTGCTTCATTATGCCCATTTTGTGCTGCTGATAGAAAAAATGGCATAGCCTGTTCCCAATCAATTTTTCCTAAACTACCGTCAACATATGAAATTGCTACTGTCATTTGTGCGGATACATCTGAAAATTTTGCTTGCTCTAAGCAAGTAGGAAGACTTTTTTCAATTCCATAAATGGCAACTAAATCTTTACATAAACAATTTGAAACCTCTATAATACCATCGTTATAGTTATCAGTTGTACAGCTTGTTAAGTTAATCACAAGTAAAAAGCTGCAAATTATTGGTAAAAATTTTGTGTTATAAACCATTAAGTTCTCTGTGTTCTGTGTTTATATTTTAGTGGGTTGTGTTCTTTTTCTTAGTTCATCCATGATTGATAATGGTATAAATTATGCACGATAGGATATTAAATAAACTGCATATGCCCTTATTTCGGCCATTTCCTTTTTTATCTAAAGGAAAAGCGCAAACTATTGCCGCCTTTTATTTCCCTTACAACCCTTTTATAGCAAAAGCGCATACCCACCTTATTTCATTACCTGATTTTGATAAAATTGCTTTATTAGAAAATCGCCCTACTACTTGGTGCCCCTCACAACGCATTATTTTATTAGTGCATGGCCTTACAGGATCTGCTTCTTCTAATTATCTTATTCGTATTACACAAGCTTTGGTGCAGCAAGGTTTTTTGGTAATGCGAATGAATCTGCGTGGGTGCGGCGAAGGCAAAGGGCTGGCTAAAAAGCTCTATTATGGAGGATGTAGTGAAGATACGCGGGCGGTTTTATTATGGTTAGCCGCAAAATTTCCAAATAGCCCAGTAACGCAAATGGGATTTTCCTTAGGCGCCAATGTCACTTTAAAGATGGCTGGAGAAATGGGGAATAACATTGCTGGCAATATAGACAGCCTTGCAGCGATTTCCCCCCCGTTAGATCTAGAAGCCAGTGTCCATCTTATGAGTAAAACCATATTTAATACGCATTTTGTAGCTGCTTTAAAACGTGAAATAGCGCAATTAAATGTTCAATTCTCTTTTTCCAATCTTTATGAATTTGACGACATTTACACTGCCCCACAAAATGGATTTAAAAATGCCCATGATTACTACAAGCATTGTAGTAGCCAACATTTTATTGAAAAAATCACCCTTCCTACATTTATCTTACATGCAAAAGATGATCCTGTTGTGGGGATTAAAAGTTTTTTACGGTTACCGCAAAAGAAGAATTTTGATAATTTAATAACTAATAATGGTGGGCATTTAGGATGGCTAGGCCCAACAGGATCGTATGGCTATCGTTGGATGGATAAAGCTGTTTTACAATGGGTAAAATGGGTTGATAAACAGCTAAGTTAATTGTATTTTAGGAAGGCATGCCCTGAAGCCAAAATACAACGCCAATTACTGCAACTGAGATAAGGATCACCGCGGTAATTGCATCAAAAGCCTCATTAGAAATTTTACTTTTCTTTCTTTTTTCCATTTTGGGTTCCTTGATAATAAATAATAAAATAGTATACCGCTATCGCTATTTCTTTCCAATCGTATTTTGACTTTTCTTTGCCCACAGGTAGCCTAAATTCTTTCTTTCCCTCTACCGTTTCACGGGAGAGGGTATTAAAATTAAGACCCTCTCCATAGCCCTCTCTCGCGGGAGAGGGAATAAGAAAATCAATGCCTAAAAAAAAGAGTATATTTGGTTCAACTACTTAAATGCTGCTGTGCTGAGTGAATTGCTTTTTCTAATGATGCGCGCCGTGTAGAGGACAATTCCTCGTCGGTAGCAAGTAATTGCTGCCATTGTTTTATAGCATTTTCGTAATTCCCTTGAAAGTAGTCATCAATAGCTAATAAGTTGATAATATTTTTTTGCAAAGGATCAGTTAGAACTAAATTTTGTGCTTTTTCTTTTACATCAGGTGGTAATCTACCCTGATTTTTTAAAGAATGACAATATATCCATTGGGCAATATAAGATTTCTCATTAGGCTCGCGCGTTAACACTTTAGAAAACAGGGTTAATGCTTGTTCAAACAAGCCTAATTCATTATAAATACTTCCCAGCTGAGATAAGGCAATACAAGAATAATCAATTGCGCCTTCTAGTTTTTTTAAAGACGAAAATACATCTTGTTGTGAAAGCTTTGGGTTGTTAATTTCTTTCAATGTGATTGCTATTTTTTTCAAAGCGGCTGTATCTAAAATTTTATTTACACTGCCCCAATACCCATAGCAACTGCAGCTTGCAAGGATAAAAAAGCTGGCCAATATTATAAATGTTTTTTGATTGTGCTTTTCTTTTTTTTCAATACAGCAAAAGAAAAATATAATTACTAGGCTTAACAAAAAAATAAGTGCCCCCCCTAAGGGCAGTAATGCAAAAAAAATGTCTTTCATATAATAGTTTTCTTATTTTTTGAGTGGCTTAGTTTCCACCAGGCTGTTCCAATTATGAGTATTATAAATGGCCAACACCACAACAATAAAGTTTTTTGATTTAATTGAGGTTTATAGAGTACATAGTCACCATAATGAGAATGCAAATAGCCCCGAATAGAATCCATAGATTCGCCTTGTTTCAATCGCGTATAAATTTCTTGCTGCATTGCTTTGGCAACTGGTGCATTTGAATCCGCAATACTTTGATTGGGGCATGTGACACACCGAAATTCTTTTAAAAATCCTTCAAATTGCCGTTGCTCATTTAATGTATCAAATACAAAATTTTCACTAAATGCCATTAATTTTGTAGCAATAATTAAAAATATAAAATATTTCATTCTATGACTTTAGGTTGTCTAATTGGTTTAAAAGTGGAAGAAAAATGGATTCAAACGATTGCACGGAAACGGGCCCTGTGTGATGGAATCTAATAACACCTTTATCATCTAAAATATAACTTTCAGGAATGCCTGTTATTCCTAAATCAAGGCCGAGCTTACCCGTGCTATCGTTAAGTAAATACGTAAAAGGATCTCCTTTTTGCTTTAATAATTCAAAAACATGAGTTGAATCATCACGATATAGCACACCTATTATTGGATAAGACCATTTTGATTTAATGGTTATCCACTCATTATGTTCTTTTACACAAACACTGCACCACATTGCCCATATGTGTACAACACTGGGGTGCCCTTTTATATTGTCTAAGGTCAACGGCCTTGAATTCCTGATATCATTGAGAGCAAATTCTGGAAAAGAGGATTCGTCTGTTTTTTTTATAAAGTCTTTTTCTACATACAATCCTTTCCATAATAACCATATAAACAAGGTTAAAAATCCAATTAACAAAACACACCAAGAAACACGTAAAAGTTTCATACTTACTCACTATTCTCTTTTCTAAAGGCTGCGATTGAGGAAAAAAATGCACCTATTGCAACTAATACCCCCCCCATCCAAATCCAGCGCACAAAAGGTTTAATATAAAACCGCACTGACCAATCATTATCTTTTAATTTATCCCCTAGCGCCAAATAAAAATCTTGAAAAAAACCTGCTTTGATTGCAGTTTCAGTCGTCACGATGCTTCGAGCGGTAAAAAAACGCTTTTCAGGGAATAAGGTACATAATAATTTTTTTTGGTTTGAAATAGCAAAATGCCCTTTTACCCCTTGATAGTTAGGTCCTTGAGTTTCGATTATTTCTTTTAATAATAGCTCAAATCCTCCTATTTTTACTTTTTCTCCTATCGTTATTTTTAATTCTTTCTCAATGCTTAAGGAACTGCTTAAGGATACCCCTAATGCACAAATACCTATTCCAAAATGTGCAAAAATCATCCCCCATTTTTGAGGACTAATTTGTGTAACTGAAGTTTTTTTTAAGTATTCAACTAATTTAAAAAATGTTCCAATAATAATTAAAGCTGCTAATAGACACCCCATGATAGCGATGCTTGAAATTTTTATAAGCAACCAAACAATAATAATACCCCCTATTCCCCATGCCAAAAAAACTGCTTTTATTTTATTTATAAAAACATTGAAATTATCTTCTTTCCAATTGATATAAGGGGTAATGGACATGAGACCTAAAAGAAAAAACATAATAGGAATAAAAACACTATTAAAATAAGGAGGGCCAACCGAAATTTTATCTTTAAAAATTACTTCAATAATCAAAGGATATAAAGTTCCTAAAAGAACGGTAGCTGTTGCGATTAAAAACAAAATAGTTGCTAAAAAAACAAATGATTCTTTTGAGAAAAAAGAAACTGTTTTTTGTGTCTGTAGTTGAGAAATGCGCACCATATACAAAAGAAACGAACTAATGATAACAATTGCCAAAAACCCTAAAATAAAAGCACCACGTTTAGGATCACTGGCAAATGAATGGACTGAGGTAACAATACCCGATCTTACTAAAAAAGTGCCAAGTAAAGTTAAACTAAATGTACAAAGCGCTAATAATATACACCACGGTGCAAATTGCTTTCTCTTAGCACTCATCATTAAAGCATGCGTTAACGCTGCTCCCATTAACCATGGCATAAGAGAAGCATTTTCAACCGGATCCCAAAACCACCAGCCGCCCCAACCCAGCTCATAGTAAGCCCACCAACTCCCAAGAAGGATCCCAATAGTAAGAAAACTCCACGCCAAAAGCGCCCATGGCCTTGCATAGGTTACCCAAATTATTTTATTTTTTTTTATAAGAGCGCTCAACGCAATCGCAAAGGGCACTGCAAATCCTACATATCCCATATAAAGAAACGGAGGATGTAACACAAAAGCAGGATCTTGTAATAAAGGATTAAGATCAGCTCCTTGTGCCGGTGAAAAAGGCAAAAGGCGTAAAAAAGGATTGGAAGTATGTAATAGTAATATCAAAAATCCTATATGAATCGCGCTTAATACACCAATAATAACCGTTATCATCAGGTTCTTTTTTGCATAAAAAGCCACGGCTATTGTCCATAGGGATAATATTAATGCCCATAATAATAATGAACCTTCATGCGCACCCCATAGCGCACAGAATTTATATGCCAATGGCAGATGGCTATTGGAATTAGAAGCTACATATTCAACACTAAAATCATCGTTTAAAAAAGAAAAAATTAATGTACTAAAACTTAATAAGGTGAAAAAAAATTGACCACAAACAGCTGGTAAGAATAAAGATAAAACAGAAGATTGTTTAGAAAAAGGTACATAGACTAATAATATCGACATACACAATGCAATGATAAGGCAAAATAGCCCGATTTCTGGGATCATTAATTATTTCACCTTTAACATAGATGCAATTTCAGGCGGCATATATTTTTCATCGTGCTTTGCTAATATTTGACTTGCATTAAAGCTTCCATTTTCCAACCTTCCTAATGCAACCACCCCCTGCCCTTCTTTAAATAAATCGGGCAAAATTCCTGTATATTTAATCTGCAAAGCTTGATTAAAATCGGTAATAACAAACCCCACTTCCAAATTATTTCCGCGCACTATTGAATTTTTCACGACCATTCCCCCCACCCGAATAGTTTTAGTTTCTGGTACTGTGCTTTGGGCAAGTTGAGTGGGAGTATAAAAAAGATTTATATTATGAGAAAGTGCATACAGTATTAAAGTTACTGCTATGCTAATGCCCCCTACTAACGATATCACAACGATTAAGCGCTTTTTTTGAGTGGGCGACATATTAAAGCTTATTCCGCGAATGGATAGAACGTCTAATTCGTTTTGCCTGTAAAAATGCGTGCCACGTTATAACGCACAACCCAATTAATACTGCTGCATAAGCAGACCATACATAATACGCATATTCTCCCATACGCCACATTGAATTATTTCCTCATTATTTTAAAGACATTACCCAACGATTTGATGATTCTCTTGTTAAAACTTCAGTTCTTATTCTAACACAGGCAATAGCCAGCGCGTATAAAATAAAACCTATCATCATACTTAACAAAGGCAATAACATAGAAAATTCCATGGTGGGCCGTCCCCATTTAGAAATAGTGGCGCCTTGATGTAAAGTATTCCACCAATATACGGAATAATGAATAATCGGAATATCGACAATACCTATCAATGCCAAGAGCGCACACGCTTTTGCCGCCGCTTTAGGAGAGGTAATCGCACGATATAACCCAATATAGCCTACATACAAAAATAGTAAAATAAGCTCTGACGTTAAACGCGCATCCCAAATCCACCATGTTCCCCACATGGGTTTTCCCCAAATAGCCCCTGTTAATAAGGCTAAAAGCGTAAAAAAGGCCCCTAAGGGTGCAATGGCATAGGCAATAATATCTACAATTTTAATTCGCCAAATAAGGAAAATGACAGAACATATTGCAATAGCCACATAAATACCTAAAGAAAGTAAGGCACAAGGCACATGAATATAAATTATTCTAAAAGCATCCCCTTGTTGATAATCGGCAGGTGCCACAAATAATCCACTTATTAAACCATAAGCCATTGCCAAACTAGCCAAACCAAATGAAATAGGAATTAATTTTCCACAAAAATGATAAAATCGGCGTGGGGTTCCTAAACTTATTATATATTGCAGCATGTTATTTTTTCTCTAATCCATGGTGGCTTTTAATGCAATTGCCATTGCATGGGGAGCTAAGGTTAAAGCCAATATTGATATCGCTGTTAGCAAAGCAAGTTGTGCCAATGGCTGCTGTAAAGAAAGCGCACTAGCCACTGTGCTTTCCCCTAAGATCAGTAAAGGAACATATAGGGGTAATAATAATAAACTTAAAAAAATGCCGGGGCGCGGTAAGGTAATAGTTAAGGTAGCCCCTAATACGCCCAATAGCGTTAGAGCCGGCGATCCTAGCAATAAGCTTATTAATAAAATTATAATTTGCTCGGACGACAGTTGTAAAAAAAAACCCACACAAGGCGTAATAAGCAACAACGGGAGCGCCGATACCACCCAAAAGGCAGTAGATTTTGCCAAACAAAGCCACCATAAGGGGTGCGGGCTTAATAACAATTGTTCAAGAGTGCCTTCAGCTTTATCTTTACGTAATAAATTTTCGATAGTAGACAATGAGGTAAATAAAAAAGCAATCCAAATAATAGCCGGTGCGATTGCAATTAATTGTTGCTGGTTAAATCCAAGACCAATCCCAAATAACGTTGTGAAAATAATAAAAAAAATAACCGGCTGCAGCCATTCTGTTATACATCGTGTAAGAACATGTAAATCGTTGTAACAACATGCTACAAATACTTTTAACACAACTTTTCTCGAGCAGATAAATTGAGAATTTGAATATTTTCTATCGCAGGGCAAAAATGGCTTGCAATAACAATAATTCCTTTTTTCGCTAAATGAGCTTTAAAAAAATTTACTAACGCTTGTATGCTTACTTCATCTAGCGCAGTAAAAGGCTCATCTAAAATCCATATTAATTTTTGCTGTAAAATGATAGTGGATAAGGCAACCTTACGTTTTTGACCAGCGGATAGTTTCTCGCACGGCAAGTGAGCGTGTTGCCCCAGATCAAACGCACACAATAGTTCCTCTGCATTTGACAGCAAACTTGCTTTTGAACCGGATAATATAGAATGAGCATAAATATTTTCAAGAGGAGAAAGTGTTTTTCTTAAGCTATTTTTATGCCCCAAATAGCTCATTACAGCATGATAATCCGTATCAAAACGCCTAAGCGGTTTTCCCTGCCATTGAATACTTCCTTTTAAAGGCGCCCCAAGCCCAGCTAAAATTTTAAGTAAACTAGATTTACCGGCACCATTTTGGCCTTGAACAACAAAGAGTTGCCCTTCTTGTAAAGAAAAACTTAGTTTTCTAAATAGATATCTCTCTCCACGACGACAAGCGAGATTTTTTACTTCAAATATCATAGAGATGTTAACATAATCATTAAGAATGGCGCAGGATAGCAATTTAAGTCGCGTTATTATACTCTTCCAACTTAAAATTTAGGAGGCATGTTAATGCTAGATTTTTTATTTCAATACGGTTTGTTTTTTGCCAAGTTGCTAACTTTCATTGTTGGTATAATTATTCTCTGTTCTGTGATTGCCTCCCTTATTTATAAAATGAAAAAAGAAGACGCAAGCCTCAGCATTTCCAACCTGAATGATAGAATACGCGAAATGCGGGAAAGCTTACAGCAAGAAATTTTATCTAAAGATGAATGGAAAAAACAATTAAAAGAAAAAAAAGCAGCCAAAAAAATTGAGAAAAAAATAAAAAAGCACGATCAAACCACCAGTGCGCGCGTCTTTGTCATAAAATTTAATGGCGATATCCGTGCTTCTGAAGTAAGCGGTTTACGCGAAACTATTTCAGCTATTATTGAAGTTGCACTACCAAAAGACGAAGTTTTGCTCGTTTTAGAAAGTAGTGGTGGATTTGTTCACAGCTATGGCTTAGCTGCTTCACAATTGCAACGTTTACGCCAGCATAATATTTACCTTACTGTGTCTATTGATAAAGTTGCTGCCAGTGGGGGGTATTTAATGGCCGCTGTAGCCGATAGAATTATTGCTGCCCCCTTTGCAATTATTGGATCAATTGGCGTAATTGCACAATTACCCAACTTTCATGAGTTACTCACTAAACATCATATTGAATATGAACAACACACTGCAGGTGAATACAAACGTACACTTACTTTATTTGGGAAAAACACGGATAAAGCCAGACGAAAATTTCAAGAAGAACTAGAAGAAACGCATTTATTGTTTAAACAATATATTGCGCATTATCGACCTGAGGTTAATTTGGAGCAAGTCGCAACCGGTGAACATTGGCACGGCGCCCAAGCATTAAACTATCACCTAATTGATGATTTACAAACCAGCGATGATTATATTTTGGAAAAAACAAAAAACTCGACCGTATTTGAAATGATTTATGAGGAAAAACAAAATTTCACCCAAAAACTTAGCAACAGTATTGTAAGTGCTGTAGAGAAAGGTATATTAAAATTGACTGCTAACTTTCATCCCCGCACCCTCATTTAGATTAGCGGCGCGGGTACCTGTCATTACTACTGGCGGTGCCAAATAAGGTGTAACTCTATCCGCTATGCTTGAAAATATGATAGGGGGAGAAGGCAAAGGAAGCCTTGCAGGTGCTCTTAAACTATTATTATCTGTTGGCATGTTTTTGACTTCTTCTTCTCCATTGGAAAAAAAGACCGCTTTAAATTTTCGCAAAGCATACTTCCCACCATAATACGCCCCTACGGGTGCACAGATGGTTATTGCCCCTAGCCCCATATACCCCATTCCCAACAAAATGGGGTTGCTTGCATAAGATAACATAAGGCTACCAAGACTTGCACCAACACAAGCCAACGTACGACGACGATAAGTAGAAAATGAAACTAATCCTTCCTGGCAAATTTCATAGCAGGCTTTTTTAACTTTTACGGCTGTTGGGGTTTTATTTGCAGCTTCAACATCCCCTATCATGTTATCAGTTATAACCTGCGCAATGCCTTCTATGGCATAACCTATGAGCCCACCTGAAACCATACAAAGCAAAATTTGGGTTGTAGTGGGGCCTATGCTTCCTGCAAAATCCCCCATCATATGCATGTTATAGGTAGTAAGAATTGAGGTGAAAATCCCGGCATAATAACCTACGGAAAATTTACCGTTAGGAGAAAATATAAAAGAAATTAGCCCTTTTGCTATTCCATCATTAGTAACCACACCATAAGCCGGCCCCATCGAACCGTTTACTTGTCCGCGGAAGAAATAATGCGCAAATTCATAGCCATATAATATGCCATGTAATTTACCCATGTGCGTTGTTAGGCCCACAAGCGGATGTTTAAAATTATACCAGGTATCCTGGATGATGGCTGAAAACCCTATTATACAAAATACCCAACTTACAAAATAAAGTGCCCACTGCGCTAAATATAGCCATGAAGAAATACTAATTCCCATTGATAACAAGGCAACCATACCTACTATAAGTAACATTTTTTGATTCAGCGTAAAAGGCCTTAAAATAGGTTTGACAAATCCCACCATGTAACTAATGAAAGCAATAAATATTTTTTTCGCACGATTTATCCATTCTTCAGAGGTAATGCTACGCACCCCATAAAATGCAATCAAATTCCAAAAAAATGTCATTTCCATTACAATAAACAAAACACTAATTGCCATATGAAATAAATAATTTTGTAAAAAAGCCAATTTCTTTAGCAATATGAATGAATATTTACCAAATTCTTGGGAAGGATTTTTAAATATTTCTTTTACTATATCGCGAAAAAAAACTAAATAAGAAAAAATAATGCTTCTTGCTAACCATATTTTAACAATGGTTTTAATACTTGCATAAGTTAATAATCCTAAAATCCCCATCCACGCATTAGGCATAACAAATAGCAGCGTTAAAACCCAAAAAAGTTTTAACAAACGTCGTATAAGGGTTTGGGATTCATTTTGCGTTTTGATTTCTTTCAGATAAGCCTGGACGCTGGAAACAATATAGCGGCCAACACGATAAGTTTGTATTTTTTCTAGAAATGCCTGTCCCTTTAATTTTGCTTGATTTAAACGCGCTTCAATCCTTTGCGGGCCATTCCTAAAAAAAGAAGAGATTAATCGGCCAGCACGCGTATGTGGGAGCGCTCTTAAAGATGCATATACCCGTTCAATGCAAATATTAGCAAGAAAATCAAGGCGTTGGGTAATATTTTGCATGAAAGCGCCATTACAGGTAAGCATCAAAAATGAGATTTTAATCTTTTAAACTTACCAATGTCAATTTTCGAGCTTATTTTATTTCCACTGAACAAGCCTTGACTTAAGGCGCAGCATAGCTTGGCTATGAATTTGGCTAATTCGCGATTCACTTACGCCAAGTACATCCCCTACTTCGCGCAAATTTAATTCTTCATCATAATATAAAGCTAACACCATTTTTTCGCGTTCTGATAATTTGGCAATTTCTTTCCCTAGCTTGCGTTTAAAATCTTCTCTTTGGATCCCTTCTAACGGGCCTGAAATGGGATTAATTGTTGGAGAATCTAACGCTTCCTCATTCACCCCTAAATCTTCAAATGCAAAAATTCTTGAGCTATTTGAATCTTGTAAAATTTGATAATACTCCTCAAGGCTTATCCCAAGATTCTTGGCTATATCTACATTGCGTGCATCTTTGCCTGTTGCATTTTCAACATCACGCATCGCTTTTGCAACACGTCGAGAATTTTTATGAACTGAGCGTGGCGCCCAATCTCCTTTACGAATTTCATCTAACATTGCCCCGCGGATCCGAATACCAGCATAGGTAATAAAAGCAGCTCCTTTTTCTTCATCAAAATTTCGTGCAGCTTCAATTAAACCTATCATGCCCGCTTGGATTAAATCGTCTACTTGAATAGTTGCAGGTAATCTTGCAAGCAAATGATGCGCAATCCTTTTAACCAAAGGCGAATATTCTCTAATAAAGCTATCACTTGCTTCAAAAGAAACGAGTTTATAGGCTGCTGCTCCATCATTCATGCATTTAACCTCGACTAAACAACTATTGTCTTGCTAACGTTTTTTATAAATGTGTAACATCTACTTTTTTAAATAACTTTGTTACATAGTTAGCTTAGCAAATAATTTTTCACTGCAAGTAACCTACTAGGGATATTCACAATGGAGAAATGCTTGTTATTACGTAGAAGGAGGAGAAATGAAGCGAGTATAAAAAGAAAAATTCTTATGTGTAGATGCAGAATATATTAAATTTTAATTGAAACCTTATTCAATGCTAAATAGCTCATTGAGTTTAGTAATCAATAAAATTTTCTTTACATCAGGGCTGCAATTAATAATTTTAATATTGGCATCATCACCACCGGCATGATCTCTAAGTGCCAACAACATCCCTAAAGCGGAACTATCCAAATAATCAGACTCTTTTAAATCCACTATATATTTTTCTGGATGAATTTCTTCATTTTCATAAGAATTTCTAAAATTTTGCAAAGAGCTAAAATCGAAACGTCCAACGATGCTGATCACAAGCTCCTTGCCATCGTTAGATATGTTTGAGGTTATAGACATATGTGCTCCTGCTTAATCCTTAAAATTGTTGGTTTTCATATATGTATTCGGAAAAAAACAGTAACTCTTTACTGTAAAAATAACTACTTGTATAAAAATATTTTATTTTCCAATTCCATATTTTTTCATTTTTTCAATTAATGTTGTTCTTTTGACGCCCAATTTTCGCGCAGCCTGTGAAACTACGCCATTCGCTTTATTCAGGGCATCCTGTATGCAAGCAAGCTCAATATCATGGAGCATTTTTTTTAAGTTCATGGTGGATTCAACAGCAGGTAGCGCTGGAAAAAGAGGTTCTAACATAATTTTCCCTTATTTCCTTATAAAGGATAAATATATAAATTAACTAATAGTCGCTGGGAGGCTATCCTGTCAAATTTCCGCCTTTTTTCTCAAGCTACCGCTTAAGCAGTTTGCTTTCAAACAAATATGTGGGTTTGGTAAAAATAAATAACTCATGATAAGATAATCCGCTAAATTTATAAGGTTTCGCTATGCCAGAAAACAAACCTCAACGTAAAATTGAGCTCAAACCTTACCAACCTTTTGGTATTCCTCTCCTAAAATTACTTGGCTTTCTAGCATTGCTTTCCCTTGCTATCACAGCCATTTACGCTTTCTTCTTTTAAAAAAGCCTCGGTGGCACAGTGGATAGCGCAGCCCCCTCCTAAGGGGCAGGTCGCAGGTTCGATTCCTGCCCGGGGCGCCAATTAAATCAAGGGTCTTTCCCCTCTCCTTAAAAAGATTCTAGAGAAAATCGGTTTGGGTATAACCACAGGTATAACCAAATTAATTCCTTCTTCCTACTCAAACGCAGCATTCAAATGCTAAACATTTCAGTTTAAAAGCCGATAAGTTTACAAAGCTGCTTTTGGTGACTTAATGAGTGATGAAATACCTACCCCCAAATGGATGAAAGCTTTCCAGGCTGTAGGGAGCTTTGCATTAGGTTTAGGAACCTTTGCTTTGGCATTGGCTACATTTATTAAGCTGCCTGAAATATATGAGGTGGTAAATAAAGTAAAAGGGCTTAATGAGACTGTGATAACAGTAAAAGAGTCGGTTTCATTATCAAACGAAATACTTACAAAAATAAACGCTCAAATTAATTTGATGTCCTCTTACCTCGCGGATAAAAATTCCAAACTTAGCGACAAAAATCAATTAAGCACTCTTCTTAACAAGTTTACCAAATCCAATCATCAAGCCCTAGGTTATGCAGGTATAGTAAACGAACAGCTAATACTGCAAAAAAAAGACTTAGAAAAAAATGATACACAAAAAATAATAAATACCTGGGAAAATTTAGATTCCGATGTCAAAAGAAATGAATATCTTTATGATGTATTCAAAAATTACCTAAATACCGGTGAGTTAAATGCCACTAAAAAAGACTAAGGGCGTAATTGTGTGAGTGATGAAAAACCTCTAATTAAATTTTACGAGAATATTTTTTATGGATCGCTAAAAGACAGAGAGATCATTCAGTCAAAATTAAAACTACACTTATATGCCATAATTTCATTCTTAACATATATTTACTTTTTTATTAAAGTCCAAAATAAAATAGTATGGATAGATGTCTTCAACAAAATATTGATTGTATTAATTTTGGCATTAAGTATTGCAGCCGTAATTTTGCTATACAAAGTATTTAGCATGCAAAATTATCAAGAAATGCCAGACCCATTAGATATAGAAGAACAAAGATCGTCTTTGCCAAAAGAGGATCAGGAAGAAAAAATTAACAGCTATATTATTCATCTTTATTCAAAGGCTGCATCAGTCAATATTAAATTAAATGAAAAAAGAAGAAAAGATATCAATATTCTTGTAAATGTTTTATTTATCACTTCAGCTATTGTATTTATTGACTTCATCATAATCATGCTTCCCAAGCTGTTTGGAAATTAACCTACATCATGTCGATAGATGATAAAAACGATGAATTTAAAAATTGGCCAGAGCCTAGAAAGGTTAAGGGTTATCACCCTTTGTTTGATAACACTAAAGACCATAATAAAAAAATCGTGCGTGAACGCGATGTATTGATGAAAGAACTGCTAAGATTGCTAGAAAATGATTTACCACAAGAAATGGACGACAAAAAAACTATATTAAAACGGCAGATTAATTCCCAAAAAAGTATCTCTACTGAAGATATTAAGAGTTTAATTACTGAGTTAAAAAAATTAAATCCTCAAAAAGCAAAAAATAAATTCAGCCCTTGAGCATAGGACTATGGGTACCCTTCAACACTGCAATTTTTTTTGCAAGCTGTCTTAACTCTTCGCGTTTCACCCCCTTGTACCCACGCATGGCAGCGTTTTTCTTGCCCTCAAGGCTTCTAGGCCCCGTTGACCTTTCCCACGGGCGCCAATTCCTTATCAACTCTGCCTGGCGTGCTTTTCTTTCTGGTGTCCAGCCGTTCGCCATGATCTGCCTCCAATAGTTGGTTTTGCGGATTTTTTATTTCTTCCGGGGGAATAGGCGTAACAGACGGTAGAACCCCATTATTAACTTGCTGATTATGCCCAATGTTAGCCTGCTTAACAAAAGCGATTTGTACTGGGTTCTTAATATTAGCCAAAGCTTCTAGCGTAGCCCTGCATTGTGACTGTGCTTTAAGCGCTAGCCGCATGCATGTCTCAAAATGATTAATCCATTCACGGCTAGCAGCCCTGCAAGCAAGGTTGTTAAAAATAGCATCCAGCGTATGTGCCTGATTTAATAAAACAGACTCAACATATTCCAGATTCCCATTTTTAACTTTCAACGCGACATTCTTCAGATTTTCAAAGGCAACATTCTGATCAAGCTCGCCTAGGTGCTTTGTATAGTGCACCTGCGATATCACAGCATGCACTATTGAAGTTTCTCCTGTTTTGGTAAAGTAATTTAGCTTTGAGTTGCTAATTTCTTCATCACAATTACTTTTATTATCCATAACTATACTCCTTTCAATTTTGGTCGAGGAACCTTTAACCCCTTAGCCCTAACATGGCACCATGGGCAACCTAAAACATAAACTGGGCTAGACTCAAAAATAAATATAGGCCCACATCCCCTGCAAACTGCATGTTTTATATATTGAGGAGGAGCGATCCCTTGCATCATCAGTCTTTCATCATACAACCACTTCGCGACAACATTTAAAAGTTCCTGATTTTTCAATTCCTCATACTCGTTGGGATCAACACAACACAAAATGTCTTTAAGCTCATATCCCATTATCGTTGGTGGATACAATTTTTTAAACTCCTCAAGAGCTTGCCAATATCTATCGGAACTATGGGAACTACGTGAACCACTAGGCATTACGTGGCCTCTCAAGTTCCCAGCGGGTTCTCGTGTCGCGATAAAACGGGAACTAAAATTTTTTATTACTTCTTCAACACTCATCTTAGTCCTCCGTCTTTTCGCAGATATGATATAAACTAATTTTTCGAGACTTAATACTTGTTTTGGTTGTAAACCGATCTTTATCTTTGTTTACTATCCAACACGCTTTATCAAGTGCATCAATAATCCTTTTCCGATTAAAGCCACCTCCAGCTTCGTCTAGCGCGGTAGGATTGAACATATAGACCAAATCTTGATCACTTTGTTTAAACCATCCAGCACGATTAATAATTGGCCTATCATCTGTTGTATCTGAAAACCTTGAATCACCATGTTTAGCAATGAAATTACGAATTGATTGAAGTATACGCTCATCCTCAGTCCTATCTTCATCTTGAGATTCACGCCATCGGTTAAACGCAATTAAGATAGCATCTAGTGCACTACCCTGTGGCCAAGGTAGTAAGCCATATTCAATGCCCAACTCTCCAGCTAAAGCCATTATTGAAAATGTACTTGCTGCTCGTTGATCAATACTACACGTTAAATTTTTACTAATAGCCTGAAGTATTCCATGATATAAATCAGGTAAATTTCTTTTTTCATTTATTAAGTGAGCTATAAAAGCTGGACCGATATGACCATAATGCTGTGAACAAGATTCCTTAAGATGATCAGACAGTTGGCGCCCAGTTTCAAAACCGTGCAAATTACTGAAAATACCGTATTCAAATTTTGCGTTAATACTGAGTAGCCGTACTTCCTGCCCAACTTGAGGCCTTTTTCCAATCTCACCCATTTTCCCAGATAACGTTTGCTCTCCTGTCGATATTGCAAATGTCCGCCAACGATGTATTTTTCTAGCATGGCCTTTCTGTGAAGCTCGCTGCTTGCCCTGACCATTCAGTAGCACATAAATAATTTTACTAATTTCCTCAGGGTGGGCTTCACTAATTTCATCCAAGATCAAACATGTATCATTGCGCGTTAAGGCAACTCCTTCTAGACCATTTGCCGTGGCGCTCCAAGATCGCAGTAAATCCGCCGATCCCAAGGTACTCGCTGACACGTATGCCCCCGTAGTCTTTCCAATAGATGAATCACCCACCAAATGAATAGCACCGCCTTGGTGACGATTTAACGGCATTAGTAGTGAGCCAGCCAAAGGTGCGCAAACTGACAGTATTAAGGGAATGTTGCCTACACAAAACTTCCCTATATTATCTTGCCAGCCTTTTAGGGTACCCATTTCAGAAAATCCTGATTCAATTACCGTTTCAGCTTGAAAAACAACATTGCCATTGCCAATCACGCGATGAGGAAACACAAATGCCTCATTAGTATGCCAACCTACTCTGCCAACTGCGGTAATTCTCTTACTTGGAATTGTACTCATAATATATTCCACAACATTGTTGCGTTTTTTGGGGTTATATTTGAAGCCTCGGTCCAGCAGTTCACCTAGTAGCTCTTCACCACTGCGAGATTTCAACATTCGCCTTGGCATTGGCCATTCGCAACTTTTGCCATCAATGTTTGTGAACTTTAATAAGCTTCCATAATCCTCCCCTGTAGGCGACGACGTAATCGCTTCTATCGTGAGTGGAGAGCAGATCCATTCATCGACATCGTTGTCATCATTTAAACCATGCCAATAAACCCCAGGTTGGCGCTGCTCGCCATTTATTACGATCCCATTAGGATGTGATTGATAACAAGGCCGTATAATCTGTAGGTCTCGGATCCTAGGCGAACTTTTAAAATCCTCCACGAAAGTAATCAAGTTCCCCTTTTTAATATCATTGGGAACCCTATCGGAACCCTCAGAAGCTTTGTCATCATTGGTGGGTTCCCGCAGTTCCCGTGGTTCCAATTTAAATGCATTACTCTTCATATCGCCCCCAAATTATCTGAGATCCAGCACGCAAGATCATTGAAATCAGTTAGTACTTCAGGCACTCCTGGTGGCCATTCGGGGACAGTGAATTTCGCACTAGCAGACATTGCCGCTTTACGCGCCTTGGCTACACCTGGGTTACCTGCCGTTAACCTGTCATCGTCTGCGCAGATAAGTATTTCTGCATCAGGCCAGCGTTCTCTAGCAGCAAGCGCAACTGCTTCAAGATTACCAGCGTCCATAGCAGCAATCACACAGGTGTCAGGATAAGCTTGCGCAAGAGTGGCACCTGTGGCGAATCCTTCACAAATTAACTTTCTCTCTCCTGAAAACCCGTTAACAGATATGAATCTCCCTTTCTTTGCACCCCCTTTAAGAAACATTTTCGTTCCTTCTGGACTAATAAATTGCAGACTACAGATATGTTCCTCAAAATCAGTCACGGGCAAAACTAAAGAGTCACCACGTTGACGAGCATAAAAAGGCGAGATGCGTTTTTTTAATAAGTAGAGATGCGCTGGATTTGCTGCTATTGAAGCATGCCATATCGACTGAGCACGTTTGACTGCTTCTGTTTGCTCTTGAATTACTACTGCTTCCCGCTGTTTTGTGGCAATTTTCATTTGAGTAGAGTGCGCTTTTCTTTCAATAGCACTCATCTGGTTTATTCGTTTAGCACACCACTTTGAGGAAATTCCCCTGCGCCAATCTCCAAAAGCACCCGCAGGTATGTTTTCATTATAAAATACATACCACCCATTTTTTTTGCCATTGATTTTAAATCGATGAAGTATACCATCAGCAAGAATGGCTTCTGGAGGTGTTATTCCCTCAGATATCATCGCCTCTCTAAACTCGCTAATTACATCACGCATTATGCATTCCTTAATCCAAATGTATTTATCAACCAGTAAGCAAGATCAGGAGAAAGCAATTCGCGTTGAGCAAGCCAAACAATAATCGTTTTAATAAATGATCTAAATCGGTTATTATTGCATTGTTCATCGCTGCTTAAAGCCACTTGAGATCTCCTTATTTCAGTGGCTTTTTCTTTTTCATGCATATTATTTCTTTGCACCACCTCTACTTTGCTCGATTCTTTGATTTAGCCATTGCTCAATGTCTTCCTCAAGCCAGCCAACCGCACGGCCACCAAGTTTGATTGGTTTAGGAAAAGTTCCTTGTGACATCCATAAGTAGGCTGTACTTCTTGGTACAGTGGTAAGAACTTTGACAGATGGGAAGCGTAAAATTCCTCGAGGAATTCTAGACATTACTGTTCTCCTTAAAATTTTATTGGAACAGCTTTTAGTTTCCCATGACAGAAAAAAGGATTATAGGTAGGTAGCTGAGGTGAATATATTAAAAAATGGGTAGGGAGCTAAGAATAATTTTATATTAATCAACTGATTAGCCACCCCTACCTACAAAAATAAAAAATCCCCTAATTAAAATTGGATTTCTGCCCAGATTGATCCCAATTAACAACTTTGGCTATATCTTCTTTTGCTTCATTAGTTATCTCTCTATGATTCGTATTGATCCAATCTAGAGCTTGTTGCTTAATGGTTTTCCCATTTACCAAATTAGCACTTACCGCTCTATACGCTTGAAGAGCTATATCAAGCTTTTTTGAATAAGTGGAACTATCTGGATCAAGTTTCCAAACCTGCGTACTTAATTGTTGAATTTGTGATTGAAGGGTATCTGGCTCTTTTTTTAATAAACCAAAATCATCTTTTAATTTACAATACATTTCTTTATCAACAACTGGATCATGATATTTTCTGACCAAAACTAACAACTCTGATGATACTTTAATATCGATACTCTTTGCCCAACCTAAAAAAATAGATGGATTAAGCTTAAATGCGGAAGGAATCAAATCATTGTATGGCGTTTTCGGGCAAAACTGCCTCATCGCCAAATCTATGTAATATTTGTATTGGATAACAAATGGAGATTTACGGTAACTGCTGTCTTTTTTTGTATACTCATTAAGAATTTTCCAAGATACTTTTTGAGGATTTTTACAAAGCAATAACGCGATCCCCTCATCCATCGTCCAATATTTCTTTTTGCTCCAATCTCTATAGTTAGCTAAGGTATCCTCCTGATGAAAAAACCGCTTTTTATCATCGTTTTGCAGATCTTCCACATACAATTTTTCTAAATCATCATAAGCTAAATTATTAAGATTGATTCTGTATTGTTCTTGTTCTTCTTTCAGTATATTTAACTCATCTTCGCAGGCTTTGTCCCCAGCTATATATCGATGTCTGACGAGGTTAAAAGGAGCTACTGGAAATTTCTTGTACATAAAATGAGCAACCATTGCGGTATGAGATTGTTTTTCAAATTGCTCAATTGCCATAACCTTCGACTCTCCTTAATGGTCATTTCTAATCCTTTACAATAGCTATTGACTAACTATTAAAGCATGTAAGTATTGTTTATATTTTTAACGAAACAATAATAGTTAGGTGATATTAAACCACTTTATATTGTGCTGGACAATGGAGATACATACCACATAATGATAAACCACATGATAGTTAGAAAAAAAACATTAATTAACAACGTATCTCAAAGGAATAACATTGTCAGAATGGCGCATAACGTGCTGTTCAATTAGCTCGCCCCATTGTACCCAAGCACTTTTCTGCTCATGTACATATGGCGCTTGCTGATAAGTAGCAATTAGCTTATTTAAGGGCTGATGATTTAGCATTCGTTCAATCACATGTGGCGCAGTTTTAAGATATTCTGCCCACGCCGTGGCTGCTGAACGGCGAATATCGTGGACAGTAAAGGGTTTTAAATCTACTAACGGAGCCAATTTTTTATCGCCTTTGGCTCCTCTTAATTTAGCAATTACATTGGTTAGGCTATCTTGATGAAGATGGGTACTAGCTTCATTGCGCCCTGTATCAAATACGAAGAGCGACTTTCCTGATAATGGTATAAGATTTTTTAGCAGCTCGACTGCCAATGATGAAAGATGAATAGTGTGGCATCGACGGTTTTTTGTTCTCTCCGTGGGTAATACCCAAACATTATCTTCGAAATTTAGCTCATCCCAACGCATTGCTGCCACTTCACCACGACGAGCACCAGTTAAGATCAATAATTTAATAGCAGTTGCTGTAATGCCTGACATCGTGCTTTGCGCAGAAATTCCTTGCTGAGCTGCCGAAGAGCTATCTAAAACATGCCATAACATCCGCAATTCATGTAAAGACAACACGCGCTCGCGTGGCCTACTCGCTGTAGCAGCAAAGTCCTTTGGTTTAAGCATCCGCGCAGGGTTAGTATCTAGATAATGCCGTGTTAATCCATAGTCCATCATTAGATTTAAAGTGGTAAGGGCTTTTCGGGTTTCTTCCCTTGTACCTTTTCGAGTCATCGCATCTAAAGCATTGGCTAAATGTGCACGATTAACATCCTTTGCAAGTATACCGCCTAGAGGTTTTTTAAGATGCAAACGCCAACGATCTTCATGGCGCTTCATCCACTTAGTTGTAACTTCTCCAGCTACTTTGACATGCTCTATCCACCGATCAAATAATTCTTGCATGGTGATAGCTTGGGAATTATGTGCTTTGGCAGCAGCTCTCGCATTTCTAGGATCGATCCCATCTGCAACTTGTTTTCGAAGATCTTTAAGCATTTCACGTGCTTCTTTTAAGGAAACATCTTCTATCGCCCCCAATGTCATCTGTTGCAACTGGCGACTGCCTGGTAAACGAAAACAATATAGCCAGCTTTTTGCACCAGTCGAGCGCACTCTTAAGAAAAGGCCATTACCATCCGATAGCCTGTATTCTTTATCTTCTCGCGGAGCATTTTTAACTGTTTGAGCAGTAAGTTTACTCGCACTCACTTAGATAATTCTCTCACTACCCCTTCGGATAAGACACTCATTACTATGGGATTAATCGTTGCACTTTCGACGTCTCGAATCGCGCTCATTACCGCATCATCAATAGAATTAGCTTTACGATCAAAATCTAAAGAGACAGTGCCATTTCTAAAATTAATAAGCGCATCATTACACCCAGCCTCATACAAACTATCTTCTAAATTGGGGGTATTTTCATCAACATTTTTTAGAATCAACGTAAATTGGTAGTCTTTTTGCGAAACCTTCATTTTTCATCCTTTTGTCTTTTAAGGAAGGTATCCCTATCAATCTCATAACGTAAAATTTCTTGATTTTGGTCGCCAAGTTTCTTCTCCACAAAATGCATGCCTACCTTTTGTAACACTTGACTAGAAGCAGCATTACCTTCCCATGCAAAACCAATTAATTTTTTGACTGGCAAATTTGAAAAACCAAACTTAATTAATGCATCTGCCGATTCTGTTGCATACCCCTTTCCCCAGAATTTTTCAAGAAATCGATAGGCAACTTCAATATCAACCTGTGAATCATCATAGCCAATATGGAATAAACCGGCTTGCCCAATAAAGTATCCTGTTTCCTTTTCAAATACAGAACAAAATCCAATTCCATGTTTCTTGTGATAAGGAATAACCACATCAAAGAAGAAACTTTCAATTTCTTCTTTTGTTTTAACATTACCAATGTACTTCATTACTACAGGATCTTGACGTAATAAAATCCACTCTTGAAGTTCTGACGGTTCAGATCTTTTAAGAAGTAATCTTTTTGTTTCAAGAAAAACAGCCATTTTACATCTCCCATTCAGCCAATCTTTATACCACCGAATACCATTCGCACTTTATGGCCTTAAATACACCGGGTTTCATACAAATTACTTCACGCTTTTCCATTTAAAAAGCACGCATACTTACCTCAACTCCCACTCGATGATTCCTCTTCCTCATCAAACTCATCAAGAAACGAATAATCTTCCTGCATTAGTGCATCTTTTAACGGAGAATTATTGATAGCTTCCTTTATTTCCTCTAACAATTTTTTATAATTTTCATCGTTTTCTAGTGATACTTCTTTTTCCACAAGTGTCTCCAAATTGGCCATACAGATTTCCGCACCGCCTGTGCGGAATTTGAGATGCCCACATCAACGGATACGAGTTATTAAGAATTTCTTAATAACTGAATCTTTAAACCCTATCAAAAGCCAGTTGTCCGGAAATTCCGGATAACTGCCTGCCCTGCACATAATCTCTCATCTTAAGTACTTTGTTAACTAACAACCGTTCCTTGATGATACAGTACTTTCCATACCCCATTTACCCTCCGCCACAGAGTACTTCGCTTCGTAAGCCGCTTTTTGTCTTGTATCAACGTATACGTAAGTAAATAATTGTCATGTGCAATTCGAGTTAACCCAAAATCTTTTGCCTCCCAGATATCTTGATAATTAGGATCGTTGTAACGCTCTAATAAAGTCGCAAGCACAACTTCCTTGGTATAAACATTACCCGAGGCACCTACCTCCCAAAATTCATCACAGATCTGATTCAAAATATCACTTTCAGTTCGACCAAATTTATCTGGATGGTGAAAAATAGGTTCACGATTTTTTAATTCTTCTAGTATTTCCTTATCATCATGCTCGGTTTTTACGTCATCAAAATGCAATGCCATACAAATTAAATCATCGTACTGGCCATCGATTTTTACCGCACTCTTCTTTTTACCCTCAACAACAAAACCCAACTGTTGATAGAGTGTAATGGCAGGTACATTTTTTTCAAACACTGTGAGCTCTATTCGTTCTAGCTCTTTTTCCTTTGCCATATTTAGGGCATTACGCATTAATGCTTTACCAATTCCTTTGCCTCGATAAGACTCAACAACACCAATACCTAATTCCCCACAATGCGCATAAACAGGTCTATTTAATGAACTAATATCGCACCAACCTACAACGTTATTATCAACAATCGCTACAACATGAGGCCAATTTTCTTTAATATTTTCTTCAACAAAGGTTTTAGACATAGCAAAAGGCGGTCCTTCTAGAAAAGATAAATATTTTTTCTCTCTAGCCACACTATCAACAGCTGCTCGAAAACCATCAAGATGCGCTAAGGTTATGGGTATGATGTTGTATTTTATATCTTTCATTTTCATTCCTGCTTCATTCTGCCCATTATTGAATCTCAGCTATTTTAGAAATTATTTTTTCAAGCCTTTCAACCCTCTCATCTGTACCCGTTTGATAGGGTGATAAATGACCTGGCAATGCATTTATAAAATAGGTATTTTTTTGAAACTCTTTAAATTTCTTCACCAAGTAGGATTTTAAATCTGATTCTGAAGCACTTATCTCATCAAACAGAACTTCTCGCCCATCCAACAATGTAATAACATCTTCTAAATCATGACTGCCATAAAAATCCCCTTCTCCTCTACTTTCAAAAGCCTCAATTTTTGTCGCCAGAAAATAGGGAGCCGTGATCAATAAAATATCTAGCTCAGTTGATAAAAAATGTTGTTTTGCCTGCTTTACAGCAGATTCATACCAAATGTTGCTAAACCCTAACACCGATGAATCCGTTGGCATCACATCCAAGACAACACCATCAATCTCCCATCTGCAGATAACATTACTCATTACATCATTTTTGAAGCCCTGCTTACGAAGGATCTCTTCAATTTTTGCAAAGGGGCCTCGCCCATAGACTTCCACAATGGTGTCTACATCTTTGGTAGCTCTTGGAGGCAAAGGGTAATCTTTATCAAGTAACAACTCCACAATGCTGCCGCCAACAAATACCAGCTGGTTTCTTAATGAACCAAGCCTATTTGCCACATGAATCACCAACGGAATATTACTCACCTTGCTACCCTCGTTTTTTGACTTCCACTCATATTGATAATCTCATCTAGTTTTGTGATTAGCATCTTCTGCGCAATCTTCTTTTCTCTGGCCCGACCTATTCTCAGTGCATCAAGGAGCACTAATATTTCTTGCAACTGAGGATCAGGAAATTGCGATAATGCCTTAGGAACGTTTTTATGTAATGGCTCCAAAGCAACCCCTCGACTCTTACCTTGTGCGTAAGGCCAAATAGGGATGGGATCACTACCCATAGAGATTTCATGACTTAAAGGTTCAGCGGCATAGGCCGTTGGCACCCCCACTGTTAGCTCGCCTGTTTTAGCCGGAAAGCAATAAGATACGCCATAAAGAATAAATTCTTTCAATGCAGCAAAGACAGGACAGGCTTTTCCTTGACGTATGGTGAATAAATTCGCCTCAACAAGCTGTTTAATTGCAGAATTCACCTGCGAGCTAGATAAGCATAATTCTGCTGCTAACCCCATCTGGGTCCACTCCTGTTTTGACGTTAGGATTTTAAGTCCCACCAAGAGATCAATTGGCTTTAACATAGTGCCTCCTATACTTAGTAGAATAGCACATTCTATATTCTAAAATCTAGAATACAGAATACCGTTTAAGTGTATAGCCACCCAGTCACTGTGGCGCTCACTTCAGGTATAACCATGGGTATAACCAAAACCTTGGCTTCCAGTGGAACTTAGTAGGCGACAATGGACAAAGAGTACTGACAAAACGGTTGTTTTACAATAGGTTACGGAATATCTTGGACATCCCAGGAAGCTATGTCTTGCGCCTCCTAAGGGGCAGGTCGCAGGTTCGATTCCTGCCCGAGGCGCCACATTAGCTGGGTCCATTCGTGGGACATAGGTAACATCTAGAATAAGTCATAAAGAATTTTTCATCTTTGCGTCTTACTTTGATTCGAATTTATAAACAAGCCAATCGCCCTCTTTAATTTTCACTTTATCATTCACTGGGATGCTTCCCGTAAATTTATTGATAGCCTTCAACCAAAATGAACAAGCAATTTTATTTTTGGTCAAAACTCTTACTTGCCAAGGGCCTTTAAACATTTCCCATACTTTTAAGGCAACAGTTATACCTATTTTTTTACGCCTGTATTTACGCATAATAAAAAATTCTGCTATGTCATATATGTCGCCGTCTTTTGAGATTGGAGATCCCTTTTGTACTAAAACAAATCCAGCTATTTTTCCTTCAATATAGATAAGATACGGAAATCGATTACTATCGGTCCAATATAGGGGCAGCCATTCGTAACCATAAAATCCATTTTCACCTATATAAAAATCCTAGATCTCCGTAAAATCGTAAGCATATAACTCAAGTAAGTTTGCCAGAATTAGTTTTTGCTCAATCTTAGCTTGTATTATTTCAATCTTCATTGGATGCCTTTTTCATAAAGACAGGATAATAATCCATAAAAGTTGTAGTAGGCCATTGGCCTTTCAAATTGCTTAAAAGATCTGATGCGGCTCGGTTGAGCGCTGGCAAATGATTATATTTTTTTGCAATATTAATAAATGCTTCTAGCCGAGATAAAACTCTGGGGCGAAAAGCATTTTTTTCTGGTTCCCACAGAGAATCACGATTAACTGGCCCACTAGGGCAGATAATCTCGCGTTCCATTAGTTCATCTACGTGCCAGTTAATGACGCGAATAACCCAAAAAGCACAAGAATATACTAATGCTTTGTTATAAAATGCCTCATCATTAGCTATGGAGAGCTTCTTTTTAAGTTCATTGCGATATATTGCTTCCATTTGCTCCACAATATCTTTAGGTGTGATTTTAGAACACCAGCAACTGGGCATGCTCATCCGTAAATATACACCATCGATCAAGGCATGGCCGACATCACCATACTCAAAATCAATAATTTGCATATCGGATTTTTGGAAATAAACGTTGTCAGGGCAAATATCACCATGCAGCAGAACCTCAAATTCATTTGAGACCATGGCTTTTTGTATCTCTTTTACTTCTTGGTGAAGCTCAAGTGAATTATTGCCAGTATGACGTTTAATACAGTCTAAAACATCTGTTAGATCCTTATCCCCCAGAGAATGGAGCCTTAATGCTTGAGGGTAAATTCTCTGCAATATTTTGCTAAATTCCTTGGTCCGGCCAAACGTATCGGCATGCATCTGTCCTACACGTCGCGAGTATATCTTTAGTGCTTTAATTGCGTCTTGAACATTTTCTGACGATGATGAACGGGTTAATGGACCCACTAAACTATGATGGGGCTCGCCTAAATCTTCAATAATAATGAACTGATGCGCTAAATCGCCTCCATAAAAACGTGGTGCATGATGTGTCCCGATCTGGGTTAAAAATTCAATTCCAGCCCAATCACGCGCAAAACGGCTCATTTGCTCTTGATCAGTTTCACCTTTGAGTTCAAGAGTAGTTTTTTTCACAATAAAACTATTAGGGATCATTTCATTCGAGCTGTTGACACTCAACCTTAAGATAAGATTTCTTCTATCAGGTTCACTAAGTTGGGTAACATTATCAACATGTAATAACGTTTCAAAATGACTAGAAATAATACGCTGAGATTTTTCAATGATTTCTCGGATAGGTGGTGTAAGTTCTTCAATCATAAAACCTCAGCAATCACTTTTATAGATTCGCGATTTTTTAACTCTTTAGTATTTTCTTATCATTATGCCCGTTTTTCACATCATCAAATCGCAAAGCCATACAAATCAAATCATCATACTGTCCATCAATTTTCACCGCATTCTTTTTTTTACCCTCAACAACAAAACCTAACTGCTGGTAAAGTGCAATGGCAGATTTATTTTTTCCAAATACCGTAAGCTCTATTCGTTCTAAGCCTTTCTCTTTTGCTCTGTGCAGTGCATCAAGCATTAACGCTTTACCAATCCCTTGGCCGCGATAAGACACAACAACACCGATCCCTAATTCACCACAGTGTGCATAAGCAAGTCTATTAAGAGCGGTAACATTCGAGGTTATATCACACCAACCTACAACCATATCATTTACAATAGCCACCACGTGTGGCCAACTTTCTTTGATATTTTCTTCAATAAAGGCTTTCGACATAGTGATCGGCGGGCCTTCTAAAAAGGATAAATACTTTTTTTCTCTGGCAACACTATCAACAGCCGCTCGAAAACCTTCAAGGTGCGACAAGGTGATAGGGACAATTGTGTACTCTACTTTGTTTTCCATTTACGTTTTGTCCTTTATATCAATTGGTATCGAATCAGTAAGATACTTTTACCATCTGCCGCCTCCAATTTAAGTTGGTCACATTTTGTCACCAACTCATTACCTTCCTTTTTTAAGCGTTCTTTCAGCTTATTCGAATACTTAGTTGATATTTGATAGTTAACTTACCTCACTAAAAATCTGCGTAGGAAGCTGGCATTACCCTATATGGTGATGTACTGTTTGCCTTGCAAGATTATAACAAAATCCTAAGGAGTAATATGATTTTTCCCTATAAGCTCATTGATTTAACCCATACACTTGATAGCCATATTCCCACTTGGAATGGTAGTTGCGGTTTTAATCATGAACTACATGTAGATTATGTTGATTGTAAAGGCGAAGATAAATTTCGTGTAATGAAAATCAAAATGCATGCAGGTATCGGTACCCATATGGATGCACCAAGCCATTGTATTCCATCTGGTCTATGCATTCATGATTTTGATGTAAATGAACTGTGTATGCCTTGTGTCGTGATCGACGTTTCCAATCAATGCCACGAACACTATAGCCTAACCCCAGAAGATATTGGCGCATTTGAAAGCAAGCACGGCCCTATCAATAAAGGTTCATGCGTAATGGTAAAAACTGACTGGGGCAAATTCTGGAATCATCGTGAAAAATATCACAACAATCATATTTTTCCATCTGTATCTCTTGAAGCAGCAAAAATGCTACTTGAACGAGATGTGAGTGCCCTTGGTATTGACACGCTTTCACCCGATCGCCCAGAAGACGGTTTCAAAGTACATCAAATTTTTTTGGGTTCTGGAAAAATATTAATAGAAAACGTCGCCAATTTAGATAATATGCCACCAATTGATGCTTTCATTATGGCATTTCCCATTAAAGTAAAGGATGGCGCGGAGGCACCAGTAAGATTAGTTGGATTGATTAAAAAATAAGATAGTAATTTTCCACTTTTATAAAAAAATGCTTGACCCTATAGTTACTATATACCTTACCTTTAATAATAAGGAGGTAAAACGATGACCCAATGGTATGTAAAAGACTTAAGCAAATTAATCGGTGTATCAGTGCAAACGCTGCATCATTATGATCACATTGATTTGTTAAAGCCATCTGGACGGTTACCTAATGGTTATCGTGTGTACTCCGAAAAGGATTTATTGCAACTACAACAGATTATTGCTTTGAAATTTTTTGGCTTTGAGCTTGCGCAAATTAAGGCATTGCTCACAGATAGTAAAGGCGCACTTAAACATTTTTCAGTTCAAGCCAAATTGCTGGAACAAAAAGCTAATACATTGCTTGATGCAAGCAACACCTTAAAAAGCATTATTTCTGATGTTGTGAGCGACAAATCTATTCCATGGGAAACCATTATTAAATTAATTGAGGTATATCGTATGACACAACAACTTGAGCATTCTTGGGTTAAAGAAATATTTACACCTGAGGAATTAAAGCAATATGTAGCTTTTGAAACTGAATTAAAAACGAATTATACTCCGGAGCAAAAAGCAGCATTCGAAAAAAATTGGGTTAATTTAGTAGATGAAATGAAGCGCAATCTCAACAACGATCCAACATCTACTATTGGTATTGCCATAGGTGAAAAATGTATGAATTGGATCAATGGCGTGGATGGCAAAAAATATGCTCATTTGCGCACTAAAAAATTTGAGAAAGGCTTTGCTGAAGGAAAAGGTCTTGGTGAAGTTGGCTTAACACCAGAAATTGTGGCTTGGATGGACAAAGCAATGGATGCTTATTGGCGAGATCGCATTTATGGAATTTTGAATCAAGTAGGCGCTGTTCCCGATGAGACGATTTTCAAACTTTGGAAACAAACCCTTGATGATATGTATGGGGAAGATAATTCGCGTAAAAAGGAAATTTATAATCTCGCACTTGCCGATAAAAAAGTAAGCCAAAAAGCAAAAAAATGGCTAAAAACTTTGCAAGAATGAGTGGCTGTTAATCCTTACTTATTGTAAATATAGTCATTATGAGTCAATTTTAGGTCTGCTCAAATGATGAATGGGGCATGGGGGTTTATTTTTCTGGCACAGTGCTAAAGAAAAATATGTCCCCATGATTCTCGTGATCTTTGAATTTAAATATTGTTTGTTGGTAAACTCATTTTTGGTATACCATAGGCATACCTAAACCTTACGCTTTCTAAGCGGCCAATTGCAGGTTCGACCCCTGCCGTGGGCGCCAGCTAATTGAATATTGTACTTTTTAACCTATAAATAGTTTCTCAACCAACTTAACTATTGAGGCTATATGAAATTCATTGAAAATTTCAAGAATTTTCTCTATAACTTTTTATTTTTGTTGTCGGATGATAATCGAGATAAATTTTCTTTAGGGGTAATGCTATTTTTATTAATGATGTCTTTATCATTAATGGCAATTTCAGCGCTTACTGCTGGTACTATTATTTTATCTTTTTCTCAAGTGTTTCATCTTATTTTCATGTTTTTAAGCATACTATTAATAAACTTCTTATGTAAAAAATTGCATCAAGCTAATATTCAAAACACAAATTTACTTTTTAACGTTAATATACTTAAAAAATATTTGCAAGAATTAAAAACACAGCCTCAATCAAACAAAGAAAAAATTTTTGGCAACTTATTACGAGAATCCATTCCTAGTGATTTGTTCACAGCGAATATACCCGCTTATTTATGCTGCCCTATTACTTCAACGCTGATGATAAATCCTATTTTGGCCAAAGATGGTAATTACTATGATTTGATCCCTTTAGCGGCTTATTATCATTACAAAAAATCGATTAGAGTCAAACCAACTTACCCTTTAAATATTGATATGGACTTAGAAAATTTAATTCCAGAAAATGGTGATATAGACTCCTTAGAAATTGATAAGAAAAAATGGCTAGAAGTTCAAGATTACAAAAGATATCTTCAAATTAAAGAAAATTTAACTGATTGGAAAAAATCATTCCAAGTAGCAATAGTTTATGGTTCATACATGGCTTTGGGTTGTAATTTGTTACTTTTATCATTCGGCTCAGGAATGATAAGCCCACTATTATGGGCTTTTTCTTTTACTTCAGGCGTAGCCTTATATGTTCGAGATGCCTATGCAACCTTTCAGTTAGTTATTATTAGAGAAAAAAACGAAAAATTAACCTCAAACTCAAAACCTACTATTAATAAAACTTCTTCAGCGTTTAAAAATGGTAATCAATCAAGTAATGATTGTCTAATATATTTAAAATCATTACTTCTTCAATTCAATACACAAATAAATAAAAATCGCCATGAATGGTATGCGGGCTATAAATCAGGTTTAGAAGAAAATAGCACAGATAAACCCTATTTTAGATTGACATAAGTTATGAGCATTAAGATATTATAAAGGAGGCAGCGCTTTCAATCTGTTAAAGAAAATGGGTTGCGCGCTAAAAAATCGATGAAAATAGCAATCATTGGACTAGGCGAAGTTGGGTGCTGCTATGCAAAACCATTACATCGGGCTGGGTATGAATTGTACTTGTGTGCCCCCAGACCTACACAGGCTGCGCTCGATTTGGCAATGGAATTGGGTTTGCCAATCTACCCACACATCGATGCTTGGATTTCAGAAGCAAATTGGATTATTTTGTGTGTCACAGGGGCGCATGTACTAGAGGTAGTTGAAGAGTGTTTGCGTTACGCTAAGACAAGCACATCTATCTGTGACATGACAACTGCAAGCCCTAACGTAAAAAAGCAAGCTGCAAATATGTCAACTACAAAATCTGTGCGCTACATTGATACGGCTATCATGGGTGCAATCTCGTTAAACCTTATAAAAACACCCTTGCTGTCTTCTGGGGACGGTGCTAAAGAATATGCGACGCTGATGGAAAAAATAGGCGCCCCTGTTCAAGTGATTACAGGTGGTGCACCAGGCGATGCTATTTCACTAAAAATCTTGCGCAGCGTATTTACAAAAGGAATGGAAGCACTGAGCGTAGAACTATTAATGGCCGCTGAAAAGCAAGGAGTACGGCAAAAGCTCTATGAGCAACTGCAAGATATCAATGATACTCCCCTTGAAACCTTCATTGATATGTTAGTAAAAACACATGTTCTACACGCTAAACGGCGAGTGCATGAAGTGCAAGCTGCTTCCGATGAACTTGCTAAACATGGCTTACCGTCAGTAGTCTTGCCAGGTGTTAAGCAGCGTTTCCTTCTTACCAAGGCTCCTCTTGAAAACAATCTTCTTCCCCCAGCCAATCCAACCATTGAGCAAGCGTTGCAATGGTTACTGCAAACAAATGCTCCTTCTTTAAAGACAGTCATGTTAATTGACTGGGACGGTTGTCTTTGTGATTCAATGGGGCAAATTCTTAAGCGTATCAAAATTGTAGGCGAAGAATTAAAAATAAAATTTCCTGAAAAATATAATATTTCTGATGAAAAATTACAGACTCGCTGGACACGAGAGTTTAATTCTCATTTACAATATGTATTTGGAGAGCTATGGGAAGAAGCACGCCATTTATATAATAAATATATCTACCATGAAGAACTACCGCCCAAAAAGGCGTTTGCAGGTGCTACTGAATTTATTGAATCTATTCAACGGGCACAACTTCCTTTTGCTATTGTTTCCAATACTTCTACTGCTAGTGTAAAAGAAGGAATTAAGATACTTGGCTGGGAAAAATTACTTGCAGAAACACCAATTATCGCTTCTGATCAAATCAAGCCTAACGTTAAGCCAGATCCTTTTCATTTTTTGCAGGCGCTTAAGCAGCTGGGTGTAGATATTAATAACAGAAAAGAGTTTAAAATTATTGTTGTAGGCGATGGCGCGGATTCAGACATGCTAGGCGCACTCCAATTAGCAGAACAAGATTTTAAAGTAACGGCAATTTGGATTAACCATGCTCAATCGATAGCTTGTAATTTAAAATCAGCAAATAACTTTTTAGAGGTTAAGGATTTGGTATTGCAAACAATATAACTTGAGAGTTCTAAGTTCTCTCAAGAATATAATAAAACAAATAGATTTTTATCTCTATAAACAAAATTAGATAGACCGACGGACACGGCTTTTTTGTTCTCTGCGTTCATTCCTCTCTTTATCTTCTTCCTCAAAAGAAAGAGAATGTGAAGTCAAGTTAAATGGATTTCTCTCTTGCATATACAGGTTTTTTGCAGGCGTATAATCTGGAAAAGAAGAAGGTAATGCATCAAGATCGCCAGATTCAAAAGCTTCACCTACTTTCAGCAAACAATTTACACTGTCAGTGCTGAATAATTTTTCTAGCGGAATTTGCGCTAAAGCTGTGTTTACAGCATCATCAAGCTCTTGTGATGCTGGTTGTGGCAAAGCACAAGAATAAAATCCTTGTGTTTCAAGAACACTAAATTCAAATGTTATTACTTCTTGTTTTATTGATTGTCTGATATTTCCATGCCACTTTAAATAAGGTGCATTTTCATTATAGGCTATAGTAGAATTTGCGTTAGAAGATGGATGATATTTTTCAGCAAATTCATTCCAAGCATTTTTTAGTATAGTAATAACTATTTCTGGATTAATGATGTTTTCACTAATGTTTTCCTGTAATGCCTGGATTATTTTATCATCATCTTCTTTACTTATTCCGGGAGTTATATTTATTTTCTCAGCAAAGTGCAATAGATAAAATGCATCGGAATATCCACCAGATAATTGAGCTTCAAATAAAGTAATAGGCTTTAATTCCTGGCAATTTGGATCTAATTTATTTAAATTTAAATTTGATGGATCAATGGTGACGGGCTCATCAATACCAACTTCAAATAAATCAATAGTTAAATCAGTGGTATATCCCAATCGTCTATGATTTTTCATAGGCGCTCTAATATGAGAAGGAGCATTTTTAGTCAATATCGACGATAGCATTTACTTGTTCCTTAATAAAAAATATTCCTATTTTAAATTTTCATAAAGAGGAATGAGCTTCATTTAATCCATATTCACATAACTCAGTCAATTAACTTTTAATTAATCATCTATTGACAACATTAAAGACTCGTTGTAACGTGAGCAACTAATAACATTAATCAATTATAACTAGGAGAATCCCCATGTTAAGACCTATCGTTTTTTTAGAGCATTATTTTGATTCCGCTTCAAGAGAATGGATCGCACACCATGCAAATTTACTTAAAGAACTCGGCTATAATAAATTTCTCTTAGAAATGAATGCAGAAGTTAGTGTAGAAGACTTTATAATACAAAATAAAACTGCACTTAAAAATCCAACGCTTCCTCCACATATAAAAAAAGCGTGTATTGCTATGGAAGATATGTTAAATGCACTACAAAAAGCTGATATTGAAATTGAATTTATTGATCCTCAATCTCAAAAAGAAGCCACACAACTAGAACTTAATTTAAAACAAGCACCAACTTTAGAAGCACGCCAACAAGCAGTAATGCAATTGAATCAAACAAAAATAGATCGTGACATATTCATGGCGGAAAAGTTTACAACTAAAGCAGGTATCCATGAAGGTGGTGTGTTTGCTTTGTGTGGTTTTGCACACAAGCAGCTACTGCACAATATTAACGGATTAACGCTTGGATCTGCTTTGAATTCTTGCTATGTTATTTTATCTCAAGCTGCTCAAATTTTTGCTCATGATTTTTCCGAAGAGAGCACAATATGGAAAAGCATGCCTAATGCTTCTTTTAGGGAGGAATTTTACAATACTGATGTAAATATAATAGAAAATCCTTTGCAAACCTCTTTCGGATTCGTTGAACATGCACTTGCTTTATCAGAAAGAACAAAAGTTACGCAGAGTGTTATTGGGGAATCATTTGATGCGGCAGTAGGAAAAAAACTTGCTTATGAATTAGACAAAAATGCCACCCTATCAGGCACACTAAACTGTGACACGCAACAAGATTTAGATAGCGTAGCTACTACAATCAAACAAAAATTTCCCGGTTTATATTTTCAAAAAGGCAGATCGCCTTTATCTTTAGAAGTAATTGGCCTAAACCTTCCCGAAAATGTAACAAGGCTTCAAAAAGGGTTTGGAATAAGCAACTAATAACAATATTTTCTCACGGCTCATGGATGAGTCATGAATTGCCAAAAAGTGTTTTGGTAAAAAATACTCGTGCTATGTTATGATATGCTATTGTTTTAAATAAAGTAGAAGTCAATGATTATTACCCCGCTCTTAGAAGGCTTTGGTGTATGTGCTGGGCTCATTGTAGCCATTGGCGCACAAAATGCTTTTGTCTTAAAACAAGGAATAAAAAAGCAGCATTTATTTTTAACGGCAATCACTTGTTTTATTTGCGATGGGATTTTAATTACCTTAGGGGTAACAGGATTAGGTCTTCTTATTAGTGAGATCCCATTTTTAGTTAAGTTCTTTCGCTGGGGCGGCGCTATCTTTTTGATAGCATATGGTCTGCGATCTTTTGCAAATGCCTTTAAGCCGCAGAGTTTAGTAGCTGAAATAGAAAAATCGGGCACCACCAGCCAAACAAGCACCTTGTTAGCTCTCTTAGGTTTTACTTTTCTGAATCCTCATACTTACATCGATACCTTTCTTCTCTTAGGAAGTGTCGGCGTTGAATATCCTCCCAATGAACGCATTTTTTTCATAATAGGTACGCTTGTTGCTTCTTTTATATGGTTTTTTGGTCTGACTTATGGTGCCAGTGCATTAAGCCCCCTCTTTAAAAAGCCCCGCACTTGGCAAATTTTAGAAATCGTTATGGGATGCATTATGATAGGAATTGCGCTTACTTTAATTTTTTAAAACTCAAACAGGATAAACGCGCAACTTATTGGTAGTATTTTCAATTACTTGGTCAATTTCTCTTTCAACAAAGCCAGTGAGCGGGGAAAAACGACTATTGATCACCACTCTTAGCATCCAATCTTTTAAATTCATCTTATATTGCTTAAACGCATTAGCATATTCTAGTAATAAACGTAAATAAGCAGTATCAATTTCACTCGGATGGGTAATACGATTTCCTAATACTTGAGGAAAAGCATGCCGAATTTCTGCCGATTTTCCTGTTGCGCCTTTAGCATAAGATAAAGCAAACTGTACCCACTCTTTTGCACTCACACGTTTAAAGGTATTGGCTGCTTGATAATAAAGTTGGAGTTTTGTTTCATCACTTGCTGTTTTTACTAAGGGCCGCAAAGCTTTAATATCTTCCAAGTAATGGGTTATGAGCTCATTTACACTATATTTATTTTGCATAAAAGCGAGCGCTGGCATAGGGTAGCCCTTGTTTGGAAAAGGTACATTAAGTATATACTATTCTAAAGCGCTATAGGAACACAGCATATGCAACGTGAACGCCTTATTAAAGAGCTCAAACAACAAGGTATTACCCACCCCCAAGTCATTCAGGCACTCACGACCATTCCGCGGGAAAAATTTGTGCCGCCTGCTTTAAGTAAAAAAGCGTATGCTAACACTGCCCTCCCTATTGCATGCCAACAAACCATCTCACAGCCTTACATTGTAGGGCTCATGTCGCAAGCACTTTTTACACATCCTTTTCCCCAAAAAATATTAGAAATAGGAACAGGCTCCGGCTATCAAACGGCTGTGCTAGCGCACCTTTTTGAAAAAGTATTTACTATTGAACGCATTAGAACCCTCCATCTTTGTGCTCAGCAAACCTTAAATAGCTTACACTTTGAAAATATTCATTATCGCCTAGGAAATGGTTTCCAAGGTTGGCCTGAAGAAGCGCCTTTTGACGCGATTATAGTCACAGCCGCACCAACTCATCTGCCTTCAAAGTTGATTAACCAATTAAGTTCGCAATCGGGCATTATGATTATTCCTATTGGAAAGCAGAATGAAGTTCAAAAACTAACTTTGATAAAAAAAACAGGGGCTAAGCTGGAGCAACATATTTTAAGTGAAGTGGTGTTTGTTCCGCTTATTAATGATAAATAAGCCGTTTAGGGTTTGCTTATCCAAGGATTATTTCGCAATAGAAAGCGCCACGGCATATCCCGGTGCTCCTTGGCATAATCAATACCAATACGGGGCCCCGCTATAATATCGCGCTTGTTGACTGTTACCCCCCTATCTTCTATCCAAATAGGATTTTCAGTTAACAAACTTCCAGTGTGCTGCGTATGAATGCCCAATGCCTGCGTAAGTACGCCCGGCCCAGCGGTGAGTTTATACCCCACATCTCTCATTTTACGACGCAAAAGCATCTGCTCTATTCCCTCAACGGGTTCAACCGCTCTAATCAATACAGCGTGCGGCACATCTTCCCCGGCCGTAATAATATTAAATAGATGATGTAGGCCATAACATAAATAAACATAAGACACACCCCCAAGGGCATACATAATATTGGTACGCGGGGTGCGCCGATAATTAAAAGCATGGCAAGCTCTATCTTCCACGCCATAATAGGCTTCGGTTTCAACTATCATGCCAGCAGTTAGGGTACTCCCTGTAAAGTGAGTAACTAAGAATTTACCTAATAGGGCTTGACTGATTGCTAGCACATCTTCATGGAGATAGAAATCTCGAGAGAGAATATATTTTTTCATCGCAGCATTATATAAGAATTTCCCAAAAGGATAAAAATCAAAATTCTTCTTATTTTTCAAAAAGATAAAAAAAATATTCAAAATTAAACTGAAAGTGTTTACTAGCTCGAGATTCTAGATATAATCAAGTTTATCTAGAGAATTAATTATTTTGGATAAATGAATCGCCATGCCGATCCATACCCAGATCTTAGAAAATATCCATGCATTACTAGATTTTAACAATGTGTCCAAAGGAAAGGACGACCGCATTGCTTATTTTTCAAAAATCTTCGAGTTACCTTTCGAAGAAAGTAAAAATTTGCTCGAAGGTGAGCAGGTTCCTAATAAAAAACTACTAAAGCAAATTGCAGATAAATTTGAAGTAGATGCTTTTTGGCTTTTAAATAATTAATCAAGGGGGGCGATTTCTTTGCATAAAAGCGATCTGCTTGCCTCTCCTATTGAGCAATTTTCTTTATGGTTTTCTCAAGCACAAGCCAAAGGTGAAATAGAGCCTAGCGCGATGACGCTTGCTACTGTTGATAAAAAATATCAAGTAACTGCCCGTATGGTGCTTTTAAAGTCTTTTGATGAGCAAGGGTTTATTTTTTTTACCAATTACCAAAGCCCAAAAGCACGTGCCCTAGCAGAAGTTCCCCAAGCAGCACTTGTGTTTTGGTGGCCTCTTTCTGAACGCCAGGTTCGAGTCACGGGCAATGTTTCTTTGGTAACGGCAAGCCAGTCGGATGCGTATTTTAATCAGCGCAACAAACTCTCTCGGATTGCTGCAATTGTTTCAAAGCAGAGTGAAGTTATTCCCGATCGCAGTGATCTTTTAACCCGCTTTGAAGCAGCAAATAAAACTTATGAAAATACACAAACTATTCCCCGCCCCCCTTATTGGGGCGGCTACTGTCTGCATCCTACTGTTTTTGAGTTTTGGCAAGGGGGTGCACACCGGTTACATGATAGATTCCAATATCAAAAGCATTCGCAAAAAAAGTGGCACATTGTGCAATTATCCCCTTAGCTAAGTTCGCCTTTTGATTGCGTCCTTACGCCGGCAATGCCAGAATACGCAGCTATTCAATCCCTAGGAAACAAAAATGCTAGTTGCCATACCTAAAGAAATCACGGCTGCTGAAAATCGTGTTGCCCTGGTCCCCCAGTTGGTAGCCCCCCTTCTTAAATTAGGCTGCACGGTTTTGCTTGAAAAAAATGCAGGTCTGGGCGCCAACTATCCCGATAGCAGTTATGCTGATGTGCAGGTATGTCAAGATGCCGGCAGTCTTTATCAAAATGCAGACATTATTTTAAAAGTTGAGCCTCCTTTTAAAGAAGAAATTGCGCTTTTTAAAAAAAACGCCATTGTAATTGGTTTTTGCCATCCTCTTCTTTATCCTGAAAGAGTGGTTGCTCTGCGCGATAATGCCATTACCAGCTTTGCACTTGAAAATTTACCACGCATTTCACGTGCCCAAGGGATGGATGCGCTTTCTTCACAAGCCACTATCGCAGGTTATAAAGCTGCCCTCCTTGGGGCCAATATGTTTAGCCGCTTTTTTCCTATGTTGACAACAGCTGCAGGGACATTGCGCCCCGCCAATGTGTTGGTGATAGGTGCGGGCGTTGCAGGATTACAAGCCATTGCCACTGCCAAACGCTTAGGCGCCATAGTGAAAGCTTATGATATTCGCACGGCTGCCCGTGAACAAATTGAATCCCTAGGCGCTAAAATGATCCAGATAGATGTCAAAGCTGAATCGGCCGGCGGCTATGCAAGAGAATTAACCCTGGATGAAAAAGAAAAACAGCAACTTGCTTTATTCGAAGCAATCAGCAAAAGCGATGTAATAATTAGCACCGCTTTTGTTCCGGGCAAACCTGCTCCTAAAATTATTACGCAAAAAATGATAGCCAGTATGGCGCCAGGCTCTATCATCGTCGATTTGGCAGCTAGCATGGGAGGTAATTGTGAGTTAACCCAAGCAGGCAAAACGATTACGGTGGGGCATGTTACCTTGAGTGGCCCGCTCAATTTGCCAAGCTTAATGGCACAGGATGCAAGTAACATGTATGCCAAAAACCTTATCAATTTTTTAAGCTTATTTATAAAAGATAAACAACTTAACATCGACTGGAATGATCCTATCATCAGTGACACCCTGTTAACCCATGAAGGAAAGGTAACCCATCTTCCAACACGTGAATTTATTGAAAGGAACTCATAAAAATGGAAAGCTTTATTACATTTTTATATATTTTTATGCTCGCTGCTTTTACTGGCTATGAGGTTATCAACCGCGTGCCGGTTATTTTACACACACCCTTGATGTCTGGCACAAATTTTATTCATGGCATTATTTTAGTGGGCGCAATGATAGCACTGGGCCAAGCACACACCCCTTTGGAATTTATCATTGGATTTTTTGCAGTGTTGATAGCCACCATCAACGTGGTGGGTGGTTTTGTCGTAACCGAACGCATGTTAGAAATGTTCAAAGTTGAGAACAAAAAAAATGCCTAATCTATGTAATGTTATTGAATCCGCAAAATTATCTATCATCAGCCTAGAGCAATTTGTTTACTTAAGCACTGCTGTTCTGCTTATTTTAGGTTTAAAGAAAATGTCCTCCCCCAAAACCGCAAAGCAAGGGATAACTTATGCAGGCTGGGGAATGACAATAGCCGTTTTCATCACGTTCTTCGTGCCTGAAATTCAAGGCAACCTTAACTATAGCCTCATTACATTGGCTATTATTTTAGGAACCCTCATCGGATTATATTCGGCAAAAAAAATCAGTATGATTCAAATGCCACAAATGATAGCGCTTTATAATGGTATGGGGGGAGGCGCAGCAAGTGCTATTGCCGCATTAGAATTACTTCAGCCCAGCACGCCTTTTTCTTTGCGTTTACTCTCTGTATTAGGCGCGATTATTGGCACCATTTCATTTAGCGGCAGCATTATTGCTTTTGCCAAATTGCAAGATTTAATGCAACGGGTTATTTTGTTGCCTAAGCATCAATTTTTGAATATGTTAATGTTGCTTTCAAGTATAGGCTTAGGGGCAGCAATCTTACTTTCGCCTTCTACCCTTTTACTTATTCCTCTCTTTTTTGGCTTGTTATTTATTTTAGGTATCACTTTCACCATTCCCATTGGTGGCGCTAATATGCCGGTTGTGATTTCTTTATTTAATGCCATGACAGGTCTGGCTGTGGGTTTTAATGGTTTTGTATTAAATAATTATGCTTTAACAATTGCTGGCACCGTGGTAGGCGCATCGGGTACCTTATTAACCCAATTAATGGCCAAAGCGATGAATAAAAATCTGTCTTCTATTTTGTTCATCGGTGCAACTACTGCGCAACAAGGGACGCAAACCACCACAGGTAGTTTAAAGCCAATTGAAACCAGTGATGCCGCCATTATGATGGCTTATGCCAATAAAGTGTTGATTGTGCCTGGCTATGGCTTGGCTGTTGCCCAAGCGCAACATAAAATTTGGGAATTGACTCAACAATTAGAACAACATGGCGCTACAGTAAAATTTGCTATCCATCCGGTTGCCGGTCGGATGCCAGGCCATATGAATGTACTGCTTGCTGAAGCGGGCGTTCCTTACGATAAATTGTACGATTTAGATGAAATTAATCCTGAATTTGGACAAGCCGATGTGGCTTTGATTATTGGTGCAAACGATGTGGTTAACCCTTCTGCCAATACTGATCCCACCAGCCCAATTTACGGCATGCCAATTTTAAATGCCATGCAAGCCAAAAATGTGTTGGTTATAAAGCGGGGCCAAGGTAAAGGGTTCTCAGGCGTTGAAAATAGTTTATTTACCTTGGATAACACCCGAATGTTGTATGGTGATGGCCAAGACATAGTAAATAAATTAGTGCAGGCGGTAAAGGCGCTATAGGTATTTATTGCGGCTTATCGGTTTTTCTTGGCATGTTATCTAATTTAGATATATAAGAAATCACATGAAATGTTAGTCTAGCGAATCAAAAATTTAGAATGTGAGAATAAAACATGCTGCAATTTGGTAACTTACACGTAAACATTGCTCCTGTTCAAAAAACGATGGTACATGCGAGTGCAGTATTTGCCGCATTGCTTAATGTGCCAGAAATGAAAATGTTGGTTGAAAATGCAACTGCAAAAAAAGGCCCAATTTATATTGAGTTTGTCTCAAACACTGAGATTCCCACTGGGGCTAGCATCGGTGAAGTCAACAATAAGCAAACGATTAAGATAGATAAAGAACAAGCAAATTTTATTCGTATTATAGAAGTATTAGTTACAAGCTTATTAGCTGCAGCTTCTGACACAAAAGTCCCCAATGCCTATGATTATAAAGATGAAAATACTTATGCTACCGCAGTAGAAACTTTTCAATACCAGCACAGCGTTTACCCTTCTTATAGGTTAAAACTCGCCTTATTTACAAATGATAAATTTATGTCAGTATGCCATGTGCTTGATGTACTGTCAGTCGAATATCGCGAAAACCAAGTAAGAACCCTTAAGAAAACAATAGAAGAAACCACGCTTGAGTTTTATCTTCAAGTGCAAGATAAGAAATTGCCGAATCAAACTTGTTCACATACTGATTTTTATCGTACCTATTATAGGGGCTGTTATAATGATGAACTCAGTCAACGCGGGCTCGTCAAACCTTTAGTTCGCGCAGCTGAAGAAAATAATATTACTGAATTGCAAAAATTATTAGCAGCGCCTAACACCGTACTTCTCGATGATGTCGTGATTGCTTACAACCAAGTAATAGAAAAAGTAAAACAAGGAAAAATAGAAAATACAGCAGTGCAACCTGTAGTAAAGTTATTAAATGATTTTTATTCCAAAGCTAATAAGTTATTTAAAATAGTATCAGGTGAATGGGCAAATTTATTGCCTACGCCTTACAGTGATGAACTGTTTCGTGAAATCTTACAAAGCCCTGAGTTTAAGCCATGTATACATGCTCTTAATAGTGAAGGACAAACGTTAACCCAATGTGCAGCTCTCCACGGCCAAAAAGCAATGGTGAAAATTTTACGTGAAATATTAAAACCTCAGCAAACTGCCCCTCAAGCGCGTAGCATGCCATTTGTGCCAAGCCAAACGCCAGTACAGCCTACCCCACCGAAAACGTTAACCTATCAAGCGCCGAGTGCAACAGCGAAAAAAGGGACCTCTGCCACAAAGCCTGAGCTTATTAATAAGGAAGCCGCAGTTACTATTACTAATGAGTTGCAAAAGAAATTAAATGACAGACTCAAAAAAGACGGCACAACCTTAAAAAAATAGTTACTTACAATCACATAACGAGCAAGCGGGCCTGACAGGCCTACTTGCTCCCTTCTCTCAAAAACCTGTATAAAAAACACCTCCGAATTAACCCCACACAAATACTTGGTAAACCGACAAAGATTGTGTATAAAAGAAACATACTTCAAGGAAGGTAGATTTCTCTGGCCGTCCTTGGTAAATATAAAGTTGGTAAGCTTAATTTTGATTTATAGCCAAGGAAACGCTAAATATTAATTTATGCCCTATTTAACGCTAGATGATATTAAGCTTTATTATGAAATCCACGGCGAAGGGGAAACGCTTCTCTTTATTCATGGATTAGGGGCTAGCCATCAAGACTGGGAATACCAACTTCCTTTTTTTAAAAACAACTACCGCGTTATCCTCTTTGATTTACGCGGACATGGCAAATCGGATAAGCCTAACGCTCCTTATACTATCAAACAATTTGCCAACGATATCTCCCAATTAATTACAACCTGTGCGCCTCGCGGCGCTCATATCATTGGTCATTCATTAGGGGGAATGATAGCCTTTCAATTAGCTATTGATTTTCCAAAACTCGTGATCAGTTTAACTATCATAAACAGTGCGCCCGCGGTTATCTTTCCTGATTTGAGTTCACGTTGCTTCTTTTATTCGCGTTTTCTTATCGTAAAATTATTTGGGCTAAAATATTTAAGTAAGTTATTAGTAAACAAAGCTTTTCCCAAACCTGAACAAGCCGCTTTACGAGAAAAGTTTATTAGTCGCGGCTCCCAAAATTCACCCATAGCCTATCTTAATACCTTACGCGCTTTTTTTGGCTGGAATGTTATTGCGCACCTTTCTCATATTCACTGTCCAACACTGATTATTGCAAGTGATGCAGATTACACGTCCCCGGCTTACAAGCAAGCGTATACTAAATTGCTTCCCAATGCTCGCCTTGTTATCATTCACGATTCACGCCATATTACGATTGTAGATCAAGCTGATGTATTCAATAAAACACTACAAGAATTTATTTTAAATCAAACTAACTAATTTTATTGTGAAGGAACAAGGCTAATTTGATGTGGGTTAAATATATTGCGATCCTAAGTGCAGTTGTTTTAACAAGTTGTGCAGTTGGCCCTGATTTTATCGCTCCTGAGGCACCTCATACAAAACGGTATACAAAGCTTCCTTTACCCAGTAAAACAGTGACTGCTCCCATTCAAGGCGGAGAGGCACAACATTTTTATCCCGGCAAAGATATTCCCAAAGAATGGTGGCAGTTATTTCAATCTAAAACCCTTAATTGCTTAATTGAAACAGGCATCGCTAACAATCCCTCTATTCATGCCGCACAAGCTGCCATGCGCGTAGCGCAAGAAAATTTACGTGCGCAAATTGGCAGTGCATTTTATCCAGCTTTTAACGGGCAATTTTCAGGGAGTAGGCAAAAATTTAGCGGTGCTGCATTTGGGGAAACCACTGGGAGCACGAGCAATATTTTTAACCTCTTTAATACCAGTGTAAATATGTCTTACACGCTGGATATATTTGGCAGCGCAAGACGCCAAGTGGAAGCCCTTTGTGCACAAGTACATTATCAATACTATATCTTGGAAGCTACCTATCTTAATTTGGCAGCGAATATTGCTACTACCGCAATTAGTGAGGCTTCATTAGCTGCTCAACTTGCAGCAACACATAAATTAATTAAATTAGAAGAGGCGCTCCTCAATATTATTCAAAAGCAATTTGAAGTTGGCGCCGTTGCCAGTTCCGATGTACTCACTCAAAAAAGCCAATTAGCGCAAACCCGCGCTTCTTTACCCCCCTTGGAAAAAAATTGGGCACTGACTCGCCATGCCTTAGTCGCGCTTGTGGGGGCTTTACCGAGTGAAAATACTCTACCGCGCCTTTCTTTGGCAGAATTACAGCTACCCACTGCTTTACCGCTGAGTGTGCCTTCCTTATTGGTGCGCCGTCGTCCTGATATACGCGCTGCCGAAGCACTCTTGCAGCAAGCAAGTGCGCAAATAGGCGTGGCAACCGCCAACCTATTTCCGCAAATTACGCTAACGGGAGCTTATGGCTGGGAAGCCACTAGCTTGTCGCACTTTTTTCAGCCCAGCAATACGGTATGGAACATCACTGGCCAAGCCTTGGCCCCTCTTTTCCAAGGGGGTGCACTGCTGGCCAAAAGACGCGCAGCGCTTGCAACTTATGAACAAGTGGATGCCAATTATCGCCAAGCCGTTTTACAATCTTTTCAAAATGTAGCCGATGCACTGCGCGCAATTGAAGTAGATGCTAAGGCGCTACAAGCACAAGTGCAAGCAGAAAATGCCAGTCAATCTTTATTAGAGGTTACTCAAACTCAGCTTAAATTAGGCGCTGTTAATTATCTCTCTTTATTGAATGCGCAACGGCAATATGAAACTGCGCTTATTAATCGCATTCAAGCTCAAGCTACCCGTTACAGTGATACTGTTGCTTTATTTCAAGCATTAGGTGGCGCTTGGTGGAACAATATAAATGAAAAATCCTAATAATATAAAGGGAGATGCATGAAATGACGAAACGTATGTTAATCATGCTAATTAGTGTTGGTACTTTATTTGGTTTAATTTTTGCCTTTCAAGGTTTTAAATTTCGCATGATAAAGAAATTTATGGCCGGTAATGCTGCGCCTGTTGTCGCCGTATCAGCAATTAAAGCACAATTTCATCCTTGGCAACCCAAAACTAAAGCAGTCGCTAATTTGCGCGCAATTCATGGGGTAGATGTAACACCTGAAATTGCGGGGTTAGTGCGCACCATTAATTTTAAACCCGGTGCGTATGTTAAAAAAGGAGATATATTAGTTAAGCTCAATGATGAAACAGAGGTGGCACAATTAAATGCTTTACAAGCATCATTAGCCCTTGCGCAAACAACTTATACACGCGATAAAGCCCAATTTGACGCACAAGCCATCAGCAAACAAGTGCTCGACAATGATGCAGCAAATTTAAAAAATTTCCAAGCCCAAGTCCAACAACAACAATCTATTGTTGCAAAAAAAACCATTGTGGCACCCTTTGCCGGACGCTTGGGCATTTGTGCAATTAATATAGGGCAGTATATTAACCCCGGCGATAAAATTGTTACCCTGCAATCATTCGATCCTATTTATGCAGATTTTTATGTACCCCAACAAAGTTTGGTCAAAATAAAACTCGGCCAAGTCACCCTTGTTACCACCGATAGCTACCCCAATAAAATATTTAAAGGAAAAATTACGACCATTGATCCCAAAGTAGACCCCGCTACACGCAATGTTCAAGTCGAAGCCACGATTGCTAACCCCAAAGAAGAGCTCGTACCTGGCATGTTTGGCGTGGTAGAGGTGTATGCTGGAAAACAAGAAAAATATCTTACTTTGCCACAAACTGCGCTTAGCTTTAATCCCTATGGGGAAATTGCTTATTTAATAAAAGAAAATGGCAAGGATAAAGAAGACAAGCCTATTCTTATTGCGCAGCAAACCTTTGTTACCGTTGGCGACTCACGTGGTGATCAAATTGCGATTTTAAAAGGGTTAAAAGAAAATGATTTAGTCGTAACCAGTGGCCAAATTAAATTAAAAAATGGCAGTGTGGTTACAATTAATAATTCTATTGTACCTGAAAATCATGCAGCGCCGATGGCGCCAAATGAGTAGGCTAAAGCAAGGATAATCGTTATGCAATTTACTGATTTGTTTATCCGCCGCCCGGTCCTAGCCACGGTTGTTAGTTTAATGATCCTCGTCCTTGGCCTGCGTTCAATAGGCTCCTTACCCGTACGGCAATTTCCCTTTACGCAAAATGCCATTGTCACGGTGAGTACAGTTTATACCGGCGCCGATCCAGAATTAGTAGCCGGTTTTATCACAACGCCTTTAGAAAGCGCTATTGCCCAAGCAGAAGGGATTGATTATTTAACCTCAATTAGCTCACTAGGAACGAGCACTATTCAGGCAAATTTAAAACTTAATTATAGTCCTGATACGGCAATGACGGAGATCAATACCAAAGTCAATGCGGTACTTAATCAATTACCAAGAGAAGCGCAACAACCTGCCTTGTCGGTTGCAATTGGGCAAAGTATTGATGCTATGTATATTGGTTTTTACAGCGAAGTTTTACCCAGTAACAATATTACTGATTACTTAATTCGTGTGGTACAACCTAAATTACAAGCGGTCGATGGGGTGCAAAATGCTGAAATTTTAGGAAAAAGACAATTTGCACTGCGGGTTTGGCTTGATCCAACCAAGCTCTCATCCTATGCCCTTACCAGTAATGATATTAGCCGTGCCCTAACCGCGAACGACTTTATCTCAGCTGCCGGGCGTACCGATGGCAACATGGTAACCGTAAACTTAGTTGCAGATACAGGATTACATACCGTAGAAGAATTTCGTAATCTGATTATCAAAGCTCAAAACGGTGCTATTGTACGGTTAGGTGATATTGGAACGATTAGTTTAGGCTCAGAAAACTATGATACGACGGTAAGTTTCGATGGTAAGCAAGCGGTTTATATTGGTATTCAAGTGGCACCAGCAGCTAATTTACTCACTGTTATTGAAAGCGTGCGTAAAGTTTTTCCTTCTATTGAAGAACAATTACCAACAGGTTTAAACGGAAAAATTGTTTATGATTCTACTAAATTTGTAAACAGCTCTATTCATGAAGTGATCCATTCCCTTGTTGAAGCGATTATTATCGTTACCTTAGTTATTTTCTTATTTTTAGGTTCTTTTCGCTCGGTTTCTATTCCAGTTATCGCTATTCCGCTGTCTTTGATTGGCACCTTTTTCATCATGCTTGTTCTGGGGTACTCCATAAACCTTCTTACTTTGCTGGCCCTCGTATTAGGCATTGGCTTAGTAGTAGATGATGCTATTATTGTCGTAGAAAATGTTCATCGCCATATCGAAGAAGGGCTCCCTCCTTTTCAAGCAGCCATTTTAGGAGCCAGAGAATTAGCCAATCCAGTAATCGCAATTTCTGTAGTGTTAATTGCCGTTTATGTTCCTATTGGTTTTATGGGAGGGCTCACCGGCGCGCTATTTACCGAATTTGCTTTTACGTTAGCCGGCGCTGTAGGAATTTCAGCTGTCGTCGCATTAACTTTATCACCCATGATGTGTGCAAAATTTTTAAAACCTACCACCAATAACAATCATGGCTTTATTCATTTTATTGATGCGCAATTTACAAAGCTACAGCATAAATATGAGTATTTGTTGCAAGGCTCTCTCAATTATGTTGCCGTCACAGCAACGTTTGCGAGCATCATTTTATTAAGTAATTATTTTCTTTATGCTACTTCCAAGGCCGAATTAGCCCCCCAAGAAGATCAAGGCATTCTTATCTCTTTGGTTACCACTGCTCCAAATGCCAGTTTGCGCCAAACTCAATTATTTTCAAAAGAAGTATTTAACGATTTTGCCAGTTACCCAGAAACTGATCATATCTTTCAGCTTGATGGTATCAATGGGCTCAATTCAAGCATTGCTGGTATGGTGTTAAAGCCATGGGATGAACGCAAGCGAACCGCTGACCAACTCCAACCCTTAGTACAACAGCAACTAGGGAAAATTACCGGCGCCCTGGCCGCCGTCTTTCAGCCTCCCCCCCTGCCGGGTAGTAACGGATTACCTGTACAATTTGTGATTGGTACCACAGAAAGCTATGCGCATTTAAATGAAGTAGTCCAAAGTTTAATGCAAAAAATTAGAACCAGTGGCATGTTTATCTTTGTCGATGCCGATTTAAAAATTGATAAAGCACAAACCACCATTGAATTAGATCGCGATAAAGCAGCCCAATTAGGGCTTACGATGGCAGATGTAGGCAATGTGTTGGCTTCCAATCTTAGCCAAAATTATGTAAATTATTTTAATTTGGCAGGGCGCTCTTACAAAGTTATTCCACAAGTGATGCGCAATGAACGTTTAAATGACGATCAACTTTTAAATTACTATATTACCACCACAAGTGGTGCCTCCATTCCCCTTTCCACCATTGCCAAAGTAAAAACCACAGTTGTTCCTGAATCGATTAATCATTTTCAGCAAGCAAATTCAGCCACGATTTCTGGCGTGCCTTTTCCTGGTGTTACCATGGGACAAATATTAAATTACTTAACTGCAACAGCAAAAGAAATTTTACCCCAAGGATACACCATTGATACTGCGGGCCAATCACGTCAATACATGCAAGAAAGCAGTGCGTTAATTGTGACTTTCTTTTTTGCTCTGATTATTATCTTTTTAACCTTAGCCGCGCTGTTTGAAAGCTTTCGCGATCCCTTAATTGTATTGATTAGCGTGCCCATGTCGATTTGTGGAGCAATGATTTTTATCAGCTTAGGGATAGGCGGTGCAAGCTTAAATATTTACACTCAAGTAGGTTTAGTTACCCTTATTGGCTTAATTAGCAAACATGGGATTTTAATTGTGCAATTTGCCAATGACTTACAGCTTGAAGGCAAAAATAAGCGTCAAGCAATTGAAATGTCCGCTGCTATTCGGTTACGCCCTATCTTAATGACCACCGCGTCTATGGTCCTTGGCGTATTGCCTTTAATCACCGCAACAGGAGCTGGCGCGGTAAGCCGCTATAATATTGGCTTAGTGATTGCTTCTGGCATTGCGATTGGCACACTCTTTACATTATTTGTCGTGCCGGCTATGTATATGCTCTTAGCGGATGATTTGGCGAAAAAAGAAAAACCAGAGGAAATACTTTTAACCAATAAGCCGGTTAATTTATGACATATACTCTGCTTTTAGGTACTTCATTCTAAGGAGGAGAAGAAAGAGATCGGTAGCAGTTCGTAGAATTATTCTCCTGTGATGCAGATGCAATAATATTGGGATTTTCTTCTGGTGAGCGAAAAGAAAGAGAAGGTAATTCTTCAATTAAGACATCTACAGGATCAGGTTTAGCATCCTCTAAAATACTATTTAGTTGCGAACATAGCTGGTGAACACCGGGGGTTACATCTAAAGCTGCTAGAAATTTTTCCGCTAAAATAGGATCTTTACAACGCGAAGTAATATATTCGCGAGGGGTTTGGTTATAAAACCTGTTTACTAGATTAACGTCTGCACCATAAGAAACCAGTAGCTCGATAAGCGCTACATGCTTATTTATACCTTCAGGGTTACGATTAATTATTCTAGAAAGTGCTGTTTGCAAAGGAGAGCCAAATATACTAGCGAATTGCACATTTACATTTGCCTTATGTTCTAATAAATAGATGGCCATCTCTAAATCTAAATTGTAACAAGCTTTATGTAATGCCGTTTCATTTTCACCATTCTCTATGTTGATGTCTACATTAAATTGCTCTACTAGGATTTTCACTAAGGTCATGTTTTTATAGCATGCTGCTTCAGGTAAAGGGGAGAAATTAGAACTTTGATGGGCGAGATTTGGATTGTTTTCTAATAGTTGAAGTGTTCTTGCATCATCCTGAAATCGTATTGCTTCTTTTAATAAACATTCAGAAGAAGTTGCATTATTATAGGCAAGCGCTATATGAACTTCTTGAACCCAGCAATTACCTCTGGCACGTTCGCGCGCTGCAAGTTCTGCAAAACTTGTATCTAACGGAGTTTTTTTTATCAGTTTGGATAGAGGTTTTTTACGATTTTTTTTGAATCTATCTTTTTCTGTTGCTAGGCCAATTTTTTTCACAAGTATTACACTCCAAAAAAATTTAATTGAAGAATTTTAATTCAAAAACTCTCCATTTACAATGGAATTTATCGGTTTACTCTTACCGTTTACCGGAAATATATCGAGAAGATGTCGACACTGAAGCGCTAGAACTTGGTATTTCAGGTGAGTTTACAGGAGAAACAGGGGGTGCTATATAACTTGACATAAGATACAAAATACCTTTAGCGTAACTTAAATTATTTTCTTGCACAGGCGGTTTATTTTCACATGTAGCTGCAGGAACCTCTGTCTTTTTAAAAGAAAAAAATGCAAAAGGCGCTTCCTTAAATTTAAAAAATGCACCTTTCAAGGTGGCAACATGCTCACCAAAATCAAAACGCAAATTAAAAAAGAAAAAATAGCTAACAAATGAAGCATGAATAGCATATTGCATAACTTTTTGAGCAATAAAAAATAAGCTAGCAAATAGCATTAATGACATTCCTACACTTATTCTCAGTAAATATAGCGACTGTAAAGTAATTTTAGTTTTTTGACTGTAATAATCATCGATTGGATTAAAAATAATCCGCTTTAAAGGTAAAAGAATTTCTGCGTGATAGGAGTTCAACCCCTCTGGCAATATAGAAGGTTTACTCAACCGGGCTAAATTATCTAAACACGATTCTAAAAATGCATAGCTCACACTATTCCCTGGAATGGCTATTGCTATAAAAAAAGGAATAAAATAAGCTAACAAACCAATAGAAATTATATCTGAAAAAAGCAAAAAGAGCCCAATAAACAAAGGAACAGTAAAAGCTAAGGCAGGTAGTGTAAAAATAAGAATTTGGGCATTTCTACCATACCGCCCAAGTTTAAATGCTTGCTTATGATTGCAAATCGATTTCCATAATTTATCAAACTGCACGTAATAATAGGCTTCTAGATAATTTTCTGAACTACTTCCACTTCTTGTGGTGTAGGGTTTTACTATTGCCACTTCCCTGCCATGAGCATATAACCAATTGGTCGTTTCACGCAGCCAATTCCAATTTCCACGGCGGCATAGTTTTGTATTAAAAAAGGCAAGCATTTCTTTGTTTAACCCCAAAGCAGCCAATTTTTCCTCAGAGGGTTCATCTGCAAATAGTTCGCTTAAAATTTTATATTGCTTATTGGTATAAGCAGGTTCTGCCATTTTATAAATGCGTGTGCGATCTTGCGAAAAATTTAACTCATCGCTAGGATCTGCATATAAAATATGCCAAAGCGTGAGATACATTTGATATTCATAATAAGCAAATTTATCATAACTTTTATAGTGATTAGCGAATCCCCGTGGATAGATAGTACCATTTATAAAAACACGGTTAAGCTCTTCTAAGGCAACTTGTAAGTGATACGCAATGCTTACATCAGAAATAGAATAACATTTAAGATTTGGTGCTTCATTAGCCAATGCTTCGTTAATTATTTTCGTCCATTCCCCTACTCCAAAAGCTTTTTTCACTAAGCTATTTTCAAAAATAGCGTTAATTCTAAGAGCAAATTCTGCCTGGGAAAGTTGCGGGGCCTCGCGCCGTGCTTCTTGGATTTTATTTTTAAGTTGTATCTCTAACCATTTTCTCAAGGTACCTACATAATAATTATTAGGAGATAAAAAAAGATAAATAAGTTTTTTGAGGGGAGCAACTTCTACTTTGGCATTGATAATGGTATATAATTTATTCTTAATGATACTGTCTTCCATCACTTGGGTAATATTATTTAAATTAGCTTTTTCTTCTTCTGTAGAAGTTAATTCTTGATTTTGATTAAAAATTTTATGAATTACATTAAAAAAATTCCCTTTATTGTCGGTATTTTTTTCCTCATCACTAAATACCTGCTCCAATTCTTTCATTAAGTGTGCACTAATGACTAATTTGTTATCAATATTTAAACTTTGGGTTATCGCCCCCTTATCCGGATGGCACAATAAAATCCATTTACGATATAAACTGCTACGTGTTAAAACCGGGGTATTGGGAGGGGCTATCAAGGGAAGCGTAGCAATATTTTTTTGCAACACATTTTCAATAGCCGTGCGCAATTTTAATAAATTTTCTTTATCCGTAAGCCGAGCCGTAAGTAAGATTTGGCGATTTTTAAACGGGGCTAGCAATGCCCGTATTTCTCTTTCAATGTCAAAAATCATCGCAGAACTCACCTTTTAGAAAAACAAAGACTATACCATGAGAAATAATAAAGTTAAATAATCAACTATATTAGTCAATCAACTCATAAATAACCCCTATTTTTATCTTTCCCGCAATGATTAGCGCTGTTTTCAACTATATTAAATAGTGTATTTACCTTAACGAGAGTTCTAAGTTCTCTCAACTTTGAAGTTGTCATCCCGAGCTTTGCTCGGGATCTAGATCCTTCGCTGCGCTCAGGATGGCAAAAGTACTGCACTCAGGACAACAAGAGAGCCATAGGCTGATAGATAACTTAGAATTCTCAAGACCTTAACTAGGTATAAAAATGGATAAGGGTGATAACTGGAAAGATATAACCCCACCTATTTCCCAGGTGCACACCCCTGCGCCTAAAAAAACTGCTTTTTTGATTGCTGCTGGCACGTTATTAGGGGTAAGCTTCCTTATCTGGAAATCAAAGTCTCATTCTTTGGCCCATAATTCAACCCCACCGGTATTAGTTGTTGCAGCGCCAGCAAATCTTAAAAACATCCCGGTTTATGTGAATGCCTTAGGGGCCATTATCCCCACTATTACGGTTACCGTTAAAACCCAAATTAATGGCCAATTACTTAAAACCTATTTCAACGAAGGCCAAATCGTTAAACAAGGAGAATTACTTGCCCTCATTGATCCGCGCCCTTATCAAGCGCAATTAATTCAATATGAAGGTCAATTGCTGCGTGACAAGGCGCTCCTGGCAAATGCTCAAGGCGATTTGGCGCGTTATAGCACACTATGGAAAGAAGACTCTGTTTCAAAACAAACACTTGATACTCAAAATTGGCTGGTCAAACAATATCTCGGGGCAGTAAAAAATGATGAAGGACTTATTCAAGCTGCAAAACTAAATATTCAATATTGCTCAATTCGCTCACCCGTTACCGCCAGAATAGGATTAAAATTGGTGGACCCTGGCAATTATGTGCAAACAACCGATGCTACGGGGTTATTTGTTTTAAACACTATCGATCCTATTACTGCTATCTTTAGCATTCCAGAAGATTATCTGCCCAGCGTAAAAAAAGAATTTCAAATAAATCACTTAAGCGTAGAAGCTTATGATCGCTTACAAAATAAATTATTGAATACGGGTATGCTTACATCAATCGATAATCAAATTGACCCAACCACAGGCACAATAAAATTAAAAGCTAACTTTACCAATGCGCACGATAATTTATATGCCAATCAATTCGTTAATATAAAATTAAAAGTTGAAGAATTAAAAGACGCCATTACCATTCCTAAAATGGCGGTACAACACGGCGTTAAAGGTACATTTGTGTATGTATTAAACGACAATCATACCGTAAAACTCACGCCTGTTACTACTGGTGTAAGTTTTGAAGATGATATTGTGATCTTAAATGGCATTTTATCAACCCAAAAAGTGATCATCCAAGGAACAGATAAATTAACCGATGGCGCTAAAATAAAATTGAGCGCACAAAAAAAAGAGAACAAGCGTGAGCACTCATGAATCTATCACGCCCCTTTATTCTTCGTCCTATCGCTACTTTCCTTCTCATGGTTGCTTTGCTAATCAGCGGTTTTATTGCTTATCAACTTTTGCCTGTTTCTGCCTTACCGCAAGTTGATTATCCTATTATTCGGGTTTCTACATTTTATCCTGGGGCCAGCCCTGAAATTATGACCTCTCTTATTACAGCTCCTCTAGAGCGCCAGTTTGGGCAAATGCCTGGCCTCAATCAAATGACCTCATCTAGTTCAGGCGGCGCCTCCCTTATCACCTTACAATTTACACTAGATATGAGTCTAGATGTTGCAGAGCAAGAAGTTCAGGCAGCGATTAATGCGGCCAACAATTTTTTACCAGCTGATTTACCTAATCCCCCGGTGTATAGCAAAGTAAATCCTGCTGATGCGCCTATTATGACCTTGGCACTTACGTCTCCAACCCTTCCTCTGCCTCAGGTAGAAGATTATGCAGAAACACGTTTTGCGCAAAAAATATCGCAAGTAAATGGGGTAGGCCTGGTGAGTATTAGCGGGGGGCAGCGCCCGGCGGTGCGCATACAAGCGAATCCTACAGCATTAGCGGCTTTAGGCTTAAGCTTAGAAAATCTTTCCAGCACAGTGGGATCCGAAGCTTGGAATTCACGTGACTTGAAGTCGCGGCCGCACTGACCCTATAGTGAGTCGTATTAATTTAAATCATACCAACATGGTCAAATAAAACGAAAGGCTCAGTCGAAAGACTGGGCCTTTCGTC
>JADMIO011434950.1_pt1 | contig 70704 bp, 69 predicted proteins | sample 8958161 | NCBI WGS metagenome assembly JADMIO01 (sample SAMN16585339, study PRJNA669376) | soil metagenome | isolation source: Crop rotation soil | place: USA: Cullars Rotation, Alabama | collected 2011 | reverse complement strand
CGCGACAACTTGTCCACGTGGAATTCTAAGCTTAGGATCCCAATGTGCTGGAAAGGACCAACTTGCGCCGTTGTCCGTAGAACTGTCGAAAGTGCTCAACGGTTTAATCCGCAGTTTACGGCCCACATCACCCGCCTAACCTCCAGCCTCCGGCCTCCAGCCTAATGCCTACCTTAGCTGACAGCCTGGTTAGTTCTTCCGCGCGGGCGCTCTCGTTGCGGCGGCGGCCGGATCTTTCGGCGAAGCAGCATCGCTATCAGGGGCGCGTTTATTGGGTGGTCAAAGATCCCATCGGGCTGCGATATTTTCGTTTTCAGGAAGAAGAGTTTGCGATCCTGAACATGCTCGATGGCCAAACCAGCCTCGACGAAATCAAGGAGCGGTTCGAAGAAGAGTTTCCGCCGCAGAAAATCACGGTGGAAGAGCTCGGGCAGTTTGTCGGCATGCTGCACCGCAGCGGATTGATCATCGCCGACGCCGCGGGGCAGGGGGTGCAGCTCAAACGCCGTCGCGACGAACGCAAGCGGCAAGAATTCCTCGCGGCCGCGGCCAACATCCTCGCCGTGCGCTTCAAAGGCATCGATCCAGATCGATTGCTCACCTGGATGTTGCCCTATTTGCGCTGGTTCTATAAACGGCCGGCGGTTTTGGGCTGCCTCACACTATGGCTGTCTGCATTGACGCTGGTGATGGTGCAGTTCGACACATTTCAAAGCAAGCTGCCTAGCTTTCATCAGTTCTTCACGGCCGAGAACTGGATGTACTTCACCGTCGCCTTGTGCGTCACCAAGATCATTCACGAGTTCGGCCACGGCCTGACTTGCAAATACTTTGGCGGCGAGTGCCATGAAATGGGCGTCATGTTTCTGGTTCTCACGCCCTGCTTGTATTGCAATGTCAGCGATTCCTGGATGCTACCGAATAAATGGCACCGTGCGGCAATCGGCGCCGGCGGTATGTACATTGAGCTTTGCATCGCCAGCGTGTGCACCTGGATCTGGTGGTTTAGCGCGTCCGGCACGCTGCTCAATCAGTTGTGCTTGAGTACGATGTTCGTGTGCTCGGTAAGTACGCTGATCTTCAACGCCAATCCGCTGCTGCGCTACGACGGCTATTACATCCTCAGCGACATCACGGAAATTCCCAACCTGCGGCAAAAAGCCAGCACGATTTTGTCTCGCAAATTGGGCAAGTGGTGCCTGGGACTGGAAGAACCCGATGATCCGTTTTTGCCGGAACGCAATCAGATCTTCTTCGCGCTCTATTCCATCGCGGCGGCCATTTACCGCTGGGTGGTCATGTTTTCGATTTTGTGGTTCTTGTACAAGGTTTTTGAACCCTACGGGCTGAAAGTGATCAGTCAAACGATCGCCACGGTGGCGATCACCAGCCTGATCGTGCAGCCACTGTGGAAGCTGGGCAAATTCTTTTATGTGCCTGGGAGGCTCGATCAAGTGAAACGCAAAAACGTGTTCTGGACGCTCGCCGTGCTGGGTGCGACCGTGGCCTTTGCCTTTCTCGTGCCACTTCCCTATCGCGTTATGTGTACGCTGGAGATCAAGGCTCGGGATGCAGAGCCTGTGTATATCAGCGTGCCGGGCCAGTTGGATGCGATCGACGTGAAGTCGGGACAACAGGTCGAAAAAGATCAGACGCTGGCCCAATTGAGCAATATCGACCTGGAGCTGCAAATCGCGGAGTTGGAAACGCAGCGCACCGCCTACGAAACGCGTTTGCAGAATCTCAGTCGCGATCGTTTCGACGACGTTAACGCCGCGCTGCAGGTACCTCAAGTCAGAGAGTCCTTGGCCGCGGTGGAAGAAAGTTTGCGCGAAAAACTAGCTGATCGAGCACGGCTGAAACTCGTCGCCCCCGTGGCTGGAACGGTGCTGCCGCCGCCGGACAAGCCGGCGAAGCCCGATCCGAGCGGCAACCTGCCGATTTGGTCTGGCTTGCCGCTGCAGAAGAAGAATTTGGGCGCTTTCCTGACGGAGAGCACGCTGTTTTGCCAGATCGGCGATCCCAAGCGGCTGGAGGCCAACTTAATCATCGATCAAGATGACATCGAGTTTGTGAATCAAGGAGACACGCTGGACGTCAAGTTGGCAGAGTTGCCGCACACCACCTTCCGAACCAAAATTACCGAAATCGCTTACTCGGAGTTGGAAGTCAGTCCACAATCATTGACCAATAAATCCGGCGGTGAACTGCAGACCCAAACCGACGAAAAAGGTTTGGAGCGTCCGATGAACACCAGCTATCAGGCGCGGGCGCCCATCGACGACGACGAAGGCTTGCTCTACCTGGGCCTGCGCGGCAAAGCCAAAATCTACACTCGCTGGCAAACCATCGCCACGCGCACCTGGCGCTACCTAACGCGCACGTTTAACTTCAAGCTTTAGGCATCGCTGCGCTGTTTCTAGCCGGAACTTCGCGAGGATTCCAAGCGTAGCGGTTATGAGGGCGTCTCGATTTGAGAGCCCAAGCTATGCTTTTGGGATGACTTCTGCGACTGTGAATCCTCGCACCGACCATACCGACTCGCTCGCCGCGAGCGTGATGATTTTGTTTGGGCTGACCATTGTGCAGCGCGTCATCGGGCTGGTGCGCAGCGTGCTCTTTTGCCGTTGGCTCGATGCAGATCAGTTGGGGCAATGGGATCTCGCGTTTGGCTTCTTGATGCTCGCCTCGCCGCTGGCGTTGCTGGGCATCCCCGGCAGCTTTGGCCGCTACATCGAACATTACCGGCAGCGCGGCCAATTGCGTACGTTCCTGCGCCGTACCACGCTGATCTGTGCAATTGCGAGCGCCGCATTCGTCCTTTTGATGCTGATTTTGCCGAACGGATTTTCGCATCTGATTTTTGGCCATGCAAACGATTTGCCATTGATGGCGACGGTCGCGGCCACATTGGCGGCGGTCATCGCCTTCAACTTCTTGGTCACCCTGTTTACCGCGCTGCGTCGCTTCCGGATGGTTTCGTCGATGCAGTTTATCAACACCGTGCTCTTCGCGGGGATTGCGTTGGGATTGTTAATGGCGTTCCCGGCACGCGGCATCAGTGTGATTGCCGCCTTTGGCATCGCCAGTTTGTTGACGGCGCTCTACGCGCTGTGCCGTCTGCGCCCGATTTGGAATGATGTTCCATTGGACGGTGCCAGCCTCGGCCATTCGACCCTCTGGCGTAAGTTGCTGCCATTTGCGTTCTGGTGGTGGATGATGAATTGGCTGTCGAACGTATTCGAAATCGTCGATCGGTTCATGATCATTCACTATTCCGGTTTGGGCGATGCAGCGGCGCTCGACCTGGTCGGTCAATATCATAGTGCGCGCGTGCTGCCGATGCTTTTTATCGGCGTGGCAGAGTTACTGGCTGGATTAGTAACGCCACACCTATCGGCCGATTGGGAGACGGGTCGGCGGGATCTCGTGTCGCATCGCTTGAACACCATTGTGAAGGTTTTTGCCTTAGGGCTGGTGGTGGCCTCGGCGGTAATTTTAATTGCCGCGCCGGTGCTCTTCGGCACCATTTTCAAGCACAAATTTCACGGCGGCCAGGAAGTGCTACCGCTGGTGCTCGCGGCGTGCATCTGGGTAAGCATGACGTCGGTGATGAACAATTATTTGCTTTGCGCCGAGAAGTCGCACCACCTGAGTCTCTCATTAGGTCTTGGACTGGCACTGAATATCGGGCTCAACCTGGTGCTATTGCCGATGATGGGTTTACAAGGCGTGGCAACGGCGTCGGCGATCGCCAAGGCGGCGTCGTTGGGGCTCTTGCTCTGGATCGCCGCCAAGTACGATTGGCAGACCGATCGCGGTTTGCTACTGGTGGCGCTACTGCCGCTGCTATTGCCGCTGGGGCCCTGGATTACCTTGCTCGTCGCTTTGCTGGCGCTCGCCGGTCAATTGCCTACGATGCCATTATTGCGAGCGGACGAACAGGAATCGGTCGTCGGCATCCTGCGTCAAGGATGGGCCCGTATCAAATCGCGCATGCCGGGCCGCCGCAAGTCGGCGGTCTGATTACCCAAATCAGCGGTTGCGACCATGGGCAGGGCGTAAGCGACGTGCCTTCGGACACAGGCACAATTGTCGCGGCTTGATTGGGATTGTGTTCTAATTTGGCGGCTATAATCTTATTTCGAGGTGGAATTATGATTGCCAATGTGGCCGAATATCAAAAAGCGCAAGAAGAAATCCAGTCGCTTGAAGCGCGGCTTTCGCGTCTTCAGTCGAAACACCCGCTGGGGGACAAGGGCTTTACAAAGGCCGGCATTCGCAAGCTGATTGCCAGACTGCACGAAGATCTTGCCGTTTTTGAAGGGAGCCAGGAAGCATTCGAATCGAACGCCCCTTGAACGAGCATTATCTGCAAGACCGCTACCGGACTTAGAGAATTACAAGTTGAGACAGTTTTGAAGGCAAAGATCAGCGCAAGCTGGCGGCCAGACTTTCGAATTCCCCGCGCAGCTTGTCGAGCTGTTCACGCAACTCGGAAACCTCAAGCCGTAGTTCGGCTAATTCGGAATTCGAGTGTGTCGCAGCGATCGGACGGCCCGGACTAGAAGCCGGCGCGTCCTCAAGATCGCTACCGCGGCCGGCTTGACCTTCGTATTCGCCGCGCAGTTTTTCCAGCTCGCGCTCTTCGTACAGGGCATGCGTCACGACGTGACCACGACCCTCGGGAGTAAGCGAAATAATCAGCCCCTTTTGCTTGAGCGAATCGAGCACCGGTCGCAACGCGCCAAGATCGGCAATCGGTTCCATGCGCGCGGCGCGGCCACGTAGTTCTCCCTCAGTTTGAGCGCCGCGAAGCAACAATTCCGCCATGACGGCCAGCTCGACTTTGTCGACGCCCAACCATTCGTACAGCAAATGCTTGAAGCGCGCTACGCGGCTCGAGCCCTGTACCTCGATGACGGCGCCAACCTGCTTCAACCGATCGATCGCATCCTCAACGTCCTGAGACGCCAATTCCATCAACGGGTAACGGTTATTTTTCTGATTGCACCCGGTTAGCAACGCCGCGAGCGACAACGGGTAGGTATCGGGCACGGTTTTTGCCTTTTCCACCAACACACCGACCACACGCCGCTGGCGAGATGTCAGGGGCTGCCATTTTCGTTCGCTCATGCGCAAAGGCCTCAAAAGTTTAGTCAGTGCAACAGTTTAACGAGGCCGGGGTGGTCTCACTAGGCCATAGAAACCGGCGGGCCATAGCCGGAAGTCGGGTCAGTTGGTAAAACGATGGCGATTTGCAAGGGGGCGTTCAACCATGCCTGATGAGCTTTCCAACATGCGCTTTCTGATCTTCGTCGACGACGTCTACGAAGATCTGGAACTTTGGTATCCGAAACTCCGGCTGATCGAGGCAGGAGCCAAGGTGGTGGTCGCCGGCCCCAAGGCCGAGCATCGGTACGAGGGAAAGCACGGCTATCCGTGCCGATCGGACGCGGCAATTGCGGACCAGGAAGCAGCCGATTTTCACGGCGTCGTGTTGCCTGGCGGCTTCATGCCCGACAAACTTCGCAGAGATCCTAAGGTGCTGCAATTGGTGAAGGACTTCTCCGATGCCAAGAAACTGGTCGCGGCGATTTGCCATGGCGGTTGGATTGCGATTTCAGCCGGCGTCTACCGCGGCGTTCGAGTGACGGGTTCACCCGGCATTAAGGACGACCTGATCAACGCAGGTGCCATTTGGGAAGACGCTCCCGTGGTCATTGACAGGCACTTTGTTTCGAGCCGAAAGCCAGATGACCTGCCGGAGTTCTGTAAGGCGATTGGCCGCGTCGCAGCGAAGTGATCCGTGTTAGATACACTCGCCACCATTTTGGGATTACTCGCCGTGCCACTTTTGGTCGGCTTGAATGCGTTTTTTGTGGCCGCCGAGTTTGCGCTGGTCGCGGTCCGTCGCACACGCGTGGAGGAAATGGTCAACTCTCGCTGGGTCGGCGCCACCGCCGTGCGGCATGCGGTCAATAATCTGGATGACACCATCGCAGCCACGCAATTAGGCATTACGCTTGCCAGCCTGGCGCTGGGTTGGATCGGCGAGCCGATTGTAGTGAAGATCGTTTCGCCCTTGTTGTGGTGGATGCGCGATCCTTGGCTTTTCCTGACCAAACATGGCATTGGCATTGGTGTGGCATTCATCCTGATTACATTTTTGCACGTGATCCTGGGTGAATTAGCGCCAAAGGCAATCGCACTGCAACGGCCTGATCGTGTGGCACTGCTCGTGAGCCCACCCTTACTCGTCTTTAGCAAAGTCATGCGGCCGGTGATCAGCGTGATGAACGGTTTGGGCAATCTTGTCGTGCGGTTATCTGGCTTCGAACCATTGAAGGGGCACCAGATGCTGCACTCGGTCGAGGAGCTATCGCTGTTGATCGAAGAGACGCGCCGCGCCGGCGTGCTGCCCCGTGACCAGGCGGAGTACGTGTATAATGTGTTCCGCCTGCCGGAGAAAAAAGTTCGCGATTGCATGGTCTCGAGAGAGCGAATGGCATGTCTCGAATTGCACATGCCTGAGGAACAAGTGCTGGCCGCGGTGCGCGACGGAGCGCACACCCGAATGCCCGTGTTCGACCAAGACGCCCAAAATATCGTGGGGATCGTCAACACGAAGGACTTGTTTTACCTGTTCAGCGTTCGAGGCATGGTGGTTTTGGATGATGCCATGTATCCCCCGATTTTCGTCGACCCGGATCGTCCGATTTCCGAAGTTCTGCGGCATTTTCGCCGCACGCGCCGGCCGATGGCCATCGTGCGTGACCGCGAAGGGACGATTTTGGGCATGATCACGCTGGAAGACATCATTGAAGAGATCGTCGGCGAAATTGAAGACGAACACGATCTGCCGCCGCGCTACAAACCGCTGCCGTAACTGACATTGCCCGATCGGTCGTCAAGGACTGCCCATCCGCTAGGCAAGCGGTGGCATTGCGATCGCTTGTCGGGGGGCCGCTTCAAACTTGTTTCACCAACGTAAATCGCGCATCGGTAGACAGTTACCACTTTCTAAGGCTTCGTAATCGACGTTCTTCTTGCATTGGCATAGAGCTTGCGATCAGACGGCGTCGGGCCAGCGTGAGTTGACGTTGACCAAATTGTCTTACCTCGAATACGTGGGTGTCTCGCTCCGGCGGTTTCCGCCTACCCGACCGGAGCGAGGCGCTGCCCCTGGACTGCGCGAGAGCTAAAACGCGGATCTCGGAACTCTGAGCTTCACGGAGCGAAGATCGTCGAGCAGGGAGGGGACTTGCTTGCGGATCCGAGTTCCGCGTCTTTTTGCGCGCCGCGCTCGCAAGCTCTCTCTGGCTTCCGCCTAGCCAGAAGGACGCCCCAATGGCTTGGGCAATCCCGACTCGTCGAGATTCGCCCAAGTCGGGGTATCCAGTAACGATGACGTTCCGCGCAGAATCTTCCGATCCTGTAAGCACGGGTTGCGTCGCGCCGGTGAGCTCAGTCAACTAGCCGACAGCTCGTTCGGAACTGTGAGTAAGCGCCCGGCCTCCTGGTGATATTTTGAAGACCTGTGTCATCGGCATAAAGAACGTAGTAAAGTGGGTGGTACTGGTTATCAATGCGAGAAGGTTTTTTTGATGCAGGATGCCACCGGCAAGCTTAGTACGCGGCACAACTCGCTGGTGGCCGGCAGTCTGCTCCTGGCCTTTGTGCTGCTATTGCGCGCGGAAGGCCGAATTCTATGGTGCAAATCGGGCATTGGGCTGTGGAGTGCCGCCTGGACGCCGTGTACCTCGCAGCACCTGCTTGATCCCTACACGCTATCGCACGTGCTGCATGGCGTGTTGTTTTATTGGCTGCTGCGTCCCTTCGCAAAACAGATTTCGCTTCAGTGGCGCTTGGTGCTGGCCCTGCTTGCCGAAACTGCGTGGGAATTGCTGGAAAACTCGCCCCTGATCATCGAGCGTTACCGCAACGATACCGCCGCACTCGACTACTTTGGAGACAGCATACTCAACTCGCTGGCTGACGTCGGGGCGAGCATCGTCGGATTTATCTTCGCCGCCCGGTTTCGATGGTGGAAGTCGATTCTGTTATTCGTCGTCTTCGAACTGTGGGCGCTTTATTTGGCCAAGGATAACCTGACCTTGAATATTGTGATGTTGCTTTTCCCCTCGGAAGCCATCAAGAACTGGCAGCTCGCGCCGTGATTCCATGGCGAACGCGTCACTAGGCTGCGCGGGTGGGGTGGGATAGAACCAAACTCGAATTCGTGCCGCCGAAACCAAACGAGTTGCTTAGCATCCAGGCGGCCTCGGCCTGCTCTGTCTGTCGAACGATGGGGAGCTCTGCAACGATCGGATCGGGATCTTCCAAATTGATGTTCGGCGCCAAAAAGTTATCGTGCATCATCAAGATGCAAAAAATGGCTTCCTGCGCGCCGGCCGCGCCGAGGCCATGACCCGTCATCGACTTGGTCGAGGAAAACGCCGGCACCTTTTTACCAAACACCTCACAAATAGCCTCGATCTCTTTGACGTCTCCGATCGGCGTGGATGTGCCATGCAGGTTGATGTAATCGATCTGCTCGGCCCGCACTCCTGCGTCTTCAAGCGCCAGTCGCATGGCGGCCGACGCGCCTTTGCCGCTGGGCACGACCATGTCTTCGCCATCGCAGGTTGCCGATGCACCTTCAAGCACGGCCCAAATCTTGGCGCCCCGAGCCTTTGCCAATTCCATCTTCTCCAATACCAACACGCCTGCGCCTCCGGAAAAAACGAAGCCGTCGCGCGCCCGATCCAACGGACGCGACGCCCGATGCGGCTCTTCATTGAAGGCGCTCGAAAGGGCGCCCATGCCATCAAATGCGCAGGCGGAGACAATATTCACGTCCTCAGAGCCGCCGGCGAATACCCGATCTTGTCGTCCGCAGCGGATGAGATCCAACCCCTGCAGCAGCGTGTGGGCCGATGTTGAGCACGCCGAGGTCACACTGTAGGAATGCCCATGAATATGAAATAGCACGCCCAAATTGGCCGTAACCGAAGATCCCATGATCAGCGGGACCTGATAGGCACCCACCTTCGAGCCGCCGCGGCTGTGCAACCTTTCCCCGAGTGCCACGGCGTCGGGCATGCTCGCCCCAGCCCCAGTGCCCAGCACGATTCCCGTTCGCGGGTCCTCCACCTCTTGCTTGGATAAACCTGAGTGTTCGATGGCGTCTCGCATCGCGGCAGCCGCCAGCAGCGCAGCATCGCAAAGGAACCGATTCTCTTTGCGATCGAACATCTCACGCAATGCATCGGCGTCTACGTCGCCAGAAACTTGCGAACGCAGCCGACCATCGGACCACTGCGGTCGCCGTGTGACGACGCCCGATGCACCAGACCGAAGGGCCGACGCGTTTTCTTCCGGGCCTCGGCCCAGCGCACTGATCAGGCCAAAACCGGTGACCGCAACCCGCGTCTGTGTCATGGATATTTGTAATTCAAGTTGGAGAATAATCCGACCATAATGCCTTCGACCTCGACGGAGACCTCGCCGTCCACCTCGACAATGGCGTCGGCGAAGGCGATCGGCGTGGGCCTTGTGGCTACTTTCTTAAAGTCCAAACGGTAGGTGATCAGCCGGTGGTGGGGCCGGACTTGCTCCCGAAAAGTAATTTTTCCGGTCCGCAGCGCGCGGCCATGACCGTCGAAGCCAAGATGCATCAGAAAGAACCCCGACAGCTGCAGCACCGCATCCAGCTGCAACACGCCCGGCATGACCGGGTCGCCCTGGAAGTGCGAAAAGAAAAACCATTCCTTAAACAGCACGTCTTTTTCAGCGACCAATCTGCCCTTGGAAAACTTGCCACCTTCGAGCTCGATTTCCGGAACCCGGTCGAACATCAACAGCGGAGGCGCCGGCAATCGGCGCACCAGCTCGTGATTTTCCACGCAGAGGGCCAACACTTCCTTTTCGTTGTACGACGTTTTTGTGGTGCTCATCTTTTCCCGACGGTGCGATGATGTTGCCCAAACCGAGCGACATTCTAGGGGATTCACCCCTGGGAAACCATCGGAATATCCCGCGGAAAAGCACGCGCGAGCGCGGTTTAATCGCCCCTTTCCGCCAAATACGCGGGAATAAGGCCCGCGCAAAGGTGCATCTGTTTTCGGGCTATTGCACTCGCACCAACTTCATGATCCGTCCGGCGACATTCCAATCCTGCACATAAAGATTGCCGTTCTTGTCCCAGTACGAACCATGAGTCCCACTGAAGATCCCCTCTTTCCACTGATCCTGGGGAATGTTGTAGTTGATGCCTTGCTTCGGGTCGGGATTATTGCCCAGTACGGCAATAATCGTGTTCGCTTTGTCGAGAATCACCACTCGACCTTGCAAGTCAGGGACGGATACGAAATCTCCTTGCACCGCGGCCGAGGTCGGCATCCCAAGTCCTGTGATGATTTCATCAATGAAGTTGCCCTCCAAATCGTAATGCAAAAGCCGACCCTTCGGCTGATGATTGCGATCGCAGATCAAAAGCCTCGGCGGATCGTAACGCGTGTCTAGCGTCATGCCGTGGCACGTGCTGAACTGCTTAAGGTCGTTGCCCGGTGAACCAAAGTGCTTCAGGTACTTTCCCGACTTGTCAAACTTGAAGATGTGATTGCTGGCGTAACCGTCGGCCAGAAAGATATCTCCATTGGGTGCGACTGTGATGGCAGTCGGATTGAACGCCTTCAGGTTGAGTCCAGATTCTTTGGGGAAGCCCAACTTCAACACGATCTCGCCCGAATGGGCGTCGAACTTAATGCCCTCGGCACTGTTGTTTCTGGCAGCGTAGATAAACTCTTTGTCCCCTTCTTCACGGATCTCCATGTCATGCATGCTGGTGTACTGGGGTCCTACATATTCCTGCACGACTTTGCCGTCCGGCGAAAAGACTACTACGCCTTTATCGGCGCTTACATAAACGTTGCCAGCCTTGTCGATGACCACCGCGCCATGCGTGGGGCCGAGCGCCGAATGCCCGTCGGGGCGGAGGCCCCAGCCCGGAACCGTGTCGAAGGTCATCGCCCCACATCCCATCCGAACCGGCAATTGCGTGTCAGCGTGCGCGGCCGCCAACAGTGCGAAGGTGCCCAGCCACAAACATCCAAAAAACGAAATAAGCCGAATTTTCATGGAGGAATGCTCCCGGTTGAGGGCCAAGGCCCGTGGATCTGCAACTAAGTGGCCTGCAGCGAAAATATTGAACGGTCTGATGGGCCTTAGTATCCGCTGCCGCCATGTATATTTCAACTGGCTCGCGAATCCGATCCGCAGCCCTAGCGGCGCTCGCGCGCGTAACGAATGCGGCAGCCGCGAGCGACGGCCTCTTGCGTAGCGGGCGGCTTCCCCGCCAGCACGGCGGCGACGGCAGGTTCCAGATACTCGTTCTTCACCTGACTCGCATCGCTATTATCGTCCATGCCGCCCATGTACACGATCTTCCGATCGCCGTCCAAAACGAAAAACTCCGGTGTGAACGTCGCGCCATAGTCTTTAGCAATCTGCTGCGTCTCGTCGAACAAGTACAGGAATGGATATGACTTCTCGTCCGCCCGCTCCTTCATTTTCGCCAGACTGTCCTCGGGAATGCGGTTGACGTTGATCGCCACCACGGCCACCTCATCGGCGTGCTTTTTGGCAAACGCAACGATGCGATCTTCGTAGTCCTGCGCCACCGGACAACTATTGCAGGTGAACACCACAACCACCACGCGCGCTTTCAATTCCTCAAACGAATGCTGGCGACCGTCCGTGCCGGGAAGATTCTTCCACGCGGGCGCCGCGTCGCCGATATTCCGCACGGAATTAAACTCGCCGGCCCCCACCCATGAGGCCGCTACGAGCATCGCGCAGAAAACGCTGGTCTTGATCATGCGAGGATTGTCCTGTCCAGAGTCAGATCGCTCCCTGGCAACTGGCAGGCTTCACGCTTTTCCGTCCCCAAAATCAAAATCGTCATCGGCGGGCGCCTCCTCTTTCGGAGCTGCTTGCCCATCGGGTGCTTCGCCATCGGCAGCTTCATCTTCTTTCATTTCTTCGTCGGCGACGGCTTCATCTGCCGCTGCGTCGGCCGAAGCCTCATCGGCCTTCAGCGTATCGGCATCGGCTTCTTCTGTGGCTTGCTGAGCTTCTTCGACTTCCGACGGCGCGGTTTCGTCTTCCTCTTCGCGAGTTTGGTCTGCAGCAGCTTGCTCGGTTTCAATCTGCGCGCCTTGTTCCTCGCGGAACTGATCTTGGGCCAGCTCGTTCAAATGGTCGTTGCCTCGCGCGAAAGCGACGTGATCGTTTCCGATCTCCGCGTCCCACTCGTCCACCCAGTCGTTATAGTCTTGGAACGATGTGCCCAGCGCCATCAGCGCGTCGCTCACTTTGTCTGCCACACCGATATCCACACTGGCAATTCGTTCCGTATAGCCATACAGAGATTGCCACGTGCGATGAAAAGCGCTCCAGGCCTGCCGGTATTCTGGATTGTCGAGCCAGCTATCGTACTTCGCCGGATTGCCAGCGATCGTCGTCCAAATCTGCTTGGCCCGTAGAACCGCTGGGGCATACTCTCGCAAGATCGGCATCAGCTCTGCCTGATCTCGCGCGACAACTGCCTGCTTGAAGACCTCTTTGTTGAGCTCAATGAACCTGGCAAATTGGTCGGCGATGATCGGATTGCGTTTTGTCAGTTCTGCTTTAATCTCTTCGCGTGTGTGCGGCTTGCGCGCAGCCACGGGCGACTTCTTCGCCGGTGCAACCGGATCGCTTTCTGCCGCCGGCTCGCCAAATAAATCATCGCTGGCATCTGCCGCCGGTCCCTTCGGCTCAGCCTTTTCTTCGGCGGGCGTCTTGTCGTCGGCGACGTCTGCCGCAGGCGTTTCAGGCTCGCCGAACAAATCGTCACCTGCCGCAGCAGGTTCTTCCTTGGCAGGCTCATTTGCCGGAGCCGCATCTGCCGCCGCTTCTTCAGCAGGGGTCTCGCTTTCGCCGAATAAATCGTCCCCTGCATCCGCCGCCGGCTCAGCAGCAGGTGCATCGGTTGGCGCATCCGCAGGGGCTTCCGCCGCGGGTTCCTCACCAAACAAGTCATCATCTTCAAGAGCAAAAGTGGGTGGCGAAACGGCCCCCCACAACATCAGCGCAAACACGAGCAAATAGATGCGTCGCATAATCAGCCTCTTCATGCAGGAATGAACGAAGTCCCTATCTTATCCTGCCAAACATTCCCGTGCGAGCCGCCCGCGATTTCGCCCGCCGCCGGTCCCGCCTCCGCGGTGTAAGTCTCTTGAAAAGCTCCATTTAAGAAAATTTTTGCGTGTAGTACAGGTTCCACTTGACAAACATTACTAACATGACGATATTACTCATCAACGATACATTACTAGTTTGATCGTGATAGTATTCATTCTGCTAGCAATCTCCATTCTATAGGGCTCCACACATGTCGAATCGAAGTTGGCTTCTGGTGGTCCTGGCCTCGCTGAGCGTCGCCTCGGGTTGCGCCAAGACGGGTGAATCCGCCTCCGAGCGTAGTGCCAATCCGACGGCAACTCAGCACGAGCCCGTCGAACTACTTAATGTCTCTTACGACCCGACCCGTGAATTGTGGAAACAGATCAACGCCGAATTCATTCCCACCTGGAAAAAGAAAACAGATCAAGATATCACAATCAACATGGCGCATGCCGGGTCGGGCGCACAGGCACGAGCCGTCATTGATGGGCTCGAAGCCGATGTTGTCTCATTGGCCATGTGGGGTGACACCAATGCAATTCATAAGGCCGGTTTGATTAAGGAGAACTGGTCCGATCGGTTGCCCAACGGATCGCTGCCCTACTCGTCCACCGTTGTTTTTGTGGTTCGCAAAGGAAATCCAAAGGCGATTAAAGATTGGCCCGATCTCGTCAAGGAAGACGTCTCCATCATCACGCCGAATCCCAAAACCTCGGCCAATGGCAAATTAAGTTTTCTGGCCGCCTATGGCAGTGTCGTGTTGCGAGGGGGTAGCGAAGCAGACGCGAAAGAGTATTTGAAGAATCTGTATTCGAAAGTCGAAGTGCTCGACACCGGCGCCCGTGGCGCCACGACCACGTTTGCCCAAAAGGGAATTGGCGACGTGCATCTCACCTGGGAGAACGAGGCCCACTTGGAGGTGGCGCAAGCGGATGGGGAACTCGAGCTGGTCTATCCTAAAATCAGCATTCGGGCCGAACCACGTGTCGCCGTGGTCGATTCCGTCGTGGATCGCCGAGGGACACGTGAAGTCGCTCAAGCGTATCTGGAGTTTCTCTATACCAAAGAAGCCCAAGAGATCATCGCCAAGAATTTTTATCGGCCCTATATGCCGGAAGTGTTGGAAGCCAACTCGAGTAAGTTCCCCGCGATCGAGTTGTTCTCGATTAAGAAGATTGCCAAAGACTGGGAAGACGCCGACGCCAGGTTCTTTGCTGAAGGAACGCTCTTCGACCAGGTTTACGGGGAGCAGAAGTAACTATGTCCGGACGCACCAAAAATCGCCGAGTGTTGCCGGGCTTCGGGCTGAGCTTGGGCTACACCGTGATGTACCTCAGCTTGCTGGCGATCATTCCTTTGGCCGCCTGCTTTGCGAAGGCGTTTACGTTGACTCCCGCCAAGTTTTGGGCGGCCGTTTCAACCGAACGCGCGATTGCGGCCTACAAGTTTACGTTGGGAGCATCGTTGATATCGAGCGCGATCAGCATCGTGCTCGGCGGCTTAGTGGCCTGGGTTCTGGTGAGATATGAGTTTTTCGGAAAACGCATCGTCGACTCGCTCGTCGACTTGCCATTTGCCTTACCGACTGCGGTCGCCGGACTCGTCTACTCCAGCCTGTACGTGAAGAACGGTTGGCTTGGTCAATTCCTGGTGCCGCTGGGGATCGAAGCCGCTTATACGCGTTTGGCGGTGGTGTTGGTGCTCACGTTTTTGGGAATTCCGTTCGTGGTGCGAACGTTGCAGCCGGTTTTGGAAACGCTCGACGCCGACACCGAAGAAGCCGCCTATTTGCTCGGCGCCACGCGCTGGCAAACGTTCACGAAGGTCATTTTTCCGATGTTGTTGCCCGCCACGATCACCGGTTTTGCCCTGTCGCTTGCGCGCGGTCTGGGGGAATACGGATCGGTCGTCTTTGTCTCGGGCAACAAGCCGTTCAAGACAGAAATTGCTCCGGTGCTGATTGTTCACAAGTTGGAAGAATTCAAATATGCGGAAGCGGCGGCCATTTCATCGGTATTGCTTGTGATGTCGCTGGGTTTGCTGGTGCTGATCAATCTCCTCGAACGCTGGAGCCGGGTGCACTATGCCAACTGAGACGAACAAGAACGCGCGACAGCAGTCTCCCCTGTCGCTTGAAGGGATAGGGACCGCGGGTGAGGGTCCAGGCCTGCTCGCAGTTCACTCCTCCGCAACACCGCCCTCTCCTCCGCAACCTGGGAGAGTGAGAAGGGATTCTCGCAGAGACCCGCTTTGGGTGCAGTGGTCGCTCACCGCGGTGGCCCTGTTAATCGTGGGCGTGTTGATTGTAATTCCGGTCGTCAATGTTTTTTATCGCGCGCTGGCTGACGGACTGGGCGCCTATTTTGGCTACCTGTTTCGCGACCGCGATACGCTGCATTCGATTTTGTTGACGTTGATCGTTGCGCCCGTCGCGGTCGTGTTGAACATTGTCTTTGGCGTCGCGGCTGCTTGGGCGATTGCGAAGTTCAATTTTCCGGGACGCACCTTGCTCACGGCGCTTATCGATTTGCCTTTCTCCGTCGCGCCGGTGGTGGCCGGCCTGGTGCTGATGTTGATCTTCGGACTGCAAGGCTATTTCGGACACTGGCTGCAAGCGCATGACATCAAAGTCGTGTTTGCCCTTCCAGGGCTGATTTTAGCCACGGCCTTCGTGACGCTGCCGTTCGTGGCGCGGGAACTGATTCCGGTCATGGAGGCCCTGGGTCCGGAAGAAGAGATCGCGGCGGTTAGTTTGGGGGCGCGCGGCTGGCAGACATTCTGGCGCGTGACATTGCCCAACATTAAGTGGGGACTACTGTACGGAATCATTTTGTGCAATGCGCGGGCGATGGGCGAATTCGGCGCCGTGTATGTCGTATCCGGACGAGTTGTCGGCAAGACGCTGACAATGCCCTTGCGTGTGGAGCAGCTCTTTCAGGATTCGAACGACGCCGCGTCGTTTGCCGTGGCGTCTTTGTTGACGATGTTGGCACTTATAACCTTGGTGGTGAAAGTCGCGCTCGAGCACAAAACTCGGCGGGATTTGGCAGAAGCCGCTGAACTGAAGACAGTAGGGGGCGAAGCATGAGTATCTCGGTCCAAAATATCACGAAGAAATTCGGCAAATTCACGGCGCTCGACAACGTCACGCTCGATGTTCCGAGCGGTTCGCTGCTCGCCCTGTTGGGACCCTCAGGTTCCGGCAAAACCACGCTGCTGCGGATCATCGCCGGTTTGGAAACGGCCGATTCCGGCAGCGTGATGTGCGACGGCGTGGATATTACGCATTCCAGCGCTCGCGAGCGGCAAATGGGATTTGTGTTTCAGCATTACGCCTTATTCCGCCACATGACGGTGTTTGAAAACGTTGCCTTCGGCATGCGCGTGCGCAAAGCGAATAAACAAGAAATCGACAACCGCGTGCATGAACTGCTGCGACTGGTGCGGCTCGACAATCTGGAAAGAAGATTTCCTTCCCAACTCTCCGGCGGACAAAGGCAGCGCGTGGCGCTAGCCAGAGCATTGGCCATCCGGCCCAACGTGTTGCTGTTGGACGAGCCGTTCGGAGCCCTGGATGCAAAGGTTCGGGCCGAGTTGCGGGCCTGGATTCGCCAATTGCACGACGAAATCCATATGACCAGCGTGTTTGTCACGCACGACCAGGAAGAAGCGTTCGAGGTCGCGGATCATGTCGTGGTGATGAACCAAGGCAAGATCGAACAGATGGGCACGCCCAGCGAAGTCTTCGAAAAACCGGCCACGCCTTTTGTGATGGATTTTCTGGGTAATGTGAATGTGTTTCACGGACGCGTGCAAAACGGCCGAGCGCTCTTCGGCGCCTTGGAGATTGCCTATCCGGAATATCCGCACGCCGACGAGCGCGAAGCAACGTTTTATATTCGTCCGCACGAATTGGACGTGCATCGCTCGCGCAACGGCGTGAGTGCGCTGGAGGCGCGGGTGCAGCGTGTGAATCCTACCGGTTCGGTCGCCAAACTGGCGCTGGTTAACGAAGAGTTCGGTGTGGATCTAAGCGTAGAACTGAGCCTGGATCGATTTAGCGAATTGAATTTACGAACCGGCGACACGGTCTTTGTGTCACCACGCAAGGCCAGGGCGTTCATGCCGGAATATGTGATCTAGCAAGAAATGTTGACGACTGCGTGGCAATGAGCCCGCAGCCGAGTAAAAACCGGACGCTAGCGCGTCGCGGCTGATGCGGCATTCGCAGTGCTTGCATCAGCCGCTGGGCGCTAGCCCACGGTTCCATTCATTCGTCGCGCAGGAATCAATAATTCAAAGTGAGATCTCAAGCGCCTGACAGGATTTGAGCCATGGCATCGCAAATCACCAACGAGAAACAAGTTGATCGGGCCATTCCGAGCGGTGTCAGCGATGATGCGATCGAGCAAATTCGCCAAGCGCTTGCCGGCTTGCAGTTCGGTACTGTGTCTATCGTGGTGCAAGATGGAGTGGTCATTCAGATCGAACGCACGGAACGCAAGCGACTCAAAAGGAACGACCGACCCTAGACCCTTTTTACCATCAACCAACGAAAGTCAAACAAGCGCTGACCGGAATGACCGGAGGCTGCTGACGCGAGAAAGTCAGTCATGCCTCACGAAACTCAGTCAACGCAAATTGCGATCGAACCCTGGCACTTTGCCGCGGCGCTGTGCGACTGGATTACAAATCGCTCGGCGACGCTCGAAGCGCCCGACGTGCTTTGTGACGCAGGCTGTAAACATGAAGCTCGAGAACTCCTTCACAACGATTCCCGCAATCAGAGGCGGCATCGCCAACTTCACGCGGCGGGATTGGCGGCGCTGGCAGCCACTTTTATCGGCTGCGCGCAATCGGAACTGCCCGTGTACCCCGTTTCAGGGCATGTCGCCTTCGAGGGCGATGCGGCACACGGCGCTCAGGTGGTGTTCCACCCGCTGTCGGACGAACTAAATGTTCGGCCCTCTGCGGAAGTCGACGCCATGGGAAACTTCCGCGTCAGCACCTATCGCACTGGCGACGGCGCTCCGGCGGGTGAGTACATCGTCACGTTCACGTGGCATCCGTATGTGATCGATGGCGAAGACTACAAGCCGGGCCCCAACGCCCTTCCCGAGTTTTACGCCAGCGCGGGCCGGTCGCCCCTGGTGATCGAAATCTTGCCGCAAGACAACCATTTACCCCCGTGGTTGCTTAGCCGTTGCAACGAACAGGCAACCGTAGGGGCAAGTACGATCGATTTTTAACCCAACAAGGAGACCTGCGATGTGCGCGTGTTGTAGCGAAATGCTGCTCGACGGCTCGATCAACCTTACTCAATCCAAACCATTAGCTCGGAGTTACCAAGATGTCTACGCTCAATCCTTTCCTTGACGCCGATCGTGAACTTGCCCGACGAGTGACGAACTTTCTCGCCGGCCAGCATGTGCCGGCGTTACGCGCCATCCAGGTCGAAGCTCGCAACGGAGCCGTTACGCTACGCGGCAACGTGCGCACCTTTTTTGAGAAGCAACTCACCCACCACGGCGCTAGACGCGTGGCGGGGGTCCACCAGGTGATCGACGAGATCGAAGTCGCCTGGCCAGCCAAGACAGATCCGTACGTTCCAGCCACGCGCCGGTTTGGCGCGTCGCCCAACGATGTTTTGCAAGTCACCCTTCCGTTGCCGAATCCCGCGGATCGTTCGCCGGCTCGTAGCCAATTCGCGGATCGTGCCAACGATTAGTCCCCTTGGTTTCAGGAGCAAGACCCATGCAGCAAGTTGGAAGCTTCGAACGGAATCGCGACGGACCGGAAGCCACGTTTGGCGCGCTGTGGAGCGAAGGACCTTGTCCGCTTCACAAAACACAACAGGACCGCATGCGTGGCGGCCCGGCTCAAAAGAAAAAATTTAACACCTATTTTTCACAAGGAACTTCGATCATGCGTATGCAAAAGCAACATGGTTTTACACTCGTAGAGCTGCTGGTGGTGATTGCCATCATCGGCGTGCTCGTCGGGCTCTTGTTACCCGCGGTGCAGCAGGCTCGCGAAGCTTCGCGGCGATCCAACTGCGCCAACAATCTAAAGCAAATCGGCCTGGCGATTCATAACCATCACGATGTGAAGCGCTATCTGCCCAGCAGCACACGGCCGCAAGCCTCGGCCACGGTTCGCGTCGGCTTCTTCACTTATTTGCTGCCCTACATGGAACAAAAGGGCCTGTGGGATCGTTACGACCTCACCGTGAACTGGGACAACGATTTGAACACGCCCGTCACTTCACAGCGCATCACCAACTACGAATGCCCTTCCTCGCCCAAGAACAGCAACGTGCTGGATCATAACCCAGACGGCTGGACGGGCAGCGGCACGTGGAATGGCCGTGTCGCCGTCGGTGACTATGCGGAATCCGCCGGTAACGCTCCGGGCTTGAACACCGCCGTCTATGCGACCTATCCCGTGGCGACGACCGATACAGATCCGGTCACCACCGGCGTGCAAGGCCCGGCCGTTGCGGCTAGCGCGACGCTGGTTTCCAGTTCATCGAGCTTGACGAACGGTTTTGCTCCTAAGAATGCCCAGATTACGTTCGGCGATGTGACCGATGGTTTGTCGAACACGGTTGCGGTTTGGGAATCAGCCGGTCGTCCTTTCGTGTACCGCAAGGGCACGCTGGTGAACTCCAGCTTGGCCACGGCTCACACCAACGGCGGCGGTTGGTGCCGTGCGGCAACGGCCATTCTCTTCAGCGGATCGCCGGCCAATGGTGTGCTCGAAGGCTCGGTCATCACGGGCGCGTTCTTCAATCGCACCAACGGTTTCAATCATGCGGCTGAAGCCTACGCGGCAGGCCCGCCGAGCGGTTATCAGACCTCCGGATTCGGCACCGAAGGTTCCAGCCAACCGTATGCGTTCCATCAATCAGGACAAAACGTGCTCCTGGGGGATGGCGCCGTGCGATTCATTGACGACCGCGTGCCGATTTGGATCATCGCGGCGATTGTCTCCCGTAATGGCGGCACCGCCGAGAATCCAGTTTCCAACACCAGCTATTAGCAATGATGGGTGAAGCGCTCAGCGGGCAGCCGTCCGATTTCACAATTTGACGGCTGTCCGCGGTGCTGCAACCCATCTTCGATTCAATTTCACCCGCATCAAATGAGACAAGGACTAGAACCATGAGAACCTTAGATTTTCGCACTCGCATTCCAGTGCACTGCATTTCTAATCGATGGCACGAACAGGCGCTCACGGCATTGGCACTGGCGCTGTTTGCCGGTTGCAGCCGGGGCGTCGTCGATCCGCCGGAACTGCCAGTTGCTCCGGTATCGGGCAAAGTGACGTGGGGAAGCGAGACACCAGCCGGCGCGCGCGTCACGCTGATCCCTATCGCCCGCACCGAAGGCGCCGTCAATTCCACCGGCGTCGTCGAGGCCGACGGCACCTTCAAGATCAGCAGCTACGGCACGAATGATGGCGCACCTCCGGGTGATTACACCGTCGTCATCGAATGGTTTAAAGCTGTGCAAACTGACGGCGGCTCGGGTCGCGGACCCAATGTCTTGCCGCAGACTTACGCCAGTGCAAATACGTCCCCCGTCAAGGTCACGATCAAGGAAGGCAGCAATGTGCTGCCGCCGATTTCGATTCCCCGGTCGTAAAGCCAGAGGTTTCACCATGAGTTTGCTCGGCACGATTTCGAAAGGCCTGCTTCGCACAAAGCCCAGGGGTGGCCACCCCTGGGCTTGCACGCCGCGGCGCGCCATCACATTAACCGAAATTCTGGTCGCGATCGGCATTATGGGCACGCTGATTAGTCTCGCTTTGCCGGCCGTGCAGGCGGCGCGAGAATCGTCGCGACGCAATCAATGTGCTAACAACCTCAAGCAATTAAGCCTTGCCGTGCAAAACTTCGAAAATGCTTTCAAGCGGCTGCCATCGAGCGAACCCATTTCCATGGAAGGCGTGCCGCTGGCGCACGGTTGGATGATTTACGTCATGCCCTATCTTGAGCAACAGCGGCTGTACGACGTGTATATCTTCTCAAAACCCTGGTACGACGCGGCCAACATGCCCGTGACCAGCATGCGGAATTCACTGCTCGAATGCCCAGCGAGTGCGGATGCGGAGCGACGAGATTTTGCCCCGCCGCCCGCCGCCGAGCCGTTTGCCGCGATCTCCGATTACGCCGCCGTCACCCACGTCGATGCTCGGCTTGCGACCGCCGGTTTGGTGGAAAGAGCCGGCTTAGGCGCCATGCCGAAACGGGCTCAACCCCTGCTGGATCACATTCAAGACGGACTTTCGAACACGATTCAGCTGGTCGAATCTGCGGGACGGCCGCAGGTTTGGCGTCGAGCAAGATCCTTTCAATCGCCTCCCGCGACGCGCATTCTCGGCGGCGCCTGGGCCAGTCCTTTGAGCGACGTGGCGCTCGTCGGCGCCTCCGAAGACGGAGCCACCGTCCCCGGGTCATTCGCCATCAATCGGACCAACGGTGAACCGAGTGCCGTCTATCCCAATCCGCCGTACGGCACCGATGGCACGGGCCAGTTTTACAGCTTTCACTCGGGCTGCTTGAACGCGGCTTTTGGCGACGGCGCCGTCCGCACCCTCAGCGACGAGATCGAAGTTCGCTTACTGGCCCAGTACATCACCCGCGCCGGCCACGAGACAATCCAACCCTTAAAGTGATCCCGTTGATTGACGTTCGAGTGGGACGCCGCGGCCAGCGCGCCTCTTCGCCGCCGCTGGGCTTGTCCCAGGCTTGCCCCAGTTGTAGCGCCGACTCGAAGCTAGTCCGCCATTGCACCCGGAGTGTTCCGGGTGCGTGCTGGCGAACGCATAGACAGTTGGGGTGGAGGGAGGACGCGGGGGAAAAAGTCGCTGATACTCACGTTGCTTGATTCCTCGGTTGACGAGACCCAGATTGCTGGCCGATAATTGACGATGCCCTGCTCGGACCGAAGCCATATGCTCCGCGTGAGAGACAGGTAGGTCCTGCGGGGTTTCAAGGCGGTGTAAACCGCGTTCGCGGGTCGATCACAGGGTTGGTCTTTGAGCATGAACCATTACACCGCCATTATCCAGAAAGACGGCGACTGGTGGGTCGGCTGGGTCGAAGAAATCCCCGGCGTCAACTGCCAGGAGCGGACCCGCGCCGAGCTGCTCGAATCGATCCGGGAAGCGTTAGGCGAAATGGTACAACTCAACCGCGAGGCTGCTGCCAGCGCCGCCGCCGAGCACAGCGAACGCGTGGAAGTCACGACATGAAAAGGCGCGACCTCCTGCGCCATCTTACCGACCACGGCTGTCGCTTGCTGCGCGAAGGGGGCAGGCACTCCTACTGGTGCAACAGCGACAACACCCGCCGGTCTGCCATCCCGCGCCACAGCGAGATCCAAGGAATGACGGCGCGCGCCATCTGCAAACCGGATTACAGCGTGTCGGTCTCGAATCCATTTGAAGTGGTAACCCAGCCAGACTCCCACCACCGTCACCGCCACAAACAAGGCGCGGAGCGAGAAGCGAAACCGGCGGCGGGGTTTCTTTTCTTCCATGCTCCCCCTCATAGCCGAGATGGAGCGGGGATGGCGTGAATCTATGGCGACAATCATTCTAGCGTTCAGTCAGCGTTCCACCGGGATGAACCCGGCGGTGGCAAGGGATTTTGTGTGCGCCGCGTCTGGCTAGCCGTCAGTCATTGCCCCGGGATGAATTCGGCGGTGGCTCGCCGCCGCTGGGCTTGCCCCAGCGGAGCGCCGACTGGCAGCTAGATGGACCCCCACGCTCCCAAATCCCCGCCGCCCCTGGGCTTGTCCCAGGGGAAGCGCCGACTGACGGCTAGCTCACGATTAACTCGGCACCACCGGCGCGGTACGATGCTCCCACATGGCCTCGAAGAACGACGACAGCCAGAAAAAAATTGCGCGGCGCGCCTAGCAAAATGCGACAGCCGATTGTGAGAACTCAATTCGAAAGCCACGAAGGCTTATCTGTGAAATCTGCGTTCTCTGTGGATCAATGCATGCCTCGCAACCCGTGGCGTGCTGGTTGAGTCTCTGTCGGACGACTTATTGGGGACGGCGTGGCCAGAATCGGTTGGTGCGCTCGGTATAAGCGCGATAAGCTTCGCCGAAGCGGGCCGCCAGCCGAGCTTCTTCTCGTGGGGTTCTCAGCACCAGCAGCGCCAGTGCTAAAGCGCCGGTCAGAAAGATAAACCCGTTGGCCGTCACGAGCGCGTTCGCCAGGACCGCTAGCGCAAACGCGACGTAAAACGGATGTCGCACATAGCGGTAAGGGCCGGTGGTGATCAGCTCATGTTCTTGTCGAGTGACCACTGTATCGGTCAAGTTTTTTCCCAGGTGGCGCATGGTCCAGATCAAAAGCGATCCGGCAAAAATGCCGATGCCGACGCCGATCCAACGCAACCAGATGGGCAGGCGGATCGACGACCAGGCCATCCATGCGGGATTGATGAGATAGGCCAGTAGGCCCAACATGGCGGCAATCCCCATCGGCCGCAGCGTGCAAAGAATGAACCAACCTTCCTGGTATCAGCTTAGTTCCGTGGACGAGTTATGGTTGTGTATCGGTTACCGACGGTCTGGCGATTGATTTTTCGGATGGTCGGCACGCGTGCTAGGAGATTGGTGGGTCGATTCGCACGGTCCGCGCAGCAGCTAATCTTTAGCACGGCCGACACGCGCAGTGTTCTCAAATGTCGGCAGGCGAGTTGCAAGACAGGATGGTGAGATGCGGAGGCGGATTTTCTAACTGGCGAAGTTCATGTGCTTGCCATGCCTGGCCCCGCATAGATGTACCGCAGGACACGATCGGGCGGCCTAGTGAACAGGCGGTGAAACACATCCAACACGCGCCGCCCATGTCGCTTGGCCGTCTCTTTGATCGTCATGATTCGTGCCATCGCGACGGCGCCGGCGCGCGTGCGATGTCCGAAGGTGATCTTGCGCAGAATCACCAGCGGTCGCAAGCCGCGTTCGGCATGATTGTTGGTGGGCGGCACTCGCGGATCGTCGAGAAACACCAGCCAGCAATCCTGATAGCGGTTGATCCGCTCCTGCAAGGTCAGCGCCTTGTCGTGGTTCAAATCCCAGGAGATCAGCCGCTTGAGCTTGCGCTGCAGCCATTGGGTCTCTTCGGCCCGCTTCTTCCGGGACAACTTGTCTCGCGGGTGAGCGAACTCGCAACCGCGATTCACAAAGCTGCGGATAGCGTCGAAGAACCGGTATTCAGACGAGCCCGGCTTCGTCAGCTTCTGCCAGTCTCGGGCCGTACGGGCCAGATGGGACAGGCACTTCTGCTTGGCCTTGGCGCCTTGAGCGTCGTAGGCCGAGTAGCAATCGGTAACCAGCGTCCCCAAAAAGTCCTCGCCCAGCACCTCGCGCGAGACTTCGCCGGCCCGGGTCGTGGCGAACTGGAACAGGATCTGTTGCTGCGTGCCATGAATCCAGTAGTAGCTGCGCTTAGCGTCGCAGGTCCAATAGGTTTCATCGGCATGCACGGCATCGTCGCTGCTGGCGATCTTCTTGCGGATGTCTTCCACCATCGGTTCTGCCCGATCGCCCAGCAGCTTCTCAAAGCTGAGCAGCGCCGCCGCGCTGAACCGAAAGCCAAACAAGTCCTCCATCGCCCGTGGCACCTTGCGCGTGCTGATCCCAATCTCATGCCGTAGATAAAGGGCCTTCGAGCGCAGGTGAGGTCCGATCATGCTATTCAGGATCTCGCCTTCTCCCGCTTGGCGCGCCCAACGGCGGCAGGCACGGCAGCGGGCCTGCGGTCGGCGAAACAGCGTGACGTGGGGTTGGCCGTCGATCAGGTCTTCTTGAAGGTGGTCGGACTTGGGCAGGGATTCGTAAATACTGACCGGGCCCTGGCAATCGGGACAGCGTGCAGGCGCTGCCACTTCCACCAGCAGGTCATAATGGGTCGGGGTCCGACGGTACCAGCCAGGATGACCCACAGGGGCGCCACGCTTCCGCTTTCTGGCCTTCGCCGAAGAGGCCGATCCGCTCGAAGTCGCTGCCGCCTGCTTCTGCTGATTCGTGGCGAACTTGGTCTGCCGCTCCAGCTTGAGTTCCAGCTTGGCCTGGGCGAGTTGTTTCTTCAGCGATTCGTTCTCCTGGAACAGCCGGTTGCCCCGTTCCCGTTCGGCATCCAACTGGCGGTACAGATGTTCGCGGCTCTCTTCATTCGCTTCGGCCAGCAGCACCAGCGTCCCCAAACTGGCCCCGCCCAAATGCGGACAGTGGCGCACCTGCTTGCAGCCATACTCGTGTTTGGGATAGAAGGGAAGGCTCACGGCACTCCTCCGGGAATGCCACCAAGCTAACCTGTAGGCCGAAATTCACCGAGACGAGTTTTCGACGCGGTAAGCGACTCAACCCACCGCCGCAATCTCTCGGAATGTTGCTAGCACAACCTCCCCAATCCCGACCGCGGAACTAAACTGATACCGATTTCGCCGATGTCGAAGTACCTCGACAGCCAGAAAAAAAATTGCGCGGCGCGCTATCGCGAATCGCGGGGGCGTCCGGCGAACCTGCCGGTCTGGCCGCCTTCATAGATGCTGAACTCAGCCCAGATCGGCATGTGGTCCGAAATATCGAGCGCTTGATCGACCGTCAGATTGTACTCGCGGATCACGTCAAACACGCCGCCCCGGCCGGTGAACTCTTGCGTCGCCGGCATGGTGAACAAGATGTTGTCATACTGCTTGTCGCCGCGCATGTTGGTGGGAATGCCCGAGATCACCGGTGTCATACCGCTGATTTCGCCCAAGCGACCCATCCGGCGATCGCTGACATTGAAGTCACCCAGCATGATCGTGTCGTCTTCCTGACGACCGTCGTCGCGGACGGCTCGATACGCGTCACCCAAGGCATCAAGCTCTCGAACGGTGTCGTCCGGATCGGTATGCACGTCGATGAGCGTAAACGTAAAGGCATCTTCCGGCTTGGGCCCACGCACGCGGAACCAGCCCACCAAGGGCTCTCGATGCAAACGATCGTCTCGGTCTTCCACTGTGTAGGCGTCGTCTCGCGAAGTTTCGATACTGGCCGTGTCGAAGATGAAGGCGTATTGTTCCTTACTGCTCGTGCGACCGAGTCGCGGACCGATGATAAAGTCGTAGTGTCGTCCCGTCGAATTCAAGAGGTCCACGAACCGCGGCAGAATGTCGTTGGTATTGGCGCGCACTTCTTGAATGGCCACGATGTCGAACCGGCGCACAATGTCTGCCAGGAGTTTCATCACGCCAGGCTTGGCCAGCTTTTGCACGCCGAAGACTTGAATATTGAACGAACCGACGCGAATCACGTTCTCTCGCCGTGTCACCGGCGGTGGGCCGTCGTCTACACCAGCGCGCTGGCTGCCCGCGTCGCCCCCTTTCGAGCGCAGTTTAAGCCGGTCGAGGCCGTCGATATTGTTGAGCGCAAAGTAACCGCCTGCCGCCAAGAGCAGCACAAAGCCGACCAGCTTCCGCAACATAAGCCCCTCCATGGGCATTGCGAGTTTTGCCATCGCGCTCCGCGCGAGGCGAATCTCACGCGCAGCGTGAGGTCTACACTAGGGCGGCGTAGACTAGCGAACCCCGCCCCGCATAGCGAGATCAGATTGCCGCCCGCCGCCCTGCTAGCAGCGCGAATAGTCGGCAAATCAGCGCCGTGCTTCGCGTACCAGATGATTGAGCTGGAAGATCACGATCTTTTCCATCGCCAGTTGAACCGCCGCTGGCGAGCCGGGCATCGTCAGCACGACCGTGCGATCCACCAGGCCGCCGATCGCGCGGCTCAAGATTGCGGCCGGGCCAATCTCGTGATAGCTCAGCATACGGAACAGTTCGCCGTAGCCGGGCAACTCCTTCGTGAGCAGCGAACGCACGGTTTCGAACGTCTGGTCGCGGCTGGAGATGCCCGTGCCGCCGGTCATCAGGACAGCGTCGATCGCGGGATCGTCGGCGAACCAGCGAACGAGTTTGCGCGTGTCGGCGGGTTCGTCTGGGATGATGGTGCGAGCGGCGACCACATGGCCAGCGCGCTCCAGCCATTCGATCACCGCGGAGCCGCCGCTATCGGTCTCCAGCGTGCGCGTGTCGCTGATGGTGACGACCGCACAGCGGACCGACTTCGGCGCCGATTGTTCGTGTTCTTCAACGACGCTAGACATGCTCACCATAATAGGATCCGCAGGCGCGGGCCGCAATTCGCGAACCTCCTTCCCGGCCTGACGCGGCATTTCTGGCAAGATTTCGCGATTTATGGGCGGGCGACTATACTAATAGGACCTTCGCTTTCTCGCTTCGAGACGCGCATTATGCGATATTTTTTGATTTCGTTTGCAATCTGCCTGCTGGCCTCACGCTCGAAAGGAGATGTCTTTTTGCTGCATGACGGCGGTCAGGTGCGCGGCGAGCTGATCAACAAAGATCAAGAACCTCGGACCAATTATCACGTGAAGACCGCAACCGGCGGACAGGTCTTGCTGACCGTTGACCAGGTGAAATCGGTCGAGCCGCAGACCGAAGCGCAACTGGAATACGATCGGGTGCGCTGGAAGTATGACGACACGGTCGAAGGTCAATGGAAGCTGGCCGAATGGTGCCGCGAGAAGAAACTCTCCAAAGAAAGAACGGACCATCTCGAACGCATCTTGGCGATTGACCCGAATCATGAACCGGCGCGGCACGGACTGAATTACCGGCAGATCGGTGGCAAGTGGGTGACTGAAAAAGAATACATGTCGAGCCAGGGTCTCCAGCGGTACGACGGAAAATGGCGGACGACGCAAGAGATCGAGCTGATGGAGCAGTCCAGGAAAAATGAGCTGGCCGAAAAGGAATGGATTCGCAAACTGAAGCGTTGGCGCGGCTGGCTGGACGATTCTGGCAAATCCGCCGAAGGGCGTAAGAGCATTTTGGAGATCCGAGACCCCTACGCCGGACGCGCTTTGTCGATGGCACTGGCCGACGACCAGGTTCGAGACGCCAAAATGCTGTATGTCGAAGCGCTCGCCAGTATCGCCACGCCCAATACTCTTGATGTGTTGGCCAACGCCGCCATTCTCAACGCCGACGAAGAAGTGCGCATCGCCTGCCTCGATAAAATCGTTCAGGCCGAGTACAAGCCCGCCGTGGCCAGCTTCGTGCAAAAACTTAAAAGTCCCGATAACCTGATTGTGAATCGCGCGGGCACGGCGCTGGCGGCGATGCACGACCCCTCGTCCGTCGGACCGCTGATCGATGCGCTGGTCACCGAACATAAATTCAAATTTGTGCCGCCGAATCCCGGGCAGATCAGCAGCACCTTTGGCACGGGCGGGGCCGGGGGGGGCGCACCGGGAGGTTTCTCGTTCGGACAGGCGAAGGAAAAGATTGTCAAAAAACGCCTGCCGAACCAGGCGGTCTTGACGGCGCTGGTGACGATCACCGATGTGAATTTCAACTTCGACGTTGTCGCCTGGAAGAGCTGGTTCGCCGCTCAACGCAAGCCGGCTACGTTAGACGCGCGGCGAGATTAACCTGCCGGGGTGGCGATCCACGATTTGGTCCTTGCAGCGGCGTCACGCGGCACGATCGGCGCCCACAAGCGACGGACGCCGACGACTGCGCCAGCCTTCCCCTAAAACGGTCAGCGCGACACGGTCTTCCAGATTGGGACGATAAATGGTGAGCAGCACGAGCGGCAGATACCAGGCCATATACAGACCGCCGCCATTTGGATTCCAAAACTGCGTCGCCAGCATCACCGCTCCGGAACAACTGATCAGCGTGCCGAGATTCTTTTGCGCGGGCCAAATTGAAAAGCTGAGACACATCGCAAAAAATGCCGCCACGATGGGAATCCGATAGACCGGATCGATAAAATCGAAACTCCAAAATCCTTCGCTCCCTTTGCCCGCCAGCGCCGGCCAGCCAAACATGCCCTTCAGCTGGGTCCAGAACATGGCGAGGCTCTCCGACGTGAAGAGCAAGGAAACGCAAAGCGCGACGACGGCGGCCAAGACGCCGGCCCCAAATCGCAACAGACCTCTCTGCCAGTAGAACGAAATCCATAACGGCAGCAGGAACAAGGGATAGTAGATTGTACCCATGGCAAGGCCCATGAAGACGCCCGACGAGAACGGTCGCCGATAGGCTTCAATAGCCCAGACCAATAAGGCGGCGGGCAGCACGTGATCCACACGTCCGGTGAGTTGCGCGGTATATGGTAGCAGCAAGTACAGCAGCGCCGCGGCGATACCTGTTTTCAAATTATCGAAATGGCGATAGCCGATAAGCACGATTCCGAAGACGATCATCAGGTGCGAGAGAATGGCCATGGTGCGTGCCGCCGCGATAGCCGCCACGTCAGTCCCCTGCCCCGGCTGCGCGCTCAAGTCCTTGGGAATGAAAACCTGGGTGGGAATTCGCGGCAACCAGTACAAGAGCGGATACCCAGGGCCATGCGCGAACTTGGGTGCGGCTTCCACGGCCGGTTGACCGGTGGAGGTTAAAGGCGGAATATCGGCAGGCGCGATCACCGCAGGCTTGTTCTCAACGGCCGACAAATCTTCACGCGTCACTCGACCGTTGATGACATTAGCCATCAGAAAAATCAATAACGACACGCCGATGAAGGTCATGCCGCCGACGGAAAGATTTGGCTCGAGCAGCGGACGCCTGACCATCATGGGGTCTAGCAGCATCCGAATCAAAAACACGCCTGTAATCGCAAACAACCAGACGTAACCGGCCTGCTCGAGGGCCAAGATTCCTCTGTCGACGCCGCGATCGACGAGAATCAACCCCGGGGCAAGTAAATTCAGCAACAACAGGTCGAGATTACGAATGCTCCACAGCCGGCTGAACTTGAAGAACAAGCCAATCGTCAACAATGACGATACGTAAACCCAAGTGATGGGCTGAATTCTGTGATACTCGTAGAGGATGTCACTCATATTTGGACTTGAGAATACGCCATGGGCTAGCCGACTGGCAAGCATGGCAGGTGGATGTCCGCCAACTCGATATAATCGGAACCACTTACCAGACAGGGAGTTGCATCAAGAGCCCTGGCTCATGAGTTGCCGCGAAACCTTCTCGCGTCACACGTCCAGCCGCAATCGAGCTTCGTCGGCCCACGGACTGTCGGGAGACAAACGTAAAAACATCCTCCAGTGGCTGTCGGCGGCGGAGGTGCGGCCCAATTCATCGAGCGTGCGGGCCAAATGGTAGTGGGCGTCGGCGTAATCGGAGTGAAATACCAGGGCGCCTTCGAAGGCGGCCACGGCCAATTCTTTTTCGCCGGTCTCAGCCAGTACGCAGCCCAGGTTGGCGCGCGCCTCTACATAATCCTCATCGAGTTCGATGGCGATATAGTATCGCTCTCGTGCGGCGGCCAGGTCACCCAGTTGATACAACAGCTCGGCCAACATGAAGCAAATTTCCGCGTTGGGCCCCCCGGCCGCGAGTGCGGCGCGCAACATATCGGCCGCCGCGGCGAGTTGCCCCTCGTCTTCCAAGTCGCCGGCCGCCAGCACCATTTGCTGCGGACTCGAATGTGCAAAGATTTCACGACGTCGTTCATCAATGGAAACGACGGCCGTTGTTGCGGATTCGGGACCCCGTTCGGCACCCAAAGTGGATGGCGGCGCGGAAAAATCGAACCGCAATTGGCCGCTGGGCTCTACCAGCTCGTCACCTTGCCGTACCAATAAATGCTTGCCCTCGATGACCAGCGAAAGCTCGGCCAGAGGGCGCTCGATGTGCGGCACATAACGAGCCAGCGCCGACAAATGACGTGCGATTTCGGCGGCTGATGCGCCCGCATTCTGCAACTCGGCCAGTCGACGGGCGGTCGCAATCTCTTGGAAGTCGTAATACGGCAATCGACGCACAACTCGGGCGGGAATCAACCAATCTCGCTTCGTCCAACGGCGAATCACCGCGGCTTTAACGCCCACCAATTCTGCCAAGACCGCCGGCGTATAAAGCTGCACCAAGCCCGCTGCCGTTTCCACAAATGACTCGACTTCGACTGCCATGCCTGCCAGTGTGGCACAGGCGAACGAGGGCGTCAATTAACCACCATGAATGCAAACAGGCAGCCGCTCCTAGGAACGGCTGCCTGTTGATATCAAGTCGATGCTGCAAAGCGATTACGATTCTGGATCGACGACGCTGGAGTCTTCCTGCTTTTCTTCGTCCTGCGGACGTGGAACGACATCGCGGGCATCCAATCTGGGCTTTTGATCGGCACCCGATTGGCCATTATCGCGCTGGTAGTCTCCATTTTCGGCCCGCGGCTTGGCGAGCGTGGGTGTCCGCGGAGATTCGATGCGAGTGCTGGGAGCACTTGGCATCACAACGGTTGACGAAGCCTGGCCACAGCAATCCGAACTGACCGCCCCACAAGGATTCACAGATCCGCAGGGGTCAATCGGAATTCGCATGCAAATCGTGCGCGGCGTGCGGATGGTATACACCACCGGCACCTTCTTGCAAACGGTGCGAGGAACCTGCTCCACTCGCTCCTCAGCCACCATCTTGCAGACTTGCACCGGAATCTGCTCGACCTTCTCTTCGTACACCATGCGTTGCACGGTCACCGGAATCTTTTTCACCACTTCTTCTTGCACCATGCGGCAAACTTGCACGGGCACGTGTTGTTCGACCCGCTCCACCACTTGTCGCATGGTCGTGACTGGAACCCGGCGGACTTGTTCTTCCTGCACGATGCGGCAAGTTTGCACGGGAACTTTGCGGACCATTTCCTGGTCCACATAGCGAACGGTTTGTACCGGAATTTTTTGCACCACTTGACGCTGCACGAATTGCGTCACGGGCACTTGTTGGGCGACGACGTTCGGCTGATACACTCTCGCGACCGTGTAGGCACCCGGCTGTTGCTCGGGCACCCATGCCAGGCCGCCTTTTTGCCACGAAGAAGCGCCCGTGACCGGATCGACGACGCAGGCGCCGGGCACCCAGCGCAACTTGTTGCAAACAGCCCCCGGCTTATAGACGCATTGGTCGACATACCCGCCCTGGTCGACGTACTGCGTGACATGCGTCGTGACAGGTTCGGAAACCGTGTAGCATTGCTCGCGCTCGGCAGTTTCACAGACTTGTCGGCGTACGATATATCGCTCTTCGCGCTCAGACGTTTCGATGACGGGGCGATTGACGACGTAACGCTCTTCGCGTTCCGAGGTCTCGCAGACTTCCCGAACGCGATTGTAGCTGGCGTCGCGCATTTGCGTTTCCCAGACGGGCCGCAAGACGTTGTACCGCTCTTCGCGTTCTGAGGTTTCGCAGACTGGACGTGCAACGGTGTAACGGCGCTCGCGCATTTCCGTTTCGTATACCGGACGATTGACGGTGAATCGGCGTTCCTCATACACGGTTTCAGTATCCAAGCGGTAAGCCGTTACCTGCCGCTCGTCATAGACGGTTTGGTACTGCAGCCGATATTCCTGCGAGCAGCATTCCTGCGAATACGCGGGAACGACATACACGCTCACCAGCGGCAAGCTCGCAAGGGTTCTTAACAAAGCGCGATGAAGGATCGAGGTCATGGCCAAACTCACTTACAGCTAAAATGGTTCGCAGAGTCCGCGACGTCACCTGGGGCGAAATAGCACCCCGGGCGCAGGCTCACAAACCAATTTGCCGCACTGTTACGCGCCATGCAAACGAATTTCCGAGGGTGTAATCGTTCTTACAGCAGCAACTCTTTGAAGCAACAGGAGTTGCGTAACGGAAAAATTTTCTCAAGAAGTGTTGGCGATGTGCCGAGATGCAAAAAAGCAACATGGACGCAACCGCATATCGGCCTTGGATTTACGAGACAAGTTTTCCTGATCGCCAGAGTTTAACATGCATTTGAACTCGTCTCTCCTGCAAGCACTATGGAGCGATTCTCCTGCGCGATCGACCGCCGATTCCCAACACAAGTCGTTCAAAGGGTCGTTTGATACTCGTGTAGAATGGCTCGTCCGGACTCAGCGGATGGACGTAGGCTGTCAGAGTTCCTACCCAGCGGCCGCAAAGCACATCGGTAAAGATCTGGTCACCGATGATGAGCGTCTGCCGCGCCTCGATGCCCATTTCCTTGATGGCGCGGCGACATTCGAAGGGCAATGGCTTGCAGCAATTCGCAAAAACCTGCACGCCCACCGATGCGGCAAGCGGTGCGATCCGTTCAGCCAATCCGTTGGAGAAAAAAGCCAGCTTGAACTGTGCCTGCTGCAACTGGGCAATCCATGCCGCCACCTCTGGCAGAATTTCAGTCGCATAATGCGCCTTGAGCGCGCCGTCCACATCAAGCAACAATCCGCGCACCCCGATTGAATCCAATCGAGCACGATCAAATTCCGTCACCGACCGAACGATAAAATCGGGGTGAAAAAACTTCATCTGGGTGCATCGCCCCGATCAAAGGCGGCCACATTACCGCTTAGGGTTTTGCAAACTCGGCATAACGTTCTTCGATCTTACCTTCCTTCTCGTCGCCAGGATGAATGACGACTCGATACTTGAAGGTCAACGACTTGCCAGCGGGTATGACCGTCTCTGCGGCACTTTGCGACGGATCGTAGGCCTTCTGGCTGAAGGGATTGGCGGCAAACAAACCGTAAGGCCGCACATGCCACCGAACCGGATGGCCGTGATTCGAAGGATGGTCCAAAATGGCGACGCCGACTGTTTTACCATCGACGGGCCCATGATAGTCGACCCAATTTGCAGGCCGTCCCCAGGCGCTTTCGTTTGTCGCTCCTTCGCTTGTAATGATTTTGCCCGGTGGGTTGGCTTGCGAGCGCATGGAATCGGCAAGCCGTAGTCCAAAACTTCCTTCTTTGTCATCGCCGAATTTCACATCGCCGTCGCTGGCGATGAATTTCGTTTCGGTATCGATGATTCGTACGTCGCCATCGTTTGAGAAGCGAAAGACTCGTTCGTCTTCGCAAACTTTCTTGCCCTTGGGATCGAACCAATCGTTGCGTGTGGCAATCGTGCCGATGTCGCCGTCTTCAAGCTTGGTAAACTCGCGATGACGGATTTCACCGGTTCCCGCTTCCTGGCTCCAAAACATGGTGCCATTGACATCGCCGTGGGTAAACCAAAGCCCGCGCTGATGGATATGATCGTTCGTTTCTCCAGGCTGCGGCTGAATTGGAAATCCGCGAGTGACGCTCTTTCCTCCCGCGGCCATAATGGGCCAAAGCACGGGCTTGTTTCCAGATTTCGTGAGGTATTGCGTGAAAAGCTGGCCGTCGATCTTGACTTCGGCGCCTTGTTCAGACTTCTCAATCGTAACGGCCGCGGAAGTGAATTGGGTGGTGGCGAGAATCAAAATCAATAGAACGCAGGCTTTAAATCGCATGGTGGGCTCCGAAAAGGGGAATGAGTATGGTACTAATTAGAAATCGAATCGGCGTGTCAAACAAGAGGCGGATCCCTGGGTGGGCTCGCTTGGGTGTTTTCGTGGAACCGCGTGGCGTCAAAGATTCAGAATGTAGAATGTCAAAATGGACGAATTGCCGCTGTTTGCCAAATTGCGTGTTAAAATTAAGCGGTTATTTGCTTTATGCTTGTTGAGGCCGTCGGCTATGCGATCGTGGTTAATCGGTTTGTTGATTCTGATCGTTGCGGCGATCGTCGGAGGGCTTGCTTATGCTTCGTACAGCGGCGGAGCTCCCGTCGATGCCGCCAAGGTTGCACGAAAGTTAGTGCAGGAATACGTCGATGAAGAAGCGAAAACTCGCCTGGCGGAGACGTATCGCATCACCATGCCGTTCGCCGCTCGGATCGAACCGATCACGTTGATCGAAGGCACAGCGGTCGAGAAGGGTCAAATCGTCGCGCAGGTCGTGCCCAAAGACTTGGAACTGCAAGTGCAGGCGGCGACCGCCGCCGTGGAACGCCTGAAGGCTTCTATCAGGGAGAATGATGATGTTTCGGTCGAAAGCACGTCGTTGCAGCAAGCGCTGAATTTCGTGCAATCAATGGATCGCACGGTCGAGGCCGCCACCGAACGGGTAAAGTCGGGCGAAGCGCGGTTGGGCTATGCGGAAAAGAATCTCGCACGCATCAATAAGTTGGCCCAAACGAACGCGGCTACCCAGGACGAGCTGGACCGAGCGAAAGTCCAGCAAGTGGAAAGCACGGTCGATTATCGGCAGGATGTATTGGTTCAGCGTGCCATGGAGGCGGCGCAGGCGGCCACCGCACTGATGCCAACAGCGATCCGCCAATACATCGGGCGCAAAACGCTAAGCCGCGACGTGCTGGAAAAGCAACTCTCTGAAGCGGAGATTCGCTGGGAAGAAGCCGAACGCGACCGACAGCGTGGTATTTTGCGCAGCCCCGTGGATGGCGTGGTGCTCGATCGCGCCGTCAGCAATGAGGGACCGCAGCCCACAGGTACGCTGCTGTTGACGATCGGTCGCTGGGAGGATCTGGAGATTGAGGCGCAGGTCCTCACGCAGGAAGCCGTGCGCATCAAGGAAGGAGACCCCGTCGTCGTCACCGGACCGGCGATCGGGCCTGCGCCCGTCGCCGCAAAAGTGACGCGAATTTATCCGGCAGGATTCACCAAGATCAGTTCGCTTGGCGTGGAACAGCAGCGCGTCAAAGTGATCATGAAGTTCGCCGAAGGGGATTTGGGCAACCTGCGGAAGCGCCGCGATCTGGGTGTCGACTATCGGGTCCGCGTCCGCATCATTACCGATCAGAAGGACAATGCGCTGGTGATTCCACGCAGTGCTCTGTTTCGTGGACCCAAGGGTGAATGGAAGGTGTTCGCCATTCAAGACGGGCGGGCGCATGAGACGGTGATCGAAGTGGGCCTCAGCAATGACGAGTTCGCTGAAGTTCTCAAGGGTCTCAAAGAAAACGACGAGGTGATTCTCGCCCCCGAGAGTAGCCTCATGGATGGCGTCGCAGTGCGAGCCCTTGGCGACGCGAGGTAAATTGCCCGCAACGGAACGTCATCGCAGACGGGGATCGCGGTAAGGTTGCGTTTTGACACCGATAATGTGAACATCAAAGTGAATCCAGCCGTCAGAACTACGCTTCGCCTTGACATCCCCCGTCGGCCGATCGCATGCAAATCACAGACAGCAGCTTTTTGATCACGGGCGGGGCATCGGGTCTCGGCGAAGCTTGCGCGCGCCGCTTGCTGAAGGCCGGCGGTCACGTCGTGCTGGCGGATCTGTCGGAAGCGACCGGCAATGCGCTCGCTGAAGAACTGGGGCCGCGCGCCCGCTTTGTGCGCACCGACGTGAGCGACGAAGGCAGCGTGCAGCAAGCCATCCGTACCGCGGTGAATGCGTTTGGCTCGTTACGCGGCGCCGTCAACTGTGCCGGCATTCTTGGCGCGGCTCGCGTTGTGGGAAAGCAAGGACCGCACGATTTGGCCTTATTTCGACGCGTGGTCGAGGTGAACCTGATCGGCACTTTCAACGTATGTCGATTAGCGGCTGAAGCCATGAGCGGCAACCCCTGCAACCAAGAGGGGGAACGCGGTGTCTTGATTAATACCTCAAGCGTCGCTGCGTGGGACGGGCAAATTGGCCAGGCGGCTTATGCCGCATCCAAAGGGGGCGTCGCCTCCCTGTCCTTGCCGATGGCACGCGAACTGGCACGGTTAGGCATTCGGGTTGTAGCGATTGCGCCGGGTGTATTTGAAACGCCAATGATGGCGGCGTTGCCGGAGGAAGGACGTGCCGCACTTGCCGCGCAGGTGCCCTTTCCGCCACGGCTGGGAAAACCTGACGAATTTGCGGCCCTGGTAGAGCACGCCATTGTCAATACAATGGTCAATGGCACTACGCTTCGCCTCGACGGCGCGCTGCGAATGTCCGCTAAATAGTCCGCATGTTGCCTTTTCGCAACGTACGATTGCGAAGAACATTCGCCAATTACGAGCGAAACAATTTCACCTCAATCGCGCTTCGTTAAATAGAGTTCCAACCAGCGCGAAGAGGCACGTATGACAAACCGCTTTTCAAAAATCAAAGTTGTCCGCAGCTTGCGAGCCGCATTATCGGCCATCGCGACGCTGTTTGTTTTTACGTGGCCCTCGCATGCATCATTCGATGCCATCGGCGGCTATTCGAACGTTGAACAACGGCTGCTTGCGGATGCCGCGGATGGCAAGCTCGATCAGCACTCGCTTTTTGATGCGACGCTGATCGCCAGCGGCGTGTCTCAACCGGCAAAACTTCGGGCACTCAAGGGCCGATTTTCCCAGCTGTCGGAACAACTCCTGCGAGAGATTGACTTGAACTCGCCTGTTGAAGAACGCGCTCAAGCAATTCGAAGTTGGCTGCACAAACGGGTGCTTTTCGAATATGGCACGCAGGCCAGCGATGTCGCTAAAACGCTGGACATCGGCGTATTTAATTGTGTTTCAGCCAGCGTCTTGTATGTCGAATTGGCTCGCCAGTGCGGACTGTCGGTGCATGCGGTGCAGTTGCCCGAACATGTGCGTTGCGAAGTTATCGGCGAGGGCTTGGCAATTCCTGTAGAGACAACGTCGGCCATGGCTGCCGGCGAGCGATTCTCTCGCCATGGCGCTTCACGGGTTTTGAACGACATCACTTTGCTCGCCACGATCTACTACAATCGCGGCGTGGCAGCGTTTGATCATGGCGATCTCGAAGCCGCCATCGAATTGAACACCATCGCCAGTGAACTTGATCCCGGCTGCCGCCCGGCGCGGGAAAATTTGCTCGCCGCCATCAATAATCGGGTCGTGGAACTGGTGAAAAGTCACAAGCTCGATGACGCTCAGCGATTGTTGAACCGCGGTCTCGAGATCGATCCTGAATATCGACCCTTCCGGGCCAATCGCGCCTATCTAAGCAAGCAAGCGGAACTGTGACAGGTCAGAAAACCTGAGGTCTCAGGGCGGCCGCAGGATTTAGCATTTGACAGTGCCCGAAGCGTGACCTAGTGTTCCTTTTGCCGGCACGGTTCGTGAGCCATCCAATTCGCCGGCAGTTCCCACCTTTGGCCTTTCGGCCGATTTGTTAACGCATGATTTCATCCGCGACGCGCGGGCGGCTTGCCGACGCGCCCGATCTGGCCGTCCGCACGACCACCGATGACACCATCCGGCGCCAGGTATGGTCGCTGTTGGCGGGGCTTTACCCCCACGGTTCTGCGATCGAGCGCCGCGCCGCTCAGCGCTTCGCATTTCCGCAATTGTTATATCTAACGACCACGCAGGCCGACGGCCGCGCCCCTGGCGATCAGACGATCGTTGTAGTGGGCAAGACTCTGTCCGAGGGCGGCCTCGGCTTTTTTCATCGCGAACCGATTGTCGAGCGGCACGTCATTGCGTCGCTGCCCAACCACGAACATCGGTTTGTGGGTTTTCTGCTCGACATTACATGGTGCCGATATACCACGTTGGGTTGGTACGAAAGTGGCGGGCGCTTTTTGGAAGTGATCCCGTCGCCCATCGGCTCATGAGCCGACAACCGCCGCTATTCCGCACGTCGAAGCACGATCCGAGGCTCAGACGGTTCTTCCGGGGAAGGATCGATCCCAGTGGCCAGTTCTGAGATGTCCATGTCGAGTGCGTCGGCGATGCGCTTGCGAAGTTCGTCACGACGCTCGGGAGTCCACCAGTCCAGGAACTCGCTCTGTGCCACGCGGAGCGCTTCCTGCTCGTCGGCGGCCAAAGTTTCCAAGGTGGATTGTAGAGGATCCGCCACGTCAAGATCGGCGCGCCACGCCTGAAACCGTTCGTGCGCCGTGGCATGATCATTCACCAGGCCCAATCGCTCCTGCAAATCGACGACGAGCGGGTAAAGCTCGTCGCGGAACGAGGTGTCAAAAGCGGCGGCAAAAATTTCCATCGCATAGCGCAAATGCTTGCCTTCAATGCGGAAAGCGTGAAGGAGCTTGTGGTCGCTAAAATCGGCCTCGCTCGCGGCAAAGAATTTTTGCACGATGGGTTCCAACGCTGTATGCGCAGAATCGGAATAGGTGGGCTGTTCGAAGCGATCTTTTTTATCCCGCAGTCGGACTCGCTGCACGAGCTCGCGCACCCGGCGTCGAAAATCTTTGCGATCCAGTTTTTCATACCGATCGTCGATGGGATCTTGCGCCCGACGACGCCGAACTTTCAAAAAGTGGACGAGCGCGCCGTACTGATCCGTTTCGACCTCTGCTTCCGCGAGGCCACGGAATCGATCCAGCATCACATCGAGATCGCGAGCTTCGCCAGCGGTTCGCCGAATCCGCGTTAGTTGCTTGTTCATCCAATCTTTGCGGCGTCCAGGCATCAGGGAGTCAAAAATCTCCATCGCGGCAACCGCCCGGCGCGTGCCGACCCGCAGTTGATGCACATTCTCGGTGTCCGCCGGTGCGCCTTGACTGGCGCGCCTCAAGTAACGCCAAACCAGCTGCAAGCGATCGCCGATCGCTCGCCGCGCGACATCGGCCACCGGTTCTTGAGCCGATTGCACTTCCACCCATTTACTTTTGCGGGCCATAGGAAATTAAAAACCTCAGGGGGACGGATCCTGCAACAGAATCGAATGCAGTACGAATTGACTTAATCGCGTCCATGCAGCGGTGGACTCAGAGCCACCGGGTTGAGTGTAGCGAATCGTCGATGTTTCGCAAAGCTGCTGTTTTCACGCAACATTTTGCGATTTTGTGGCGCGGTTACCGATCAAACGCGCCGCTGAATACCGTTCGGCCTCCATCCACGGGCAAACAGACTCCGGTGATAAAATCATTATTGAGCAGGAACGCAACCGCATCCGCCACGTGCTGCGGGGTTCCCTCGCGGCGGACCAAGGTGCCGTCGATCGACGCGGCGCGCTCCGCAGCAGGCAAATCCGGCGGCAGCATCACGGGACCTGGTAGCACGGCATTGACGCGAACTCGCGGATTTCTTTTTGCAAGCTCGATCGCAAAGGTGCGGGTCAGAGTTGGAATGGAACCCTTCGCGGCAAAGTAAGCCGCATAATCGAGATAAGGCCGCTCAATGGCCCAATCGCTAATGTTGACGATGGTGCCGCCGTCCGCCTGCTTACACATTTGCAGACCAATTAGCTGGCAGCAAAGGAATACGCTGAGTAAATTGGTTTCAAAATTTTCCCGGACGTGATCGGCCGTGATTTGCTCCAAAGGTTTTCGTTTCCAGATGGCGGCACAATTCACGAGCGCCTCCACGTGCCCGAAATGCTTCACGGCATCAGCGACCATGCGCTCAATGGCCGATGGATCGCGTAGATTTGCTTGAAGTGCGAGGGCAGGTTGGCCGTTTGCATTCAATTGAGAAGCAAAGCGTTCGGCCTCTTCGATGGACGTATTCGCATGAATCACCAGGCTGTAACCACGCCTGGCAAGCTCTTCCGCGATGACGCGGCCGACGCGTTTTGCGGCACCGGTGACAAGAGCAACAGGCGAATGGGTCATGGTGTACGGACTGCCCGAAAACGGCCGTCCTTGTGCAGGGTCAAAAGTCTTTATTCCAACGAAAACGATTCGGCCATTCGCGGAACGACACAATCCCAACTTCGTTCTTGCCGCAAGCGATCTGCAAAGGCGTGAGCGCTTTGCAATTCCCCGTGCGTCAGAAACACTTTCTTCGGAGACGGCAGCGGCTGCAGCCATCGCAATAATTCCCCCCGATCCGCATGGCCGCTGAGCTCCGTCATTTCGACCACGGCTGCACGAACCGGTATGTCCTGTCCGTGGATGCGCATGGTTCGAGCACCCTCTTGCAGCGCACGACCACGAGTTCCTTCAGCCTGAAACCCACCGATCACAATCGTATTCTTGGGGTCCGGCAATCGCTGGCGCAAATGGTGCAGAATTCGTCCACCAACCATCATGCCGCTGGACGAAATAATCACGGCTGCACTTCGATGGCTGTTGATTTTTTTGGACTCGTCGGCCGTTCGAGCTAAATAGATATTCTTCATGTCAAAGGCCTTGCCGGCGGGGCAATTTAAACACTCGATCAGATCATGCTCCTCGCAATAGTACTCGTAGATTTTGGTCCCGCTTACCGCCATCGGGCTATCCAAAAACACTGGGATTTCCGGAATTCTGCGCTCGCGAATCAGAATACTCAGCAAGTACATCAACTGTTGCGCACGCCCGACGGCGAATGAGGCAATCACCATCACGCCTCCGCGGCGGATGGATTCCAGCACGACTTTTTCCAGCGAGTCGAGCGGAGTGTCGGGCTTGTGATCGCGATCTCCGTATGTGCTTTCGCAGATCAGAAAGTCGCAGGCGGGAGGGGCTGTAGGATCGAAATACAGCGGCGCGTCGTAACGTCCTACATCGCCAGAAAAAAGCAGCCGCATCGTGTTCTCGGATTGACGAACCTCGACCTCGATCATGGATGAACCCAGCAAGTGACCGGCATCGTGGTAGCGCATCCAGAACGGACCCGCCACCTGAAACCACTCGCCGCGCTGCACCGTGCGAAATTTTCGCATGGCACGCTTCACATCGTATTCGTTATAGAGCGGGAGCGCGGGCTTATGCTTTGAAAATCCCTTCTTGTTGGCATACTCGGCGTCTTCCTGCTGCATCTTGGCAGCGTCGAGCAATAGTAATTCGCCAATCTCCTCGGTTGCAGGCGTGCAATAAATCGCGCCGATGAACCCGTCTTTCACAAAGCGTGGCACGTAGCCAATGTGATCGATATGGGCATGGGTCAGCACAACGGCGTTCACGCTCTTAGGAGCAAATGGCAGCTTCTGCCAGTTGCGTTCGCGCAAATCCTTACGGCCTTGAAAGAGCCCACAATCGACGAGTACGCTGGCGCCGTCTGCTTCCAGCAGATACTTCGATCCGGTCACGGTCTCGGCAGCGCCATGGAATGTTATGCGAATCATGAATTACCTGAATAGCAAGGCCACTTATCGTTCTATCGGCAGCATTGCGGTGAGGGCGATAAACGGGACATGGCGCAGACCGGCCCATACAAGTGGAGGCAGTACGCCGATCACCAGCCCTGCAAGCAGAAAGCGAGTTGGCGGCCGATGCCCATCGATCTTAAAAAGCACGACACCTACCATAAACCACATGATCGCCGCGTGATAGAAGTAAATGGCCAAAAGATCCCATTCCATGAAGTGTTCGATCCAGGGCATTCCCGAATACCCGCGAACGGGTCGGTTGGGGAAAACGACGCCGCCGGTGACCACTTCCAAAACCAACAGGCCCACGAACAGCAAGCCCATGAGCACTTCCACGTTTAAGTAACGGCGCGAGATGGGTTCTCGGCAACTGCGACAGCGGCCTTTCAGAACGAGCCAACTGACGACCGGAATGTTGTCGTACCAACGAATTGGCGTCTGGCATTTCGGGCAGCGGGAGTCGGGTGCAATCGACGCCAGCCCAAGCGGCATACGATAGACGACCACATTTAAGTAGCTGCCCAGTGCGGCGCCGAGCCAAAAGAACCAAACAATCGCGAGTGTAGTTAACAGCGCGATGCGAAGGCGTTGCTGGACGGGAAGCTCGAATCGCTCAAACGTTCGCCGAGGCGCCTTCGACTCTGTTTTTCGCGGTGCTGCGATGCGCTCATCTTTAGCGTCTGGAACCTGAGCCAGGGCATGGTGATGAAATGCCAGAGTCAAGCTGAACATCACGATGAGCGCCATGTGCCGCACGACGTTGCCTCAAATGATTCCCCGTAGCGGCCCGCCACGTTCTGCCAGTTTATCGACCCTGCGCGCAACTTCCGAGTCCACCTCCAAGGGCGGCGCATGGTGCGGCTTGATACGGGCATCGATGATCACGCTGCCAGTGCAGCCCCAATGCTTGTCGCGCACGAAGCTGCCAATGCCATGAATATCTGTCGCCGGGTTGCTGCGCGTAAATGTGACCCAGAGGAAGTTATTGATCGTACGGGCCGAGAATTCGCTATCGTCAACAACGACGATTAGCGGAAAACGGTTGATGGCATGACGCTCAAGCATGGCTCGATCGCCCGTGAGTGCAATCACATTGCCTTCTACAACGAGCACGCCCGGTAGAGCAATACGCGGATTGCGGATGCCGTCGGGTAAGTGCAATTCACCGATTTCGGTCGGCAGATCGCGCCGCCTGGGACCGACGGCGGCCACGACGACCTTCGAACCTTCGTTGAAGCCGCTACCCGAGTAGTCGAGCGTGTCGATCGTCGTGCAAGTTTGAAAGTGCAAATCGCGCTGGGGATCGAATCGCTCCAACACGTGCTGGATGAACTGGGCGATGTTGTGGATATCGAGCGCAGGCTGATCTTCACGCGCCGCGATGATCAGGTACTTGGCGAGCGAAAGTTGCCCCTGGCCCAGGATGGCATTGGCAGTTGTCAACAATTCCATGGGCTGCCGGCGTTCTTGATAGGGCGTGTACCGCTCGCTGCCAAGTGCCAAGAGCAAAGGATGCACTCCGGTGGCATCGACTGCATGCACCGCATGCAGGCCAGGAATGACGGTCGGGATGATTGGCCCCGTGATTTCGTGAATCAATTCGCCGAAGACGGTGTCTTCCTGCGGAGGGCGACCCACCACGGTGAATGGCCAAATTGCGCCAGGGCGATGGAGTACTTTCTCAACTTTCAAGACCGGAAATTCGTGCGCGAGACTGTAGTACCCCAGATGATCGCCAAAAGGGCCTTCTCGCTTGGCATACTCTGCAATCACACCGGTAATGCAAAAATCTGCTTCGGCATAAATCGGTAAGCCAACAGGATTGCGAACGAGCGGAACCCTGTGTCCGGCGAGTGCGCCGGCAAAAGAAAGTTCTGGCAATCCCTCGGGCAGCGGCATTACTGCAGCCAGCGTCATGGCAGGAGCGCCGCCGACAAAAATGTTCACGCGCAACGGATCACCTCGGCGTAATGCGGTTGCATGATGCACGCCGATGCCGCGATGAATCTGGTAATGCATGCCGACTTCGCGATTGAGTTCGTAATAGTTGCCCGAGAGTTGCACGCGATACATACCGAGGTTCGATCGCTGCCAGCCGGGTCGGTCAGCATCTTCAGTGTATACCAGTGGCAACGTGATAAACGGGCCACCATCGTTGGGCCAGGATTGCAAGCGTGGAAGGGCATCGATCGATGATTCGTGAGTCAATATCGGACCGTGGGAGACAAGTTTGGGCCGCATATTCCACAAAGTCTTGGCCGTGGCCGCGTAATGCCACGGATGGCGTGCTGCGAGCAGCGGCTCAACCTTGAGCTCGACTAACTTGCGCACGCGATCGAGCGTATCACGAAATAAATATCGGGCGCGTTCGATCGTGCCGAACAAATTCGAGACCATGGGGAACCGGCAACCCTTGGCGCGTGCGAACAGAATGGCCGGACCGCGAGCGACACACACCCGGCGATGAATTTCCGCCGCTTCGAGATGAGCGTCGATTTCTTGCTCGATGCGCACCAGTTGTCGCGTGGCGGCCAGGTCGTCGATCGCTGATTGAAGTGTCCGATATCCCATGTTTTTCAATCAAATGGCGACAATGGCGTCTTGGGGGAAACGCGGTTAAACTTACTACCACTTTATTGACCAACCCAATTTTGAGCGATACCTTTGCCGCCTCCAACGCCATGAAAGTTTTATCAACCCCCACGCCGATCACCCAACTCGATGCCGATGCCGTTGTTGTCGGCGTTTTCGACGATAAAGAGTTCGGCCCCTCAACCACGGCGGTGAATCAGACCATCAACGGCCAAATCGATCGGTTAATTGAAAACAAAGATTTCTCTGGCAAACCGTACGAGGTCGTTTCCTTGATGGCCCCGGCCGGAATAACAGCCCGGCAAGTGCTGATTCTGGGCCTCGGCGATCGATCGAAGTTCGACGCGGGAATGGCGTTCCGCGCCGCGGCCGCCGCAGCCAAGAGCATCTCGGCGAAGCCCCGACCGACGGCTGCTTTTTATCTTGATTCGGTCGATCATTCTTCGCTGGTCGAGGCTGCGGTGTGCGGGGCCAGCTTCGGTTGCCATGGTCAGGATCTGTATCGGGCCGAAAAAACTCGGCATCCGTTCGATACCTTGTTCTTCCACGGCGCGAATCCGGAAACATTGGCGACGGCAGAGATCGTCGCCGAGAGCGTACAGCTCACGCGAAGTCTCGTCAACGAACCCGCCGATGAAATCTATCCGGAATCATTCGCAGCGCGTGCGTCCGAAGTTGCCAAAGACGCCGGATTGCAAATCGAGGTGTGGGATGACAAGCGACTTGGCGCCGAGCGCTGTGGCTCGCTCTTGGCGGTGGCGAAAGGGTCCAGCCGACCGGCCCGCCTGGTGATCTTGCGGCACATGGGAGGCGCGAAGGATGCGCCGACTCTGGCGATCGTCGGCAAAGGCGTTACGTTCGACTCCGGCGGCCTTTCTCTGAAAACGCCCGATGGGATGCTCACGATGAAATGCGACATGGCAGGTGCCGCCACGATGCTGGGGGCGATGCGTGCTATTTCCATGTTGAACATTCCGATCAACGTGATAGGTTTGGCAGGCCTCGTGGAAAACATGACGGGCCCCTCGGCGATGAAACTTGGTGATGTACTGAAGGCCCGCAGTGGAAAAACCATCGAAGTACACAATACGGATGCCGAGGGCCGGCTGGTTTTGGCGGACGTGCTCAACGTGGCGGTGGAGCAAGGGGCTGCAAAAATCGTTGACCTGGCCACCCTCACTGGTGCTTGCATGGTAGCGCTGGGCAATGAGGTGGCCGGGCTGATGACAAACAACCAGGCATGGTGCGACCAGGTGGCCGCCGCCGCCCGCCAATGCGGAGAACCTGTCTGGCAGCTTCCGATGTACCCCGAGATTTACGACGACCTCATCAAAGGCGAAGTCGCCGACATCAAAAACGTCGGGGATGGCCGCTGGGGTGGCGCCATCACCGCCGCGAAATTTCTAGAACATTTCGTGGCCCGCAAACCGTGGACGCACATGGACATCGCGGGCCCCGCATTCCGCGAAAAACCGAAACCCTGGAGCGACTGCGGCGCGACGGGACAGTACGTCCGAACGCTGGTGGAGCTCTGCAAGTCTCTGTAAAGCCGGCGATGGCATCGCCGGGGCACCGCGATACAATCATCCATACTTTTGTGGCTGAAACAAAAACGAGTGTTCTGCAAATGCCGGTCGTAACATCGCCGGCTCCACCATGGGACGCACCATCGGTTACCACCTCGTGAAATCGGGCTTCGGTCTTTGGCTTCCCGGTGATGAACGAGGCCATTGGTCTGAAGCGTGGGATGACGAGCTTGGTTTCATTGAACCTCACACGCTACACCCTGGCGACCCCGTCCGTAAGCTCATGGCTCGAGCGGCGGACGGTCGTTTTCACGCAAGCTGCGGAAAAATGCGAGCATTGTCTCCAAGTCTTCCGGCTCATCCGCCCACGCACCTGCCGAAGCTCGACTCCCTTCTCCCCACGGTCGCTTCGCTTCCTCGGGTAACGGGCGCACCTCCACCGATACCCGTTGGCCATCGGGCAAATTAGCGTTCGAATCCAGCACGATCGTCTTACCACGCACCACGCCGACGATGGAAGGCACGGCCGCGGGCTGATTCGAATTAATCTGCTGAGCCTGAGACATCAGTGCGATCTCGGAAAAAAATGTGATAGCGTGTCCTCAATGTTCGCTATTCTACCACATCGTTGCGTTAATAGCTGCGCCACTCGCCAAACGGCGGGTTGGGGGCTAGATTGACGATGCTAACATAATGCGTCTTATATTGTTCCACTGAGTATCCGAAGACATGCCTTGGTTTTCTGAAGCGTCTACATCCATTGGTTGGGATCGTCTGCACGATCTTATGCGGCTCACCGTCTCGGAAGCACGCAATCGCATTTGCGAAAAGCCCAAACGCGTGCTGCTGCTGCCACCCGACATTACGCGCATGCACTCTGGCGCCGGCCGATTGACCGAAATGCTTTACATGCTGCTCTCCGAAGAAGCCGAGGTGCATGTCATTCCCACGCTTGGGCAGCATGTGCCGCACACGCCGGCGGAAAATCGGCAGATGTTTGGCGAAATCCCGAATGAGCGCATTCATGCGCACGATTGGCGCGGCGGCTGTGTCGAGGTCGGCGAAATTCCCGCGCGCTATGTCGACGAAATGAGCCAGGGCGCCGCCGATTGGGCGATTCCCATCACGCTCAATCGCATGCTCATGCAAGAAAAGTGGGACCTGATTATCAACGTGGGACACGTCGTTCCGCATGAAGTGCTTGGCTTTGCAAATCACAACAAAAACTACTTTATCGGGCTCGGTGGCAAAGATCTGATCTGCGCTTCGCACATGGCCGCGGCCTGCTGCGGCATCGAAAACAATCTTGGCAACCTCGTCACGCCCGTGCGAGCTTGTTTCAACCGTGCCGAAGACGAGTTTCTCAGCAGCCTTCCCGACCTTTACGTGCAGGTCGTGCTGGCCCGCAACGCGGCAGGCGAGCTTGTGCACACGGGCTGCTACGTGGGCGACGACCTGGAAACCTACCTGGAAGCGGCCAAGCAATCGCGCCGCGAGAACATCAACGTTTTCGACGAACCGCTGAAGAAAGTCGTTTGCGTGATGCAAGGCGACGAGTTCTTCAGCACCTGGGTCGCCAACAAGGCCGTGTATCGCACGCGTATGGCAATGGCCGACGGCGGCGAGCTCGTCATCATCGCTCCAGGGCTCAAACGTTTTGGCGAGCAGCCGGAGGTGGATGCATTTATCCGCAAATATGGCTACGTAGGCACGCCGCGCGTGATGGAGCTTTATCGCAAGAACGCCGACATGCAGGACCTTGCCCACGCCACGGCCCACTTGATTCACGGCAGCAGCGAAGGCCGGTTCAATATCACCTACGCCCCAGGCCATCTGACACAAAAGGACCTGGAGCAAGTCAACTTTCGCTACGCCGATCTTAAGCAAACGCTCGCTCGCTACCAGCCAGAAAAATGCCGCGAAGGCTGGAACACCACCGCGGACGGCGAGAAATTCTTCTTCATCCCCACGCCAAGCGCCGGCCTGTGGGCCACGAAAGAAAAACTGTACGGTAGGCAAAGCGGGTTTGAGGGATAATTCCCGCCGTAAGCACCGTCAGTCGAGAGCAAGTGTATGCCGTAAGGCCGTGTTGACTGCGTTAAGATTGGCCATTTGACCAACGGCCCGATCAATCTCTGTCTCAAGCACCGTAGTCAAGTTGTCGGCCATGATTACCGAATCCGTTCGCAATCCCATTTGCAGTCCCTCTGACGACGATTTCGAAACTGAAACGCGGCATGGGTGACCTGTGCGGGATAAATTGCTGGAGATCATGGCAAGAACGACCTGAGGCAAGCCTGTCTGCAAATTGTTTGCTTGTACAACGAGCGCCGGTCGCCGCTTCGCAGTGCGAAGGTTGGAGTCTGGATACAAAACCAGAACAACATCACCGCGACTAAATGGCATCGTAGACGTCCATTTCAGGTCGATCCCAGTCCTCAGAGAACGTCTTTAGCCGGCCACGCAAATCGCCGGCCTGGCGCTCGTCGATTCCTCGCTCGGCAAGATTGATCGAGCCATTGTCGAGAAACGTTACTATGACCTTCCCCTCAAAATGCGCAGGGGGAGGCTCAAGCAACTCGATTTTGCCTTGCCGATAGACGCCCTCAATAGACTTCAGCATCGAAAACCCCTCCGCGCAAAAGCGCTATTTTACCACGTGCTCGATTGTAACACATTTTACCTCCGCACCGTCTGCATCATCAAGTAATTCGCAAACCACGGTGTCAGGATGAAGCCCATGGCAAAGATGCCGATAATCGGCGCGACAATCTCGGCGCCCATGAACAAAGGCAACATAAAGACCGAGAGCGCTAGCGATACCATCGCGACGGCGAAATACGTCATCATCTTGCGCGGCCAGCCAATATCGCAGTTGTAAATTGTCACCAGCGGCAACGCACTTCCCGCAGACAACATCGCGACCAAAAATCCGATACCGCCCCAAGGATCCGGCGCCAGAAAGTTCGCTGCCAGGCCTACCAAGAACAACACGAGGCAAATCGCAAACGCATTCGAGCCGGCACGTTGATCCCGCGACAACGCATGCCGGCCATACTTGTTGAACCGCAGCAGCAGATTGAACAAAGGCACTGCAAACCAAGTTAGAATCACAAACACGACGTAAAGCAAAATGATCGGCTGAAACCAGGGCTCGAGTGCCGGATTCGCCTTCGCCGCCGCCCGCAACATTTTGATTCCGAACCATCCACCGATCACCACGGCCCATTGCAAGTTGTGACTCAACCGTCCCATCAAAAGAAAATAGCCCAACATCGCGCGGTAGATCGGGTTATGCGCCTTCAGCGCCTCAATCATGCCGCCTCGCGCGAAATCTAACGTAGGATCTAACCGCAGCGATTCGCGAAAGTGTTCGAGCGCCTCTTTCGGCTTGTTCTGCTGCAAAAGTGCCCAACCCTTGGCCGCGTGCGAGTAGGCATTCTCCGGATGCCTGGCCAGCGTTTCGTCAACGAACTTCGTCGCATCCGCGCCGCGACCTAATTGAGCAAGCGCCATCGTGCGCAAGTTAGCGCACTCGGCATCTTCGGCATTGTGCGAAAGCCCCTGTTCGGCCGCGGCCAGCGCATCCTTCCACTGCCGCTGCGACATGTGGATCGTCGCCAACTGGGCCCAATAGTCGGCATCCTCCGGTTCAAGCTCGATCGCCTCACGTGCCGCGGCCTCGGCCTCCGCCAGCCGATTCCGCGCCAACAACACGCGCGACAAACAGTAATGCGTATAAGCCCAATCGGGCGCCAAACCAATCGCAGCGCGCGCCTCCTCCGTGGCATCCTCAAGTTTTTCCACCCGCGTCAAGCAAAGGGAAAGCAGCGCATGCGCATGCGGATCATTCGGATTCGCCAGTAGTGCCTGCCGCAGTTCTGTCTCCGCCAAATCAAATCGCGATTGTTGAAAAAGCAAAACGGCACGGTCGAGATTTGCCTTCATCAATTAACTCGGTGAAAATGTTCTTTGCTGCAGATTACTGATCCGGATCTTCAGCCGACAAGCTATTAGTGGTATCCGGTACTTTCAAGTCAGTCGCCACAGGGGATGACTTAACTTGCTTTCTACTGTCCGGTTGTTTCTCCGATAGGCCATACAGTCTGCGAAACGCGTTACCCATTTCATGGCGCTTGCCAGTTTCGTCAACCATTTCGCCACTAGATACCTCCACTTGCCACCCGCGGTCCGGAGGTCTCCGCTTCTCGCGTGGTGTGGTCGGTTTGTAATCGAATCGCACCCAGAATACGGTGCAGATCATGCCCGCCAAAATCGAACACACCGATATGATGCGCAGATTTGCAAAAGAAATATTCTGAAGGTATCTGAGCAACAGGCCGGATTTGGGAGGAGAAGTGTAGGCTGCGCGAACTAATTGGTCTTTGGTGGCACGATAACCAAGAATTGCCGTCAGACCTATCATTGTTCCTGCCCCAACATATCGGATAAGAAATGGAGACAGCACAAGAAAAAAGTACATATAGAGAATACAAATTACCCCTAGCACGACCATGATCCACGTATACATTTGATGAGGCAGCGACATCCGGGAGCCGTCGGGTGAATCCCCAAGAAACGTGTGTCGACTAGGAATGCAATAAAGCAACTCCAGGAAGATCGGGCATACAAACGCTACGCCGAACGCGGCAATTGAAATCGACGCCCATGCCGCGGATAGTATCCAAGCCAGCTTCCAATTCGGCGAAAATGTCAATACGCTCAAATAGCAAATAGCCGGAAGCAACATCAGCCCAAATTGAACCGCAGTTGATAAGTGCAAAACATGCGGAGTGCTCTTCAAGAATTTCGCTATGCGGCCGTCACTCGGACGAGCGAACCATTCTGTCGTCCGCAAACTGTCGCCTGAAAGGGGGTTTTGCGACGCACTATAGCGAAACGCTTCAAGTGCCGCCTCCATTCGACCCTTACGAAAATCTAGAAGTCCCTTGCGGCGGTGAACTTCACCACGCTCGGGCGCGACGGCCAACAAGTTTCGAACGATCTTTTCAGCTTCATCAAATAGCTCCAATTCGAACAGCGACTCAATCAAGCTCTCAAGGCACGAGACGTGCTCGGGATCATTCGCCAGTCCCTTCTTTGCCCAATCCGCCGCCTGCCACGATTCTTCACGTGCTAAACAGATTCGCGCTCGAAAGGCGAAGTATTCAGGATTGTGCGGATCGATTCGCTGGGCATCCTCAAGCGCTAATTCAGCCTGATCGACCCGCCCTTCGCCTAGTTGAACATGACTTAAGAGGTAATACGAGTACGCGAGATTGGGATCGAGACCAAGTGCTGTCTCAACGGAGATCCGGGCCTTTTGAAACAGCCGTTGATTATTCTGAGCCGCAGCGAGCATTGCCCACGCCAATGCAAATTCGGGCTCTTCGTACACCGCCAGTGCAAACTCGGTCTCAGCTTCAGGAAATCTTCGCAGATCAAAGAGCAACAGACCTCGCTCGTAGTGAATCGTCACTGTCGACCTCCGCGGGTCACATCTTCAAATATTTCAAAATCTCATCGTATGTGCCGCCTTGGTTGCTGTAGAGGGCGTAGTTGCGCGCGGTGGCGAACCATTCTTTCGTGCTCGGCTTGATGCCGGCGGCGGCGGTTAAGAGATCCTTCGTACGCAGCGGTTCCAGCTTGCCGCTCTTCATCGCCGCGCGTAATTTCGCCTCCACGGCCTGATCGACCACCGCCTTCAAGTCGGCGCCGGAGAAGCCGTCGGTCTTCTTCGCCACCTGGTCGAAATCGATTGCGTCCGCCGGTTTGCCCGTGAGCATCAACTTCACGATTCCGGCGCGCGCCGGCTGATCGGGCGGAGGCACAAACAAGATGCGATCGAATCGACCTGGACGGCGGAACGCATTGTCCAGGTGCCACGGAGCATTCGTCGCAGCGAGGATCAACAGGCCCTCGTTCGAGGCTTGCACGCCATCGAGCTCGGCCAAAAACTGATTGATCAAGTGCCGGCCGCCGCTGTGGCGCATATCAGAACGGCTCGCGCCGAGCGCGTCGACTTCGTCAAAAAACAGCACGCATGGTTTGTTGCGACGAGCTTGCTCGAACAGTTCGTGCAAGTTCCGTTCACTGTTGCCGATCCACATGTCGAGCACATCGTTGATGCCGATGGAAATGAAACCCGCCTTCACTTCGCCGGCTGTCGCCCGCGCCAAGAACGTTTTGCCGCAACCCGGCGGGCCGTACATCAAGATGCCGCCGCCAATTGTCTTGCCGTACGCCTTGAACATCTCGGGATGCTCCAGCGGCAAGATGATCTTCATGCGAATTTCTTCCTTCACATGATCCATGCCGCCGACGTCACCGAAACTGATCGTCGGCCGTTCCACCTCCGCTTCGTACTCGCCCGGCTGATCACCGGCACGCTGCCGGATTCGCCCATCGACGACTTCATCGTCGTTAAACGCATTGTTGCTGCCGTCGCTCACACCCAGTTCTTGACCCAGTTCTTCGTCGGCGACTGCGGTGTCGATTTCGAGCGCTTGCCGATACTGATGTGCCGCCCTGCCCGGCTCGCCCGCTCGCAGCAGCAGTCGAGCATGCATCACGTAAGCGGCTGCGGGTGGATCATTCGACTTGATCAGATCTTCGACGATGACAAGCGCGGGGGAGTTTTTCTGCTGCTGGTAAAAGGCGCCGGCCAGACCAAGCTTTAGCTCGACATGATGCGGCGCCACGCTGAGCGCTTCGCGGTAGGCAGCTTCGGCCTCCTCGAAACGACCGAGCTTGCCCAGCGACTCGGCCAGGTGCTTATGCAGCGGAATATTGGTCGGTGAAACGCGCAAGGCTTCACGCAGCGCGGCAATCGTGTCGTCGGAGGGAATCATATTCGTTTGAATGTAAGGATGAACTTTCGTTAGCTTAACTGCTGGCAGAACCGGCGCAAATGCCGTGCACCCCGACTGATGAAAGCCAAGGGACCGCCGTCCCTTGGCTTTAATTCGATTGCCGACCGAAAATGATTATAATGGCGGCATGCTTTCCGCAGAATTGCGACAGGATGAACGGTCATCGAGTTCGCGGCGGCGGCGTAAACAATTCTCGCTGCGCGCTCTGCTGAGCGTGGTGAGCGGCGTTTCGACGCTGTTTTCGGCCATGAATTGGCTGCCTGGACTCGGCGGCCTCTTACTCTTGATGTTCGGCTGGATCTGGCCGGCCGCCGCGTTCCTTGGCGTACTGATCCTGCTGCAATGGCCAATGATGATCGTCGCCGTCCGCCTCTCGCATGCCCACCGCGATCGCCTGCGCGAAGAACGCCGCGCGTTTATTCTGTCGAATCAGCGAAGATGAAGATGTATGAAGCCGGAACGTTCCGAATTCCACGAATTGATTTATTCGGCGCTGCGAATTCAGAGCGCATGGACTGCATTCGCCCTGGTAAGGGCGAGATTCAATAGCCAGGGGTGAAACCCCTGGAACGCAGTCGCCGCATTTCCGTGGAGCCCTGGAAGGTCGGCAGTGGCAGTTTGCACAATTCCCAGCCCACTGTCGCCCTTCCAGGGCTTGATTATTTTGCATCGCACTGCATCCAGGGGTTTCATCCCTGGCTATTCACGGATGGCCCTGCCAGGGCCTTTGCAGCACATGGCGTCCGCCTTTCGAGCGCCTTGCATTCATTTCCACAAATAGCGCTCGTCGAATTCAATCGCGTGCTTCTTTTAACAACTGCACGAACTCTTGCTGAGATGTCTGCAGCCTAAAAAAATGTTTTGTGCTTGAATCAAATCGTGCTGGTCGCGCTGCGCAACCAATAACTGTGCATGCGTTTACATACCTCGTTTCCCATTCGGGGGGTGGTCAAATTATGCGGCTTGGATGGCTATCTGTACGTATGTATATTTTATCGCATGATGACCAACAACTGGCAACGAAAGGAGAAAACCCATGAACGAGCCATTGCAGGAGTACGTTGATTCGCGCGGTATCACGCTACGGATCGATCGAGAACAAGCCGTGCTGCGCGGCGTTAAGCTGCTCGGCCATCAGTCTCGCAACGGCCGGCGGTATTTGCCGGAGGCACTCGCCGCGGCCGCCAGCCTTTACGAAGGCGCCAAGGTGAATGTGAACCATTCCAAAGCAGGACCGCTCTCACCACGCGACTATCAAGACCGGATCGGCGTGATCCGCAATGTCAGCGCACAGCCGGACGACGGTTTGTTCGGCGATCTGCATTTCAATCCTCGCCACACGCTGGCCGAGCAGTTGCTTTGGGACGCGGAGCATGCGCCGGAGAACGTCGGCTTTTCGCATAACGTGCAGGCGCGGACGAATAAACAAGGCGAGACGGTCGTCGTCGAAGCGATTCTGCACGTACAAAGCGTCGACTTGGTGGCCGACCCGGCGACGACGCGCGGCCTCTTCGAAAGTGAACACAGCGTCTCGCTGCACTCGGCCACTGCCGACCTGGTGAGATTGGCACGGCCGGACCTGGTCAATGAACTGACGAGGTCGCTCTTTCAGGAAAATGTTGAGCTCAAGGCAGAGCTTCAAAGATATCGCGCGGCAACCAAGCCGGTATCGCGCGAGCAGAGCGCGGAGGACGCTGTCTTCCAACGGTTTGATACGCCGGCATTTGTGCGATCGATTACCTGAGCGTTTCCTAACCAAGCGCGTCGCCAGCGACGCGGCTAGATCACTTATATCAACAGGAGGGCCAAGCAATGGCTGATTCTATGAGATGGCGATATGGAGAGACGAATCCCGTGATGTTGCCGGTCGACTCGGCAACCGTCATCGAAATTGGTGATCTCGTCTATCTTGATACCGATGATGCAAAACCCGCATCGGCGCAGGCCGACCAGGCAAGTGAAGCCGCAAACCAGGAACTGTTCCACGACAAGTTCGCCGGCGTAGCGATGCAACGCTCTCGCGCCGGCGACACCGATCCGGTACGCGTCGCCACCACAGGCGTATTCGAATTCACCTGCCCAAGCGAGACGCGCGAAGTCGGGCAACTGCTGGGCGTCGATGAAGCGGCCTCAGGCACCGCGCTTGAAAATCAAAAAGTCGACGACGTGGCCACCGTCAACCTGGCGATCGGCCGTTGCGCCAAGCGTGTGAATCCGGCCGACACGAGAGTGTTGGTCGACATTGTCAGCACGATTGGCCGCGGCGGACCGCAGGCCGTGCAGTAAAGTCGCTCAACCGCCCACCACCTTTCTTCCAATTCACAATCAAGGAGCCAAATCATGACGATTAAATACCGAGAGCTAAAGCGGCGCTACGAACTTGACGGGCCGAAGAAAACCACGGCCCATCTGAGCGAAGCGCTCCAGACCGCGCAGCTCAAGCCCGAGGACTTCAGCATTCGCGACCTGGCGGAGACGCTAGTCCCCGACGGGCACGAGTGGGTGCGGTCGCTTGACCCGCGAAACGCCAGCGGCGTGAATTTGTTGGAAGCGGGGGACGGCGTCGATGTCAGTGCCTTTCTCAACATCACGGGCCAGGTGATTTACTCCAGGATCATGGAGGCCTACACGCAGGACGCTTTTGTGATGTCACGCCTCGTCGATACGATACCAACGCGGTTCGATGGCGAAAAGATTCCCGGCATTGCTGGTCTTAGTGGCGCAGATGATGAAGTGCATCCGGGCATGCCGTATCCGCACTTGGGGTTTGGCGAAGATTATATTGAGACTCCAGGCACCACCAAGCGTGGCTACATCGTGCCGGTAACCAAAGAGGCGGTGTTTTTCGATCGCACGCACCTGGTGCTCAGCCGAGCAAGTGAAGTCGGCGAACTGCTGGGTCTGCACAAGGAAAAACGGTTGCTCGACATGCTGATCGGCGTGACGAACAACTACAAATGGAAAGGTACTTCATACAACACCTATCAGACGAGCACACCATGGGTGAACGTGAAGACCACCAACGAGCTGGTGGATTGGACCAGCGTGGATGCGGCAGAACAGTTGTTCTCTGACATTTTGGATCCGCACACCGGCGAGCCAGTGCTCGTTAAGGCCACTACCGTACTGGTGATGCCGGCGTATCGGCATGCAGCGCATCGAGTGTTTCAGGCGGCCGAGATCACGTATCAGGCCAGTGGGGCGCCCACGACGACCCGAGCCGCGAATCCGCTAGGCAACTACCGCGTGTTCGAAAGCCGGCTGGCGTATCGACGGATTGTCGCGTCGGGGCAGACGCCCTCGGCCGCGGCCACCTGGTGGTTCCTGGGCGATTTCCGCCGCGCGTTCGCTTACATGGAAAATTGGCCGATTACCGTGACTCAATCGGGCGCGGGAAGCGAAGCCGACTTCAGCCAGGATGTGGTAATGCGATTCAAGGCCAGTGAGCGCGGCGCGGCGGCCGTGATCAATCCGCGATACGTGGTGAAGAACACGGGATGAGAGCTGCGTGAAGTTTCTCCCTCGCGTAAAAGCCCAGGGACGGCTGTCCCTGGGCTTTGCGGGGTTAACCGCCATTTCGGAGGAAGAGCATGCCCACCGATCAAGAACAATTTGAACTGATTCGTGCGCGGACTTTGCAGCAAATCGCTGACATTCGAGCCAATCCGAAGCCCAGCTACAGCCTGGACGGCCAATGGGTTTCCTGGACCACGTACGTGCAATCGCTGATGGAAACGGTGGATTGGTGCGAACGCAAGCTCGCCGGCTGCGATCCGTTTGAATACCGCTCCCAGGCCTACACGGATTGATTCTCATGACAGACGATCTACCTTATTTCGACGGTTTGGAAAACGTGCAGCTAACTATCGGCGCTAATGTGCACGCGGCGGAGGCGCTCCGGCGACCGTTGGCGCCACGCCTCGAGGCCGGCGCACAAATTGATCGCGCCGCATGGCACGTCGCCGCGGCCGCATTCAGCGGCGAAATACCAACGGTGGGAAGCACCCTGGAAGCGGGCGCGGAGCAGTGGACGGTGATCGAAATGGTGCAGCTATCTTTCGGCACTCGCTTTCGGTTGCTGTGCGAGCGAATGGCGTAATGTAAAGCCGGCGATGGCATCGCCGGTATTAGGATTTCGGTTGCACGATCACGACACGTTTGTAGAGAATTTCGATCATTTCGGCCAGCAGATCGGCTTCGCCGGTTTCCAACAGCAGCGCAACTTTCTGCATCAACTGGTGCTTGCGATTCATCTGCTCGGCGGCTTCGATGGTACCTTCGCGCGTGAGCGCGCCGCCGGCGCCGAAGCGACTATAGAGCTCGTCAAAATCAGCATGCGACCACCCTTCGAACAGTTGCGGGTGCGACTCGATCACCTCATCGACAAGCGGATTGGTGATTCGATCCGAGCTGCGATAGGCGAGTAACGCGGGATCTTGAAAAAACTCATCGGCGGCGACATCGAGTCCGACCGCCAATTTGTGCAAAGTTCTCGCTTGGGGCTTATGGCTGCCGGCCAAGATCGCACGCACTGTCCGCTCATCGACGCCGGTGCGCTCGACGACGGCAGCCAGGGTGAGGCCCTGCTTTGCCAACAGGCGTTGCAGGTTGGAGGAGAATTGGCGCGACGTGGGGAGCAACTTGGCGGCCATAAATACAAGCGTACACTAATTCGCCGGCCCCGCGTCAAGCCCCGGCGGTTATTTCCAGGGATTTTGCCAGGCGCCCCAGCGGCTGAGGTATTGGTTAAAAACCGGCGTCTCGGCCGCCTTGCGCGCTAGCCAGGTTTTGGTCTCGGCTACAAGGCCCTGTTCTTCATCAAGCGCCAATTCTCCTAACAGGACGCGCGTACGAAGGAAGACGAAGTAGGTGTCGAGCAGGTCGCATTGACAGTAAGCATTGATCTCGGCCAGTTTGCCGGCGTCATAAAGGTCTTGCACCATGTGGCCTTGGACGTCCATCTTGCCAGGCTTGCCGATCAGGTTGGCAGCCAGATTGAGTCCGCCGGTGAATCGCGTGGTGCCGAAATTCGTGAGCAACTCGTGGAGGTCAATATGGGCGTCCATGTTGAAACGATTTCGGTACTGTTCAAAACTCTTTCCCGACAGATTGAACCATGCCTTGACGCCGATGCCATATCGATAGGCGGCCAGTTCGAGCAGTGGAATATCGAAACCACGGCCGTTGAAGCTGATCAAAGTGGGCCGGCGATAGCGTTCCCAGCCGCGCCAAAAATTTTCGGTGATGACGTGCGGACGAAACTGGGGCTCGTCCAGCAACACTACGTCGAGCAATTTGAAGTCCGCCGAAATTTTTCCGACGGCCACCGAAATAGGAATTTGGAACGTGTAGGGAACAAAATCGCTATCGTGCTTTTCCAGCAGCTCGTCCCGATACTTGCGCACCGCCGCCGCAGGAGCCAATTTTTCGCCGGGAAATCTTAGGTTCGACACCAGCGCACCGTCCGCAACGCTTTCAATGTCAAATGCCAGATAGCGAACTGCGGTATCAGCCATGCCACCAGCATAGCAAAACTTGTCGCGTATTGTGGCCCCAGCCACGATCAGGGGGATGATTTTTGACCGCATTTTTACGATGATGTTCAACCACCGCGAGGAGCGACCTATGATAGGCTCAATCAATCGAGAACGACTGTTGCAGCGATTTCTGCGCTACGTCCAAATCGACACTACTGCCGGCGAACCGGGGGAGACGTATCCCAGCTCGCCAGGGCAGTTGGAACTTGGACGCCTGATCGCCCAGGAGTTGCGGCAGATCGGCCTGGCCGATGTGTCTCACGACAAGTTCGGCATCGTGATGGCCACCGTGCCCGCCACGATCGACAAGCAAGTACCAACGGTGGCTTTGAATTCGCATCTCGACACGTCTCCCGAAACGAGCGGGAAAAATGTGCGGCCGCAAGTGATTCGGCATTACGGCGGCGAACTGCTGCGACTGCCAGGCAATCCATCCCAAGTATTAGAACCGGCCAATCATCCGGAGCTCCAGGCGGCGATTGGCAAGACGATCATCACCACGGACGGGACCACCCTGTTGGGCGCCGATGACAAGGCGGGCGTTGCGGTCATTGTAGAAACCGCCGCGCACTTGTTGGAAAATCCCGACATTCCGCATGGTCCGATCCGCATTGTTTTCACGTGCGACGAAGAAGTGGGTCATGGAGTTGACCACGTTGATTTGCGTCAACTCGGCGCTCAAGTGTGTTATACGTTGGACGGCAGCGGGGCGGATGAAATTGATGTGGAGACCTTTTCGGCCGATCTGGCGACGATCAGAATCCGGGGCATCAACATTCATCCCTCGATCGCTAAAGGGCGCATGGTTAATGCGGTGAGAATTTCTTCCGACTTTTTGCAACGGCTGCCCCGGTCGTACATGTCGCCCGAAACTACCAGCGAACGCCAGGGCTTCGTGCATCCCTATACGATCGAAGGCGGGGTCGCGGAAGTGGTGATCAAGATACTTATCCGCGATTTCGACACTCGCCAGTTGGCGATGCATGCAGAGTTGCTGCACCGCGCGGCCGCGGTCTGTCGACTGGAACATCCCGGCGCCACGATCGACGTGACCATAATACCCCAATACCGCAATATGGCCGATGGGCTAGCGAAGGAGCCTCGTGCCGTCGATTACGCTAAGCTAGCTCTCGAGCGATTGGGACGTGAACCAAAATTGACCATCGTGCGGGGCGGCACTGACGGCAGCCGGTTTACGGAGCTCGGTTTACCGACACCCAATCTCTCCTGCGGACAGCATAATCCACATTCGCCGTTGGAATGGGCCTGTCTTGAGGAGATGTGCGAAGCCTGTGAGATGCTGGTCGAGCTAGTAAAAATATGGGCTGAGACGAAGTAGATTACTTTCAGCCGCGGATTAACTCTTTCACGTAAACTCCCCAGGCAAGCTTTGCCGACGATTACGGTACGGCGCGGTTGCGCATGCGGGTTGCTGCTAGCACGGCTATGAATAGTTCGTGAGCCGAACGGGGCCCGAAGGCTTTGCAACCTGATCGCCAACCTGTGTCGGCTCGTGGCACAGACTGGGGAAGGTGTTCTGTGGGACGGATTGCGATTGTTATTCCGAGTGTGGGATCGGTGGAGGCGCTCGAAGCAACGTTGCTCTCAGTGCTGGAGAACCGCCCCCCGCGTTGCGAAGTTATTGGCGTCCATGCCCATCCGTACAATGACCCTTATCAGCTTCAGGGCGAAGTCCGGCTGATCAAGGCGCCCGAACGATCGAGTTACGCGGCCTGCGCGAATCTTGGATTCCGCGAAACGTCGGCCGATGTCTTGCACTTGTTGGCTGCCGGCTGCCAGGTTGCCGAGAACTGGACGGACGGCGTCATGAAGCACTTTGCCGACCCGCGTGTGGCGGTCGTTGCGCCGATGCTGCTCGACGAAGAAGAACCTTCTCACGTGCTTGCGGCCGGCATCGCCTATGGCGCCGGCGGAGTTCGGCGGGCGTACGTACGCTGCGCCGTGGATATGCTAAACGACGGCCTGTCTCCCGTCCTGGCCTGCAGCTTACATGCAGCCTTTTATAATCGGATCATCCTTTCCAGCGTTGGTTATTTGAGCACCGAGGTCGGCGCCGATTTGGCCGACGTCGACCTGGGTTTGCTGCTGAGACACGCGGGCTTCTCATCCCTGCTGGACCCTCGGTTGCGAGTGCGTGCACCGAATCGGCCCTTGGAGGTGCTAAGCCCCTATTGGCGGGCGATTTACTCGGAGCGATTGTTTTGGCGAAATGCCCCGGTTGTCGGTTGGCTCAAGTCCTTGGCCGCGCATCCGATCGCCGTGGCGGCCGACTTCGCGCACCATTTTCCGGCCATGCTGCCCAAACTTGCCGGGCGCGTTATCGGTATGTCGATGATCGGGTCGGCACGCCGGCATCATCAGCGGCAACAAGATCTGCGAAATAGCGCGCCGCTGCCGGCGGACCCGCCCGGCGGTCGGCAAATGCGCGTCGACCGGCCGCACGGTCGCAGCGCGGCCGCGGCGAAAGAACCGGCACGCGAACGAGTCTGATGCCTGGCTTTAAGACGGATTCTACTCGTCTGCGGCCAGATCTTCTTCGGACTGCTCTGCCTGCGTCTTGCTGGGGAAGAACAATTCCACGGTCGCGTTAAACTGGCGGATATCGTCTCGGTCGGTCGCTTCCGCGGCGAATTTGTCGGCCAGCTGCTTAACCAGCCAACGGCCTTCCGGCCAACGGACCTCCATGATCTTTCCGCAATCTTCCAGGAGTTGATAGACGCGAGCCCGAGTGATGCCCATCCGTCGCGATTGATTCCGCACACTCTGCGGAGCACCATCGACTCCGAGCCGTTCTTCGGCAAGGCGATGGATCGTAGGTCCGGCATCGATCGCCAATTGATTCAACAGCGGAAGGGTGAATTTTTCTTTGATTTCGGTGACCGTAGGTACGCTGGGCTTTTCGAGCATCTCGTGAATCCATTGTTCGAGCGGCTCGATAAACTTGGGAGCCAGGCGAACGTTCACATTTTCATCGGTGCCAGCGGTCGCGAGCACTTCATAAGCCACGCAAAAGATTTCGAGGATGACTCGCACTCGCTTTTCGCCGTGGGTTTTCATGGCGCGAATCTCCGCCACCGTGTGATCCATGTAGTCATCCATCGGCGTATGCCAGATGACCGTTGGCAAATGTTGTAACGCCGGAGCGATGCGACCCAACTTGGTGCGCCCAATGTTGTGCTTCTTCACCGTATCGCGCCACTCGGTCCATAGCGCTTCGGAAACCACCGCGGGATCAAACTTTTCACCCTTGCGCCAGACGGGCAATGCCTTCTTGTCGGTCAGTTCCGCGGGCGCTAAGGTCACCCCGGGCGGATGATCTTTGGTGGCGCGATTCAAAAGCTTGACCAACGAGCCGATTTTCTTTTGCCCTATGCCCGGCGTGGCGGCAATTTCTTCGAACGGAGTATCGATGAGTTCCTTAATGGACCGTCCTAGCAAAGCCAACGGTAAGCGACGATCATTGGGCAGTGCCCAAAAGGCCAACGGCTTTTCCATGCGGTCGGCATATTTGCCTTCTTTGAGCTGACTACTGACGGTGTGAAAACTGGATACAATTCGGAATTCTTCAACCGAGGGGGTTTTCGTCTTCATTTCAAAAATCTCCTTCCCGTCTGTCCGGACGGGAACTAACAGGACGCCTACTTCTCTCAAAACATAATTCAATGACCAGGGCAAATTATTAGCGCGGCCGACACCGATTCGGTCGAGCCATGCCTTGGCTGCCGCGTGCATGACAATCCTCCGCCGGCCGGCTAAGGACCCGCGGCAATCGCCACTGCTCTGACGCTGCTTCGGCGACGCCCTCAGGGCATCGAGGTGGGTAAAAACTTGCCAATAAAAAAAGTTAGAACGTTGACAGCTTGGTGCACTTTGCTGGGGCGACTGTTACACCCCGGCGCCGCCGCATGTCATAAAATACTGCTAAAAAGCAATTAATTATTCCCCGGGGGCTGTCCAATGCGGAAGCGGGTTGCGCAACCAGAGCTGCATGTCCTCCCTAATTCTTTACCAGCGAATAAGTTATGACAGGTCGCGGCTTGCTTCAGCGTCGTGGCAATCCGCATTGGGATAAACCTGCCAACGACGTAATTCTGGCGGCCACCTGCGAGGCCGTCAAGCGACCCCTCGGATTTTGTCGTTCGAAAGCCCGCATTTCTGGGCGAATAGCGAGTCGAACTATCCCATTGATTGGACGCTAGAAGCTCAAACGGGCTGATATTTGCCTATCCTGATCATCAGCGTTTCGTCGCGCCCGGCCGGAAGTCGGGCCTTTGTTTGCGAATCGCCCCTCACGGCACGCAAGCTGCTTTTCTATCCCGTGGGCTTCTTAACGGGACGGCCTTTGCATTTCTTTGAGGCGGGGGGATTTTGTGGTCCGCATTGCTAAGTACTCGGTTCTTATATTCAGCTTACTCGGTTGCATCGGTCAGTCGGTCGGTGTCGGGGCCGACGAAATCGCTCCCCAGGCCTCCGACGACCCAGCCGCCCCCGGCCTCGATCTCCAACGTCTTGAATCGAATCTCGCGCCATGGCAACCCACGCTATGGAATACTTGGGAGCGCGGCGTTTCGGCCTTTAGCGCTTTGTGTCTGGGTCCCGGGTGGGCAGATGCCGTCTCGGTGGGCAACCAATTTTTCCAGAATCATCCGCCCATTCCGGTGCCATCGCTCACGCATTTATCGCCGACGGCGAAAGTCGTGGCGGAGGTGATCGAGCATAAAGATGTGATCGTTCCTAGCAACGTCATGTACATTCGCTTATCGAAACATTTCTTGGAGAAGTATTTCTGCCGGTCGATCAAGGAATCGTCGCCCGTACGGGATACGATGCTTGGCGCTGCGGTTACCGGCACTCGGCATACGACGGCCGCGACGGAGCTGACCCTTTTGCCGAACACAAACCGGGCAGAAGCCAAAATCCGGTTTGTGGGCGACAATCATTTTACAACTGTCAGTCGCAAAGACGGCGTTCAAATTTACTCGCGGGGCACCACCCATTTTTCGGCCGAAACGATCCTGACGTTTGATGGTACACACGTGACGAATTCACCGGTCGTGGTTTCGGCCGATACGCACACGACAACCACTAATATCGATCCGGGGCGGCCCGGCTTGCGCGGTAGAATTGCGCTTCGCATCGCGTCGGCAGAGGAAGCGGGCTCGCACGCCCAAGCGGAGGCCATCACCAGCGAGCGCACCAAGGTTCGAGTTGAGAAAGGATTCGAAGCACGGCTGAAGCAGGGGTTGGACATGTTGACGGACGAGCTAAAAACGCAATATGCGAAGTTGCCGTTCGAAGGCCGATTTGCACTTCAAGAAATCCGCTGTAATACCACGCCCACGGTGATGGAACTGGTTTTGATCGGCCGCGGAGACGCAGCCCCAAACTTTGTCGATCCGCCCAAGTTTCTTGCCGGCGATCCCGACATTGAGTTCCAGATGCATGCGAGCCTGGTGCAAAAAGCAATCTTAGATCCGGCGTTACGCGCGACACTTCAGTCGGCGGTTACAGGCCTGGTAGATCGTCCGCTGTTGTCGCTGGTCGCTGCGGCGCGACAAAGCAAAACAAAAGCGCCGGATCGGGAACTAAAAATCCATTGGATGGAGGGTCAAGGCGAATGGCTGGCACTGGGATGGCACGCGGGTGAAGACGCAAAGTCCGACGCGAAGAAGCAAATGAATCCGCGAGAACGCGTTAGCGTGCGAGTCCGCCGTTAACACTCTACATCGCTCGTCGAATATCTTTAAGCGCTTTGTCGGCGTAGCAACCGGTTTTCGGATATTTGAATAGCTTTACCTCCGCCGGTTAATGTTGGTCTTCATCGCTAGAACAGCAGGCTCCAGCCTCTCATCTTCTCGTCTTGTTTCCTTGGTACCCTTGGCCGATAATTGAGGCATTCCGAGACCATTAATTCCACGCTATTGCCCGCATCATGGCTCTGTTCTCTCCGATTTTGACGACAAGTGACTTAGTAATGCGTTTTGGTCCGATGCCGTTGAATCGCTTCGGACCCGGTGCGCTCGAACAGTCAGGTACTGAGGACGCGGTTATCCAATGGAATGAGCAAGGGAATCGACTGTTTGAATTGGTCGATGGCATACTCGTGGAGAAAGCAATGGGCGCTTTCGAATCTTTTCTCACATCGGAACTGATTTATATTCTGAGTGGCTTCGTTAAGCGAGGTAAACTTGGCATTGTGCTTCCGCCCGATGGCATGATGAGGCTCTGGCCCGGTCGCGTACGTATCCCCGATATATCTTTTATCTCTTGGGATCGGTTGCCGGGCCGTCGCGTGCCGCGAACTCCAATGTTCGAGCTGAGTCCGAATTTGGCGATTGAAGTGATCAGCCCCAGCAACACACGTCAGGAAATGCAAACCAAATTGGACGACTACTTTACCTCCGGTGTGGAGCTCTGTTGGTACATTTATCCTGAAGAAAAGCAGGTGCGCGTCTTCACGTCACCAGGCACGTATCAGATTCTCCATGCCCACGACTCTTTAGATGGGGGCGCTGTACTTCCCGGACTGATTATCAGTCTTGAAGATTTCTTTTCCGGCGATTCTAAAAGCTCCAAATAGCTGTCTCAACTTACTCGCCCGCGGAATTATCCGTATAGCTTTTCCGCCTCGTCGTAGCGGATCTTTCTGGCCTTGATGCGATTGTTGGAGAGTTTTTCGCCGTTGGGGTCGATGTAGACGCGGCCCGTCCTGCCAGGCTTCACGCTCATGACGTGAATGTTGAAGATGAATGCATCGTCCGTGAGTGCTTCAAACCAGTGGACGTTGTCTTTGTAGTCCGAGATCGTCGAATATCCGCCAGGACCAAACGGACGATCGATCGTGGGCGTGATGATCATGTGCTCTTTGTCGTCTTCCAGGCGGTCATAGTGACGGCCGTGAAAATCGCCCTTGAGAATCAAAAATGCCGTGGCCATGTTGTCATGCCCGTGCGGCACGACCGAGCGGCCTTTCGTAAGGGCGAACACCTGATGGCCGAACACAAGTTCGGTTGGCAACCCTTCCACCTTGGGCAGCGTGGGTCGAATACTTTGCTCGCCGCGATCCTGCGGTCTGGCTTGCTGCTTGAGTTTCTCAAAGTCAATAAAGGAGCGCATCTCAGGCAACTCGACTTTGCTCAACAGTTCTTCCACCTTTCGCTGCCACTCTACCTGTTCCAGTTTTTTTCCTTTGAGGTCCAGGCTCCACTGGTTGATCTCGGCCAGCCATCGGGCCGCGATCGGCTGGATTTCCGCAGCAAACGCATTGCTCGAGAAAAGTGTCTCTAGCAACGAGTAGGTGAGCAGCGAACCCATCGATTGCTGGCAAAAAGAACGGCGATTTAGCGGTTGCATGAGAGAAGCCTCCCTAGAGGTCGGTGCACGGAGGTCCGGGGGTTGCAACCCGCGGGCCGGTTCCATTTACTGTTATGAGTATCCCCGTTGCGGAATGATAATTCAACAGCGACGCCGAAATAGCTATGTCTGCACGTTACTGCATCATTGGCGCTGGCGCTTCGGGGCTTGCCGTTGCCAAGAATTTTTCAGCAGCGGGCATCGAGTTCGATTGCATGGAGCGCGAAGATGACGTTGGCGGAAATTGGTACTACGGCAAGCCGGCCAGCAGCGTCTATCGCTCAACCCATCTGATTTCGTCGAAGCGACTCACCGAGTACACCGACTTTCCGATGCCTGCCGACTACCCAGAATACCCCAGCCAACAACAGGCCTGGGAATACCTTCGCTCCTATGCCAGACATTTCGGCCTGTATGAGCGAATTGAGTTTGGGCGCATCGTTGAGAGAGTTTGCAAGATTGCAGATCACTGGGAGGTCACGCTCGACGGCGGCGAAGTACGCGAATATGCCGGCATCGTGATCGCCAACGGACATAACTGGGATCCCAAACGGCCAGAGTACCCCGGCAAGTTCGACGGACTTATTTTGCATTCTGCCCAGTATAAGACGCCCGATGTATTGCGTGGCAAGCGGGTGCTCGTGGTCGGCGCCGGCAACTCGGGTTGCGATATTGCGGTGGAGTCTGCACAAAACGCCGTGGCCACATTTCACAGCGTACGCCGCGGCTATCACTATTTGCCAAAGTTTTTACGCGGAAGGCCCGTCGATCAACTCAACGAGCGACTTTTGCGTTGGCGGCTTCCGCTTTGGCTGCGTCGCAAGATTGCCTCTTATGCAATCAAAGTTTCGCTTGGCCGACCGGATGATTTTGGTTTGCCGAAACCGGATCATGAATTGTTTGAAACGCATCCGATCATCAACGGCCAACTGATATACCATTTGGGGCATGGTCAGATTCAGCCAAAGCCGGACATTGCGGAACTCCGCGGCGACCGCGTGCGCTTTGTCGACGGCAGCGAAGAACCGATTGATGTCATCGTGTACGCCACGGGCTTTCGAATCACGTTTCCATTCATCGACAAGCAGTACCTGAACTGGCGAGACGGTCGGCCGAATCTGTTTCTGCACGTGTTTCATCCCACCGACGATACGCTTTTTGTCGCGGGCCTGCTTCAGCCAGACAGCGGCCAATGGGGGCTCGTCGATTACCAGGCGCAATTGATTGTTAGGTTTCTGCATGCGATCGAGAAGAATCGAAAACAAGCCGATCATTTCCGTCGTCTGAAGGCTAATGGGAATCCCAACTTAGGCAACGGAATTCGCTACATTCACTCGATGCGCCATTTGCTTGAAGTTGAGCATTTCAGCTATCGTGAACGGCTGAAGCGGTTGATCGATGAGGTCGGCGGTTGTGCATAGTAACGTGAAGTTGCGTACCAGAATGCGAAGTCCACTGAACATTCACATGACTAAACTGACGTACGTCCTAACGGGCATTGCAATCTCAATATTGTGGGCGCGGGCGTCCGCGGCGCGTTCTCAGGAAGTCGCTGAATTGGAAACTGTGAAGACGATTCTAGCTGCTTGGCAGGATCGTCCGACCCGGGTGAAATCCTTTCAATTTCGATGCGAGATCGGACAGCCAAGATACATTCGACGCCAAAATGAAATCGCTGACACGTTCGAGCTGAATGACCTAAAGGAGAAATCGGATGAGTTTCAATTGCTCGCGAGAGAATTCACATTCAATATGACGAGCAATAAGTTATCGTACGTAGAAACTGGAGACGGATGGGACGAAGCAACCTCCCAGAAGCGTCCCAGGAGATTGAAGGCGACTTTCGATGGCAGCTTTAACAAGCAAATCCTGGAGGAAGGTCCCATACCCTTCGGTGAAATTGCCAAGGCAACGCGGCCGGCTGACATACTCACCGTGTTCGTCAATATAAAACCAGTCCTTTTGGTCTACAATCCGATTGTGCAGTTAGAACGTAATTCTTATCATCCTGACGAGATGAGAATTCTTGATGCCCATGCCAATTACAAAGGGACCAATTGCATTCGTCTAAATGTGCCTCGCGGAACGCCGAAACGCGGCAAACGTTCCAACTGGCACGGTGAAATCTACGTCGATCCATCCCGCTCCTTCATTCCAATTCGTTTTCTGCAAATCAACATTAAAGAAGATGTTTGCAACGAACTTTCGCTCGAGTATGTACCCGACACGCATACAGGATGGCGAGTGTCTGGATGGACGGAAAAACAGTTCGGTAAAAACGGGCTCGAAGACACGATCGCCGGCCGAGTGGTATTTTGCTCTTTCAACCAGTTCATCAGCGATGACATTTTTGCATTAAAGTTTCCACCTGGCGCGCATGTGGTCGAACGGAACGGCATGGAAGTGCGATACTTCATCGCGAAGGGAGGAGAAAAACGAAAATACATTTCGGAATCCGGGTTTGGCCGGCTGCCTCATTGACCGCGCGGTGATTGCTTTGGGTAATGAATGCGATCATCAGCCAATCATTTCCGTCGCCTCAAGGCCAATGGTGACTCAAATTTTAAGCCATGGAATTCTCTACATCTGCTCGATGCGCCAATTGCTTGAAGTCGAGCATTTCAACTATCGTGAACGGCTGAAGCTGCTGATCGGGCAGTTCGCGTCGCCCTGGAAGGGCGACAGTCAATAGCCAGGGGTGCAACCCCTGGACTCGATCCGCATCGTGCCCCAAGCCCTGGAAGGGCGACAGTCAGCACGCATGTAACTGCCGCCCTTCCAGGGCTCAACAGAACAGATCCAGGGGTTTCACCCCTGGCTATTCACGGACGGCCCTTCCAGGGCCTTTGCCATCCACAGGCACTAGTTGAATCTGCCGCACATCGACGACTGCGTCTTTGGCTTTATGGAGGCACTTGAGCGTCAACTCATGCGTGCCTGCTGACTTGATCTTCAGTTTGCCGACGGAGCGTTTTTTGAAATGCTGAAAATGGCCTGTGTCTTCGACCTTGAACTTTACTGATTCATTGCCGTCACTCACGGCAACTTCACTGCCCCGCTGCCCTGCTCCACAACCTTGCCAGACGATGACTTCGAACTCGCCGGGCTGTTCGATGTTGAACTGCCATGATGCCCAATCCTTTTCGTTCACCCAGTAGCCGACTGTATTCTTCTGCAATTGCGGTTCGTACCTTAGCTTATCGCCGTGACTGTTCACGTCGCGTGCATGGCAGACCAGATCACCCCCGCTGGCTTGAGCGACTTCAGGTCGTGTTTTAGCAACCAGAACTGCCCGGCATGCCGTGAGTGCGCTGATGGCGAACGTGGTTGCGATAAAGGGCTCATCCTCGCGTTGGTCAACCGCGTGATTGCGCCAATAACCGTCAGTCACTTGACGCTTTAGCAACTCGCTCGCAAGCGATTCCGCCCACTGGACCGTCGAGCCATCACGAGTAAAAGTTGCGGACAAACCCATTTGTTGCAATGTTTGCGCAATGGATGCAACCCAGTAATAGTACAAGCCATCACGCGAGGCAATTCGATCATCCGGGAACTCCCCGGGTTGATGGGTCGCAGAAAAATGCTGTTCGACCCAAGCGCGAGCGATTCCGATCCTTTGACCGAGGTCGGCATCCCACTGATTGGCATACGTGGTTAAACAGCGCAACCCATCCGCCGTCGCGCTGCCGTACGATCGAAAACTCGCTTCGGGACCCTCTCCCCCCTTGCCCGCCTTATTTCGCACCGGGTCTGCGTGGATGAAGAAGAAGCCACCATCTGCGTCAGCGGTTGTAACTAAAACCCGGTTGCCCTGCTGAACACGGACGTTCTGAAGTCCACAAATAAATTGCAGTCCCCTGGATACCGTCGAGTCGGTTCGCGTCAAGCCTGCAGTACGCAGGGCTATCATGGCGAACGTTGTTGCGGATAAATTCGGTTGACCAAGGGTGGCTAGTTGCGCACCTTCTTCCGGCCTAGTTGGAGCCGTGTAACTGTAACTCCAGCCACCATACTCGACGTCTTCCGGCTTCCAACCTGTGGCCTCGGTGAGTTGTAGATCGCGTAATGCTTGTACCCACTTGGCGCGAATCGCTTCGTCTTCGGCGCGGCGGTTTTGATGGAAGGCGATCGTCGTGTTCGCGCCGGTGTAGACCGGGTAGGCCAGTGATTTGAGGCCGCCCTCGTTCTCGAACGTGCGTTTGGAAAGTTCGACCAGGTACCTTTGGCCGCGCTCGCAGATCGCTTCAGTGTCGTCGTTGATCGGCAGCGGGAGGAGTGCCGTCATCACCAAGGGCGTTAGCGCATCGCCTTCCTTGAACGGTGCGTAGACGTCGGATCGCCACGCGCCGTCAGGGGATTGCTTCGAGGCCAGAAACCTGACGGCCTTGATCACGGCCCCGTCGATCCTGGCGACGAGTTCGAGATCTGTATCAGCGCGAGCAGATGACCCGGGCAGGATGCATAGCACTATCACTAGGCCTCAACCAAGCGAACTTTGAGGCGGGTCGGAAAAAGTTTTTCGCAAAAAGTGAAATCCCTCGCTGGTTTTCGACATAAGAAAGGAGACAAACAAAACCTTTCAAGTCGATCCAGGAGGGATTTCAAGTGAAGCGCAGTATCGAGAATCAACTCTTTCCAGCACAGTGGGATCCGAAGCTTGGAATTCACGTGACTTGAAGTCGCGGC